>Ga0335075_10016552_pt1 | contig 10999 bp, 7 predicted proteins | sample Lox_Sample_24_FD_206723 | JGI IMG/M metagenome (GOLD analysis project Ga0335075, IMG submission 206723) | Soil microbial communities from Loxahatchee National Wildlife Refuge, Florida, United States - Lox_Sample_2.4 | ecosystem: Environmental > Terrestrial > Soil > Wetlands | place: USA: Florida... | reverse complement strand
CCCCTACGGTGGCCACGGTGCCACGGCGGTCGCTCTCGTGGGTCACAATTCGGGCGGTTGGTCCGACAGCAGACTTCCCGTCGCCCGATTCGGCTTTCTATAATGGCCGTCCATGACGCGGTTCGTATTCATCACCGGCGGCGTGGTCTCCTCTCTGGGCAAGGGAATCGCAGCGGCAGCGCTGGGTGCGCTGTTGCAGGCGCGCGGCTTCGCCGTGCGGCTGCGCAAGCTGGACCCTTATCTGAACGTCGATCCGGGGACGATGAGCCCCTATCAGCATGGCGAGGTCTTCATCACCGACGACGGAGCCGAGACCGATCTCGATCTTGGCCACTACGAGCGCTTCACCGGCGTGAGTGCCACCAAGGCCGACAATGCCACCACCGGCCGCATCTATTCCGACGTGATCGCCAAGGAGCGTCACGGCGACTACCTGGGCGCGACGGTGCAGGTGATCCCGCACATCACTGACGCGATCAAGGAGACGATCCTGCGGCAGACCGCCGACTTCGACTTCGTGCTGGTGGAGATCGGCGGCACCGTCGGCGACATCGAGAGCCTGCCGTTCCTCGAAGCGATCCGCCAGCTTGGCAACGAGCTGGGGCCGGAGCGGGCGATGTTCGTGCACCTGACTCTGGTACCGTTCATCCCCTCGGCCGGGGAGCTGAAGACGAAGCCGACGCAGCACTCGGTGAAGGAGCTGCTGAATGTCGGCATCCAGCCGCAGATGCTGCTGTGCCGCTGCGACCGGTCGATCCCGCAGGGCGAGCGGCGCAAGATCGCGTTGTTCTGCAATGTGCGGCCGGAGGCGGTGATCCCGGCGCTCGACGTCGACACGATCTATGCGGTGCCGCTGCGCTATCATGCCGAAGGAATGGACCGCGAGGTGCTGCGGTATTTCGGCCTGCCGCACGAGGGGGCGCCGGACCTGGCGCGGTGGGAAAGGATCGTCGAAGCGGTGCGCTCGCCAGAGGGCGAGGTGCGGATCGCGGTGGTCGGCAAGTACACGAGCCTGCTCGACAGCTACAAGTCGCTGGCCGAGGCGCTGACGCACGGCGGCATCGCCAACCGCGTGCGCGTCCGTTTCGACTGGACCGATAGCGAGATATTCGAACAGGCGAACGCGGTGCAGCGGCTGGATGGCGTGCACGGCATCCTGGTGCCCGGCGGCTTCGGCGAGCGCGGCACGCCAGGCATGATCGAGGCGGTGCGTTTTGCGCGCGAGCGGGACGTGCCGTTCTTCGGCATCTGCTTCGGCATGCAGATGGCGGTGATCGAGGCGGCGCGGAACCGGGCCGGGCTGCACGACGCCTCGTCGACGGAATTCGGTCCGTGCCGGACGCCGGTGGTCGGACTGCTGACGGAATGGGCGCGGGGGAATGAGATCGAGCGGCGCATGGAGGGCGGCGATCTGGGCGGCACGATGCGGCTCGGCGCCTATCCGGCGGTGCTGAGCGACGGCAGCATGGTGCGCGAGATCTATGGCGGCGCGCCGCGGATCGAGGAGCGGCACCGCCATCGCTACGAAATCAACGTGCACTACCGCACAATTCTGGAGTCCACCGGACTGCGCTTCTCCGGGATGTCGCCCGATGATGTGCTGCCGGAAGTGGTGGAATTGCCTGAGCATCCCTGGTTCGTCGGCGTGCAGTACCATCCGGAACTGAAGTCGAAGCCGTTCGATCCGCATCCGCTGTTCGCCGGGTTTATCGAGGCCGCGGTGCGGCAGGCTCGACTGGTTTGAGGGCATCGTGGAAAGGGGTTCACACGGAGCGCCACGAAGATCGCACGGAAAGCCGCGGAGGGATTATACCCAGCGCTACGGCAGGGGGGTTGCCGAACCACGACGTTACGATCTCTGTGGCGCTCCGTGCGGTTCTCCGCGGCCCTCCGTGTTAACCCTGTCTGGCAAGGAGACGCGTGCATGAACAGCATCGCGCCGCATACGGTCCGGGTAAGCAATATAGAGATCGCCAACGACCGGCCTTTCGTGCTGATTGCCGGCCCATGCCAGATCGAATCGCGGGGTCACGCGCTGGAAGTCGCGCAGGCGCTGAGTGAAATTTCGACCGCCACCGGCGTCCATGTGATTTACAAATCGAGCTTCGACAAGGCCAATCGCACCAGCGCGGGATCCCAGCGCGGTGTGGGCATGTCGCAGGGGCTGGCCATTTTGGCCGAAGTGCGCGAGCGCACCGGGCTGCCGGTGCTGACCGATGTGCATGCGCCGGAACAGTGCGCGCCGGCCGCCGAGGCTGTCGATGTCTTGCAGATCCCCGCCTTCCTGTGCCGGCAGACCGATCTGCTGATCGCTGCCGGGCGGACCGGCCGGCCGATCAATGTCAAGAAGGGGCAGTTCCTGGCGCCCTGGGACATGGCGAACGTTGCCGCCAAAATCGCCAGCACCGGCAACCGGAACATCCTGCTGTGCGAGCGTGGCGCCAGTTTCGGCTACAACATGCTGGTGACGGACTTCCGCGCGCTGCCGATCATGGCGCGCACGGGATATCCGGTCGTGTTCGATGCGACGCATTCGGTGCAGCTTCCGGGCGGCCGTGGCAGCGCCTCGGGCGGCGAGCGGGAATTCGCGCCGGTGTTGGCGCGGGCGGCGCTTGCGGTGGGCGTGGCTGCGGTGTTCATCGAGACGCATCCCGACCCGGACCACGCGCCCAGCGATGGGCCGAACATGATTCCGCTGAGCGAAATGCGGGCGCTGACCGCACGGCTCGCTGCGTTCGACCGCCTTGCCAAGTCGGCTGGCGACGTGTGCTCATAAGCTGGCTGAGTATTCATGACAAACGCCGAGGCGATCACACCGCGCTAGACCTTCGACAGCACCTCTAAAAGCGGTTTGGCAGCAACCGAAATTGGCCCACGCGTCATCACTGGAGTCTCGTTGTTGATATAGGTTTCGAGCTTCTGCGAGATCTTCCGGACTGAATCGAACTCAGAGGCCGTGGCCTTTTCCCGGATCCTGTTGCCAAAGCCGCACAGTGAGTCGGCGACTTCGCCGGCGAGCGGTGACCGGGCGGCTGTCTTCAGCGCCGATATGGCGGCGGCAAAACCATCCACGGCCTCGCCGATGGCTTGCTTGAGATCTTCCGGCGCAGGGCTGTCAGTGTTGAAGCCCTTTTGGCGCATGAGATTGTCGTGAAGTGCCTTCGCTTCGGAATCGAAGAGGGCCTCACGCCTAACAATTTCGCGTTGAAAGACGCCGAGCTGATCAGTAAGCGCCTCTTTAGCGTATCGGGCGGGGATGAGGCGAATTTGTCTCTGCGCGGCGGAAACGTCGAGTGCGAGCTGCTTGGTGAGATTTTCCATCAGGCGCTGGCTCCAGACTCCAAAATCCTTGTTGAAGTCGGGCACAGCTGCTGAGAGTTCGGGCACAGGAGGGGTCGCATTGCAAGCTTCCAAGGCCGCCAGGAGGGTCGTCGCGTTGGCTGGACTGAAGCCGAGCAGGTCGGCTGCAGCGTCGGGGCCAACTGCGATCCAATCCTTGATTGACTTGGGTGCACGACTGGCGAAATCGGCCGCAGCGGCCGCGTTGTTGAAGTCGCCCACGCGGCTGCCGAGTGCCTCGGTGAGCTTGCCAAGTTCGTTGCGCAGAACGGGGAGGCCGCGGATCACTTTGTTGAGCTGAGAGAGTTGCTGCTCGGCGAGCGCTTTTTTGATGGCCCACTCGCCGTCCTTCACCTCGGCCAGGTACGTATCGAGTTCCGTGTAGCCGGAGGCGACAACCGGCACCGGAACATCATATGTGGCAAGCAGATCCTGGTGCGTGGCGAGGGCCGCGAGGAGAGCGGGCGGGTCGCCGGGGAGGTCGGGCAGGGGTCCTGCTGGCTGCTTCTTGTCCCTGATCTGGGCGTAGGCGCGTTCGACCCCTTTAAGAACGACATTGAGCGCGCCTGTGGGAGACGGCTGCTTGTCAGGATCTATGCGAGGAAAGCAGCAGAGATTGACATCCTCGCCGAGAGCCGCGGGGAGCAAGCCCTTTCGCTGCAGGACGAAGTCCATGACGAAGCGTGCCGATCGGCCGTTGGCATCGTGAAACGGGTGGATGGTGACGACTTCCTGGTAGGCGCGTGCGGCCAGCTCCACGGGATTGGTGTCGTCGCGTGCGAGCTCGGCCGACAGCCAAGTGCAGAGGTCTTTCATGGCGCCCTCGACCTCGTTGCCGGGTATGTACATGCGGGTCGGATTGATGTCCTCACCACCAGTGTCCATGCCGGCAGCGGCCTGTTCGCCAAGCCGCATGCCCGGTTTCGCAGGCACTTCGTGCTCGCCCTCCTTCACCATGATGCCGGGCAGGAGCCTGCTATTGATCTCGTTCATGAGTTTCATGAGATCATCGGGAGAGGCATTGAAACTGGAATCCAGCGCCTGCTTGGTGACAAAGGCGTCGGTGTCCTCCCAATTTTTGGTGGCCTGGACTGCCTGGGTGCTGCTCTTCATGGTTGCCGACCCGAGCATTCGCCAAGCCTTGAGTTGGCCATTGGCGTCGGACGACGGGGGGATCTTCGTCGCCCGCACCCTTGCAAGTGCGTCGTCGGCGCGGGCGGCAGTCTCCGGATGGACGGGCTGATCGAGCATGTAAGCGAAGTTGCCCATGAGCTCGGTGGTGTTGCCGCCGTCGATGACCTTGAAGGGACGCAGTTCATAAATGGAGAGGTCGGCGAACGTGCTCGGATTCTCGTTGGGGTCCACGGGTGTTGCACGCGTCCGTGGTGGCTGGCGGGGGTTGCCGCGGGCGCGGGGCAGCCTGGCCGCAGGGTAGGATGTCGACGCAATCGACGTTGACGGAGGCGACGGAGCGGCAATTGTCAGTTTTTTGTCGAACCGGGCGGCCCAGGGAACGGCTGTGGCAGGCTTGCCGCCAATCCTGGCAAGAGTTCGTGCCAGGCGGGCTTCCTCGGCTTTCGCTGCATCCTCGCCTGAGATATCGCGCAAACCATATTCTTCAGGGGCGCGTTCGCGGATTGGGTCACTCATTGGCTGCGCTCCATCATTTGGATCAAGCGGCTGTCAGTTGATGCTGGAGTTCGTTCAATGCCGCGCCTAGCGTCCGACGGGCGGTTACCTGGATGCCAAAGGGGTTGTCGTCGGCAGCCGCGACGCGTTGATCAGCGGCAAGCGTAGCGCGGTACTCACTGATGATCTTGAGGACATGCGGACGGAGGCGCTCGCGCTCCGGGTCAGGCGCGCGGCCATAATCTGTCAAGGCAGTTGTCAACCCAACACGGAACGGGCGCAGTGCGTTCTCAATCTCGTCGGCAATCTCGGCGAGCGCAGGAATGTCTACGCTCCGCAGCGCTCCATAGAGTGCGTTGAGCTGCAGGTCGACTTGGTCCTTGGCGCCCTGCCATATCGCCAGGGGGGCCGCCGGCGCTGCTGCTAACTCGATTCCAAGGACCTTGAGCACCCAGGCATCGTGCGAGGCAGTACGTGCCATGGCCAATCTCCCGTTTGGCTTATGGTATGGAAACCCTAAGCGAATGACAAGGACTAGCGCAATGAGATCGCACACCGGAAGCGCCGGGCTTCAAGGCCTTATACCTGCCTTTGCTTGTCGCCACGGCCTTCAGGCCATTCCGTCAGCTCGTCTGGAATTCCTTCGGCTCCTGGCTGTGCACCATTCGGCCTGGCATCGCGCCCTCGGAGCTGGTCGTGGCCAATGCCCTGCGCCAGAGCCTGCCCGAATTTCTCTCGAATGCCGCCTCAAGCAACACCTTCGTCATCGAACGACAGGACACCGATAAAATGGAGGAACCTTCCGCCTAGAATCCCGAGCCGAAACTCCTCCGGAACTGTGGACTCACGAGGGAGCAGCAAGGAAAGAATGAAAGCATTACCACAGTCAGCCAGCGCGCGGGCGCGCACCACGGTTGTGTGAGAATGCTGGCGTGACGGGCCGGGAGAAGGCAGGCTCTCGACGGCGATCGTGTCGAGGCTGTTTTATCTGCGGTGACGTGTGATCCCGAAACGCAGTCCGGCCCGCGCCGCGTCGAGGTGCGCAGCTTCTCGACAACGACAGCGGCACTGGAAGAGTTGCGCGACTGGCTGGCGGCGGAACGGGTGACGCATGTCGGCATGGAGAGGCACCGGGGTCTACTGGCTGCCGGTCTACGCGGCTCTGGAAGGCCATTTCGAGCTGATCGTCGGCAACGCCCACCACATCAAGCACGTGCCCGGCCGCAAGACCGACGTGAAGGATGCCGAGTGGATCGCCGAGTTGGTTTGTTGCGGGCTGATCCGGCCGAGCTTTGTGCCGGCCAGGCCACTGCGCGATTTGCGTGAGTTGCTGCGCTACCGGCGCAAGCTGGTGGAAAGCCAGACCGCCGAGCGCAACCGGCTGCAACGGCTGCTGGAAACCGCGAACGTCAAACTCGCCAGTGTCATGAGCGATGTCCTCGGCGTGTCCGGCCGGGACATGCTGCGGGCGTTGATCGAGGGCACCGCCTCGGCCGAAGAGATGGCCGAGCTCGCTCGCGGTCGGCTGCGCCGCAAGCGCCCCGAACTGACGCTCGCGCTGAACGGGCGGATGGGCGGAGAGCAGCGGTTCCTGCTGGCATTGCAGCGGCGCCGGCTGGAAGCGATCGAGCAGGACACGGAACTGCTGGAGCGGCGGATCGCCGAGAAGCTGGCACCCTACGACGCCGAGATCGGTCTGTTGATGACCATCCCCGGGGTCGATTGGGTGGTTGCCGCCACCTTGGTGGCCGAGATCGGCACCGATGTGAGCGTGTTCCTCAGCGCCCATCATCTGGCGGCCTGGGCCGGCGTCTGCCCCGGCAACCATGAGAGCGGCGGCAAACGCAAGAGCGTCAAGGCGCGCAAGGGCAATGCGCATCTGCGCGCTATCCTGGTCGAGGCGGCGATCGCTGCCTCACGGACCAAAGGCAGCTATCTCAAGGATAAGTTTCTACCGCCTCAAGGCACGGCGCGGCGCCATGCGGGCAGCCCTTGCCATCGCCCACAAGATCCTGCTCGCCGCATGCTTGCCCGCGGCGTCGGCTATCGCGAGTTGGGCGAGGCGTATCTCGACCAGATCGACCAGACCCGTACCGCTGCCAACCTCAAGCGCAGGCTGGAGAGGCTCGGTTATGTCGTCTCCATGCAACCGAAGGAGGCCGCCGCCGCCTGACACGCCCCACCCAGGGTGTAATTTTCGTAGCAGCAGCAGAGACGCAGAGATTTTCACTTGCTCTGCGACCTCTGCGTCTCTGCGGTGAATCTTCTTGTCGCCAACCCCAAGGGGGAGGGGGGACTATTCACACCACCAGCTCGATCAGGAACGGCCCCCGCCGCCGCACCGAGCCCTCGAACAGATCGGCGAACGCCTCGCAGCTTTCGGCCCGCGCCGCCTCCACCCCCATCGCCTGTGCCAATCCCACCCAGTTCAGGTCCGGGTTGCCCAGGTCCAGCATATCCAGCGCCGTCCGCCCCGGGTTGGCCCCGACATTCGCCAGCTCCCCCAGCAGGATCGCGTATTTCCGGCTGGAGAAGATCACCGTCGTCACGTCCAGCCGTTCCCGCGCCTGCGTCCACAGCGCCTGCAGCGTATACATCGCCGAGCCGTCCGCCTGCAGGTTCACCACCCGCCGTCCCGGCGACGCCACCGCGGCGTCCGTAGCCAGAGGCGGACCGCCGCCGATTGCCCCCCCGGTCACCTGTAGCCAGTCATGCGGCGCCGCGGCGTACGTCGCCGGAAAGAAGCCGCGGCCGAAAGTGACGGCCTCATCCGCCACCACCGCCTGCTCGGGCAGCAGCGCGGCCAGGGTACGGGCCACGTTCTCGGGCGTCAGCGCCCCTCGGGCCGATTCAGGCCGAGGCCCCGGGTCAGGCACCGCCACTGCCGGCGCGCCCAACTCGTCGGCCAGCCGCGCGAGCGCATCCGCCGGGTCCTGCTCGGGCCGGGCGAGCACATGCAACTCGGTATCCCCCGCCACCGGCGTTCCTGGCTTGCCCGGATACGCAAAGAAGATCACCGGCTTGCGGGCACCGACCAGGATCAGGTGGCGGAATCCGGCCAGTGCTGCCACCGCCTGGTCCACCGGATAAGGGATGCGGTTGACCGGCACCCGCCCACGCCCGCGGGCGGTCCGGGCATTCGAGCCCAACGCCATCAGCGCCGCCCCGGTATGGGCTGCCACCTGATGAGCCGTTTCCAGCGCCCCAGCCCGCAGCGCATCGCCACCGAGCAGGATCAGCGTCTTCTCGCCTCGCCGCAACACGCGCGCCGCCACCCCCACCTGATGGGGATCGGCCAGCGGCCGCGCCGGCGGCTCCAGTTTCTCCACGACCACGCCGCCCTCGGTCCAAGCCGTATCAGCGGGCAGGATCAGGGTCGCGATCTGCCCCGGCGCGGTGCCGGCCGCCTGCACCGCGGCCGCCGCATCGCGCCCGACCGTGGCGGCATCCGTCGCTATCCGCACCCAGGCGGAGACCGGCCGGGCCCAGCCTTCGGTATCCGCGGTCAGTGGGGCGTCAAGCGGCCGGTGATACGTCGCCTGGTCGCCGACGATGTTCACGATCCGGCTGGCGGCGCGGCGCGCGTTGTGCAGGTTCGCCAGCCCGTTCGCCAGCCCGGGCCCGCAATGCAGCAGCGTCGCCGCCGGCTTGCCTGCCATCCGCCCGTAGCCGTCAGCCGCGCCGGTCACCACGCCCTCGAACAGCCCCAGCACGCAGCGCATGCCGGGGATCCGATCCAATGCGGCGACGAAATGCATCTCCGAGGTGCCGGGATTGGCGAAGCATGTATCGACGCCGCTGGCCAGCAGCGTGTGGACGAGGGATTCGGCGCCGTTCATGCCTGGTGCTCCGATGAGGTGTCGAATGGCTCGACGCTACGCCGTGCGGGCTCCCGCCACCACTTCGGGGCTGCGGCCGATCACCATCAGCAACACGCGGGCGGCGGGATCAGGCCGGTGCAACCCCTGCTCCCAATCGCGGACCGCAGCTAATGAACGGAGGTCACGGTCAAGGTCACACGGAGTTGCACCGAGACGCGACGGAGTTCCGCGGAGGTAATTTCATGCTTCGCGCCGGCGGCTGGCCGACCCGTCTCCAGGAAGCATTTCCGTGAAACTCCGTCGTGCCTCGGTGCAACTCCGTGTGACCTTGACCGTGACCTCCAGTATGCTCCGTTCGCCAATTGGTGCCTCTTGCGCCAGCCGAGGGCAGCACCCCTTCATATAGCACTGCTGTATAGACATGCATGACGCCGCCGTGCGTTGCTGCCCGCGGCTCCCCTCCTTACTCTGGCGCCGCCAGGAAGGAGGACAACGCCATGAAGAAATGCGCCGCCATCGGGCCGCTGCTGGCCGCGTGCCTGCTGCAAGCGAGTCCGGTCCACGCCGCCGCTGCCCCGTCCAAGCTCGTCTATTTCATCTTCACCGGCTATGCCTACCCCTACTTCGCCCCAATGGCCGAGGCGGTGAAACAGGCCGCCGCCCACTATCCGGACCTCTCGATCCGGATCGTCAACGCCAACAACTCGGCCTCGCAGGAAATCACCGACATCAACGAGGCGGTTGCCGCCGGCGCCAAGGGCATCATCCTCAACACCATCCAGGAATCGGTGACCGGCGCGGCGCGGCAGGCGATGCGCCAGGGTATTCCGATCATCACCGTGGATCGGGACGTTTCCTCCCCGGCTGCCCGCACCGCCTTTATCGGCGACAACGACGAGACCCTCGGGCGGGAAGAGACGCAGTACGCCGTCACCTGGCTTGGCCAGCATAACGTGCACAAGCCATGGCATGTCGTGGTGCTGCAGGGCACGCTGGGCGCATCGGTCAGCATCGGGCGACTCAAGGGCACAATGGACGTGCTCGATCCGCTGGTGAAGGACGGCACGGTGCAGGTTGTGCTGAACCAGTCGGCCAATTTTGAGACTGCCGCGGCGCAGTCGATGATCTCGGCCGAGCTTGCCAAGACAACGGACATCCAGCTTATCGACTGCGCCAACGACGCCATGGCGCTCGGCGCGATCAATGCGCTCAAGTCGCACGGGATCATGCCCGGTCAGCAGACGGTGGTCGCCGGCGCCGATGCGCAGCCGGAAAGCCTCGACGCGATCAGGACCGGAACGCAGCTCGATACCGTGACGCATTCGCCCTTCGTCGAGGCCTACTGGGCGGTCGAGGCAATGAAGAACGTGCTGGTCGACGGGGTGAAGCCGCCGCCCGCCAAGTTTCCCCATGGCGACGTCATCATCCCGATGACGCTGGTGACGCAGCAGAACGTCAACCAGATCGCCGCCTGGGGTACTCCCGAAACGATCCCGCCCTTGCCCTATGGCAAATCGCAGGCCTTCCCGGTGACGGCCGCCAAATGAACGAAGCCGACGAAGCGGGCCGGGAGCCGCTGCTCTCGGCCCGCGCACTGGTCAAGACCTTCGGTCCGGTGCATGCGGTGGATGGCGTCAGCCTGGATATCTACCCCCAGGAGGTGCTGGGCATCGTGGGCGACAACGGCGCTGGGAAATCCACCTTCCTGTCGCTGCTGACCGGGTTTCATCGTCCTGACTCGGGCCGCATCCTTTACCGCGGACGCCAGGTCGCGGTCGGCTCCCCGCGCGTTGCCCGCAATGCGCTGAAGATCGAGATGATCTACCAGAAGCTGGAGCTGGCCCCCGACCTGACCGTCTGGGAGAACCTGTTCCTGGGCGAGGAACCGCGCCGGCTCGGCCTGTTCGCCGACCGGCGGCAGATGCAGCGCCGGGCGGCCCAGGTGCTTCAGGAGCTCAACCTGAAGATCTCGCCGCACGACGTCGTCGGCGAGCTGTCAGGCGGCGAGCAGCAGGCGGTCGCGATCGGCCGTGCGTTGCTGTTCGACCGGCGGATCATCATCATGGACGAGCCGACCGCAGCGATTTCGGTGCAGAAAGTGGGCGATGTGCTGAACCTGATCCGCCGGCTGCGGGCGGCCGGCAAGTCGATCCTGCTTGTGAGCCACCGGCTGGAGGACCTGTTGGCCGTGTCGGACCGCATCGCGGTTT
>Ga0335075_10016551_pt1 | contig 10999 bp, 11 predicted proteins | sample Lox_Sample_24_FD_206723 | JGI IMG/M metagenome (GOLD analysis project Ga0335075, IMG submission 206723) | Soil microbial communities from Loxahatchee National Wildlife Refuge, Florida, United States - Lox_Sample_2.4 | ecosystem: Environmental > Terrestrial > Soil > Wetlands | place: USA... | reverse complement strand
GTCGGGCTTGCCCTTGCCGTCGACGATCGTCGTCTCTTCCTTCGTGACCTTGACCGTCTTGGCCTGACCGAGGAGGTCGGGCGTAACTTTGTCGAGCTTGAGGCCGAGCTCTTCGCTCACGAGCGTCGCGCCGGTGAGGGTCGCGATGTCCTTGAGCATCTCTTTGCGGCGGTCACCGAAGCCCGGTGCCTTGACGGCGACCGTGGTGAACGTGCCGCGCAGCTTGTTGACGACCAGGGTCGCCAGCGCTTCACCTTCGACGTCTTCGGCGATGATGAGCAACGGCTTCTGCACTTGGACGATCTTCTCGAGCAAGGGCAGGATGTCGGCGATCGCCGAGATCTTGCGCTCGGTCACGAGGATGAACGGATCGTTCAGCGTCGCTTCCATCCGCTCGGAATCGGTGACCATGTACGCGGAGACGTAGCCCTTGTCGAACTGCATCCCGTCTTTGGTCTCGACTTCGGTCTTCATCGACTTCGACTCTTCGACCGTGATCACGCCGTCTTTGCCGACTTTCTCCATCGCTTCGGAGATCAGCAGGCCGATCTCTTTGTCGTTGGCCGAAATCGACGCGACTTGCGCGATCTTCTCTTTGGTGTCGACCTTTTGGACGAGCTTCTCCATCTCGCCGACGGAAATCTCGACGGCCTTCTCGATGCCGCGCTTGATCAGCAGCGGGTTGGAGCCGGCCGTGACGTTGCGCAGACCTTCGCGGATGATCGCTTGCGCGAGCACGGTCGCGGTGGTCGTGCCGTCACCGGCGATGTCGTTCGTCTTGGAAGCGACTTCCTTGACGAGCTGTGCGCCCATGTTCTCGAACGTGTTCGGGAGCTCGATCTCTTTGGCGATGGTGACGCCGTCGTTGGTGATCGTCGGCGAACCGAACTTCTTGTCGAGAACGACGTTGCGCCCTTTGGGGCCCAGCGTGACCTTGACCGCATCGGCTAGGATATTGGCACCGCGCTCGAGTGCGCGACGTGCTTGCTCGTCGAATACGAGTTCTTTGGCAGCCATACTACTTACACTCCAGCCGGGACGCGCGCGTCGGTGAAGACAGCGAGCACGTCTTTTTCAGAAATTACAAGGTACTCTGTTCCATCGAGCTTGACTTCACTACCCGAGTACTTTGAGTAGATGATGCGGTCGCCGACCTTCACGTCCATCGGCAGTTTCGTGCCGTTGTCGAGCGTGCGGCCGGAACCAACCGCTTTGACGATCCCCTCCTGGGGCTTCTCTTTTGCGGTGTCGGGCAGGAAGACGCCGCCGGCGCTCTTCTCAGCCTGCTCGACGTGTTCGACGACCAGACGATCGCCTAAAGGCCTCAGATTCACGAATAGACCTCCACAGTCTCGTTTTCTAACTGCTTTGGCACTCCAAGCAGAAGAGTGCCAGCCGTAGAAATGTTAGCAGACTGTCAAGGGGAGTGCAAGAGGCGATCTCGGGTCCCACGCCGTTGATCCACTGCCGGCTAGGGCCGGCGGCGGCGCTCGCTCACTTTGAGGTCCAGGGCAAGCTTATCTTCGGCAAGTGGGGCTGTTTGTCGTGGGGGTAGGGGCGCGTGTAGTTCTGGAAGTGCTGGCGCAGGAGCGTCTCGGGGTCGGCATCGGGGTTGACCTGTGTGATCCCGATCGCCTGAGCGTAGGTGACTGCGACCAAGCTCACCGCCACCATCAGGGCAAAGCTGCGCGAGTCGGTCGTCCAATGACCCTGCATGAGCGGGATGAGGCAGGCGCAGACGACCAGCGCCAAGAGTACGAAGAAGAACGAGGCGCGAAGTGACGGGTCGAGCGCCTGGAGATTGGTCATCTCGGCGACATGAAAGACCACGATGTACAGAATGAGAGCCGCCACATACGCGATAATCGCGCGCACGAACAGCCCGATCAGCGAAAAGAGCCAAAACGGCCGCTGCTCTTCTTCGTAGAGGTGCTGGCTGGGCTTTCGCTGCGTCGTCGCCATCGGCGTAGCTCTTTCCGTACCGTAGCGCGGAGCGCCTCTGCTATCAATCGCCCTACGGAATGCTGCACAACCCGATGATTGCGGATGTTGAAATCGATCTTCGAGTATTGCGGCACAACGTCGAGCAACTCGCAACGCTCGTCTTTCCAAGCGCAACCTGGCCGGTCATCAAGGCCAATGCGTACGGGCACGGGCTCATCGAGGTTGGCCGCGCCCTGGCGCCGGTGGTCGACGGCATCTGCGTCTACCGCGCTAGCGAGGGGATCGCGCTGCGCGAGGCCGGCGTCGCCGCCCCCATTCTGGTGCTAGGACCGATCGAGCCGCGTGAGCTCGAGGCGGCGCACCGCGCGCAGCTCACCGTCACCTTGTGGGAGACGGGCTCCTATCGCGCCGATGCCGCGCGAATTGCACGGCGTCGGGGCACGCCGCTCCGCGTGCACGCCAAAGTCGACACGGGCGTCACGCGCTTGGGCTTGGACGCACCACGCGCGTCGAGCGCGATCGCCGAACTCTTAGACGACCCGCACCTTCATGTCGAAGGCGTCTTCACGCACCTCGCGGCGGTTGAAGAGCTCGAGTCGGCCTTCACGTTCGAACAACTCATGCGCTTCGAAAGCGCACTCGCTCCAATCGACGGCGTCTTGCGCGAGCGCGGCGTGCGCCGGCATTCGGCGGCGTCGGCAGCGGCCATGCTCGTACCGCAGTCGCGCTTGGATCTGGTGCGGCCCGGGATCGCCACGTATGGGATCTGGCCTTCGCCGCAGACGCAGGCGACCGCAGGCGGCAGCATCGAGCTCGCGCCGGTGTTGAGTTGGCACACACAACTGGTCGTGGTGCGCGATGTCGAGGCGGGACGCTCAGTCGGGTACGGCTGCACCTACTACACCACGCGGCCGTCGCGTATCGCCGTCGTGCCAATTGGCTACGCCGAGGGGATTCCGCGGGCCGTCTCCAACACGGGTGCAATGCTCGTGCACGGCCGGCGCGCACCGATCGTCGGACGCGTCTGCATGGACGTCACCATGCTCGACGTCACCGAGATTCCGCAAGCGCAGCCGGGGTCGCGCGTCACGCTCATCGGTTCCGACGGCGACGAGGTCCTCACCGCGGACCATTGGGCGCAGTGGGCTGATACGATCAGCTACGAAATCGTCGCGCGCCTACCGGAGACGGTTCCGCGGCGATACCTCATGCCGATGGAGGCGGCGACGAAAGGCTAGCAATCGCCTCGGCGAGATTCATCGTTCCGTCATAGAGTGCGCGGCCGACGATTGCCATATCGACGTTCGGCGGGACGCCGGCGATCAGTGCGTGCACGTCGTCGATCGTCTTTGCGCCACCGCTGGCGGTGACGCGCATCGGTGTCAACGAAGCCACGCTCGCCAGCGCTTCGACGTCGTAGCCGGTGCCGGTTCCGTCGCGTTCGATCTCCGTGAAGACGATGCGCTGCAGTCCCCACTTGGCAAGTTCGCGCACGAACGGATCGCGCCCCAGCGGGCTCGTCGACTTCCACCCGCGGATCGCCACGTGCACGCCGCGCGCATCCACCCCGGCGACGATCTTCTCCCCGAACTCGTCGATGAGTTTGCGCGAGGTCTCGGGATCCTCGATGAGCATCGTTCCCAACACCACGAACGACGCCCCCGATCTGAGGACGCTGCGCACGTCGTCGTCGCTGCGAAGTCCGCCGCCGACTTCGACTGGGATATCGACGGCTGCACAGATCTCGCCGATCGCTTTGCGGTTCTCGCCCGTGCCGAAGGCCCCATCGAGATCGACGACGTGCAAGAGCTTGGCACCGGCATCGGCAAAACTACGCGCCCGGGCAACCGGGTCGCCGTCGTACTGCGTCTCCTGATCGGGATCACCTTGCGTGAGCGCGACGCAGTGGCCGCCGCGCAGATCGATTGCGGGGACGATCTTCATGACTTCACCATCCGTAGGAAGTTGTCGAGTAACCGTGCACCGGTCGTCTGGCTCTTTTCCGGATGAAACTGCGTGCCCATGAGGTTCCCGTCTGCGACGACCGAGGCGAAGCGTTCGCCGTGGGTCGTCGCCGCGATCGTCGCCTCGCTCACGGGCGCGCGATAGCTGTGCAGGAAATACGCGAACGCACCGCTCTCGATCCCTTCGACGAACGGATGCGCACCGACCACCTCGAGGTCGTTCCAGCCCATGTGCGGGACGCGGGGGGCGCCTTTGAAACGAGTCACCGCGCCATCGAGAAAGCCGAATCCCTTGAACGGCTCGTGCTCGTCGCTCGACTCATAGAGCAGCTGCATGCCGACGCAGATGCCTAAAAACGGGCGATTTCGCTCGATGAGGCCGCGCGCGGCGGTGTCCAGACCCCGTTCGGCCAGCGCTCGCATCGTGGCGGCGAAGGCGCCGTCGCCGGGGAGAATCGCGGCTGACGCGATGGAGACGAGCGCCGGATCATCGGTCACGACGAAGTCCGCATTGCGCCGCTGCAGCGCGGAGACCAGAGAACCGAGGTTTCCGCCGCCGTAGTCGATGACCGCGATCATTGTGCGGCGACTTTGCCTAGGCGCCGACGACGACCTCTCCGGGCATCGGGGTCCCCGCAGGGAAGACCGGATCCGGCGTGCGTCCCGCACGTTCGGCGACGCTCAGATAATGGCGCTGGCGCGGCCCCGTATAGAGCTGGCGCGGTCGCGTGATGCGCTGATCGGGATCCTCGATCATCTCTTTCCAATGCGCGAGCCAGCCGGCCGTGCGCGCTAGCGCAAAGATCGAGGTGAACATATTCACGGGGAATCCGAGCGCCTTCATGATGAGGCCCGAATAGAAGTCGACGTTCGGGTACAGCTTGCGCGAGACGAAGTACTCGTCCTCGAGCGCAATGTGCTCGAGTTCTTTTGCAAGCTCCAGCAGCGGATCGTCGTGCAGGCCCGCTTCGCTCACGAGCTCTTCGTAGATGCGCCGCATCACTTTGGCACGCGGATCGTAGCTCTTGTAGATCCGGTGCCCGAAGCCCATCAGGCGGAAGGGATCGTTCTTGTCTTTCGCGCGCCGGATCACGTCGGGAATCCCGTCCTTCGTGCCGATCTGCTGCAGCATGGTGAGCACCGCCTCGTTGGCGCCGCCGTGTAACGGCCCCCAGAGCGAGGAGATTCCCGCCGAGATACACGCGAACGGATTGGCACGGCTCGAGCCGACCGTGCGAACGGTCGAGGTGGAGGCGTTCTGCTCGTGATCGGCTTGCACGATGAGCAGCGCGTTCATCGCTTTGGCATAGATCGGATTCACGTGGTACGGCTCGGCCGGTACCGCGAACATCATGTGCAGGAAGTTCGACTCGTAGCGTAAGTCGTTGCGTGGATAGACGAACGGTTGACCGAACGAATACTTGTAGGCCATCGCCGTGACCGTCGGCATCTTGGCGATGAGGCGATGAATCGAGATCAGCCGTTGCTGCGGATCGAAGACGTCGATCGAATCGGGATAGAACGCCGAGAGCGCGCCGACGACGCCGAGCTGAATCGCCATCGGATGCGCGTCACGCCGGAACCCGTGGAAGAACGAGAGCACCTGCTCGTGCAACATCGTGTGGTGCGTGATGTGATCGCGAAAGCGATCGATCTCCGCCGGCACCGGCAACTCGCCAAAGATCAGCAGATACGCCACTTCGAGATAGTCGCTCTTCTCGACCAGCTCGTCGATCGGGTAGCCGCGGTAGAGCAAGACGCCTTCGTCGCCATCGACGAAGGTGATCGCCGACCGGCAGCTCGCCGTGCTCGCAAAACTGGGATCGAAGGTGCAGAGGTGCGCCGTCTCGAGCAGATCGCCGACGTCGACGGCATCGGGGCCGAGCGTCGCCTTCTTCAGGGGAAGCGATGCGACCGTCTCCCCGGACGGATCACGCAGCGTATAGAGCGGTTCGACCGGCGACGAGGAGTCTCCATTTCGATTCGAGTGTGACATGACGCTACGCCAGAAGACCTTTCGTCGAAGGCGCATCCGTGGCGCCCGTCGTCGCCTTGGCTTGCGCAAAGGCGCGCGCGAACGCTTTGAACGCGGCTTCGCACAGATGGTGGGCATTAGTGCCCGCAAGTTGCAACAGGTGCAGGTTGAAGCGGCCGTTCTCGCTCACCGAGCGAAAGAAGTGCGGCACGAGCTCGGTTTTCAAATCGCCGATCTGCTCGACGGTAAAGCGCAGTTCGCAGTTCAAAAACGCGCGGCCGGAGAGATCGACGCTGGCGAGGATGAGCGCATCATCGAGCGGCACGGCGAGCGACCCGAAACGGACGATCCCGCGCTTCTCGCCGAGTGCTTGGGCCATCGCGGTGCCGAGCGTAATGCCGACGTCCTCGACGAGGTGGTGATGATCCATCCCATCGCCTTTGGCTTTGAGCACCAGACCGCAGCCGGAGTGCTTGGCGAACGCCTCGAGCATATGGTTGAGGAAGTGCACCTCAGAGGCGATCGCGATCGCGCCGCCGTCCAAGTCGAGCGAGAGGTCGATCGTCGTCTCGCGCGTCTCGCGCACGAGTGCCGCGCGCCGCGGCCGCGCCGTCTCGATCAGGACCGGCACACGCGGGGACAAAGGTCGGCAAGGGTGCCCATACGAGACCGCTTCGAACGTTAGGGGCAGTTTCCATTCATCAAACCGGCCGCGGTCAGTAAGCGTTCGGAGGCTCCGTGAAGCGGACCGTTTCGGGAAGCAGCAAGACAACCGTCACGCTGGCCAATCGGTTGGTTTGATTCATCAGCCGTATGGGCTGCCCGCGCTCGACGGCGAACGGGCTTCCAAGTTGGTAGTGCGACATCGCGCCGCCGCGCTTGAGCGTGACGCTTCCGTTGGCGACGGTGAGATAGGCGCGCGCACCATAAGCGAAGGGCACCGTCGAGCTGCCGGGCGGCAAATCCACGAGTTGCTCCACGAGCGTAAACGGCGTGGCGGGCACCGCATCGAGCGTGAAGAGATTGTGAAAGATCGACGTCACCGGCGGCGCCGGCGTCGCATTCGCGCCGCAGCCGGAGCCGGCGTCCTGCGGTGTGAGGGCGGCGCAGATGAAGACGGCGGGTTGTGTCGCGCTGCTCGCGCTCGTACCCCCCGCCGGCGATGCGAAAGCCGCACCGGCGGCGACGTCGCGTGTTTGGCCGTCTTCCCAGCGCGTGACCGAACCCGCAATCACCACGCAGTACTCCGCACCGGCGTGCCGGTACGTCCCGGTCGAGGCCTGCGTGCTCGACATCGGCGTCAAACGCACGGCCGTCTCGACGAGACCGAGCGGAGGTGCGGGAACGTCGATGACGGTGAAGGCTGCGCTGTCACGCACGCTGACGCGCGGGGCTGCCGCTGCGCCGCACGTGCAGACGGAGAGCAGCAATGCCGCGCCGAGCTTACGAAAGCGGTGCGTCGACGAGTTCACGGCGGCGTTGAAGCGCCGCGTTGACCAAGCGGTCCACCAGCGCCTCGAACGAGATGCCGATCACGGCGCACTCTTCAGGGAGGATGCTGGTCGGCGTCAACCCCGGCAGCGCGTTGATCTCGAGCACGTACGGACGCCCCTCCTTGGTCACGATGAAGTCCGTACGCGAGTAATCCCGCAAGCCGAGCAAACGATGCACCGAGAGCGCGAGCATCTGCAGGCGATGCGCCAAATCTTCGTCGAGGTGTGCGGGAATCACGTCGCGGCTGCCGCCGGGCGTGTACTTGGCGTCGTACGAATTGAAGTCGCCCTGCGGGATGATCTCGGCGACCGGGAGCGCTTGGTCGAAGAGCACACCGCACGAGAACTCGCGTCCTTCGAGATACTCCTCGGCGAGAACGCTGCCGGTGCGCGCCGCGCTCTCGATCATCGCACGTGACCACTCCTCGTGCGTGCGCACGATGGAGACGCCGGTGCTCGAACCTTCGGCGCGCGGCTTGACGACCAGCGGCAGATCGAGGGTTCCCGGCAAGAGCGGCAACGTTCCCCCTTCGAGATCGAACGTGTCCCACGCCGCGGTAGGCAGACCTTCTGCCGAGAGGAGCTTCTTGGTCAGGTGCTTGTCGATCGAGAGCGCACAGCCGCGCAGATCGCTTCCGGTGTACGGAATCTGCAACCACTCGAGCAGGCCCTGAATCATCCCGTCTTCGCCGCCGGCTCCATGGAGTGCATTGAAGACGACGTCGGGGCGCATCTCGCGCAACCCCTCGATGAAGCGATCGTCGAAGTCGAGCGAGCGCGCGTGATAGCCCAAACTTCCGAGCGCGCGCAAGACGCGCTGTCCGCTCGAGATCGAGACCTCGCGTTCGGTGCTGGGGCCGCCCATGACCACGGCGACGCGGATGTTCTCTCTCACACAAAGACTCCGACGAAGTGCACTTCCAGTTCGAGTTCGACGCCGAAGCGTTCGGCTACCGCGCGCCGCACGCGCGCGAGCAGGGTCGCGACGTCGGCCGCCGTGGCATGTTCGCGGTTCACGATGAAGTTGGCATGGAGCTCGGAGACTTCCGCCCCACCTTCACGCCAGCCCTTCGCCCCTACCGCCTCGATCAGACGGCCGGCTTTGTCACCGGGCGGATTGCGAAAGCACGAGCCCGCATTGGGAAGCTGGAGCGGCTGCGTGCGCTTGCGCCGCACCAGGCGCTCCTGCATCTCGGCGCGCACCGCTTGCGGATCGCCTCGCTCGAAGCCCAGGCTCACCCGCGCCACCACCGCGTCCTTCGCTAAGGTGGTATGCCGATAGAAATACTGCGGCGTCACGGTATGCGGCGCCGGCTTGCGCGGCGTCTGCACCCAGACGCTGCGCACGAACTCGCCGATCTCGCGGTCGGTCCCCGCATTCATGCGCAAAGCACCGCCGACGCTTCCGGGAATTCCCGCGAGCGACCCGATGCCGACGGCACCGTGTGACGCGGCTTGCGTCGTGAGCAACGCCATCGACGCCGAGGCACCGGCCTCGACGATGACGTGCGCTTCCTCTACCGTCACCGAGATGGCGGAAAACTCACCGCTCAAGCGCACGACGATGCCGCGAATGCCGCCGTCGCCCACCAAGAGATTCGAACCGCTTCCGAGGACGAACCAGGGCAACTGCCGCCGTTGGATCAGACGGAGCATCTCGCTGAGCTCTTCGGTGCGCTCCACCTCGGCGAAGGCGTCGGCCGGGCCGCCGATCTTCCACGACGTGTACGGTGCGAGCGACTCCCCGAAGCGCACGCGATCGCCGAAGATCGAGCGCAGAACCGCGGCGTCGCTCTCGCCGACGAGAGGTTCGAGCGCTTGGGCCACCGGGATCTTCACGAGACAGCTGCTTGCGCGCGATCGCGCACGCGTTGGGCCAGCTGCGCCGCCGCCGCCGTAATCGACCCGGCCCCTAACATGAGGACCAGCGATCCTTCGGGCGCGTGGCTCGCGAGATACTCCGCGAGCTCACCCACGTTGACGTAAGCAACGTCCGTACCCGCCGCGCGCAGCGGTTCGCCAATCGACTGCGCATCCGCTCCGGCAATCGGCAGCTCGGAGGCGGCATACACCTCGGTGAGCACCACCTGATCGGCACCACGCAACGCCTGCGCGAACCCCGGCGCCAGATAGTGCGTGCGTGTATAACGATGCGGTTGAAACGCCGCCACGATCGGGCCTGCAAACGCATGCCGTGCCGCCGCGATCGTTGCCGCTACCGTCGGATGATGGGCATAGTCGTCGACGACGATCATCCGGGGCGTGCGCGCAAGAATCTCGAAGCGCCGGCGCACCCCGCGAAATTCGCCGAGCGCCCCTGCAATCGTCGCAAACGGAATACCAAGTTCAGTCCCGACGAGCACCGAGGGCAGCGCATCGAGGATATTGATCGTTCCCGGGACGCGCAAGCTGATGCTTCCGAGCGCAAGTCCGCGAAATTCGACGTCGAAGCGCGAACCAAACTCGGCCTCACGCACGTTGCGCGCGACCAGGTGGCCACCGCTCACACCGTACGTCAACGTGCGCGCGGCCCGCGGCCGGTCGACGAGCGACGCCGCGGTCGGTTCATCGACGCCGATCACCGCGAGCCCATCAGCCGGCAGCGTCGCAAGAAATCCTTCGAAGGCGCGCACCAGCGCTGCCAGTTCGTCATCGCCGCTCACGTGATCGTTCTCGATATTGGTGAGCACCGCAATCTCCGGGCGCATCGCAACGAACGACCCATCGGACTCATCGCTCTCGGCGACGAACCACGGCGTATCACAGTGCCGCGCGTTGGTCTGCGTGTCGATGCGCTCGCCGCCGATCGCGTACGACGGCGCGAGGCCACCGGCTTCGAGCACCGTTGCAAGCATCGTCGTCGTCGTCGTCTTTCCGTGCGTCCCCGCAACCGCGATCCCACGCCGCGCGTTCATCAGTTCCGCGAGAACGGCTCCGCGCTTGGCCACCGGAAGCCCGCGCCGCCGTGCCTCGACGAGCTCGGGATTGTCGCCGGCAATTGCCGAACTCACGATCACGACAGCCGCGTCACCGACGTTCTCGGCCGCGTGCCCGATCTGCACGCGCGCACCCTCGCGCTCCAGCGCCTCGGTGAGCACCGTGCGCCGATCGCTCGAACCGCTGACCCGATGCCCGCGTTGCAAAAAGATGCGCGCAAGCGCACTCATCCCGATGCCGCTGATGCCGACCAGATGGACCGCCACGCCGTCGTGGATCGTGGACGAACCGCTCACGTTGGCTCTCACTTCTCAGCGGCGAGTGCCACGACCCGCCGCGCGATCCGTTCGCGTGCATCGATGGGTGCCACCCCCGCCGCCGCCTTGCGCATCTCGGCCAACGTCTGCGGTTCCAGCACCATATCGAGCTCCCGGCGTAGACGCACCCCATCGAGTTCCCGGTCGGTGATCACCCGAGCCGCCCCCGCCGTCACGAAGCGTGCCGCGTTGTGCATCTGATGCGCGTCGGTCGCATACGGATACGGAACCAAAATCGAAGGCGTTCCGGTCACCGCCAGCTCGGCCAACGTCGACGCCCCCGACCGCGCCACCACGATATCCGCCGCGGCATATGCCGCCCGTGGATCATCCAGATACGGAATCGAGACGACACTCCGCCGCACCGGT
>Ga0335075_10016550_pt1 | contig 11000 bp, 9 predicted proteins | sample Lox_Sample_24_FD_206723 | JGI IMG/M metagenome (GOLD analysis project Ga0335075, IMG submission 206723) | Soil microbial communities from Loxahatchee National Wildlife Refuge, Florida, United States - Lox_Sample_2.4 | ecosystem: Environmental > Terrestrial > Soil > Wetlands | place: USA: Florida... | reverse complement strand
GGCCAGGATTACCCATACCCGTATGTCCGTTGGACCGCCAAGCGTAACTTCGAAGCCATCCTCGCCATGATGGAGGAGCGCCGCCTAGACGTGGCGTCGCTCATAACTCACCGATTTCCTTTTGAACGTGCGCTCGATGCCTACAAGCTCCTTGAAAGCAGCGAATTCTATCTCGGTATTCTCCTTGAGTACTCATCAGGAAAGGGGGAAGCAGAGGTCCGTCAGCGCACAATTCACCTGAACAGCGCCGGGCCGGCCGCTCGGGGTGTTCGAGGTGTGGTCGGCTTTATTGGAGCCGGCAGTTACGCCACAAAGATCCTCATCCCGGCATTCCAGACCACCGGGGCGCGCCTTCTGTCCGTTGCTTCGAATGGTGGCCTCACCGCGACGTACGCGGGTCGCAAATTCGGATTCGAACAAGCCACCACGGACATCGACTCTCTCTTTTCTAACCCGAACATCGATTCGCTGGTCATCGCAACGCGTCACGATAGCCACGCCGATCTCGTCTGCCGCGCCCTAGAAGCCGGTAAACACGTCTTTGTCGAAAAACCCCTGGCCCTCACCGCCGAACAGCTCAACCGGATCGAAAATACATGTCGCGCGGTGCCTGAACCGCGCCTACTGATGGTCGGTTTCAACCGCCGGTTCGCACCCCACGTGACACGCATCCGCGAACTCCTCAAAACCGCCACTGGCCCGCGCGCCTTCATCTACACCGTAAATGCCGGCAAAATCGCTCCCGACCACTGGACCCAGGATCCCGAGAGAGGAGGCGGGCGCATTCTCGGTGAAGCCTGCCATTTCATCGACCTCCTGCGATTCCTAGCGGGCTCGCCAGCGAAAGAGGTCCACACGGTTCGTCAGTGCTCGGACACCGTCGCGATCTCGATTCGGTACGAGGATGGCTCTATCGGCACGATCCACTACTTCGCGACGGGTCACCGTTCCTTCCCCAAGGAGCGGCTGGAAATTTTCGCCTCCGGCCGCATTATCGTATTGGATAATTTCCGCAAACTCCGCGCCTACGGCTGGCCCACATCCAAGCGCATGTCCCTGTGGCGCCAAGACAAAGGCGCCCAGCAAATGGCCGCCGCGTTTGTCAACGCCGTGCGCGCTGGCGCGCCATCCCCTATTCCGCTCAATGAACTGATCGAGGTTTCCCGCACGACGATCGAGGTCGCCTCTTTCTAGGCCGATGATGTCTCGTGTACTCAATACGGTCCGCTATCTTAAGCCTGTACAGATCTACGGCCGCATATACCGGAGGAGGCCCAGTCATATCCGTGTGGGTGAGAGACCACGTTTGCGGACACCTAAGGGGACCTGGACGCCCGGGGTGCCCAGAGCGAATCCGCAAATTGGTCCGAACCGCTTTCGCTTCCTAAACCAGGAACGCTCAGTAACCGACTGGAACGACTGTAGTATCCCGAGGCTCTGGCTGTACAATCTCCATTACTTCGATGCCCCGGATGCCAGTCTCATTCGGAAGTGGATCGCTGAGAATCGCATCGGCGTGGGAGCCGGCTGGGACGCTTACCCGTTATCGCTTCGTATCTCGAACTGGATCAAGTGGGGTTTAGCCAGCAATGTCCTCGACGATGTCGCACTCGAAAGCCTCACAAGCCAGGCGCACTATCTTTCGCGCACGGTCGAGTACCACCTGTTGGCGAACCATCTTTTCGCGAACGCGAAAGCTCTGGTGTTCGCAGGCTGCCTATTTGAAGGAAACGAGTGGCTCCAGCAAGGGTTGGAGATTCTCAATTCACAGATCGGCGAACAGATCCTATCGGATGGCGGACATTTTGAGCGCAGCACGATGTACCACTGCCTGATTCTGGAAGACGTCCTTGATCTAATTAACCTAGGGCGGGTCTACTCGGGATTGTTGCCGGACTGGCGCGGACCTGCTGGTCGTATGCTGGGTTGGCTCCGGCACATGATGCACCCGGACAGCCGCATCGCTTTCTTCAACGACGCGGCTTTTGGGGTCGCGCCCGAGCCGGACGCCATGTTCAAGTACGCAGATCGCCTCGACATCCAAGGGGACCCACGTCCTCTCTCGGACAGCGGTTACATCCGTCTGGAAAACGCCCGCGCCGTGGTGATCTTCGATGCAGCCCCAGTCGGCCCCGACTATCAACCTGGACATGCACACGCTGACACACTTTCATTCGAGCTATCTGTCCACGGTAAGCGAGCCGTTGTGAACACAGGGACGTCCACCTACGAACCGGGTCCACAGCGGATGGCCGAGCGCGGAACGGCGGCGCACAACACCGTTCGGATCGACAATCAAAACTCCTCCGAAGTCTGGAGTTCATTTCGCGTCGCGCGCCGCTCTCGGCCGATCCAGCCAGCGACAGATCACGCGAGTTATGCCGAAGCCGCGCATGACGGTTACCGTCGTTTCGGCGATCCCGTCGTGCATCGGCGCCGTCTTGAATTGTGCCCGGATCGCCTGATCGTAAAGGATTTCATAGAAGCTCGACGCCAACACAACGTGGAGATCTTCTTCCATCTTCACCCCGATGCCAATATTGCAGTCACGCTCGATCCAAAACTAGAGCGCCGCGAACAGGCGTCCTTTTGGCATCCTGAATTCAACATGTCGATTCCAAATCGGACAATAACAGGAATTTGGCAAGGCAAATGTCCGGTCGAGTTCCAGACTTCGTTTCAATTCTAATCCATGCTTTTCCTCGTAGTCGCGGGAGCGCGGCCGAATTTCATTAAGGTAGCGCCGATCCTCGAGGCGTTTGCTAGTCGGCGCTGCGTCCACAATGGATTCGAGGTCCGACTGGTACATACTGGCCAGCACTATGATCGCGCCATGTCCGACGACTTCTTCAGGGACCTTGGCATTCCTGAGCCCGACGTCAACCTGGGCGTCGGCTCCGGCTCGCATGCCGAGCAGACCGCTCGCGTGATGGTCGGCTTCGAAAAAGTCTGTGCTGAGTACCGTCCGGATTGGGTAATCGTCGTCGGCGACGTGAATTCCACCATGGCGTGCGCGATTGCGGCGAAAAAGTTGGGCATACGCGTTGCCCACGTCGAGGCGGGATTGCGCTCGGGCGACATGTCCATGCCAGAGGAAATAAACCGCGTCTGCACCGATCCCATTTCCGACCTGTTGTTTGTGACAGACAGAATCGCTGCTGACAATTTGCGCCGAGAGGGCGTTGACGTCAACCGCGTGCATTTCGTCGGGAACACGATGATCGACACGTTGCAGCGAAACCTGCAACGCGCGTTGTGTACATCGCTGCCCGAGGGACTCGAAGTACATCAATACGGTGTAGTGACGATTCATCGCCCAGCGAATGTCGACTCTCCCGTTAAACTCGCCGCTATTTGCGAGTCATTGCTCGAAATCGCGGAAATGTTGCCGCTGGTCTTTCCCGTTCACCCCCGCACCAAGGCTCAGCTTAGCGCCGCTGGACTGCTTCACAAGCTCTTGGACGCTCCGGTCCGCTTAATTGAACCGCTCAGCTATCTACCATTTCTCGGCCTGGTCGCCCGCTCGAAGTTGGTGCTCACAGACAGCGGCGGCATACAGGAAGAAACAACCATCCTCGGAGTCCCCTGCGTTACGGTGCGCCCGAATACGGAGCGGCCCATCACCTGTATCGAGGGCACAAATGTTTTGACAGGAACCGCTCCCGCCGAAATCAAAGAGGCAGTTATTGTCGCATTGGATCGGAAATCAAAGGGTCAGCATAGCATCCCTGAAAAATGGGACGGCCGAGCCGCCGAACGAATTGTTGACACACTACTGCGGGCGGGCAACAGCGCGCTTTGCGGAACTGCATGAAGATCCTGTTCATTGCCGATAATTTCACGCCTGAACGCAATGCACAGGCTTCGCTCGTCTATGAACGGGCGGCGTATTGGGTCAAGTGGGGGCATTCGGTGACCGTGATCACCTGTGCACCTAACTTCCCCGAAGGCAAAGTCTTTCCAGGTTATAAAAACAAGCGGTGTGTTGAAACGGTGGATGGAATCCGCGTCGTCCGAGTGAAATCATTTATCTCCCCCAATAAGGGCGTCTTGGCTCGGATTCTCGATTATTTGTCCTTCATGGCTTCCGGGTCCTTCGCTGCATTGTTAGAGCCTTATCACGACGTCATCGTGGCGACTTCTCCGCAATTCTTTACGGCGGTGGCTGGCTGGATTGTCTCCACCTGCAAGCGTATGCCGTTCGTATTCGAGATCCGAGACCTCTGGCCTGACTCCATCATCGCCGTTGGGGCGATGCGCAAGAGCTTCGCCCTGAGCGCCATCGAGCGACTTGAGTTATTCCTCTATCGGCGTGCAACCAAAATTATTGCCCTCACGCCTGCATTCAAAGACAATCTCGTCACTCGTGGAATCTCTGGAAAGAAAATCGAAGTGAATATCAGCGGCGCAGATCTGTCACGGTATCAGCCCCGCCCTCGCGATCATGCACTCGCCACCCGGCTCGGATTTCAGCCAAAGCATTTCGTTCTCGGCTACATCGGCACTCTCGGGATGGCTCATGGTCTGCAAAATGTTTTACATGCAGCTGAACTCCTCCGCGGGTCCGATGCCCGTTTCCTGATTGTGGGTCCCGGAGCCGAACGCCACGGCCTTATGGCCGAAGCGCTGCGTCGCAGCCTGGACAACGTCATCTTCGTTGACGCCCAACCGAAGGAGACAATGCCCTCTTATTGGAGCATTTGCGACGCGGCATTGGTCCATTTGAAGGACACGCCAACATTCAGGACTGTTATTCCCTCGAAGATCTTCGAGGCGATGGCGATGGGAAAACCAATTCTCCTGTCCGCCCCCGCTGGCGAAGCAAGCAAACTCATCGAATCCGAGGGCGCAGGGCTTTGCGTGCCTGCCGAGAGCGCCGTCGCGCTCGCCGATGCCGTACGTCTGCTACATAAAGACGACAATCAACTCGCTGCATTTGCGGAGCGCTCGAAGCAAGCCGCACCCAAATACAGCCGCGAGCGCCACGCCGCTGAGTTTGCGAGATCGCTTGAACTCGTATGTAACATCGTTCCTGCCCGCGTGGCCACGCGCATGACGCAGACTTGATCAGGCGTGCAGCCCAGATTAGCAGTACGCAGTGGTAGCATCCGAAACTGCCCCAGAATGACACGTAGGACTCCTCGATGTATTCCCTAGTCTTTTTGCCGCTGTGTCCTTCATTCTCTCGTTGTATGAATGTTCGTTCGCAACATCCCTCGACCTCTGAAGCTCGTTGATTTTCCAGACGCAGTCCGGAAACTGCATTCCGCGCCTACCCCGAGAGTTGACGTAGCGCGATTGGCGTCACCTACTTGAAAACCTCCATCGTAACGAGGTCCTTCTACGACCGTCAATACGTCAGCGCCTCGTAGGTTTGATCGAAATTTCGGCGTGTTCCTGAGATGTCGCGCGGCAAATTTGCCAAACGAACCCAAATCTTCCGGCGTAGGACAGCCTTGTAATCTGCCGCCGGTTTGCAATGGGCTCACACAGCCCGAAACCAACCCGCTCCCCTAAGGACGCGGCTGCTTATAACCCAAACCCATGTATTCTTTAATCTTCCTCGCCCTCTTGTCGTTCCTCTTGGCGCTCCTCATTACGCCGCTGGTACGCAACGCGGCCCGGCGCTGGAATCTCGTCGATCGCCCCGACGCGCACCGCAAGCTGCACCAGTCCCCCGTCCCCCGCGTCGGAGGCATCGCCATCGCCCTGAGCTTCGTCGGGGCCTTCGCATTGCTTGTAGTAGCCGGATTCAAGGGCGGCCTTCTCATTCTCGACAGCATCCCAGTCGTCGCGCGGCTCGCCCCCGCATTGCTTGTGATATTCGCCACCGGCCTCCTCGACGACCTGATTGGGCTCAAACCCTGGCAGAAATTGGGTGGACAACTCGTCGCCGCCGCTGCCGCCATTGCCGCTGGAGTCCAGATCGCGGCCCTCGGCGGCCATCACTTGAACCCTTGGGTCGCCCTTCCGGTCACCGTCTTTTGGCTCCTCGCCTGCACCAACGCCTTCAACCTCATCGATGGCGTCGACGGTCTCGCGGCCGGTGTCGGCCTCTTCGCTACCGTGACTATGCTTCTCGCGGCCTTGCTCCAGCACAATGTCGCCCTCGCCCTCGCCACTGTCCCCCTCGCCGGCGCGCTGCTCGGCTTCCTCCGCTTCAACTTCAACCCCGCCACCATCTTCCTGGGCGATTCCGGCAGCCTGCTCATCGGATTCCTGCTTGGCTGTTATGGCATCATGTGGAGCGAAAAGTCGGCCACCATCCTGGGCATGACAGCGCCTATGATGACCCTCGCTATCCCGTTACTAGATACCTCGCTTGCCATCATCCGGCGCTTCCTGAATCAGAAACCGATCTTCACCGCCGATCGCGGTCATATCCACCACCGCCTGCTCGACCGCGGCTTCACACCCCGCAAGGTTGCCCTTACGCTCTATGCGGTCTGCGGCGTTGCGGCTATCTTGTCTCTCCTCACCGTCTGGACGCCCAACGTCGGCATGGTCATCGTCCTCTTCTGCGCGTGCACATGGATCGGCATCCAGCACCTCGGGTACCTTGAGTTCGGCGCTGCCGGACGCATGTTCATGGACGGCGCCTTCCGTCGTTTGCTCACGTCGCACATCTCCCTTGTGAACTATGAGCAGCAGTTGGTCGCGGCCGCCTGCCCGGACGAATGCTGGACAGTCATCCTGAACGCCGCAAAAGAATTCGGCTTCCACCACGTCCAGCTGACCTTGGGTTGCCGCGAATTCCTCTTTGAGGACGACGTAGCGCCGATGCATTCCTGGCAGGTCCGCATCCCCATCTCCGATCACGGCGCTATTTACCTGACGCGCTCATTTACCACCCAAAATCAGTCCAGCGTCGTTGCCCCGTTCGCCGAGATGCTCCGTCGCACGCTAGCCCCGAAACTCCCCATCTTTGCCCGCATGCCCCCCTCCTCTACCGCCGCCCACCGCCCGGCCGCCCAAGCCGTAGCCGCCGGTTCCTCCGAATAGCCGCTCCCGCAAAGCCGCCATGCGCAACCGAAGTGCGGAGCGTGCCCGCAGCCAGCCTCCTATTCACGCGGAGCAAGGCAGCTCTGGCATCCACAAAAGAATGAGGCGCTCCGCTCTTTTCTTAGCCCTCGTCTACACTAGCACCAGCCCTCAGCATCCGCTCCGAGCAATTACGAGGGTCGTCAATGCCGTACAACGTAGACTATGAACTTATAAATCTCAATTGCGATCACCACGAGCAAACCATATTCAAGTACATATCTATGCAGCTTTGCGCTGAATCGTCATGCAGCCCTCCATTCGTAAAACTCACGAATGAGAGCCAAACAAATCATGCAGCCTTCAATCGTTGCGTCAATATTCCATTGCCGCAACAAAGGCCCATGCTGCTCATTTTAAAGGTAATAAAATTCAGAATGCAGGTAACGTAATGACTGCACTGCGTTACCTATATCTGTACTGAAGTACTGTCTTTGTCGGTGTCCTTTGGTCCATGAGCGCTGAATTTGGAGTCTAACTAGCCAAGGGCTCAGCCGACGATCAGGTACTCGACGTCACAAGAGTTTAAGGCTCGTAACAGTTCTCTGTCGTGTTGGCTTTCTGCCATGCTGGCTGTTCGGCAGTTCCACCTCTCCCAGGCAGCGCTGAATATCGCCTCGTCGCCCTGCTCCTGCCAGAATTCTATATCGAACTGGCGATCCGGGAAGGCGCCTTCGACCAGGCGGGTCTTCCACTCCGGCTTTGATGCGTCGTCGTGTTGGGCTTCGCTCATTCCTGTACGCCTCCAGCGCCTTCCGCAACTGTACCTCGCTAACGCGAGTTCACTCCGACCGTTCCGTCTCGTGAATCAGCCGGTGGCAATCCCAACAAACCGGCTCGAGGGCAATGACGAGCTTGTCTGGAATTCCGACCTGCAGACGGTATTGCATTCCGAGCTTCAGCTGTTCCGTTAGTCAAGCAGCGCTTTCCATGCCTACGACAATTCTTTTTCCCAGCGCTCCCAACGCCGCCTGCAGGGCATTAATGCGGGATCGGTGACGCGGATCGAGCAGCCGTCGAACATCTTTTTCGTTGCAGCCGAGTTGCTTGGCTAATTTGACATTGCTTATCTTGGCTTCTCGCATGGCAAGGTAGAGTGCGGCCTTAGCGGCCATGAGAGGCGGCACGGGCACCAAGTCTCGATTCCCTCTCATTTTCGAGGGTTCGGGAATGTCGTCCCCCCTGCGGATTCTTCCCGCAATCGCCTCCTCGATGCAGTCGCTCGCTTGCTCGAGGGCGCCCGGCCGATCGGGGCCTTGTGTGATCGCTTCCGGAAGATCTCGAAAGGTCACCGTGAATCCGCCAGCTTGGCGATCTGGCGTCAGCGTAGCCTGATATGCGAGCGTGCGCATTCTTGATTACTCCCTTCCCTCAAACAACTCTTTAAGGCTCAACCCAAGTTGATCGAGCATCGCGTGCAAGGTAGCCTTCTTGAGTTCGTGGCCAAGGTTCTGAACTACCGTGAGTCGCGGGCCGAAATAAAGCGTGCCGTGACTTCCTTTGCCCCGCTCCGGGATCCACTTCACAACTACCTCCCGTCGGCGCCCCAGCTTCCGGACTCGCCGAATGAACTCAGCGCCGTTCGCAAAGTCATTGTCGGGCAAAACTGCCCGAGCGTCAAGCTTTTCAGGTTGAGCCGTTTCGAGGCAAGCGCAGTCCGTAGTCTGTCTTCAAGCGCTGACTCGCGCTGTGAAATAACTCGGCCCGACAGCCAGCCGATTGCAAATTGAAGTTGCATATAGCCTTATGTACAGCGCCGCCGCTGTCGACTTTACTCTGACCGCTCAGTTTCGTGGATCAGCCGGTGGCAATCCCAACAAACCGGCTCGAGATTATCGACAGTGTGAGTCCCGCCGTGAGAGCGATATTTGCGGTGATGGATCTGCAACGGCCTGCGGCAGCGGCAGCGGGCGCAACAGCCACGGTGCTCCTTCAACACGACGGCGCAGTGCATGTGGTAAATGCGGTCCACCAGGGATTTCAGGGCGAGCCACTCGACTCGCCCCGATGCTTTTGCGATCATTTCTCTGCCGTTAAATGCCGCGAGACTGACCAGGCCGCGGTAGGACGGCAATTCCCGGATCTCGTATCCAGTGAGGCGCTCGGCTCGTTTTCGCGTCATACCGGCCTCCTCCGAATCTGAGATCGGCGCCGGCGACTGCCGTCCCGTTCTTCAGTTCAATCCCGATCGCCCGCTTGTCGGCTTTGAACTCGATCTTGTCGACCAGCAGTTCGATTTCTTTGCGCTCTTCGACATCGAGGCAGTTGAGCAGCGCGTCCCAGGCGTACGCCGGCATCGTAATCACCGCCGCCTTGAACGCCGGCGGGACCATGTTGGGATCGGCCACCAACACCGAGTCGGGATTCTTCTGGATGCGCAGCGATGAGCTGTTGCCCTGCAGCCGCTTGACGCCCCGCCGGTCTGGCGGGGCGAACTGTTCGACGACCTGAATCACGCGGCGCTCGAGTTCGGTCTGGACCCGAGCGATGAAGGCCTTGCGCTTTTCGATGCGCTCGACCTCCTCGTCGGCGAACCTCTTCTGAAATTCGCAGTGACGAAGAAACGCGGCCACCCGGTCGCGTTTCTCCTTGGTCGTTTCAAGCGCTTGCGCGATCTGGGCCAGGATTGCTTCCCGTTCCGTGGGTTCCTCGGCGGCAGCTATGGAATTGGCCAGCGCCTGAAGGTTGTCCTCGACCTCGTATAGCGTGGCCGCGGCCGGATTCACAAAAGTGAGTTGTGCAGCCATGGCTCACTTCCCTTCCCCGGACCCATGTTCGCCGGCGCCACCCGAATCGTCGGTAGCAAGCGGCTGGAAATTCTCCTGCGCCTGACTGCGTAGCTCTTCGAGCAACGCGAACACCTGCTTGGCGCACATGCGGACCGGCTGCACGCTCGTGAATTCGCGGGCACGCTCCACGCCGTGCTCGCGCAAAATGCGGTGAAACTCCGCTACGCCGGTCGAGCCTGCAAGCTGTTCGATCGCCGCCTTGAGTTCATCGAACTCCTTCACAACGCCTCGCGGCGAACACATGCGGCGCCAAATGGAGGCCAATTCTTCGGGTACGGTGAACGGCGCCTTCGACGCGCTCTTATCCGCATGACCAGTTCCCGCCGCTGACGCTTTCTTCTCAGGGTCCGGAGCGGGTTGCGGTGCAGTCGGTTCCGGGTTCGGCTGCGGGCCAGCCCCCGCCAGCCAAGCCTTGAGTGCGCCGGCCAATTCCGCGCCAGGCTTCGGAAACGCGCCGCCGGTCAGAGCCGGACATCGCGACTTCGTGACCATGAGCGTATTTTCGTGGTCCATGTCGCCGCACACGTCGAATTCGTACTCGATGCCGTCGCGCATCACCGGCGCGAGTCCGAGCTTTCGCGGCGTGGTCTTGCCGGTCTTCTCGTCGCGATCGAGGACCCATTCGGTCTTCGAGCGCATGCTCACCAGGATGTGCAGCGGCGCGCTGATGATCGCGTCGACGAGCCGGTTGTGTACAGGCGTAACGTGCTTCCAGGCGGCGAAGCTGTTTTGCGTCTGCATGCGGCGCGCCGCGCGGTCCACTTGATCGAGCTCGCCGTCCTTGCCCATCCAGAAGTGCGACAGCGAATCGATGCAGAGCACGCGATAGCCGTGTGACGCCGCAGAATCGATGATCTCGATCAGGCGGGCGGGATCGTAAGAGTCGAGCTCCAGCACGTCGAACTCGAACAGGTCGGCGTACTTGCTGGCCGATCCTCGCTCGGTGTCGACCAGCGCAACCGGTCCGCCCAGCTCGCTTGCAAGCTTCAGCAGCGTGAAGGTTTTTCCGCTGCCCGACGGCCCGCAGATCGCGAACCGGAGCTTGGCGTCCTGCTTGACCGCGCGGCGGAACGCAAACGCTGTTCCGCCCGGAGCCGCGACTGCGGTATTCTGCTTCTGGTGTTGGGCTTGACCACTGTTTTTGTCCGACATCACTGCGGCGGTCGGGCT
>Ga0335075_10016549_pt1 | contig 11001 bp, 8 predicted proteins | sample Lox_Sample_24_FD_206723 | JGI IMG/M metagenome (GOLD analysis project Ga0335075, IMG submission 206723) | Soil microbial communities from Loxahatchee National Wildlife Refuge, Florida, United States - Lox_Sample_2.4 | ecosystem: Environmental > Terrestrial > Soil > Wetlands | place: USA: Florida... | reverse complement strand
CTGGTGATCGGGACGCCGTCGGACCAGTTCCAGTGCTTGAGGTCGATGGTGACCTGACGGTCGCCGTCGCTGTAGGTGATCGACGAGTACAGGCTGTCCCGCGTGTTCACGATCGACTTGCCCCGGTCGCCGGAGTAGACCAGGTAGGGCCACATCTGCTCGGTGAGGTTCACGTTGTAGCCGTCGGTGTTCGTGGCCGGCGCGTACGGGAAGATGAAGTTGGGCGTGGCGTTTTCCCAGCCCACAGTGACCGTGCCGCCGTGCTGGGGGTGGCCGCTGACCGCCGCGCCGGTGCCGATCGCGCCCGACGACGACCCGCCAGCGCAAGCCGCCGCCGCCAGCGCCAGGGCCACGGCGGCAACGGGAACAGCCAGCCGGCGCACGACGGTGTGCGTTCCTAGCTTTATACGCATGCTTGGGCTATTCCTCTCGGATCACATGAATAAACGTAAATCGACTTTTCCGATAAAACCTACTTAAAAAATCGAAAGTTGTCCAGGCGGTCCGGTCGTCCCGGGTGCCCGGCTGCCCAGGTGCCGGCCGAAAGTACGAATCCGTCCCGGGAGAAGCAGACTTCCGGCCGATACCGCGGCTGGGTCTCCTCCGGCCAGGGTTGGGTGCATGACCGAGCACCCCGCAGCAATCCGGCTGGACGGCGTCACGAAGCGATACGACCACGGCGCGGCGCCGGCGGTCGCGGACGTCAGCCTGGCGGTCGCGGCCGGCGAGGCGGTCGCGATCATGGGGCCGTCCGGCAGCGGCAAATCGACGCTGCTCAACCTCATCGCGGCGATGGACCGGCCGACCAGCGGCGTGGTCCGGGTCGGCCAGCAGCGGGTGGACACGCTGTCCGAGACCGCGGCCGCCCGGTTCCGGCGCCGGCAGGTCGGAACGATCTTCCAGTTCTTCAACCTGCTCGACGACATGACCGTGATCGAGAACGTGCTGCTGCCGGCTCAACTGGCCGCAGCACCGGCCGCCGCCGCGCGGCAGCGGGCCGGGGAACTGCTGGCCACGCTGCGGATCGCGCACCGGCGTGACGCCTACCCGGCCCGGCTGTCGGGCGGCGTGAAGGGGGATGGGGAGGTGGGTGGGGGGTGGCGATCGCCCGGGCGCTGGTCAACCGGCCCGCGGTGCTGCTGGCCGACGAGCCGACCGGCGCGGTCGACACCGCAACCGGGGAGGAGATCGGCGCGCTGCTGCTGGAACTGAACGCCGCCGGGCAGACGCTGATCCTGGTCACCCACAACCCGGACCTGGCCGCCCGGCACTCCCGCCGGGTCATCGCGATCGCCGACGGGCGCATCGCCGCCGACACCGGGGCGTTGCGTTGACCGCGGTCCTGCGCGCGGCGCGGGCTGGGATCGCCCGCCGCAAGCTGCAGGCCGTGATCATTGGCGTCGTGCTGCTCGCGGCCACCGCTACCTCGGTGGTCGCGCTCGGCTTGCTGGCCAACGCGAACGGCCCGTTCGACCGCGCGTTCGCCCGGCAGAACGGCGCCGACATCACCGCGGCCGTGAATCCGTCGGCCGCCACCCGGTCGCAGGTCGCGGCGACGACCCGGCTGGCCGGCGTGACCGCCGCCGCCAGACCATACCCCGGCGTCCTGGTCACCGCGCAGGTCACGGTGCCCGGGGAGCCGGGCTCGTCGCCCGAGTCGCTGCGGCTGACGGGCCGCTCCTCGCCGGGCGGCCGGGTGGATGACCTCACGCTGGACGAAGGCCACTGGCCGGACTCCGGCAACCAGATCGTGATGGACCGCGGCACCGGGGTGTTTCCCGGGTCGACCGTCACGGCCGGGTCAAAGCAGCTGACCGTGGTCGGCGTGGCGGACTCGGTCACCGGCACCGCGGACGCATGGGTGCTGCCGTCGGAGATCAGCGCGCTGGCCGGGCCGGGGAATCCGGTACCGGAGCAGATGCTGTACCGCTTCGCCAGCGCCGGGAGCACCTCGGCGATCACGGCGGACATCGCGGAACTGCGCGCCGCGCTGCCCCGGGGGGCCCTGCTGAACAACCCCGTGTCCTACCTGGGCGCGCGGCAGTCCGAGCAGAGCAACATCGCGCCCTGGGTACCGTTCATCATCGCGTTCGGGGTGATCGCGCTGGTGATATCGGTGGTGATCGTGGTCAACGTGGTCAGTGGCGCGGTGACGGCCGGGACGGCCAGGATCGGCGTGCTGAAGTCCATCGGCTTCACCCCGGCGCAGGTGGTGGCGTCGTACGTGCTGCTGGTCGCGCTGCCCGCGCTGGCCGGCTGCCTGGCGGGCGGCGGGCTGGGGAACCTGCTGGCGATACCCCTGCTCACCGTGAACGCGCACGTCTACCAGGTGGGAGCGCTGAGCGTCCCGTTCTGGGTCGATGCCGCGGTGCCGCTGGCCACCATCGCTCTGACCGTGATCGGCGCCGTGCCGCCGGCGCTGCGGGCCGGGCGGATGAGCGCGATCGAGGCCATCGCGAGCGGACGGGCGCCGCGGCCGTCGCACGGATATCTGGCCCACCGGATGCTGGCCCGGATCGGCTCGCTGCCCCGGGCGGTCACCCTCGGGCTGGCGGCCCCGTTCGCCCGCCCGGCCCGGACCATGACCACCGTGGTCGCCATCCTGTTCGGCGCGGCCGCGGTGACGTTCGGCGCCGGGCTGGCCCTTTCGCTGGACCGGGTGGTGATGGACAGTCCGAACACGGCCCTGCCGGTGTCTGTGTCGCTCAGCCAGGCCGGCCCGGCGCAGCCCGCGATGACCGAGGCGCAGCAGCGCTCCGTGGTCTCGGTGCTGGCCGCGCAGCCGGGCACGCTGCGCTACCTCACGGAAACCGACGGCCAGGTGAGCGTGCCCGGGCTCAGCGATTCGGCGTCGGTCACCGCCTACGGCGGCGGCAACCCGGCCTGGAGCGGCTACGCGCTGATCTCCGGCCGCTGGTACTCGGGGAATGCGGCCGAGGCCCACGTGAACACGCTGTTCCTCACCGGCACCGGCACCTCGGTCGGCTCGGCGTACACCCTCGGCTCCGGCCGTCACCGGGTCACCGTGCGGATCGTCGGCCAGGTCTTCGACCCGGGCAAGAACCTGGACATGTACCTGAGCCCGGCCACGCTGGCCGCGATTGACCCGGGCACCACTCAGCCGAGCCATTACGACGTGGCCGTCCGTCCCGGCGTCAGCCCGGCGGCCTATGCCAACCCCGTGTCCGCGGCGCTGGGCCGTTCGTACCAGTCCTATGCGTCCACCGGCCAGAGCAGCACGCTGACCGCGGTGCTGGCCCTGATCGCGATGCTGACCATCCTGATCACGGTGGTCGCCGGGCTCGGCGTGCTGAACACGGTCGCGCTGCAGATCCGGGAACGGGCCCACGAGATCGGGGTGTTCAAGTCGATCGGGATGACCCCGCGGCAGACCCTGGCGATGATCGTGTGCTCGGTCGCGTTCACCGGCCTGGCCGCCGGGATCGCCGCGATCCCGGCCGGGGTGTACCTGCATCACGGTGTGGTGCCGGTCATGGCCCACGCGGCCAACTCCGGCTGCCCGGCCTCGCTGATCTCGGTCTACGCCACCTGGCAGCTCATCCTGCTCGCCCTGGCTGGCCTGGTCATCGCGGTGGCCGGCGCACTCGGCCCGGCCGGCTGGGCGGCCGGCACCCGCACCGCCTTCGCGCTGCGCGCCGAGTGAGGCAGCCGGTCGTCTTCACCGGACCCGCTGGTAGCGGGAGTAGACGACGCGGGAGCCGAACGTCCGGGACTCGATCAGCTCGAGGGCGAGCCGCTTCGGCAGCGGCGGGAAGAACGCGGTGCCGCCGCCGAGCAGCACCGGGCTGACGAATAGCCGGTACTCGTCAATGAGGTCCATCCCGGCCAGGGTGGAGGCGAAGCCAGCGCCGCCGACCGACACCACGCCGTCGCCCGGCCCGGCCTTGAGCTTCGCGATCTCGCCGGCGACATCGCCCTCGGCCAGCCTGGCGTTGCCCTGCACGCTGGCCAGCGTGGTAGAGAAGACGACCTTGGGGATGGCCTGCCACAGCCGCGCGAACTCGCGATCGAGGGGATCCCATTCGGCCTGCTCAGGCGTCTCCCAGTAGAGCATCGCCTGGTACAGCCGCCGGCCGCACGCCTGCGCGCCGATCTCGAGCGTCTGCTCGTTGTGAAATTGCATCAACTCCTCGTCCGGTATCCCCCAGTCGATCTGACCGTCGCGGTCGGCGATGAAGCCGTCCAGCGACACTCCCATTGAATAGATCACCTTCCGCAAGGTGTGCTCCTCTTCGTCGTCTCACGGTCACCGGTAGACGATCCGGCCCGGCCGAACTCATCGGCCCGCCGGGGAGATTAGCGCCCACACCACTTTGCCGGCTGCCTTCCGGTACGCTCCCCAGTCCTGGGCCAGGTTCTCGACCAGCATCAGCCCCCGGCCGCTTTCCTGATCTGGGGCGCCATCTTGCCGGACCGGCATTTCCTCGCTGCCATCCCACACGTGAACGACGATCGATATCCGGTCAGAGACAAGCCATAGCTTCACGACAGGAACCATTGGCGTGCCGGATCCGATCCTTAACCGGCCCGAGGCCTGCACCGCATTGGTGACCAGCTCACTCGTGACCAATTCGGCTGTATCGGCCAGCTCGGACAGGCCCCACTCGTAAGCGACCGCCCGGACAAGTCCCCGTGCGCACGACGGTGCCGTGGCAATCGCGGCCAGCTCCAGATCGGTTTGAACGGGCGCGGATGATGTCGTGCTGGCCTTTTCGGATTCCACCGTGGGCACTGGCGCATGGATCATAGGAGATCTTCCGGGCATTTTACGAACACATCAGTAGTGTCATTTTCTCCCAGGCTGATCTACGATCTCTACCGGAGACAGGCCGCCGTCAGGATGTGTATGGACGGCCGGCCCGGCTGTAGGGATAGGTAAGAGGGGTGCGCCCGATGCCGCTGACCCGTGTGCTTGATCCGGGCGCAAGCCCGCTGGCCTTCTTCGGCTCCGAGCTTCGGCTGGCCCGGACAGCGGCCGGAATCAGCCAGGAGCAGTTAGGCCAGCGGATCGGTTACTCCGCCGCGCAGGTCGGCAAGGTCGAGACGGGGGAGCGGGCACCGTCGCACGACTTCGCGCGGAACTGCGACCAGGCCCTGCCCGGCGCGGGCGGCCTGTTCACCAGGATCTATGCCCTGACCCAGCGATGGGAAGGAGGCCACCCGTCGTGGTTCGCCGAGTGGATCGACGCGGAGCGGCGGGCGGAGTCCCTGTGCTGGTGGGAGCCGCTGCTGGTCCCTGGCCTGGTGCAGACGGCCGACTACGCGCGGGCGCTGTTCGAGGCGTGGCGCCTGGCCGGCGGGGACGAACTGGACCGGCTGGTCAGCGGGCGCCTGGAACGGCAGTCGATCTTCGACCGGCCACAGCCGCCGTCGCTGTGGGTAATCGTTGACGAAGGCGTGCTGCATCGCTGCATCGGCGGCGAAAAGATCATGTATGACCAGCTTACGCGCTTGGCCGAATGGGCGGACCGGCCAAATACCACCATTCAGGTGGTGTCGGCGGAGGCCGGCGCCCACGTTGGCCTGCTGGGTGCCTTTGCCATAGCCAGCGTCGATAGTGCGGGTATCGTGTACATGGAGTCACCCGACCAGGGCCAGACGACCAAGACGCCATTGGTGGTCGCGAAGGTGAGCGCCACCTTCGACATACTCAGAGCCGAGGCACTCCCTCGCGGGACATCACGGGACTTGATCAGGAGAGTAGCGGAGGAACAATGGACCTGAGCAGCGCCATCTGGCGCAAGAGCAGCTACAGCGGAGGGAACGGCGGCGGCTGCGTCGAGGTTGCCCGCAACCTTCCCGGCATCGTGGCCGTGCGTGACAGCAAGAACGTTCCCGGGCCCGAGCTAACCGTCAGCGGCCAGGCCTGGTCCCAGTTCATCCAGGGGATCAAGCGCGGCGAGCTTCATCTCTGATTAGCCGGCCCGGCAGCACCAGCTAGCCCTCGCCTGATGACCAGGCGAGGGCTTCGCTTTTTGTCACTCGACTCGGCGTCGCCTGCCGGTGCCTGGCCTGACTATCACTGACCGCCGGGGGACCCGGTGTGCGGCGGGCTGGTGATGAGGCCGGCCGCGGCCAGGCTGGCCGCGGCGGTGACGGCCGCGATGATGATGAGGGCAGTGCGAAGGCCGCTGGTCATCGCCTGGTGGCTGGCCGTGATCACCGCACCGGCCTGATGGCCGGTCAGGCCGGGGGGCCGGGGGATCAGCCCCTGGGCGATGGCAGCCCGGGCGGCGGTCAGCCTGGCTGCCTGGCCGGCGGAGAGGTGCTGGCGGGCCAGCAGGCCGGGCAGGACCGCGCCGGTCCGGCTGACCATGACCGATCCGATGATGGCGATGGCCAGGGCGCCGCCGATGTTCAGGCTGGTCTGCTGGATGCCGGTGGCGATTCCGGCGTGGGCGGGCGGGGCGGAACCGACGATGGCCTGGGAGCCGCCGGTCATACAGATGCCGACGCCGATGCCGGCCAGGGCCAGCCAGGGCGCCAGGCTCAGCGGCGCGGCGGGAATTCCCAGCCCGGCCAGGCCCAGGGCCCCGGCGGTGACCAGCAGCAGGCCGGCGCAGATCTGAAGCCGGAGCGGCAGGCGGCGGGCGAGGGCACCGCCGATGGGCGCGGCGATGCCGCTGGCCGCGGTGAGTGGCAGCAGGGCCAGGCCGGCCGCGATGGGGCTGTCGCCGTGGACCCGCTGGAGATAGAGGGTCAGGTAGAACAGCAGGCCGTAGACGGTGAAGCCGGTCGCGGTGACGACGCCGGCCCCGGCGTCGAAGCTGGCGGCCCGGAATAGTGACAGCGGCACCAGCGGCGCGGCGGCGAGGGCCATCCGGGCCGCCCACAAGCCGGCCAGCACGGCCGCCAGGCCCAGGAAGCCGAGTGTGTACGCCGATGACCAGGAATGGCTCCCGCTGTTGACCAGGGCCCAGGCCAGGCAGAACAGCGCCCCGGCCAGCAGCAGCCCACCGGGGACGTCCAGCGCGGCGGCTTGCGCACTCCTGGTTTCGGGAACAAAGGCGCGGGCCGCGGTGATGACGGCCGTGCCGATGACCACGTTGATGAAGAAGATCGAGCGCCAGCCCGCGGCCTGGACCAGCGCACCGCCCACGATCGGCCCGGAGGCGATGGCCAGCGACGAGATCCCGACGTAGATGCCGACGGCGAGATGGAAGCGGTGGCCGAACGTGGCCCGCAGCGTGGCCAGCGTCTGCGGCATCATCGCCGCTCCGGCCAGACCCTGAGCGGCGCGGAACCCGATGAGCATGGCCATCGACACCGACAGCCCGCACCCCGCGGAGGTGAGCGCGAACCCGGCCGCGCCCAGGCTGAACAGGCGGCGCCTGCCGTAGTGGTCGCCGAGCTTGCCCCCGGCCACCAGGCCGGTGGCGATCGCGAGCAGGAAGGCGTCCGTCACCCACTGCAGGCCGGCCAGCGAGCCGTGCAGGTCCTTGCCGATGGTGGCGTTGGCGACCGAGACGATGGAGGTATCGAGCAGGACCATCATCAGCCCGAGGGCCACGGTGCCCAGGGTCAGCCACGGGTGCGCGGGGTGTCTGTGCAGCATGCGGCCAGGCTAAGAGCCGGGCCTGTGAGAAGTCCAAGACCTAAATAACCTAGCTGTTAGTGTGATTGCTTATGGAACTGCGGCAGCTCGGCTACTTTGTTGCGGTCGCTGACGAGGGCCACTTCACCCGGGCCGCACAGCGTGTGCTGATCGCCCAGCCGGCCATCAGCCAGCAGATCCGCCGTCTTGAGGCCGAACTGGGCGAGCCGCTGTTCGATCGCGACCGCCGTCACGTCCGGCTTACCGCGGCGGGCCGCGCCCTGCTGCCCCATGCCCGGGCCACCCTGGCCGCAGCCGACCGGGCCAAGGCCGCGGTGCGCTCGCTGTCCGGCCTGCTCAGCGGGCAGCTCACCGTGGGCGGCTTCGAGGGCGCGCCCGAGGGGCTGCTGGCCGCCGCCCTCGGCCAGTTCCGCCGGGCCCACCCGGCGGTAGAGGTCCAGGCCAAAGAGGGTTACGCGGCCGAACTGCTCACGGCCGTGCAGCGAGGGGAACTAGACGCCGCCATTACCGCCCTGCCCGACGCGGCCAAGCCGCCGGCCGGCGTCAAGGTCACCGAGCTGGCCATCGAGCCCCTGGTGCTCGCGGTCAGCCCGGATCATGCCCTGGCCGGTGAGCAGGGGATCCCGCTTACCCGGCTGCGCGACGAGCCGATGATCACCCTGACCAGCGACAGCAGCCAGCGCGCCCACATCGAACGCGCGTGCCGCAAGGCCGGCTTCGAGCCGCGCATCACCGCCGAGACCACGCGCCTGAGCTTGCTGTGGGAACTGGTCAGCCAGGGCGTCGGAATCGCCGTCGTCCCCCGCTCCACTCCAGGCAGCGACACCAGAGTGACGCTGGTCCCGGTCAGCCGGCCCCGCCTTCGCGTCCGCATCGTCCTGGCCTCCAGCCAGACCACCCCCTCGCCCGCGGCACAGGCCTTCCTCGAAATCATCACGTCACCGACGCGGGCCGATCAGTCCCGGTAGCACTGGCATGCGCCACGGGGCCGGGCCCGGCTATGGTGACCGCGTGGAGCGGTCTGCGGTGGCCGGCGCGGCCCAAAGCCTGCATGGCTTTCCCGCCACGCTGACCAGCTTCGTGGGCCGGGCCCAGGTGGTGGACGAGGTGGCCGCCTGGCTGGGTCGCTGCCGGCTCGTGACGGTGGCCGGGCCCGGAGGCTCCGGCAAGACCCGGCTGGCCGGCGAGGTAGCCCGGGTGGTGGCCGGCCGGTTCGCCGACGGGGTCTGGCTGGCGGAGCTGGCCGCGGTAACGGATCCGGCCCACGTGGCCGCCGTGGTGGGGACGGCGCTGGGGATCCGTGACCTGCCCTCCGTGGCGGCCGCCGACGCTCTGGCCGAGGCGCTGTCCCGGCGGCAGCTGCTGCTGGTGCTGGATAACTGCGAGCACCTGATCGGCGCGGCGGCAGAGCTGTGCGGCAGGCTCCTGCTGCGCGCCGATGACGTGCGCGTGCTGGCCACCAGCCGGGAGCCGCTGCGGATCGCCGGGGAGGCGCGGTACCGGCTCGGCCCGCTGGCCTTGCCCGGCCCCGGTGACCTGGCCGCCGCCGCGCAGTGTGAGGCCGCCGGGCAGTGTGAGGCGGTGCGGCTGTTCGCGGACCGGGCCCAGCGTGTGCAGCCCGGGTTCGCCCTCGACCAGGCGACCGCGGCCCCGGTAGCGCGGCTGGTGGCCCGGCTGGACGGGATGCCGCTGGCCATCGAGCTGGCGGCCGCGCGAGTGGACGCGCTCGGCGTGGCTCAGCTGCTGGACCGGATCGACGACCGGTTCGCGCTGCTGGCCGACGGTGACCGGCTGGCGCAGGAGCGGCAGCGGTCGCTGGCCGCGGCGGTGCGGTGGAGCTACCAGCTGCTGGATGACGCCGAGCAACGGGTGTTCCGCGCGGTATCGGCGTTCCCCGGACCGTTCACGCTGGATGGCGCCGAGGCGGTAGCCGGCGCCGGGGCTGGCTGGGCCGTGCCGCGGCTGGTCGACTGCTCAATGCTGCTGCCGCCGCGGACCGGGCCGGACGGCAGGTCGCGGTACGGGATGCTGGAGACGCTGCGGGCCTACGGCGCGGCGCAACTGGCCGACGCCGGCGAACAGGACGAGGTCGCCGCGGCCCTGGCCGGGTACGCGGCCGAGATCGCCGGCCAGGCCGCTCTCGACCTGCACACGCGCAGCCGGGAGGCGGACGCCCTGCGATATCTGGACGCCGAGGATGCCACCTTGCGCTTCGCGCTGGCCTGGGCCGTGGACCACGATCCAGCGATGGCGTTGCGGCTCACGCTGGCCCAGGCGCGATGGTGGCAGCTCCGGGGGCGGCTGCCCGGTCAGGCACCGCTGCTGGCCGCGGCGGCCGAGTATGCCGATCCGGGAAGCGACGAGTGGTGCGCGGCGCGCCTGCTGCTGGGCGAGGTGACCGGCCAGGCCGAGGATCCGCCGGCGATGCTGGAGCATTTCACCGCGGTACGGGACGCCCTGGAGGATCCGCATCGGCCCGCCACGTCGGCGGGGCCGGTACTGCTCTCGATGTGCCTGGGCGCGCGCTCGGCGGCGCTGGCCCGGATGGACCGGGTCGCCGAGGCCATGGAGGACAGCCGCCGGGGGCTGGACCTGGCCCGCCAGACCGGCCTCGGGGGCCTGGAGGCGATGGCGCTGGCCTGCCTCAGCCTGGCCAAGTGGCACGACCGCGACCTGGACGGCGCGTTGCAGCTCGCGCGCCAGGCGCAGCGGATCGAGGCCGAGTACGCCGGAGCGCTGCAGCGGGGCCTCAGCCAGATCGTGACGGGTGTCCTGATCGAGGGCGGCGACCTGGCCGCCGCCGAGCAGGTTTGCATGGCCGCGCTGGCCTCGTGCCGGGATGCGGGCGACCAGGGAAACCTGTGCAGCGTGCTGTGGCACCTTACGATCTTGGACTTGCGGGCCGGCCGCACGGGCGACGCGGCGACGCGTCTGCGTGAGCTGCTGCACATCGCCACCCAGACCGGGGTGCGGGCGCTCTTGCAGGCAGGCCTGGACTGCTGCGGCCACCTGTGCGCGGCGACCGGACGCCCGGCCGAGGCGGTCACGGTCTGGGCGGCGATGTCCGCCCACGCCACCCCCTGGCCGCCCCGGCACTCGGGCCTGAATCCGGACCGCCGGGACGTGCTGCGGCAGCAGGCCCGGAAGCGGCTCGGCCTGGCCTGGGCCCGGGCCGCCGAGGAACGCGGCGCGGCCATGAGCCTGGCCACGGCGGCCGAGTACGCCCTGCTGCTCGCGGCGGAGCCGCAGCCGTCGGCTGCGGATATCCCGGCTGGGCCCGCGTCGGCGGCGGCGCTGGACGGGGCGGAGCTGGATGGGGCGGAGCTGGACGGGGCGGAGCTGGACGGGGCGGAGCTGGACGGGGCGGAGCTGGACGGGGCGGCCGGACTGTCCAGGCTCAGCCCGCGGGAACGTGAACTGATCAC
>Ga0335075_10016548_pt1 | contig 11001 bp, 8 predicted proteins | sample Lox_Sample_24_FD_206723 | JGI IMG/M metagenome (GOLD analysis project Ga0335075, IMG submission 206723) | Soil microbial communities from Loxahatchee National Wildlife Refuge, Florida, United States - Lox_Sample_2.4 | ecosystem: Environmental > Terrestrial > Soil > Wetlands | place: USA: Florida... | reverse complement strand
CCCGCCCCGTCACGGCAAGCCGCGGCGGGTCGCGCGAGACGAGCCGCACCGTATCGCCGAGCACATAGGACCACAGCCCCGCATTCGTGCTCAGCACCAACGCGTATTCGACGCCCACCTCGGCATCCGCGATCCAGCGCCGCTCCGGCGCCGGCGCGCCGAGATCCTCGGGCCTCACGAACTCGTAGAAAATCCCGTTGTCCAGCAGCATCCGCATCCCCTCGCCGTCGCCGCGATCGGCCACCGCGATGAATCCCTCGCTCGCCGGATAGACCTCGCGCGTCTCGGCACGGCTCCCTTCGAGCCAGGCCGCGAACCGCTCGCGATAGGGCGCGAACCCGACCCCGCCATGCACGACAAGCTCGAGCCCGGGATAGAAATCGACGAGCCGCGCCCCCGGCCTGGTCCGCGCCAGCTCGGCGAAAAAAAGCAGCAGCCAGCTCGGCGTGCCCGAAATGCTGGTAACATGGCGCTTGAGCGAAAGTGGGGCCAGAATCGCGATCTTCCGCTCCCAGTCCGCCATCAGCGCGAGATCGCACGGCGGAAACATCCGCCGCCTCGCCCAGAACGGCACGTCGGCGGCCGCGATTCCCGAAAGGTCGCCCGCAGTGATCCCCGGCGCCAGATTCTCGAGCGCCGTGCTTCCGCCGAGCAGGAAGTTGCGCCCCGCGAGCACGCGGCTTTCCGGCCGGCTCGCGAGATGGAACACCAGCACCTCGAGCGCGGCGCGCCGGTTGGAACGCAGCATCGCCCGGCTCACCGGAATCCGCTTCGTCGTTCCCCCGCTTGTCCCCGACGTATTCGCAAAGCACGGAATCGTCCCCGGCCACGTCGCGTCCGCGAGCTTCGGAAAATCCCCCGCCCACCATTCGCGCCAGAAATCCTCCCAGCGCCGAAGTGCCACGCGCGCCTGGTATTCGCCGACGCCGCCGATCTCTCCGAACCCGTGCGCGATGCCGAACCGCGTCCCCCGCGCCGCGCGCAACAGCCGCATCAGCTCACGATGCTGCACCGCCGCCGGCTCCTGCCTCGCGATGCGCGCCAGCCGCCGCCCGGCATAGGCGCGCAGCAGCGGCGTCGCGTCCAGCATTGCGCTACTCCGGCATCAGCACCGTGTGGTGCGGCCAGCCGCGCGCCGTCTCCGGCCGGAGCGGCAAATCGAGATACCGCCCCTCGCGCCACAGCGAAGCCTGGTCGAGGAACGTATCGCTGCCGAGCCAACCGTCCTGCCCGCCAAGCAGCACCACGCGGTTGGCATCCGCGTCCGCGAGGTCGGCGAGGAATCGCGCCGACGCCCCATAGCTCACGCTATGCCGCCCGCGCACCGGCGGATGCGCGGTCTTGTTCAGCGTCTCCTTGCCCCCGCCCGCTGCCCATTCCTCGTAGACGAAGCGCCGCCCGAGCAGCGGCACCCGCGCCAGCTGATGGGCCAGCCGCATTCGGTGCACCGCACCCCAGCGCCGATAACGAAGCCGCGCCCGTTCCGCTTCCGCAACGGCAACCGCCATGTGCGGCCGAAGCGTTGCCTCCGGCATCGCCGCGATCTCGGCGGCGAGCAGCGCCCGCGCCGTCCACACCGCGCCCGCCCCCTTGAGCCGTCCGCGCTTCTCGAGCCGCGCGGCCAGCGAAGCGAGCAGCACCTCGAACACCAGCGCCCCCTCGGACTCCGCCGCGTAGCCGCCGTCCCACGAAGCCAGCGCCCGCACCGCGCCCACGCGCCGCTGCCGCGCCCCGATCCGCGCGAGCAGCAAGTCCCGCACCATTGGCGCGCCCTCGGCCGCCACGTCCTGCTGCAGCGCCGCCAGCTCCTCGAGCCCGAGCCGTCCCGTCCCGCCCAGCCGCCTCCGCATCCGCCGCGCGCGATCCGCGGCCGAGAAGAAAAGCCCAATCAGAACTTCGGCTTTCGGCGGCGGGTCGTTCGCCGAGACGAGGAACCCCTCCGCCGGGTCGGTCCGGTGCGGCAGCTCCGCCGCGCCAACCGTCTCCTCCCACGCCGCACCGCCGTCGCTCCCGAGCACGAGGTCCGGCGGCACCGCGGGCCGCCGAAGCGGCAGCCACGCCGCCAGCACATGCCCGATCCGCCCGTCCCGCCCCGCATGGAGCATGTTCAGCCCCGGCACCGCGAACCCCGCGAGGGCCGCGCGAAATTCGTCCGGCCCGTCCGCCCGCATCACCGCGAGCATCGCCCCCATCTCGTCGCTCGCCCGATGCCCGATCCAGGCCAGCGCAAGCGGTTTTCGGTTCCTCAGCATCATCCCATCGCTCACGATCGGCCCGAGCGGCGAATCCCTGAGCACCACGCTCCGCGCGCGTCCCCCGCGCACGCGGATCACGCTCCGCCGCTCGCGGATCGGCAAGTCCGAGGCATCGAAGAGATCGCTGCTCGCCGCGTGCAGGTTCGTCCCCGCCCACGCGATGCTCTCGTTTCGCCCGATCCCGATGATCGGGAACCCCGCGGGCATCAGCCCCGCCGCGTGCAGCCCCGGCGCGCGAAACGAAGCCGCGATCCACACATTCGGCAGTGCGACCGAAAGATGCGGATCGGCCGCGAGCATCCCTGCCCCGCTCCTGCTGCGCGCGCCCCCCACCACTGCCGCGTTGCTCCCCTGGCGGGCGAACGCACTCATCGCCGCCGCCGCGTCGTCCTCCGCCTCCGCCGGCAGCGCGCTCGCGACGAGAACCGGCCAAAGCGCGCGCCATTCATCGTCCTTGAGCCCAGCCCGCGTCGCCAGCAGCCGTCCATAGATCAGCCAGCTCACATCCGCCGCCGCCAGCCGCGCCGCGGCGAAAAGATCCTCGAGCGTCCAGGGCTCCGGCCGGAATCCGAGCAGCGCGTACTCCCGCGGCAGCTTCCCCGCGGCGATCACCGCGTTCACGCCGGCGATGAACCCCTCCGCCCACCGAAGCGTCCCCTCCGAAAGCCCCGCGATGATCGCCGGCACCGCGCGGGGAAAATCGAAGAGCCGGAGCGCATGATCGAGCCTCACGCCGAGCGGCCCGATCACCTCCGCCACGCGCCCCTGCGAAAGAAGCCGCAGCATCTCCATCTGCGCGAGCCTCAGATGCGCGTGCACGACCCCGAGCGCCACCGCGAGGTCCGCCTCGCTCTCCGCCTCGATGAACGGGATCTGATGCGCGTCCCAATGGATGGTCACCGGCCGCGCCACCGGCGCGCTCCGCGGCAGCGAAGCGAGCCGCGCCGCGACATCCATCTCCCGCGGCCGCGCCTGCCCCAGCGCCCGCGCAAGCAGCCCCGCCGCCGCCGCGAACCCCCCGACGCTATCCCAGATCCTAGCGAACCGCCCCAATCGCCTCGCCCCGCCGCTTAGAGCGTGATCGCCGAAGGTAGAATCACCGAAGGCGTGAATCACGCGGGAAAGCAACTTAGCGCGCGGCCACTCCCGCAAGCCCGCGCTGATAGACCGACAGAGCAGCATAGGCCGCGCCGATCAGCTTCGTGGCAATCCCCGCCGCCCGCCCCCGCGCCAGCAGATCCCCGATGATCTGGTCCGCCTCGACCGGCTTCCCCTGCTGAAGGTCCCGATACATCGAGGACGCCTGCCCCGATCCCTTCGCCGTCAGCATCGCCCGCGCGCTCGCGAGAAACCCCTCGCTCGGCTTCTCGCCCACCGCCCGCACCACGGCCACCACCTCGTCGAGGAAATGCGCGGAAAAATCCGCCCCGCCCGGCACCGCCTCGATCTCGCCGATATTCCCCCGCATCAGGCAGGTGACGCCGCCCATCGCCGCGAGCAGCACCCATTTCTCCCACATCTCGCGCGCGATCGTCGCGGTCAGCCGCGCATCGAACCCGGCCCCCTGCATGAAGCGGTCGAGCGCCTCCGTCCGCCCCGACGCAGCCCCGTCCATCTCGCCGTAAGCCAGCTCCTGGAACTTCGCGAGCTGCACGATCCGCCCCTCGGCGTCGATCGTCGTCGCCACCTTGCACACGCAGCCCACCACCGCCGGCGCCCCGAACCGCGCCGCCAGCACATCGACATGCCGCATCCCGTTGAGCACCGGCAAAATCATCGTCTCCGGCCCCACCGCGGGCGCCATGTCCTCGAGCGCCGCCTCGAGCGCGAACCCCTTCACCGTCAGCAGCACCGCGTCGTACGCGCCCGCGATCCCGCCCGCCGTCACCAGCTTCGGCGCGAGCGCGACATCCCCGTGCGGGCTCACGATCCGCAATCCTTCCGCGCTCAGCTGCTCCGCCCGCCGCTTCCTCACCAGAAACGTCACATCGCGCCCTGCCTCCGCGAGCCGCCCGCCGAAATATCCGCCGGTCGCCCCGGCGCCCACCACCAAGAGCCGCATCCCGCTTTCCTTTTCCCGAAACGAATTCCGCCAACCGTGCGTCAGAACGGTTCCCGGAACGGCCTCAGATCGATCTCCTGCGACCACGCGGAACGCGCCTGCCGATGAATCCCCCAATAAGCATCGGCGATCGCGTCGATCCCGAGCAGCCCGTCCTCGCCGCGCTCCCTCGCAGCCTCGGGCCACCGCGTGCGCAGCCGCTCGCCATCGATCCCTCCGTCGATCACGACATGCGCGACATGCAGCCCCGCCGGCCCATATTCGCGCGCCATGCTCTGGGCGATCATGCGAAGCCCCGCCTTCGCCGCCGCGAACTGCGCAAAACCGGGCCGCCCGCGCAGGCTCGCCGAGGCGCCGGTGAAAATCACCGTCCCGCGCCCGAGCGGCACCAGCCGCCGCGCCGCCTCGCGCCCGACCAGGAAGCCGCCGAAGCAGCCGACACGCCAGATCTCCTCGAACGCGCTTGCCGGCAGCTCGCGAAAATCCATCCGCCGATTGTTCCCCGCATTGTAGACGACGAGGTCGAGCGCATCGGCGCCCTCCGGCGGCGCCATGGCGCGATCGAACAGCCGGACGACGTCCTCCTCGCGCGTCGCATCGGCGAGCGCCGCCTCGGCGCTGCCGCCCGCCGCCGCAATCCCGCTTGCCACCTTCTCGATCTTCTCCGCCGTCCGCCCCGCAACGAGGACGTGATAGCCCTCTTGCGCGAACCGCCGGCAGAGCGCCCCGCCGAGCCCGGCCTCGGCGCCCACGCCGACAACGATCGCGCGCTTGCGGCTCACGCGCCCACCCGAGCCCGCGGACACCGGCGCCCTCAGCAAAGCTCGATCGCGACGGCGGTCGCCTCGCCGCCGCCGATGCAGAGCGCCGCCACGCCCCGCCGCCCGCCATGTCGCCTCAGCGCATGCAGCAGCGTCACGATGATCCGCGCGCCCGTCGCACCAATCGGATGGCCGAGCGCGCAGGCCCCGCCATGCACGTTCAGCCGCTCGCGCGGAATATTGAGATCCCGCGCCGCCGCCATCGCCACCACCGCAAAGGCCTCGTTGATCTCGAAGAGATCGACATCCTCGATCTTCCACCCCGTCTTCGCCATCAGCTTGCGGATTGCCGGAATCGGCGCCGTCGTGTACCACGCCGGCTCCTGCGAATGCGTCGCCTGCCCGCGAATCACCGCGAGGACCGGCATCCCCTCCCGCTCCGCGATCGCCCGCCGCGTCAGCACGAGCGCCGCCGCGCCATCGGCGTTGGACGACGAGCTCGCCGCCGTGATCGTGCCCCCCTCCCGAAAAGCCGGCTTGAGTGCGGGGATCTTCTCAACCGAAACCCGCCGCGGATGCTCGTCGTGCTCGACCCGCACCGCCTTGCCCTTAGCCGGCGCCTCGATCACCGCGATCTCGTCGGTGAAGCCGCCCTCCGCGATCGCCGCCTGCGCGCGCGTCAGTGATTCTATCGCGTACTCGTCCTGGTCCGCGCGCGAGAACTGAAACGCCTCGGCCGCCGCCTCGCCGAACTCGCCCATCGAGCGCCCCGGCTCGTACGCATCCTCGAGCCCGTCGAGTGCGAGGTGATCGAGCACCCGGTCATGGCCGTAGCGATAGCCCCCGCGCGCCTTCGTCAGCAGATAGGGCGCGTTCGTCATCGACTCCATCCCGCCCGCGACAATGATCTCGGCCGAGCCCGCCGCGAGGATGTCGCGCGCCAGCATCACCGCCTTCATCCCCGATCCGCACACCTTGTTGATCGTCGTCGCCCCCGTCGCGTCCGGCAGCCCCGCCGCCCGCGCCGCCTGCCGCGCCGGCGCCTGGCCCTGCCCGGCCGGCAGCACGCAGCCCATGATCACCTCTTCCACCCGCTCCGCCGCCACGCTCGCCCGCTCGGTCGCCGCGCGGATCACGTGCGCGCCCAGCGCATGGGCCGAAAGCCCGGACAATTCGCCGAGAAACCCTCCAAGCGGCGTCCGCACGGCAGCAGCGATGACGACTTCATCGGTCCCCGACATATCCATTCCCCTCGATCCCCGGCTCAATGTGCGGCCTTCGCCCTCACCGGCACCACCTTGCGCATCAACAGCACGAGCGGCGTGGCAACCACGAAGGCCAGCATGATCGCGCGAAACGCGTCTGCATAGGCCATCGTCGCGGCCTCGCGATAGGCCAGCGCATGCAGCTCCGCCAGTGCCGCCGCCTCGCCCGCATGCGCCGAGCCGAGCACCACCGCCAGCCGCGCCCCAAGCCCCGCCAGCAGATGCTCCATCGCCCCGTTCGCCGGCGTCAGCCTCGAGGCGATATCGAGGAAGTGCCGGTTGGTCTCATCGTTCAGCACCGCCCCGCATACCGCGATCCCGACCGCGCCCCCAAGATTGCGCATCATGTTGAAGAGCCCGCTCGCATATTTGAGCCGCGCCGGGGGCAAGCTGCCCAATCCCAGCGTCACGCTCGGCGCCACCGCGAACACCTGCGGAAACCCGCGCAAAATCTGCGGCAGCAGAAGCTGCGCCCCGCCCCACTCATGGGTGATGAAGCTGTAGCACCACATCGCAAGCCCGAACGAGACGAGCCCGAACATCATCAGCCAGCGGAGATCGATCCACCGCCCGAGCGTGACATAAACCGGCACGCCGACCACCGCCGCAATCCCCGCCGGAAAAACCGCAAGCCCGGTCTGCCACGCCGAAAAGCCCCGCACATAGCCGAGAAAAAGCGGCGTCAGATAGATCGTCGAGAAGATGCCGATCCCGGTCACGAACGAAAGGATGCAGCCGATCGTGAAGTTACGGTTGCCGAGCGCGCGCAGATCGACGACCGGGTTGTGGAACGTGAGGCTCCTCGCGACGAACAGCACCCCCGAAACCGCCGCGATCGCCGCGCACGCCCGGATCGTCGTATCGCCGAACCAGTTCCACCGCGCGCCCTCCTCCAGCACATATTCGAGCGTGCCGAGTGCGACCGCCATCAGCACGATGCCCGGATAATCCGCCCCCCGCAGCAGCGAAAGCTCGGGCTCGTCGATATCGACCAGCAGCGCCACCAGCCCCGCCACCGCCAAGCCCGGCACGACATTGACATAGAAAAGCCAATGCCAGCTCGCCGCATCGGTGATCCAGCCGCCGATCACCGGCCCGAGCGAGGGCGCGATCGAGGCGATGGTCCCGATCACCGCCGCCGCGTAGATCCGCCGTGTCCCTTCGAAATAATGAAAGGACGAGGTGAACACGGTCGGGATCATCGAGGCGCCCAAGAGCCCCTGCATCGCCCGGAACAAAATCATGCTCTGCATGTTCCACGCCAGCCCGCAAAGCATGCTGGCGAGCGTGAAGCCGAGCGCGGAGCCCGCGAACAGCCACCGCGTCGAAAACGCCCGCGTGAGCCACCCCGAAAGCGGGATCACGGTGATCTCGGCGATCAGATAGGCGGTCTGCACCCAGCCGATCTGGTCCTGCGCCGCCGAAAGCCCGCCGCCGATATCCTGCAGCGACGAGGCAACGATCTGGATGTCGAGCAGGGCCACGAACATGCCCACGCACATCACCGCGAACGGCAGCACCTTCCCGACGGTAAGCGGCGCCTCCTCGCTCACGGATCCACCCCGCTCCGCGTCGCCACGCTCACATTCGTCGAAAGCCCGGGCCGCAGCAGCCCCAGCACCCCGCCCGCGCCATCGAAGCCGATCCGCACCGGCACGCGCTGGACGATCTTCGTGAAGTTCCCAGTCGCGTTCTGCGCCGGAATCACGCTGAACACCGCGCCCGTCGCCGGCGCCAGGCTCAGCACATGCCCGCGAAAAACCCGCCCCGGCAAAACATCCGCGACGATCGTTGCCCGATCGCCCGGCTTCATCCTCGCGAGCTGGTCCTCCTTGAAGTTCGCATCCACCCAAAGCCCGCGCGCGGGCACGATCGAAAGCAGATCGGTCCCCGCCGTGACATAGGCGCCCACCTCGGCATAGCGGTCGCCGACATAGCCCGCGATCGGCGCTTCAATCCGCGTGTACCCCAAATCGAGCCGCGCCTGCCTCAGCTCCGCCCCCGCCGCCGCAATCGCGGCCTTCGCCGCCCCGACCTCGCTCTGAAGCACCGCAAATTCGCCCCGCGCCGCCGCGAGCCCCGCCCGCGCCGCCGCAACCACATCTTCGGCCGCCCGCGTTCCCGCCTCCGCCCTCTCCGCATCCTGCCGCGACGCCGCATTCGCCCGCGCCAGCCGCCCATACCGCGCCGCGTCCTCGGCCGCGAACGCCGCATCGGCCTCCTTCCCCGCAAGCCCGGCCGCTTGCTCGGCGATCACCGAACGCTGCATCGCCTCCCGCGCCTCGAGATCGGCGAGCCCCGCCTCGCGCTGCCGCAGCACCGCCGCGGCATGCGCCGCCCCGGCCGCAAAATCCCTCTGATCGAGCAGAACGAGCGTCTCGCCGGCCCGCACGTACTGATTGTCCGCAACAAGGATCCGCGCGACGAACCCCGAGACATGCGGCGCGATCGGCGTCACGTCCCCGCCCACATAGGCATCGTCCGTCGTCTCGACGAACCGCCCGACGCGCCACCACTCAGCCCCGTACCACCCCGCCCCGCCCAGCACCAAAACCAGCGCCGCCGCCGCGACGCTCCCCCGCCACCGCACGCGCCGCGCCCGCGCGCCGACCGCGATCTCCCGCGCAACCGCCTCGCCGCTCACGCCCGCCCCGCCTGCACCCACCCGCCGTGCGCCCGCCCCCCGTGCGCCCGCCCCCCGTGCGCCCTCTGGGTCCGCTCGTCCGCCGCCGGCCCCGCCACCGTGCGGAATCGCGGCGGGGCCATCACCGCCCCGCTCGCCCGATCGACCAGCACCGGCTCCGCCGCCCGCCCGGTCTCGTCGTCCACCAGCATCACGCTCGGCCCCTCGGGCGCGAAATGCCGGTTGCCCCACGCCATCAGCGCCCACAGCACCGGCCGGAAGTCCCGCCCGCGCTCGGTCAGGACATACTCGAACCGCGCCGGCCGCTCGCTGTAGCGCCGCCGCTCGAGCAGCCCCGCCGCCACCAGCCCGTTCAGTCGCCGCGTCAGCATGTTCGGCGCAATCCCAAGATTCTTCTGGAATTCGTCGAAGCGCGTGAGCCCGCGCAGGGCGTCGCGCAGGATCAGGATGCTCCACCACTCGCCCACGCGCTCGAGGCTCCGCGCGATCGGGCACTGCATGTTCCCGAAGCTCTTACGCTGCACCCTCCACCCCACTCGCTTTCATCATGCAACCCTCCTACACCCCTTCCTTTCATCATGCAAGTGACCACGCCTTGCGCCGCCCCACCCCCACCGCTCCGATACGCCCCCCGACACCGAAGGAACCCAGGATGACCCCCATCGGCGACCCCGCGACGCCCCGCACCCACAACCCCCACGTCCAGCGCCTGCGGGTCCCGAACCTGAGCGAGATCGACATGCAAGCCCTTCGCGCCAACCGCCTCGCCCGCCTCCAGGCGGCGATGCGCGCGCACGACATCCCCGTCTGCCTCTTCTTCAATCCCGCGAACATCCGATACGCGACCGGAACCGATGTCATGGGCGTCTGGACCGCGGTCACGCTCGCCCGCTACTGCGTCCTCGCCGCCGACCGCGCGCCCATCCTCTTCGAGTACAAGAACTCGATGCACGTCGCGCAAAAGCTCGTCCGCGACGTCCGCCCCGCCATCTCATGGCAGTACGCCGGAACCCTCGGCCTCGCCCGCGCCCGCCGCTTCGCCCAGTCCGTCAAGGACGCGATGGAAGAGCTCGGCTGCGCCGGCGCCCCGCTCGCGGTCGACAAGCTCGACGGCTTCGGCTTCCAGGCCCTCACCGAGCTCGGCATCCGCATCACCGATCCCTGCCCCGCGACGGTGGACGCCCGCGAGATCAAGACGCCGGAGGAGGTGCAGCTCATGATCCTCAACGGCGCCATCGCCGATACGATGTTCGCCGAATTCGAGGCCGCGATCCGACCCGGCGTGCGCGAGTACGAGCTGCTCGCCGTGCTCTCCGACACGCTGCTCCGCCAGCACGGCGAGTTCCTCTTCACCCGCCTCATCGCCTCGGGCACCAACACCAATCCCTGGATGTCGGAGGCGCACGACAAGCTCGTCCAGCCCGGCGATCTCGTCGGCATCGACACCGACGCCAATGGCTATGAAGGCTATGTCCTCGACGTCTCGCGCACCTTCCTCTGCGGCGATGAAGGAACGCCCGCCCAGAAGGAGGCGTACCGCATCGCCTATGATTGCGTGAACAGAATGCGCGAAATGATGAAGCCCGGCATGACGTTCGAGGAATTCTCCCACGCCGCGCCCAAGCTTCCTCCCGGCTACGTCGCCAACCGCTACGGCTCCATGGTCCACCAGGCCGGCCTCGAGGACGAAGGCCCCGGGATCCCGTATCCCCAGGATCTCCGCGAGGACTCCCCCGGCAGCCGCGTCATCCGCGAAAACATGGTCTTCTGTCTCGAATGTTACGCCGGCAAGGACGGCGAAGCCTTCGGCGTCAAGCTCGAAGACCAGGTCCTCGTCACCAAAACCGGCGCGCTCGCGCTCAACACTTACCCCTTCGAGCAAAAGCTCCTCTAGCAGGCTGCTGAAAATCCCCCTGATCTTTCTGACTTTTGCTCCTGGTTTCTGGGGTTCTTGACGTTCCCGGAGCTTTCCCTCGGTTTTGTTGGCTCAAGACCCCCGCCCGGGGCATGTCGG
>Ga0335075_10016547_pt1 | contig 11001 bp, 7 predicted proteins | sample Lox_Sample_24_FD_206723 | JGI IMG/M metagenome (GOLD analysis project Ga0335075, IMG submission 206723) | Soil microbial communities from Loxahatchee National Wildlife Refuge, Florida, United States - Lox_Sample_2.4 | ecosystem: Environmental > Terrestrial > Soil > Wetlands | place: USA: Florida... | reverse complement strand
TTGTCAAGCTGCATTCCGTGACCATGATGCGCAACCCGGTGATGTTTGTGGTGGAGGTCGGCAGCGTCGTCACTACGGTGCTGCTTGTGCTCGATCGAATGCACGGGCGTCCGGGTTTTGGATTCAACCTGCAAATCACGCTGTGGCTGTGGTTCACCGTACTATTTGCAAACTTTGCCGAAGCCATGGCTGAGGGACGAGGCAAGGCGCAAGCCGACGCTTTGCGGCGCGCCAAAGCCGAAACCATGGCGAACCGACTGCTTCCAGACGGAAAAACTGAAACAGTTCCAGGCTCGAAGCTCCGCTCGGGAGATATGGTGCTAGTCGAAGCGGGCGAGTTTGTGCCCGGAGATGGGGAGATCGTCGAAGGAGTCGCATCCGTGGACGAATCGGCGATCACTGGAGAATCCGCACCCGTAATCCGTGAGGCTGGTGGCGACCGATCGGCCGTAACGGGAGGCACGCGCGTGCTTTCGGATTGGGTGAAAATTAAAATCACTTCCAACCCTGGCGAAACATTTCTCGATCGCATGATCGCGCTGGTAGAAGGCGCCGAGCGTCAGAAAACCCCGAATGAAATAGCGTTGAATATTCTTCTCGCCGGCCTGACGATCGTTTTTCTGCTTGCCGTGGTCACCCTGCAACCATTCGCCATTTATGCGGGCGCCCCGCAGACTGTATTTGTTCTTGTCTCTTTATTGGTCTGCTTGATTCCAACCACCATCGGGGGATTGCTCTCTGCCATCGGCATCGCGGGCATGGACCGGCTTGTGCAGCACAATGTGCTTGCCATGTCGGGACGCGCTGTGGAAGCTGCCGGCGATGTGAACACGTTGTTGCTCGACAAAACTGGAACCATTACGCTCGGCAACCGCGAAGCCACGGAATTTATTTCTGCGCCCGGGATCGCCGAAGCAATGCTGGCAGACTCGGCGCAGCTTTCGTCCCTGGCCGACGAAACTCCCGAGGGCCGTTCGATCGTCGTGCTGGCCAAGGAGAAGTATGGATTGCGCGGCCGCGAAATGGGTTCGCACGATGCAGAATTTATTCCTTTCAGTGCTACGACCCGCATGTCGGGCGTAAATCTCGATGGCTGCGCGATTCGCAAAGGCGCGACCGATGCCGTTGCGAAGTACATTGAGGACGCGGGCGGTTCCCTTCCTGCGGAGGTGCGCGCAACCGTGGAAGCTATCTCTCGTTCGGGCGGAACGCCGCTAGTTGTGGCCGAGAATGGCCGCGCCATGGGGACAATTCATTTAAAAGACATCGTGAAAGGCGGCATGAGGCAGCGTTTCGACCAGTTACGCGCCATGGGAATCAAAACCGTGATGATCACCGGCGATAACCCGCTCACCGCCGCGGCCATTGCGAATGAAGCGGGAGTGGACGATTTCCTCGCGCAAGCCACGCCTAAAGATAAACTGGATTTGATTCGCCGCGAACAAGGCCAGGGCAAACTTGTCGCCATGACTGGAGACGGTACCAACGACGCTCCCGCGCTCGCGCAAGCCGATGTCGGAGTTGCCATGAATACCGGCACGCAAGCCGCAAAAGAAGCGGGCAACATGGTGGATCTCGATTCCAATCCCACGAAGCTGATTGAAATCGTCGAAATCGGCAAGCAGCTGCTGATGACCCGCGGAGCGCTTACCACCTTTTCCATTTCCAATGACGTGGCAAAATATTTCGCCATCATCCCCGCCATGTTTGCCGGAACGTTTCCGGTTCTGCAAGCACTGAACGTGATGCACCTGGCTACCCCGCAATCGGCGATCCTGTCGGCGGTTATTTTTAATGCACTGATCATCGTCGCTTTAATCCCGCTGGCACTGCGCGGGGTCAAATACGTTCCGCAGGGCGCCGCTACACTGTTGCGCAAGAATCTGCTGGTTTACGGATTGGGTGGGGTCATTGTGCCATTTATCGGTATCAAGCTAATCGATTTGCTGATCGTACGCGCAGGTCTCGCCTAAGAACGGCGGCATAGGGTAGTTATGAAAAAGAATCTGATCACTGCTGTACTAATGACGCTGGTGACGACGTTGCTTTTCGGCCTGTTTTTCCCGCTTCTAATTACCGGGCTGGCGCAACTTCTTTTTCCGAAACAAGCCAACGGAGAATTGCTCACCCGTAACGGAGTGATTGTCGGTTCGCGTTTGATCGGCCAGCAATTTTCATCGCCCGGATATTTCCACTCGCGTCCTTCCGCTGCGGGTGCGGGTTATGACGCAGCGAACTCCGGCGGCTCGAATCTCGGGCCAACCAATCAATCGCTTATCGCGCGTGTGCAGGCTGACGCCGACCAACTGCAATCCGAAAATCCCGGAACCGCGATCCCCATGGATCTGCTGATGACATCGGCCTCCGGACTCGATCCCGACATTTCACCGGCGGCCGCCGAATTTCAAATTCCGCGCATCGCTAGAGAACGTGGTCTCAGCGAAGATGTCGTTGGCGAGGCCGTGCGCCAGAATACCCAGCCTCGGCAGTTCGGATTTCTCGGAGAGCCTCGCGTGAATGTTTTGGAGCTAAACCTCACTCTCGACGAACTTTCACCCAAACCGCCGACACCCTGAAGCAGTCGAGAATTCACGTTGACGCCAGCCGCGTGCTTAGCGTTTGATAAAACCTCATGCACGGCTGGCATCAGGCACAATGCGCGAACTAAAACGTCCTTCGATCAACTGGATGGATGTTCTCCTGCTTCTATTCCTCGCAGGACTTGCGGCCCTTCCCCCTGTATTCGAAATCCATAAGCAATTGGTATTGCTGGCCTTTGGCATTGTGCAACTCAGCGAAGGCTGGCTGTTAAGCAAGGCGCCCCGGCGCGGTGCGGCGTATGCCGTGCTTCTGAAGATTGCATTGGCCACGCTGCTGCTCGATCACACCGGCGAAGTCGGAATCAACAGCAGCTACTCTCCAATTTTTTATTTGCCGGTAGTCACTGCCGCGGAATATTTCAGTCCGTGGGCGACCCTGCTTTGGACAACTCTAGCTTCTGCCGCCTATTGTTCCTATCTTTACCCCGCGCTGGCTCTTCAGGATTACGAAATGACGAAAGAGGGATACGGCATTCTCGCCATCCGTATTCTTTTCTTCTTTCTTGCAGCCATGGTGGTGAATCGCTTCATGATGGAAAATCGGCGGCAGATCAAGCGCTACCAGGAGCTTGCCGAAACGCTGGCGGAAACAAACAATAAACTGCAACAAGCCCAGGAAGCCGCGCGGCGTTCGGAGCGGCTAGCCGCGCTCGGGCAGATGTCCGCCGGCCTGGCTCATGAAATTAGAAATCCTCTGGGAGTCATTAAAGGCTCCGCGGAAATGCTTCACCAAAAACTTGGCGATTCGAATCCGCTGGCGACCGAACTTGCCGGATACATTTCCACTGAAACCAACCGCTTAAGCGCGCTGGTAACCCGCTTCCTCGATTTTGCCCGTCCTCTTCATGCCGAGTTGACGCCCCTTCAAATCACCACCGTTCTCGACCGCGCATTGCAAACGGTATTGCGAACGGAGGCCAGCGAACACTCCGCCGTCCGCGTGGAGCGGCAATACGAGCCAAATCTCGCGCCTGTCCCGTTGGATGAAAGTCTTTCGGAACAGGCCTTCGTGAATCTAATCCGGAATGCCTACGACGCGATGGGGACGGCTGGCGGTATATTGCGAGTGATTGCAGCAAAAGCAAATCACGCAAACCGTGAAGGAGTGGAAGTTAGAATCGAAGACACTGGCCCGGGAATTCCAGCGCCGCTGCGCGAGCAGATATTCAATCCCTTCGTAACCACCAAGAAAACCGGCGTGGGACTTGGATTATCGATCGTGTCAAGGATTATCGATGGGCACCACGGAACTATTCGCGTCGAGAGCGGCAACATCGATAGCGCCGGTCACTCGGGAGCGGCATTTGTACTCTTTTTTCCGTTGACTGCAGAGGACGCTGTGAATCTGGCATCTTAGAAATCGACGAACCGAAAAACACAAACAGAGTTAAGCGAACAACCTATGCCAACAATTTTAATTGTCGAAGACGAAGCCAAAATGCGGCGATTGCTGGAATTGAATCTCGGCGAAGATGGCCTTCGCACGCTTTCGGCTGAAGACGCCGAATCGGGATTGCGGCTTCTGCGTGAGAATGCCGTCGATCTGGTTGTCACCGATCTGAAGCTGCCCGGAATGAGCGGCCTCGAATTCCTGCACGCCGTGAAACAGCAAAACGCCGCACTACCAGTCGTGGTCATGACCGCGTTCGGAACGGTCGAGACCGCCGTGGAAGCCATGAAAGCCGGGGCCAGCGACTACGTGTTGAAACCATTTTCCCTAAGCGAAATGCGGATGGTAATCCACAAAGAGCTGGACGTTCACGCTCTGCGTGAGGAAAACCGTTCCTTGCGCGAAGCCTTAGGCAAGCGCTACGAACACCCCAACATCGTCGCCCGCAGCAAAAAGATGCAGGAAGTTCTGGCGATTGTGGAGCGCGTTGCACCCACGAATTCGACGGTACTACTGGGCGGCGAAAGCGGCGTGGGCAAAGATTTGATCGCACGCGCCATTCATGAAAAGTCGCGCCGCGCTTCAGGACCGTTCATCAAAATCAACAGCAGCGCAATTCCAGAAAATCTTCTGGAGAGCGAATTGTTTGGCTACGAAAAAGGCGCTTTCACCGGCGCCAATTCCAACAAGCCCGGCAAATTCGAACTGGCAGACAAAGGAACGCTTTTTCTCGATGAGATCGGGGATGTTCCCTCAGCCATTCAGGTCAAGCTGCTGCGCGTCTTGCAGGAACGTGAATTCGAGCGGCTCGGCGGAACCCGAACCATCAAAGTTGACGTACGGCTGCTCGCGGCCACCAATCGCGATCTGCGGGAAGCGCTCGAACAGCGCACGTTCCGCGAAGATCTTTATTACCGGCTCAACGTCGTTCCCATCGACATTGCGCCCTTGCGCCAGCGCAAGGAAGATATTCCTGACCTGGTGAAGCTTTTCATTTCGCGCTTCGCCGGAGATTCCGGCAAACCGGTCGAAAGCGTTACGCCTGAAGCCATGCAGGTTCTGGTCAACTATCACTGGCCGGGCAATGTGCGCGAATTGCAAAACATCATCGAACGCGCCTGCGCCCTCGCCAAAGGTCCAATTCTCGAAGCGGACGACATTCGCCTTGATGTCCGTCCCGTAAAAACTACGAACGGTGCAGGCGGGTTTCTCCCCGAGGGCATGACACTGGAGCACTGGGAAGATGAAATGATCCGCGAAGCTTTGCGACGCGCTAACGGCAACAAAAGTCAGGCCGCCCGGTTGCTGGGCTTGTCGCGCAATGCCCTGCGCTACCGCCTGTCGAAGATTGGGATCGCGGACGAGGGAGAGAAAGAAGGACAAACTTAGTTCTGTTCTAAAACCCGGTCCGCCTCATGCGGAATTTAGGTCGCCTGGCCGAAAACCACCAACTTGGCTCAGCACAGCCACCATTTTTGAACTCAATCCATATTTTTCCTCCGGAATATCTCATGAAAATAAGGAACTTAGCCAAGTTCGAAGAACGTCCCCCTTTGGCATGGAGCTTGCTTCTCAGATAACGAATCGTCCCCAAATTTTAGAGTTTAAGCATATGCGTAACGGACTAATCGGAAGGCACGCGCTGATGAGAATCAAATTTCTTTCCGGACTCTCAATATTGCTGCTGGCATTGAGTGCCATGTTCTCGATCGTTATGCAGGCGCAGACGACCGATGAGGATTCCGGTCCATCGGACCAGCCCAGCGCTCCAATGGAGATGGGACAGCCCCAGGCGCCGCCGAATCAAAGTGCTCCAAATCAGGTTCAGCCAAATCAGGCTGGCCCTCCGCCTCAACCCGGCCAGCAAACGCATGACTACCAGCCGCAAATGGGCGAAGCGCAGCCCGGCGGCCCTTCTGGCGAGGCCCCGGCCAAGACCAATCAAGGCGTCGGCCGCATCAGTATGATCCACGGGGATGTCTCGACCCAGCGCGGAGATTCCGGAACGTGGTCCGCCGCCGTATTGAATCAGCCGTTAGTCAATGGCGACAAAATTTCCACCGGCCCCGGCGCCCGCGCCGAGGTGCAACTCGATTTTGCGAATATTCTTCGCCTTGGTTCCAACTCGCAGGCCAATATCGCCAACTTCACCAACAAATACATTCAGGTTCAACTCGCGCAGGGCATGGCATCGTACAGCGTCTTCAACGAGAGCGAGGCCGAACCTGAAATCGATACTCCCAACGTGGCCGTCCATCCCGCGCACAAGGATGTTACGCTGCGCATCGAGATTCGTCCGGACGGCGATTCCGTCGTCATCGTGCGCAAAGGTCAAGTCCAGATTTCCACGCCGCAGGGCATCACCGAGGTCAAGCAAGGGGAAATGGCGACCGTCCGCGGCAGCGGTGCCGATGCTCGCTACAAGATCGGTCCAGCACCCGCTCCCGACGAGTGGGACCGCTGGAACAGCGACCGAGACCACATGGTGCACGATGCGCAATCATGGCGTCACACCAATCACTATTACACCGGTTCGGAAGATCTTGACGCTTACGGCCAGTGGGAAGATGCGCCCGATTACGGCCAGGTCTGGGTTCCGAATGAACCGGGCGGCTGGGCGCCTTACCGCGATGGCAACTGGGTTTGGGAACCTTACTATGGCTGGACGTGGGTCGGTTTTGAGCCCTGGGGATGGGCGCCTTATCACTACGGCCGCTGGATGTGGTACGGCGGCGCGTGGGCCTGGTGGCCCGGTCCTGTATACGGCTACTATCGTCCTTTCTGGGCTCCGGCGTACGTTTCGTTTTTTGGATTCGGTGGCGGATTTGGCTTTGGATTCGGCTTTGGTTGGGGAGGATGGGGTGGCTTTGGCTGGCTTCCTATCGGTCCCTGTGACCGCTTCTTTCCCTGGTGGGGAGGATACGCCGGACGCTTTGGTGCCGTTGGATTGAATCGCTTCGGGACGCTGAACCGGTTCGGCGGATTCGCGCCGCTCCACGGCGGGACGCGATTCTCCAACCTGGCTCACATCAGTGATCCGCACATCGGCGGCGCGCTCTCAACGGTCGGCGCCGGAAGATTCGGTGCAGGGCGAACCGCTGCCGTGGCCGCAACTCATGCGCAGTTGAGCGGCGCACGGATGATGACCGGCAACCTGCCCGTAGTTCCGTCCCGCGCCAGCCTGTCGGCCAGCGGGCGTGCGGCCGCGCCTTCAACCATTCACAGCAATGCGTCGCAGCATTTTTACGGCACGCAGACCGCGTCGCATCCACAATCGTTCCAGCAGCAGACCGCTCACCTGCAACAGTCGATGCAGCAAAGCCACGTCACCCCCGTGACCGCGGGACGCGCCACGGGTGCGTCGGAATCTCGCAGCTCAACGGCTGCTGAAGCGGCGAGGCCAAGCGCTGGCGCCAACAACACCCGGACGCAAAGTACGGCCGATCATCCATCGGCCGCAAATTCCTCCGCGAATCGTGCCGAATCCACTGCAGGACGCAGCGGATCGAGCAGCGGCGAATGGAAAAGCTTTACGCCGTCTCAGGGCAATGAGTCGGCAGCACGCGGTGGAAGTACATCTGGCGCCGCAGGCCGGGGCGAGAGCGGCAGCTACTGGGAGCGCACGGGGTCCAGTTCAAGCTACTCGCGCGGATCCGCTTCTAACAGCTACGAACGCAACGGCGGCAGCTATTCCCGTCCCCAGCTCAATATGCGGCAACCGATCGTTCAACCTCGTTCTTCCGGCAGTGGCTACGGCGGATACGGAGGCTATCGCGGTGAACCGAGCTATGGGGGCGGCAGCCGTGGCGGATATAGCGGCGGAGCCTCTCACAGCGCACCCAGTTCTTCCGGCGGAGGTCATTCCAGCGGGGGCGGCGGCCATTCCGGTGGCGGAGGTCATCGCTAAATCCTGCCATCCGGAGAAACTCAGGCGATGCAATAAGTGAACGGCAGAGGCGAAAGGGGCGTGCCAATCGAGCACGCCCTTCTTCTTTTGTCGCAAGCCCTCGTTACAGCCTACGTAAAGCGCACATCAGGGAACCACAAATTCAATTCTTCAGCTTCGGACGCTCACACGTATCGACAATCTTCGTGGGATCGATCGCGTCTTTATCGACCTGCTCTTCCAGAATCTTTCCGTCTTTTCCAATCAGAAAATTCACCCGGCGCGCCGCTTTGTATTTATCCACATAAATTCCATACTTCCGTGTCACGTCTCCGCCCCAATCGCTTAGCAACGGAAACGTTACGCCAATTTGATCGGCGAAGGCTTTGTCGGCGAATGCACTATCCATGCTCACACCCAGAACCTGGGTGTCTGTAGCTTCCAGCCTCTTCAAATCGTGCTGGAGAGCCTGCATTTGCTTGGTTCAACCACCGGTGAAAGCGAAGATGAAGAATGCCACCACAACATTCTTCTTGCCGCGGTATTGGCTCAATGAAATCGATTTCAAATCGTTGCCGTCGAAATAGCTCAGCGTGAAATCGGGCGCCATCTGCCCGACCTTCGGCATCGAAGTCGAGTCGCCTGCATTACTCTGCGCCGCGGCGAAATTTGCCGTTGCCATAAGGCCGGCCAGCAATAAAGCTGCGAAAATGCTGGGTAGTTTCTTGTGCATTGAGATCCCCCAACCGAATAATATCCTGAGAAGTGCACCAGTTGTGTCATCGCAAAACAAAAAGCTGAATCATCGCCGCGCCGTCGCTGACCGGCCCCATGCCCATTTGCCGAAATGAATCGTAACCGTTAGATTCAATTTCAGATCGTGATCCGATCTCCGATGAGCCTGACCACGCTGAATGATGTCTTTTTCGCTGCCGCCGAGCGTAGTCTCGACTGCGCCATGCTCTATCGCGAAGCCGGAAAGTGGCTGCCCATCTCTTCCTCTGATTTCCGCCGCAATGTAGTCCGAACCGCATATGCGCTTCAACAATGCGGCATCCGCAAAGGCGACCGCGTCGCCATCCTCAGCGAAAACCGTCCCGAGTGGTCGACCGCCGACTTCGCCATCCTGCTGCTGGGCGCAGTCACCGTCCCCGTGTACTCCACGCTTACGCCCGAGCAGACCGCGTTCACGCTTCGCGATTCCGGCGCCGGTCTTATTTTCGTTTCCAGCGAGCAGCAACTGCGCAAGGTTGTGTCGATTCTTCCGCAAACGGACATTAAGAAAATCGTGGTCATGGATCACGTGCAGCTTCCGAGTGACGCCCGCGCCAGCTATGCGCTTATGGATCAGTTTCTTTCGCAAGGCCCGTCCAGCCTCGAGGCGGCCATGGAATCCTTTGCGCGCGCAATTCAGCCCGACGACCTCGCCACCATCATCTACACCTCCGGCACCACCGGAGTTTCAAAAGGCGCGATGCTGACTCACGGAAACATGGCATCGAACATTGCCTGCTCCCTGCTCGGGTTCGATATGCAAGAGGGACACATCAGCATTTCCTTTCTTCCGCTTTCCCATGTCACCGCGCGTCATGTCGATTTCACCATGCTCCACCATGGCGTGACGCTCGCGTATTGCCCGTTCATCGAAAATCTTTCCGAAGCCCTGCTGGAAGTCCGGCCTACCACTTGCGTTTCCGTGCCTCGGGTCTACGAGAAGATTTATGCCAAAGCAGAAATGCAGGCGCGCGGTTTTCCCAAGCGAGCCATTTATCAATGGGCGCTCTCAGTAGGCCGCGCTAATCAGTCGACCATTCTTGCCGGACAAATGCCAACCTCATGGAGTTGGAAGCTTGCCAATAAATTAGTCTTCTCGAAAATCCGCGAAGGCATGGGAGGCCGCGTCGAAACCTTCATCTCCGGAGGCGCGCCACTGGGCCGCGAACTCGCCGAATGGTATGCGATGGTTGGCATCCGCATTCACGAAGGTTACGGGCTCACCGAAACGTCTCCGGTAATCGCCGTCAACACGCCGATCCATCATCGTATCGGCACCGTCGGCAAGCCGTTGCAGAATGTCGAAGTTCGCATCGCGGCCGATGGCGAAATTCTGGTCCGCGGCCCCTCCATCTTCAAAGGCTATTGGAATCGTCCCGAGGAAACGCAGGCCGCGTTCGAAGATGGCTGGTTTAAGACCGGGGACATCGGCGATCTCGATGCCGACGGCTATCTCTGTGTCACCGACCGCAAGAAAGAGCTGATCAAAACCTCCGGCGGAAAGTTCATCGCTCCGCAGCCCATCGAGAATTCCCTAAAGCTGAATCCGCTGGTGGGAACTGCCGTCATCGTAGGCGACAAGCGCAAGTTCGCCTTTGTGATCGTCTCGCCAAATTTTGCCGTGCTGGAAGATTGGGCGCGATCGAATGATGTTGCTTTTTCCTCGCGCGCCGAACTCGTCGCCAATGCCAAGGTCCAGGCTCTGTATGAGGAAGTGACGCAAAAAGTAAACCAGCACCTCGCCCGCTTCGAACAGTTGAAGCGTGTGCTACTTGTGCCCGATGAATTCACCGCCGAAAACGGCGCGCTTACGCCCACGCTTAAACTTCGCCGTCGCGTAGTCGAAGACCGCTATCGCAAAGAGATCGATGAAGTGTACGCGCAGGCGGAAGCGGCCGCTAAATAATCTCTGTGGAACGGCCATCCCCATCTGTCTATCGAGCGATGCTCGACATTTCAACAACTCGATTTACAATGAAGAGTCATGACCGACTCACTCATCATCGCAGGCCGCCCGTTCCGTTCCCGCCTGATCGTCGGTACGGGAAAATACAAGTCCTTCCAGGAAACCGCCCGCGCTCTCGAGGCCAGCGGAGCCGATATGGTCACGGTTGCCGTGCGCCGCGTCAATCTCGACCGCAATAAAGAATCGCTGCTCGATTACATCGATCCTAAAAAATACTTCCTGCTGCCGAACACCGCCGGCTGCTACACCGCGGACGAAGCCATACGCGCCGCGCGCCTGGGCCGCGAAGTCGGACTATCCGACTGGGTGAAGCTCGAAGTGATCGGCGACCAGGCCACGCTTTATCCCGATGTGCAAGCCACTCTCGAAGCCACACGCGTTCTGG
>Ga0335075_10016546_pt1 | contig 11002 bp, 7 predicted proteins | sample Lox_Sample_24_FD_206723 | JGI IMG/M metagenome (GOLD analysis project Ga0335075, IMG submission 206723) | Soil microbial communities from Loxahatchee National Wildlife Refuge, Florida, United States - Lox_Sample_2.4 | ecosystem: Environmental > Terrestrial > Soil > Wetlands | place: USA: Florida... | reverse complement strand
TCCTTGATCAGATCGTCGGGCATGCCGGGATAGGTGACCGCAAACTTCTGGCGATCGATCGTGACTTGGCCGCTGGCCGTGACGGCGGTCGGCGCGACGTTGACGGTGACGGGGAACGTGATCTGCTGGGTGACGCCGTGCAGAGTGAGCGCGCCGGTGACCTCGTGGGTGGCGCCCGCGGCCGCCTTCTTCGTGATGTTGCTGCTCTTGAAGGTGGCCTTGGGGAACTTCTCGACGTCGAGGAAGTCGGCCGTCTTGAGGTGGCCGGTGAGCTTGGGGTCGTCGGCCTCGATGGAGGCCGTCTCGACCTCGACGACGACGGAGTGCAGGTCGTCGCCGACGACGGTGGCGGTGCCGCTGTATTGCTTGAAGGCGCCGTCGTGGCTCTTGGTGATCTTGGCGGCGACGAAGTCGAACTTGCTCTGCGCCGGGTCCAACGTGAGCGTCTTGAGGCTGGCCGGGTCGATGGATTTGGGGGTGGCCGAGGGCTCGGCGGCGGGCGCGGCGGTGGTCGTGGTGGGCGCAGGGCCCGACGACTGGCAGGCGCAAGCCGCGACGGCGAGGAAGGAAAGCCGGAACAAACGCTTCATTGGAATCGATACCTCGCAGGCGATGGGTGTCGGATCGCTCTACTCAATTGGGCCATTCGGGTCGAGAGCGCGCCGCTTTGGTTCGCGAGCCAGGGCACGATCTCGTGGGCGGGCGCGGCGGGTCGCGGGCGTGGATTGCGGGGCGCGCTCGATCCTCTATGTTCTGGAGATGCTCGCTGCGAAGAAGCCCGATTCGACGAAGCCCCACGCCTCGAAGCGATGGATCGCCGCCTCGACGGGCGGGGCAGCCTTGCTCGGGCTCGGGCTCGCCGTGGGATTGTGGAAGGCGTCTCCGCCCGCCGGGCCGGTGGCCGCCAACGCCAGCGTCTCGCCGGTCGCGGCGTCGACCAAGCAAGAACGCAAGGCCGAGCGTCGAGCGGCTCGCCAGGCGGCTCGTCGCGAGGCGTCGCGCGCAGTGGCGGCGCCGCCGCCGGTGGCGCCCGCCGCGGACGGCACGCTGGGGGTGCGCTGGGTGCGCTTCGAAGGGGCGTGCGACGCCTCCGGCGCGGTGCCGGTCGACGCGCGACACTTCGCCGTCGCCGACGACGAGGACAACGTGCTGCGGGTGTACGACGCCTATGCCGGCGGCGAAGCGGTGCGCCGGACGAACCTTTCCAAGCAGATCGCGCTGAAGAAGAAGGGCGAGGCCGACATCGAGGCGGCGACGAGCATCGGCGATCGTGCGTTCTGGCTGACGTCGCACGGGCGCAACGCCAAGGGCGATGAAGATCCGAACCGCTCGCTGGTGATCACGACACAGCTGCCGACGCTCGACGAGCGGGTGGCCGTCGAGGGCGAGGTGTATCGCGAGCTGTTGCACGACCTGCAGCAGGAGCCGTCGCTCGCGCCTTATCAGCTGACGCGCGCCTCGGAGCTGGCGCCGAAGGAGCCGGGCGGCCTCAACATCGAAGGTTTGACGGCGACGCCCGACGGCAAACTGCTGATCGGCTTCCGCAGCCCGCTCGCCGGCACACGTGCGCTGCTCGTGCCGATCGAGAACCCGGCGGCGCTGTACGGGGCCGGCAAGGTGAAGCTCGGCGCGCCGATCGAGCTCGATCTCGGCGGGCTCGGCGTGCGCTCGCTATCGTGGTGGCGCGGCTCATACCTGATCGCGGCGGGTTCCACGGGCGCGGGTGGCCCGTCGCGCCTGTATCGCTGGAGCGGGCCGGGCACGGAGCCGCGCATCGCCGCCGAGTCGGTGTTCGAGGGCTCGAACCCCGAAGCCTTCTTCAGCGCCGAAGACAACGATCAGATCTTGGTGCTGAGCGACGATGGTACGCGCGACGTGGGCGGCAAGCCCTGCAAGAAGCTGAAGAGCAAGAAGCACAAGAGCTTCCGCGGCGTGTGGCTGACGCCACCCGTCGACAAGTCATGAGCGCACGAGTTGGAAGACACGCACCCACACCTGCTCCGGCTTCGAGCAGGCCGAGGACGAGCCGGCGGAGTCGCCGCTACGGGTGATTGCTCGGCTCGCGGCTCGCGATTAACTCGGTCGATACTGGTCCCGTTTTGCGGAATGGACTGGGTGTGCGGCGTCGTAGGGCAGTAGATGCAGCAAGCGCTCGACGGTCGCGCCCGACGAGAGTGAGCTTTGGCGAGTTTGACGAGTGGATATCCCGGCGCGTCCAGCCTTCACTATTCGAATGAGCTGACGCGCAGCATCCTGGAGACGGTGCCGGGCGGCATCGTACACGTCGGCGCGGACGGTGCGATCCTGGCCGCCAACGCGGAGGCCCTGCGCGTGCTGGGGCTGTCGTACGACGCGTTGACGCAACGCTACACGAGCGAGTTCGAGCCCGAGACGATCTGGGAGGACGGCACCCCCTGCCCCGCCGACTCGTACCCCGTGTCGTGCGCGCTGCGCACGGGCAAGCCACAACCAGCGACGACGATCGGCGTGCGGCGCCCCGACGGGCAGACATCGTGGGCCGTGTTCCGCGCCGTGCCGTTTCACGATGCAGCGACGGGGCAGCTGAGCGGCGCCATCGTGACGTTTCTGGACATCACCGAGCGCAAGGCGGCGGAGGCGGCGCGCGAGGCGCTCGAGGTGCAGCTGCGGCACGCGCAACGGCTCGACTCGATCGGGCAGCTCGCCGGTGGCATCGCGCACGACTTCAACAACCTGCTGCAGATCATCCTGGGCAACCTGGAGCTGGCCGCGGCCGGCGACACCGGCCAAGCCCTGCTCGACATCCGCGCCGCCGCCGAGCGCGCCGCCGAGCTGACGGAGGGGCTGCTCGCGTTCGCGCGGCGGCAGCCGGTGGTGCACACGACGGTGGGACTCGGCGATCTGGTGGCGAGCACGCGGCGGCTGCTCAAGCCGTTGCTCGGCACCGGCGTGGTGCTCGACGTGGCCGCAAACCCCGTCAGCGGAGCGATCAGCGCCGACCGGCATCAGGTGGAGCAAGCGCTCGTGAACCTGTGCCTCAACGCGCGCGACGCGATGCCCGACGGCGGCACGATCCACATCTCGACGGAGCGGGTCGTGGTCGATGCGCGCCTCGCCGAGCGCTACGCCTGGGCCACGGCGCCCGCATACCTGGCGCTGCGCGTGAGCGACACGGGCCCGGGCATCCGCGCCGATTGGCACACCCGCATCTTCGAGCCGTTCTTCACCACCAAGCCGGCCGGCTCCGGCACGGGGCTCGGGCTGAGCGTGGTGTATGGCGTGATGCAGAGCCACCAGGGCGCGGTGACGGTGGAGAGCGCGCCGGGGCACGGAGCCACCTTCACGCTGTTCTTCCCCGAGGTGGCGGGCTCGCGCAACGCGCCGTCGGAAGGTCTCGAGGGGCAACGTCCCGGCGGGCAAGAGACGATCTTGGTGGTCGAAGACGAAGACATGATCCGGCGCCTGGTGGTGCGGCTGCTCACGGCGCGCGGCTACGACGTGCTGAGCGCGCCGAGCGGGCACGAAGCGCTCGAGATCTTGCAGCGCAAGGACGTGTCGGTCGACCTGCTGTTCGTGGACGTGGTGATGCCCGGCATGCGCGGGCCCGAGTTCGTGCGGCGAGCGCGCCTGCTCGATCCGAGCCTGCGCGTGCTGTTCACCACGGGTTATGAGCTGAAGGCGACGGAGGGCGAGGCGGCGCGCGGCACAGACCCGGTGCTGTACAAGCCATACACGCCGGACCAGCTCTTGCCGCGCCTGCGCGAGCTGCTCGATCGGGCAGCGTAGAGCCTTCGCGCTTTCCATCGACGTTCGATCCATCGACGTTCGAGCTGTCGCGCGCGCGCACGGCTTTATTGAACTGCGTAGCGCGATCTGTTGCACGCTCCATCCGACGACGCGCCGATGTCACGCGAGCACGTCGCGATTTGCAGCATTTCAACTTGATTTCAAAACCCCGAATTTTCTAGCTTGGGTTGTAAGGCGATCGCCTGGGGCGACGGGGATATCTCCGTTGCTGAACCACGGATGACGCTGGAGGGAGGCTCGCGCGCGTCGCGCGCAGGCCATTTCACGCACAAAAAAGGGAGAATCCCATGAAGAAGACGCACATCGCACTGCTCGGGTTTGTGGCTACGGCACTGGTGGGCGCTGCTACGGCGGGCGCGGCTCAGCACGGCAAGGCCAACATCGTCAGCTGCGATCCCACGCAGTTCTTCGTCGACAACGGCGGCGCCTCGCCGACCATCAACGCGCGCGGCAAGTTCACGAAGAGCACCAACGTGATCCAGGCCGAAGTGTTGGCGGGCAGCTCGGCGACGGCCAAGCTGACGACCACCGCGGGCGTGGCCATCGCGGGATGCTCCGTCACCGACGCGTCGGGCGGCAGCTCGAGCAGCGTCACCTGCGGCGCCATCACCGGCGCCGTGTTCCTCGACCTCACGGCGAGCTGAAGAAACGGGTGACCTGGGTGACCGGACTCACGCAGACACCGATGGGAACCATGCAGCGAGCGAGTCGAGCGACAGAGGCGGTCCGGCGGGGGGGCCTCGGCGCTCGGCTCGGAGCCGTTCTACTCGTGGCCGTGATCGGCGCGCCGCTCGCTTGCGATCGGCCGGTGCGCGGCGAGCGCGCGGCGGCGAGCGAGGAGCGAGTGCCGCTCGTGGCACCTTACGCGCCGGCGGCTTGGCGCTTCGCCCCTGTCGCAGAGCTCGATCGCAGCATGCTCTGGCTGTCGCACATCTTGATTCGACACGCGCAGGGCAACAACACGCGCGTGAGCTTCTCTGCCGTCGATTGGCGCTCCGTCGCACCGCCGCCCACGCGCACTCGGCTCGAAGCGCTGCAGCGGGCGAACGAGCTCGCGCTCGAGCTGGCGAACGACCCGAGCCAGTTTGCCGAGCGTGCGCTGCGCGTCTCGGAAGACGTGACGACGCGAGAACGCGGCGGCTCGCTCGGCTCGATCGTGGCGTCGCACCTGTGGGACTACCCGCAGGTGCTCGATGCCCTGGCGGTGCTGCCGCCCGAGGCGGTGTCGATGCCGATCGAGACGGAGTACGGTTTTCATGTGTTCCAGCGCCACGCCGCGCCTGCGGCCGAAATGGTCTCGGGCGCGCACATCGTCATCGCCCACGATGACGCCCCGTGGTTCCGCATGCACGCGCGCGGGGCATTGCCGAAGCGAAGTCGGGAGCAGGCGCTCGCGCTGGCGGCCCAGGTGCGAGCCGAAGCGAGCGCTCACCCCGAGCGGTTCGAGCAGCTGGTCGCGCAATGGTCCGAGCACCGAGACGCGGCGCGAGGAGGTGACTTCGGCAGCTGGTCGACGCTCGAACCGACGCCGTTCGGTCGCGAGACGACGTTGCTGTCGACGCTGGCGGTCGGCGAGGTGGCGGCTCCGATCGACACGCGCTTCGGCATTCAGATCCTGATGCGCACACCAGACCGGCCGCGCGCCGAGTACGCGATGAAGGCGATCCGGGTGCAGTTTGACCCCGATGCCCCACCCGGCAGCGAAGCCTCGGAAGACGCAGCGCGGAAAGAGATCGAGAAGGTCGCGCGCGAGATCGACGCCTCGCCCGAGCGCTTCTTCGAGACGGTGCGCCAGCTCGGCGGCGGGGTCGAGCAATGGCAAGACGGGCGCGGCAACGCGGCGGTGCAGGCCGAGCTCGATCGACTGGCGATCGGCGAAGTCAGCCGGCGGCCAGCGCGGGCGGAGTATGGCTTCGTGCTCGCCCAGCGCGTGATGCCCGCCGCAGCGCCACAGGCCACGTACGAGCTGCCGTCGCCACCCGAGCGCGAGCTGCCGCCGATGCTCGCCAGCATGCGCGCCTCGGACGCGCTCTCGCTGCTGTCGTCGGCGGCCAACCGCGTGGCGAAGCCCGACACGACGGAGGCGATCAACCGCGCGCACGCGGCCTGGGTCGCACGGGTCGGCGCAGCAGAGACGTATCCCGCCCGGGTCGAAGCGTTTTTTGCACTGCAGCTCGCGATGCGGAGCGTGCTCGGCGAGCGCAGCTATCTACCCTACTTGCGCGACCTGCATCGCGACTTGAAAGACCTCGTCTCGGCGACTGCGAGCGATGCGCCCAAAGAACATTCGGGTTGAGGTCGGGGCGCTCGTCGTCGCCGCTGCGGGCGCGAGCCTGCTGCTGTGGGGTCGCGCGCCACGGCCCGAGGCGAGGCCCGCGGCAAGCCCGCCGCTGCGGGTCGAGGTCGCGCCAGCGCCGGCTCGGCGCTGGACGCGGCCGTCCGTCGCGTCACACGTCTCGTCGCCTCGCGCGCCGTGGTCGATCACGGGCGAGGTGCGCGGGCATCGCGCTCGGGCGCTCGACGCCGTCGTGTGCATGAGCCACGGCGCGGCGCGCCCGTTGCCCGACGAGTGCGTCTCGGCTCACGCGGGGGCCTTCTCCCTCGCGCGGGTCGATGCCGGCGTGACCGAGCTGCTCGTCAGCGCCAGCGGGCACGTCGCCCGCGTGGTGCCGCTGCGAGCGCCAGACGCATCGGAGCCGAGCCACCAAGAGGTCACGATCCGGCTCGAGCCCGGAGGTGTCGACATCTCCGGTCGGGTTGCTGACATGAGCGGCGGCCCGGTGGCGAACGCGCTGGTCCTGATGCGCTCGGACGCGGAGGGTCGCAGCGTCAGCCTGGCGTTCTCGAACGAAGACGGTCGCTTCGCCTCGACCACCGCGGCGGGCGTCGTGCATGTCGAGGTGCGCGCCGACTCTTACGCGCCCGGTGTGCGCGACGTGTCGGCGCCGGTCGAGGGGTTGCTGATCGGCCTCGTGCCGAGCTCGACGCTCATCGGCACGGTGATCGATGCGGCGACGGGTCGCGGTCTCGAAGACGTCGAGGTGCGGGCCACCAACCGTGACGGCCTGCGAGGTGGCCCCTTCGAAGCGGTGACGACGGCGGACGGCGGGTTCGCGATCGAGGCTGTGCCCACCGGCGGTTATGAGCTCGTGGCCCGCGCGCGCGGCTGGCGCAGCGAGCCGCGCTGGTCGCACGCCGGGCTCGCGTCGAGCAGCGAGCCCATCGTGCTCGAGGCTCAGCCGGCAACGAGCCTGACGGCCTCGGTGCGCGTTGCGGACGCGCCGTGTGAAGCGGGCTGGGTGCAGCTGCAGCCGTTGCAGGGGGCGGCCCCGCTGGTGGAGGTGTTCGGCGCGGGAGCGACGCGCGTGGAAGGCGTTCCGTTCGGAGCCGCGTGGGTGACGGTCGGTTGCGAGCGACCCGCGGCACAGGCGCTGACCGAGAGGATCGAGCTCACGGCAGAAGCGGCGACGCGGGCCTGGACGCTCGAGCCCACGCCCGCGCCGCCGGAGACGAGCTGCGCCGAGCTCTCGGTGACGGTGCGCGCGCTCGTCGTCTCGGACGCGCGCCTGGGGTTCTTGCCGACGGTACGGCTGAGCGACGTGCGGGGAGCCGTGTTCGACGGCCAGCGCGAGCGCCAGTCGTTCTCGTTCGAGGACGTCTGCCCCGGCGAATACGACGTGTATCTCGCGGAAGCGCCCGTGGCGCGCCGGAGCATCATCGTCACGCGTGCCGATCGCGGACGCACGATCGAGGTCCGGCTCGAGGTGCCGCGCCACGAGGAGCTCGCCGGGCAGGTCGTCGACGAGCAGGGTCTGCCGGTGCCCGACGCCTGGGTGCGTGCGGCGCCGCAGACGACGTCGACCGGGGCCTCGAACGTGCCCGTGTTGAGCGACGCCGAGGGTCGCTTCGTGATCCCCGAGGTGTTTGCGGGCATCTATGGCGTCAGCGCCGAGAGCGCGGGCGGGCGCGCCGAGCTGAACGGGGTGCAGGCGGGAGACACCGGGCTCTTGCTGCGGCTGCATCCTCACGGGTCGGAAGGACCGGAGGGCGTCGTGGCGGACTGAACTGCGGCCGCAGAATTGAAGCTTTGACGCGAGGCGAAGCGCCCCGAGCGGTTTCGTCGCCCCTCGACGGGAGCGCGATCGGCGCCTCGATTCGGAAATTTGGGGCGACGAATCCCCCGGCGCGCCGCATGATGCGAAGGCTTTTCGTTCGAGGAGGCTTTCATGCGCGCGGCAGGTTCGGTCGGGTTGGTGTTGGCGGCGTTCGCGCTCGGCGGTTGCGGCTCGGATGCGGGTGACGGCGGCGCGAGTGTCGGCGCCGGCAGCGAGTCGGACGGCTCGGAGGAGGGCGTGACGGGCTCGCCGGCGGCACCCGGCGTCGGCGGGAATGGCGTCGCCGGCGATGGCCTGGTCGAAGAGGTGGCGGTCGGCGATGCGTGCGCCTCGCAGGTGGCGGCCGACACGTTCACCGCCGCGGTGTGCAGCTGCGAGGACACGCGCGTCGCGGGTTATCTGCGCACGACGAGCTTTCGGTCGCGGCCGCGCGCGGGCGTGCCCGCCGATGCGGTCGGCAGCGTGGGCGTCAACCGCGACTACGTCACCGCCGGTTATGCCGACGTGAGCGGCAGCTTCGTGGTGGCAGGCTCGCGCGACATCGCGTTCGGCGGCTACCTGAAGGCGGGAGAAGACGTGCGCGTGAGCCCGGCGCTGGATGTGGCGGGGCTGGTCGAGGTGGGGCGGGATGTGTTCTTGAAGAGCGACGCGCGCGTGTTCGGCAAGGTCGAGATCGGGCGCGACCTGTATCTCGAGCCTGGCTCGGACATCAGCGGCATCGCGCTGGTGGATGTCGGAGGGCAGCGGCGCAGCGAGGCGGTGCAGGTCGATGCACCGTGCGGCTGCGCGCCGGAGCAGATCATCGACGTGGCGGCGCTGGTCGACGCCGCACAGAGCGACAACGACAACGCGCGCGCGGGGCTCGAGCCCGACGATCTGAACGTCGTGGTGGGCATCGGCGCCGAGGTGACGCTGCCCGGCGGGCGCTACTTCGTGCATCAGCTCGGCGGTGTCGGCTCGCTCACGCTGCACGTCACCGGCAACACGGCGCTGTTCGTGCAAGACGACCTGGTCGCGACGGGGCTGTTCCGGGTGGAGCTCGCGCCCGACGCCGAGCTCGACGTGTTCGTGCGCGACAACCTGGTGGTCACGGGCGCCGCGCGCTTCGGCGACCCGAGCCGGCCGAGCGCGACGCGCATTTACGTGGGCGGCACGGGCGACGTCGCCATCGCCGGCGCGAGCGCGTTCGTCGGCAACCTGTACGCGCCCACCGCGAACATCTTGGTCGGCGGCGTCGGGCAGGTGCAAGGCTCGCTGTTTGGCAAGAACGTCATCGCGGCGGGCTTCCTCGACCTCGGTTACGACGCGAGCGTGCGCGACGGCGGAGAGGCGTGCCCGCCGCTCGAGCCGGGCGACATCCCGCGCATCCGTTGAGCGCCGAGGCAACGACCCGCGAGCGACGCGAGGAGGCGAGCATGGCCGACGACATCCAGCTCCTGATCAACATCGACGTGCCCGATCTCGATGTGGCGACGACGTTTTACGTCGACGCCTTCGGGTTTCGCGTCGGGCGGCGCATGGGCGGCGCCGGAGTCGAGCTCCTGGGCGCGGCGGTGCCGCTGTATCTGTTACCGAAGGCGGCCGGCTCCCGCGTGACGGAGGCGGCGAGCGCCGTGCGCACCTATCAGCGCCACTGGACGCCGGTGCATCTCGATATCGTGGTGTCCGACGTCGACGCGGCGCGTGCTCGGGCGCTGGCCGCTGGCGCGACCCCCGAGGGCGAGATCAGCGAGCATGCCTGGGGCCGCATGGCGCGGCTTGCCGACCTGTATGGGCACGGCGTATGCCTGATCCAGCTCAGCGCACGGGGTTACGACGCGCTCTGTGACCAGTAGTGTGTGATCAGTAACGTGCGATGAGTGACCAGGGACGGCTGACGCGCGCGGCGTCGATGCGCTAGGCTCTAGGCCGACGAGGTCATGACGCAAAGCCGCCAGCTGCATCTGGGTGCCTTCTTGCGCCCCGTCAGCATCCACACGGGCGCGTGGCGTTATCCGGGCGGGTTGCCCGACGGCAACTTCAACTTCGCCCACTACCGGCGCTTCGTGCAGACGCTCGAGCGCGGCAAGTTCGACGCCATCTTCCTCGCCGACAGCCTGGCCCGCATCGAGATGCCGAAGGGCGCGTTGGCGCGCAGTGCCAACGTCACCTCGTTCGAGCCGTTCACCCTGCTCTCGGCGCTGGCGCCGCTGACGGAGCACATCGGGCTCATCGCTACCGCCTCGACGACATACAACGAGCCCTTCCACGTCGCCCGCAAGTTCGCCTCCCTCGACCACATCAGCGGCGGCCGCGCCGGCTGGAACATGGTCACCTCGGGCAACCCCAACGAGGCGCACAACTTCGGCCTCAGCGAGCACGTCGACCACTCCGAGCGCTACGAGCGCGCGCGCGAGTTCTACGCGGTCGTCACCGGGCTCTGGGACAGCTGGGCCGACGACGCCGTCATCCGCGACGTCGCGAGCGGTGTCTACTTCGACCCCGATCGCGTGCACACGCTCGATCACAAGGGCACCCATTTCACGGTGAAAGGCCCGCTCAACCTGGCGCGCCCGCCGCAAGGCTGGCCTGTCATCGTGCAAGCGGGCGCCTCCGAGCTCGGGCGTGCGCTCGCTGCCGAGACGGCCGAGGTCGTGTTCAGCGCGCACCCGACGCTGGCCGAGGGCCAGCGCTTTTATGCCGACGTCAAAGGGCGCATGGCGGCCTTTGGCCGCGAGCGCTCGTCGCTGCTGATCTTGCCAGCGGCCTTCGTCGTGGTCGCCGACAGCACCGATGCCGCGCGCGCCAAGATGGCGCAGCTCGACAGCCTGGTGCACCCCGAGAGCGGGCTCGCGTCACTCTCCGTCGCGCTCGGACATGTCGACTTGACCGGTGTGGACCTGGACGGCCCCTTGCCGGATATCCCGGAGACGAACGCCAGCAAAGGCTCGCGCCAGAAGCTGATCGACATCGCCCGCGAGCGCAACCTCACCGTGCGCCAGCTCAGCCAGTATGTCGTCGGTAGCTACGGCAGCCTGGAGATGATCGGGACGGCAGCGAGCATTGCCGATCAGATGGAGGAGTGGCTGCACGGGGGTGGCTGCGATGGGTTTAATGTGCTG
>Ga0335075_10016545_pt1 | contig 11002 bp, 8 predicted proteins | sample Lox_Sample_24_FD_206723 | JGI IMG/M metagenome (GOLD analysis project Ga0335075, IMG submission 206723) | Soil microbial communities from Loxahatchee National Wildlife Refuge, Florida, United States - Lox_Sample_2.4 | ecosystem: Environmental > Terrestrial > Soil > Wetlands | place: USA: Florida... | reverse complement strand
GCCCTCGTCGAGCTCAAGAAGCGGGGCAAGATCCGGCATATCGGGGTATCCAACGTGTCCGAGGACCAGCTGCGGGTGGCGCAGCGGCTCACTCCGGTCGTATCCGTCCAGAATCGCTACAACCTGGCCGACCGGGCGTCCGAGTCGATCGTCGACGTGTGCGACCAGGAGGACATGATCTTCCTGCCCTGGGCGCCGATTCAGGATGCCGACCGGATGGCGCCGATCCTGTCGGCCGCGAGCCGCCACCACGTGAGCACGCGGCAGGTCGCGCTGGCCTGGCTGCTGGCCAGGTCGCCACAGATCCTGCCGATTCCCGGTTCCGGGTCGCCCGAGCACGTGGCCGAGAACGTCGCAGCCGCGTCGTTGCAGCTGACCAACGAGGAGACGACGGCGATCCTCAACACGGCGGCCTGAGAACGACAAATAGAGCAGGGCAGTGAGGACTAGCAGGATGGAGGATGTGAGCGCCTCGCCGCCCGGCCAGCCTTAAGGAACGTAGGCAGCGGCAGTGTCCTCGCGCCGGACCCGCGTGAAGAGCGCGCGGCGCCGGGCGGGGGGAGCGCAGCCGCTGGACGTCTGCGCCCTCAGGGATAGGAGGCCAGCCATGGCAATGCTCCCGGCCCGCCGCATCGGGCATAGCCCTGCCGTCATCGACCCGACTCGCGAGTTCGAGGACATCTACGACCGCATGGGCCAGCTGATGAACGTCGCGTTCGGTGATATCGGCTTGACCACGCTCGCCGACATGCCGTGGGCGCCCCTGGCCGATCTATCCGAGAACGACAACGCCTACCTGGTGCACGTCGAGCTGCCGGGGGTCCGCAAAGACCAGATCGACGTGCAGATGCAGGACCGGGAGCTGGTCATCAGCGGCGAGATCAAGGAAACCGATAACGGCCGCCGGCACCGGAGCACGCGCCGCACCGGCCGCTTTGAGTACCGCAGCTACCTGCCCGGCGACGTCAAGGCCGACCAGGTGAGCGCGCAGCTCGCGGACGGAGTGCTCACCGTCACCGTGCCGAAGTCCGAGGCGGCCAAGCCCAGGCGGATCGAGGTCAAGGCCTCGGACGGCAAGGGCACGTCACACCGCTAGGGACGAGCTGAGCTCGCGCCCCGGGCGGGCGGTCGGGGTGGAATGCCTCCAGCGCCGCGCCCGGGGCGTGGCGTCCCCCGGGGACTACCGGCCGGCCCGGGCGCTTCCCTCGTCCACGGCGATGCGGGCCAGCTCGACTCGTGACGAGATGGCCAGCTTGCGGAAGACCTGGCGCAGGTGGAAGGCGACCGTGTGCACGCTGATGAACATCTGGTCGGCCACTTGCTGGTTGGTCAGCCCCTGGGCGACCAGCTCGGACACGGTGCGCTCGGTGCCGGTGAGACTGAGCCAGCCGGTGACCGGCCTGGTCTCGACCGCCCAGTGCCGTCTCCTGACGCCCAGCTTGCGCAGCCGCTTGCGCACCCGGGCCACGTCCCGCGCGGCCCCGGTTGCCTCGTAGCCGTCGATGGCCTGGTCCAGGCGGGCGATGGCGTCGCGCCGCGCCCCGGTCGCGGCCTGCAGCTCGCCGAGATCCTCGGCGGCCGAGGCACGGGCCCATGGGTCAGCGTGCCCGGTGGCCGCGCGCTCCAGGCGGGCCGGGTCCCGGTCAGCCAGGCCCCGGGCGTGCGCGGCCGACACGGCGGCGGCTTCAAGCCCGGGACTCGCGTGTGAGATCTCGGCCGCGGCCGCGGCGGCGGCCCGCGCCCGGCCCGGGTCGCCCGCCGACACACTTACCCGGGCCAGCCAGGCCGCGCAGGCCGGGTCGCACATGAGCAGGAACCGGTGCCGGCGAAGGCTGGCATAAACATCGTCAAGCAGCCTCATCGCCGCCCGGGGACCGTTGCGGGCCTCCTCGACCTGAGCCGTCACGATCGTGTCCCAGGTGTCAGCATAGGCAGCCCCGAGCCGGGACCGGCGGGCCGCAGGACCCTGCAGGTGCTGCCGCGCAGCGCTGAGGTCGCCCCGGCGCAGGGCCACGGTGGCGAGAATGCTCTGCGCTCCCCAGCCGTGCAGATGACTGCCGCGGGCGCTGGCCGCGCTGAGGTCGGCCTCGGCCTCGGCGATGGCATCATCGAGCCGGCCCTCGGCCAGGGCCATGCGCGCGTGCAGGGTGGCCGGGGTGGCCGACCATCCCGGCGGGCCGAGCAGGCTGGCGTTATCGGCGGCCGCCCGCATGAGGCTGCGCGCCTCGCCGAACCGCCGCAGGTCCACCAGGCGGGAGGCCAGGAAGAGATGCGGATGAGACGGCCGCGCCTCGGGCACCTGGCTGACCGCCAGGCGGACGGCTTCGGCCGACAGGTCCAGCGCCTCGGCCAGCCGGCCCCGGTCCCACGTGATGACGGCCCGGACAACCAGCGCCGCGATCACGACATCGCTGCGCTCCTCCCGCGGCGCGGCCAGGATGGACTCCGCCAGCCCGTTCGCTCTTCGGTTGTCACGCAGCCCGGTCAGGCCCTGGACCATGGCGATCTTGGCTTCGGCGCGGATGTCTTCCGGGAGTTGCGGCTCGGCCAGCACTCGCTCGGCTTCGATCAGTGCCTCGGTGGCCTGGCCGTTCATCCACAGGGCCGAGGACAGCGCGCACCGCAGCCGTGCGCTGGCCGCGGCCGGCAGCGGCAGCGACAGCGCCGACCAGGTCAGCTCGGTGGCCGCCGCCAGCCGGCCGGCCGCCGTCAGCGCCTCGGCGGCGGCCACCGACCGGTGGATCAGCTCGGGATCCCCGGGCGGGGTCAGCTCAAGAGCGCGAGTCGCCAGGTCGGCGGCGATGGCCGGCGATGACCGGAGGACTTCCGCGGCCGCCCGGTCAAGCCCGGCCAGCGCGGCGTCGTCGCCACTGCGGGCCCAGCTGAGCAGGTGGGTGGCGGCCGACGCCGCGGAGCCGCCCCGGGCCATCAGGATCTCGCCGATCTGGCCGTGCAGGGCCTGCGCTACCGGTGGCGGCAGCGTCTGCGAGACGGCCTGCCACACCAGCTCGTGCCGGAAGGCCAGCGCGTCGCAGGTGGTGACCAGCACACCGGCGCCGAGCGCCTCATCGACGGTGGGCAGCAGAGCGGCCGGAGACGTGCCCAGCATCTCCGCGGTGTCCTCCAGCCGGAATGACCGGCCAACCGTGGCCGCGGTCTGGAGAAACTGCCTGGTGACGACGCTGAGCCTGGCCAGGGTGCCACAGGCGGCGGCCTGGATTCTGCGGGGCACGTGGGCCGACGTCAGGCGGGCCAGGCCGGCGGTGACGACGATCGCGTCCTCCTCCAGCAGGCCGGCCACGAGCTCGGCGACGAGCAGCGGGTTGCCGGCCGCCCCGGCGGCCAGCGCCAGCAGGCCCGGATCAGGCGCCGCGCCCACGGCATCGGTGACCAGTTCGGCCACGGCCGCGTCGGCGAGTGGCGGCAGGCTGATGCGGCCAGCGCCCTCGCTTTCCAGCAGGTCGAAGAGCAGCCCCGCGTCATCGTCGCGAGCCGGGGAGTGCCGGGCCAGGATCCAGGCCAGCGGATACGACCCGAGCTGCGACGGCAGGGTGCGCAGCGCCAGCAGGGTGGCGGAGTCGGCCCAGTGCAGATCGTCCAGGCTGACCACAAGCGAGCCGACCGAGGCCCGCTTCTCGAGGTGCGTCCGCGCCGCTTCGATAAGCCACATCGGCGAGCCGGCCTGGCCCGGCCGGCCGGCCTCATCGGCCAGCGCGGCCGGCGACTCACCCAGGGCCGCCAGCACCGGAGCCAGGGGCATGAACCGGCTGAGCTCATCGGCGGCAGCGGTGGCCACCGACACGTCGGCTGCCTCAGCGGCGCTGGTGGCCTGCGAGAGGAGCAGTGACTTTCCCGCTCCCGGCTCTCCCTCGATGAGCAGCACGCCGCTGCGGCCCTTTGCCGCACCGCGCACCAGTTCGAGGACGGCCTGCAGCTCGCGGTCGCGCCCGCGGACAACCCCGCTGCCCGGCGGGGGCCGCGGGGCCCGGCGGCGGCTTGTCGGGCCTGGTCGCGAGATAGCCGGATCAGCCATGGCGGCCCCTTACCCGTACCCACCTGGGCAGGCCGCAAGAATTACGGTCATCATGGGGCACCTGGACGGGTCGCGTCGCACGGCAAGCTTCTGTCCGGTCACCATCCTTCCACACGTGACTTCGCGGTCACTGAGCGTGTCCCCTGGTACCGATGGCCGGCCGCGGCGGGCCTGGCCCTCAGCGCTGGAGCGCCTGCTCGAGCCAGGCTCGCAGCGCCGGGGCGGGCGCGGCCCCGGCCTGGCGCGCTATCACCTGCCCCTTGCGCAGCACCATCAGGGTCGGTATGGCCTGCACGCCGAACCGCTGCTGCAGCTTCGGTGCCTGGTCCACGTTGACCTTGACCAGCTTCAGCTGGCCCGCCATCTCACCGGCCAGCTGAGCGAGCGCCGGGCTCACCATGCGGCACGGGCCGCACCACGGCGCCCACAGGTCGACCAGCACGGGAACGGATGCCCGCTCGGCCACCTCGGTGAAGTCCTCGTCTCCCGCATCCACGATCCAGGGCAGCGGCTGGTGGCAGTCGCCGCAGCGCGGGATGCCAGCCGCCGCGGACGGCACCCGGTTCCTGCGCCCGCAGTTCTCGCACCTGACCACGTCACCCGGCATCTCGGCCGCCTCGGCTCACTTACCGTTCAGGAAAAATAATGACAAGCTCATCTTCCGGCATGGCGACGCGGATGACCGCCCCTTCGGCTGACGTTCTCAGTCCGCCTCGGCCACCACCACCTGTGCGGGCCGCAGCTGGTGGTCCCCGTCGCCGTAGGCGGGCTGCACGACCTCCACGACCGTGCCGGGAGGTGCACCGGGATCGGCCTTCGAGGCGACCGCGTGGTGGCGGGTGGGGTCGAACACCACTCCGGTGTCGTCACGGCGGGCGAAGCCGAGCTTCACGAGCACGCCGAGGGCCTCGTCCCTGACCGCCTGGATTCCCTCGACGATCACGGATGGGTCGGCCTCGGCGTGCTCAAGCGCGCGCTCGAGATCGTCGATCACCGGCAGCCACTGCCTGGCTACCTGGATCCGCGCCTCGTCCGCCGCGCTCCGGGCCTGGGTGGCACACCGCTTGCGCAGGTTGTCCAGGTCGGCCGCGGCCCTCAGCCGCAGATCCTGAGCCTCGGCCAGGCGGTTCTCCAGGTCGGCGACCCGGCCGCCCGGCCCAGGCCCCGGCCGGCCGGCTGCGTCAGTCATCGATCTCGACTGCTGTCGCCATCGCTGCCTCATCCCTGACCACGAGATGTTCAAGCCGACCTGGCGGAAGGCCCCCTGTCATTCGACGTTCGCCCAGGGACGCGGCCCGCACATCCTCAAACCGAGTAGTCCTGTGCGGTCTGGGCCATCCTCGGGCTGGTCGCCGCCCGGGCCGCCACCTCGTGGGGCACATGGGGGCAGATGCCGGGTTCAGGTACCGGTGGGCGTGGTGCCCGGGGAGCCGTCGTCACCGTGGGCGGGCTGCAGGCTGATCTCGAAGTCGACGCTGCGGAACGGGTTGGGCAGGCCAAGCGCCCTGGCCCGGTCCGGGTCATCGACGGCGGGAAAGGTCCGGACCAGGCTCTGCTTCACCCCGAAGACGGCGTCCGAGTCCAGGTACGGGCTGTCGTCGACGAACAGGTGCGTGGTCAGGGTCGCGTAACCGTGTGCCTTGACGATGAAGTGGATGTGAGCGGGACGGTACGGGTGCCGCGCCATCGCCTCGAGCAGCCCGCCCACTGGGCCATCGACGGGAATCGGGTAGTACCGGGGCACGATGGTGCGAAACCAGAACCGGCCCTCGTCGTCGGCGGTGAACAGCCCGCGCAGGCTGCCCAGGGCCGCCGGGTCGGGCTGCTGCACGTCATAGAAGCCCTCGGCGTCGGCGTGCCAGACGTCGACCACCGCACCAGGGACCGGCTCTCCGGCCGGGCCGGTCACTCGCCCCGTGACCAGGCACGGTTCGCCGGAGCCGGGCAGGCTTATGTCCGCGCCGAGTTCGCGGGGCGGTGAGTCGACGACGTGGAACGGGCCCGTGACGGTCGACTCGGTCGCCTGGCCCGCGGCGCGGTGGTTGATCGTCTCCACCAGCATGGAGACGCCGAGGACATCGGACAGCAGGATGAACTCCTGCCGCGTGTCGTCGCACTTGTGCCCGGTATCGGTGAGGAACGCGATCGCCTGCTGCCACTCGCGCTCGGTGAGCTCGACATCCTTCACGAAGCTGTGCAGGTGCCGGACCAGCGACTCGAGAACCTGCCGGACGCGGGCATCGGGGGCGGCCGCCAGGCTGGCGCAGACGACCTCGGCGGAGCGCTCCTCGGTGAACAGCTCGCCCGGGCCGGGCTGTACGTCACGTCCCGCATCCATCCGCGATCACTCTTTCGGTCTGGCCTGGTCCGCTGCGGCGAACAGCGGCTGGCGAGGGAATCAAGCCGACCCGAGACTATTTTGTTACCTGGCGTGTGCCATCCACCGGTCGGCCGAATGCGTCTCTCTTCCAGAATGGAACAGCACGGCGCGACTGATCGCCATACTCCGCGCCTATGTTCCTGGATGCAGTAACCGATACGGACCGTTACCAACACCGCGCCTGCCGAGCCCGGCGCTGCCTGCGATCCAGGCCCATCCGATCCAGGACGCCATCGCGATAACGGTGGCCCGGCTCCCGTGGGCTGCGGGCCACCCACGGCGCCCAGCCCGTCGTGGGTGGCCCGCTCGATAACCCCCGGAATGGCGCGGCTGGCGTTCTGACCTGGCCAGGATCGACGGTGTCGGCGCCGCGGAGTAGGCTCGGCAGCGGTGCGGGAGGGCACCGCCGGGTCCGCGGGAAGGACTGAGTCCGCCTCCGCTGGTCGCGGTTGCTCCTTGCTGGACAGCAAGACCGTCTTCGCCCGAGCGCGGAACGCGGACCCCGGGCTCAGGAGGCGACGTCATGGCCCAGCTTCCCGGCCGCCCCGACACCGACCAGCTCCGCCGCCAGGCCCGCGAACTGGCGCGCGCCGCGCAAGCCGGCGACGCGGCTGCGCTGGGCCGGCTTCGGCGGGTCTCGGACAAGGTCACACTGTCCACCGCTCAGCTCGCGCTGGCCCGCGAGTACGGATTCCCCAGCTGGCGCCGGCTCCGTGATGAAGTGGAGCACCGTCGCTCTCTTCCTGACCAGCCTGAACGGGACGCCGCCGGGCCGGTCCCGCCGCCTCCGGTGCCCCCGGTGCCCCCGGTGCGATCGTGGCGTGAGGTACGCGAGTGGTCGGCCGAGCTGCTGCGCACCCGCACCGGCGAGGACGTAACCGCCTGGAACAGCCGCGTCGCCGGGACCGGGCTGGCCGACGAGCAGTCCGTGCGCGGCTGGCTGGCGGAGCAGGGCGTGACCGGCTACGCCCAGGCGCTGCTGGTCTGGGAGCGGTTTGGCTACCCGGACTTCCTGACCGCGGACTCCGGCGAGCTGATCGACGGCCAGTATGCCGACCGCCCGCAGCTGCGCCCGATCCTCGACGCGGTGCTGGCCGCCATGCCCTCGCTCGGGCCGGTGACCGCGGCGGCCCGCAAGACGTGCGTCAGCCTGGTCTCGCCCCGCCGGACATTCGCCGCGGTGCAGGCCACGACCAAAAGCCGGGTCGACCTCGGCCTGCGGCTGGACGGCGTGGAGCCCGCAGGCCGGCTGCTCGTGGCCAAGAACATCGCCAGCGGCACCATCAACCTCCGCATCGCGCTGAACGGGCCCGGCGAGGTCGACGAGGAGGTGATCGGCTGGCTGCGGCGCGCGTACGACCAGAGCGTGGCCCCCCCAGCCCCGCGGCGCCCGGCCCGGCGGCCCGCGCCGGTGCTGGGCACGCTGAACGTCCTGATCGACGGCTTCGACCTGCCCGGGCTGACCTGCCATGCGGGACCGGACCTGCCGGTTCACCGCACCGTGCACGTCGCGCTGAGCGGCCATGATCAGGACCGGCCCTATCTGGACATGCCGGGCCGCGGCGGCGCACGGGCCATCGAGCCGGTGCCCGGCGACGCTCCCTCAGCCCGGTGGGAAGCCCCGGTGACCGTCCGCCACGGCGACGACGGCTTCGACTTCGGCGGCCCGTTCGTGCGCGGGGGCCGCGAGGATCGCCATCTGGGCCTGGCCTGGGGCGACGTACCCGGGGACGGCACGCTGCGGCTCTTCCGCGGGGCCAAGCTGCGCCTGGTCGACGTCGAGCCGAGCCTCATCGAGGCCGCCATGCGCCCCGGCCACCGGCTCGTGGCCCGGATCCGCCTGGCCGATGGCAAGGGCAATCCGGTCTGTGCGCGGGTCCACCCGCCGGCCCTGACCTGGCTGGTGGAGAAATGCGGGTAACCAGCCGCAACGCACGGTTCCAGCAGTGGGCCGCGCTGCTGGACAACCGGGCCAAGCGGCAGCGCAGCGGCGAGTTCATCATCCAGGGCGTGCGGCCGATCACGCTGGCCTTGCGTAGCGGGTGGCCGATCCGGGTTCTGCTGTACAACGCGGACGCCGCGGCGTCTCGGTGGGCCCGGGAGACACTTGACACCGTCGCCGCGACGAAGATCGCGGTGTCGGCCGAGCTGATGCAGGAGCTGGGCGAGAAGGACGAGGGCCCGCCCGAACTGCTGGCCGTGGCCGAACTGCCCGCCGACGACCTGGCCCGCATCCCGGTCGGTGCCGGGCTGCTTGGCGTGGTCGCCGACCGGCCGGCCAGCCCCGGGAACCTGGGCACGCTAATCCGGTCGGCGGACGCGTTCGGCGCCTCGGGTGTGATCGTCACCGGTCACGCGGCCGACGCCTACGACCCCAGGTCGGTCCGGGCCAGCACCGGCTCGCTGTTTTCCCTGCCGGTGGTCAGGATCGCGTCGCACCGGCCGGTGCTGGACTGGGCGGCGGCGGTCCGGGCCGGGGGAACCGGCGTCAGCCTGGTCGGCACCGACGAGCGTGGCGAGCTGGACGTCACCGAGATCGACTTCACCCGGCCGACGCTGCTGCTGGTCGGCAACGAGACGGCCGGGCTCAGCGCGGCCTGGCGAGAGGCGTGCGACCAGCTGGCCAGGATTCCGATGCTGGGCACGGCCAGCTCGCTGAACGCCGCCATGGCCGCCTCGATCGCGCTGTACGAGTCGGCCCGGCAGAGAATCGCCGCGCGGAGATGACCGACTGGACGGAATGCCCGCCGCGGCAGGCGGGCGTGGCGGCCAGCGGCCTGGACCGGGCGCTTGACCTGGTCCGGGCGCGGAACGCCGCGGCCCAGCTCTGCGTCCTGCGGGACGGCAAGGTGGTGCTCGACCGGGCTTTCGGCTGCGGCCCCGAGTCCCTCTTCTGGATCTTCTCGGCCAGCAAGCCGTTCGTCGCGCTGCTGGTTCACCTGCTGGCCGAGCGCGGTGAGCTGTCCCTCGATGGTCGTGTGGCCAGCTACTGGCCGGAATTCGGCCAGCGCGGCAAGGAGACCATCACGGTCCGGCAGGTGCTGCAGCACCGCTCGGGCCTGCCGGTGGCGCGCAGCCGTACCCTGGACGCCCTGGCCATGCCGGACTGGCAGCGGTCGGTGCACCACATCGAGCGGGCCAGCCCTTCCTGGCCGCCGGGACAGGTCCCCGCGTATCACTACATCAGCTACGGCTTCATCCTGGGTGAGCTGGTCCGCCGGGTCAGCGGCGTGGGCGTGGCGGACTTCCTGGCTGCCGAGTTCCTCGGCCCGCTCGGCCTGGGTGACGTCCACCTCGGCCTGCCCGGTGACCGGTGGCCCCGGCATGTGCCGATACGGGGCGGCGGGCTGGCCGGCCGGGTGAGCCAGGCCTTCGTCAATCGCCGGGCCACCCGGGAAGCGGTCATCCCCGCGGCGGGCATCTCGGCCACCGCCCGGGACCTCGCCCGGTTCTACCAGGCGCTGCTGCGCGGCGGCGAGCTCGACGGCATCGAGGTGCTGCAGGCGGCAACGATCGAGCAGGCCAGGCAGCCCTCATCCGACGGTGAACGCGACCGGTTCCTGAAGCTGGCGATCCGGTGGTCGCAGGGTTTCCAGCTCGGCGGCCCGAACCAGGAACCGTCCGCTCACCGCCCGATGGGACAGCTCAGCAGCCCGCAGACGTTCGGCCACAACGGCAGCAACTGCTGCATCGCCTGGGCCGACCCGGCTCGCCAGCTCGTGTTCGTTTACCTGACCGATCGCCTCACGGCCAGCCCCGAGGGCGCGCGCCACCAGGGCAGCGTCGGTGACGCCATCATCGCGGCGTGCTCGTGACCGGCAGGCCGGCCAGCCCGCGCTGGGCTCCGGCGCCCGCTACCACACTGCCGCGCCGTGCTCCGGCGCCCGCCACCACACTGCCGCGCTGGGCTCCTTCGCCCGCCACCACACTGCCGCATCGTGCTCGTGACCGGCCAGCCCCCGAGCCGTGCTGGTGACCGGCCGCCACCGCGCCGGCCCTTGTGACCGGTCAGCCACCGCGCCGTGCTTGTGACCGGCCGCTACCGCGGCGTGCTCGTCGGCCACTCTGCTGCCTTGACCCGTTTCGGCCATATTTCGGGGAGCCGAAACTCGGTATGGACGGGGACCGAATTCGGTCCGAGCGCACATATCATGGATTTGGTGACCACAATTCGGGCATATCGTCCTAGAAAATGACTGGGTTCCATGATAAGTCGCCGAGCTGGGCCGGTCAGAGTTCATGCCGGTGCACCCGCTTGAGGTTGCGGACCGCGCAAAGTAGTGCAAACTGGAGCGGAGGCGGTGCGAGATGTTCGAGAGATTCACCGACCGGGCCCGGCGGGTGGTGGTCCTGGCTCAGGAAGAGGCCAGGCTGCTCAACCACAACTACATCGGCACCGAGCACATCCTGCTCGGCCTCGCCCGCGAGGGCGAGGGCGTCGCCGCCAGGGCGCTGGAGTCGCTGGAGATCAGCCTGGAGGCGGTGCGCCAGCAGGTCGAGCAGATCATCGGCCGGGGGAAGCAGGCGCCGTCCGGGCACATCCCGTTCACTCCCCGGGCCAAGAAGGTGCTGGAGCTGTCGCTGCGCGA
>Ga0335075_10016544_pt1 | contig 11003 bp, 10 predicted proteins | sample Lox_Sample_24_FD_206723 | JGI IMG/M metagenome (GOLD analysis project Ga0335075, IMG submission 206723) | Soil microbial communities from Loxahatchee National Wildlife Refuge, Florida, United States - Lox_Sample_2.4 | ecosystem: Environmental > Terrestrial > Soil > Wetlands | place: USA... | reverse complement strand
CGACCCGGCCCAGCCAGGTCGACCCGGCCCTGTTGGCCTGGCCCAGCCTCGCTTGGCCCGGTCCGGCCCGGTTGCCTGGCCCAGCCTGGTCCGGGTGGCCCGCCCGGTCTGGCTGGTCAAGTCCGGCTGGCTGCCCCTCGGCTGGCTCGGCGTTGGCTGGCGGGCTGGCTCTGCCCCTCGTCCGGCCTGCCGCCTCGCTCGCCCGGTCGCGCCTGGCGAGTTGGCCTGACCTAACCCGGTTGGCTGGCCCAGCCCAGCCAGCGTGACTGGTTGGCCTGCCTCATCCAGTGGCTGTCCCAGCGGCCCAGCGCCAGCGGCCCGGCTGGCCCAGCGGCCCAAGCCGCACAGCTCCGCTCTGATGACCGGCTGCGTCCGGCCCACCGCCGAGCCGGGCCAAGCAGGCACGAGCGGCCAAAAGCCATGACGATCCACCCGCGGACGAACCCGCCGACTCCTCGCGTGGTGGCGCGAACCGCGTCGGCCACCCAACTCGAACCGCATCGCAGGTTGCCGGCCCGGCCGAGGACGTGCCCTCGCGGGCAGCCTGGCGGTGCCGTTGCGGGCAGCCTTCCGTCCGCGCGGCTGGGTGACGCAACGAGTTCGGGTACCTGACGTCCCATGGTCAGAGATTCACCACAAACCACGGGGACAGGGGAGCACGCCATGGGATTCACCGCGATGAAGCCGATGAAGTCGATGAAGCTGATCATGGCCGGCGGAGCAGTCGCCGCGGCCGCGTTGTTGTCTGCCTGCAGCGGGAATACTGCTGCCGCACCGGTTTCCGGGGCGGTGCCGGCCAAGTCGGTGCCGCAGGGGGGTTCCGGGGGCAGTTCGGGCGTCAACCAAGGCGGTGACCCGGCCAGCGACAAGGACAGCGACGGCAACGTAAACTGCAGTGCGCACGGCGGTCCGGTCGGTCCGGCAGGTGGCAAGCAGATGAACTTGATCGCGATGCGCAGCACCGCCGGGAACATCCCGGGCTGTACCGAGGCGTTCACCGTGATGACCGAGTACTACAAACTGGTCCCCACCAAGGGCGAGGGGCCGGGCAAGCGGGTGCTGGACATCGAGGGCGACTGGACTTGCGCCCTGGGCGCGGGCGACGAATTCAAACAGGGCGTGGTGAACTGCGGCAAGGGCGCGACCGACCTGATGATCAAGACCGCGCCGCTCGACGCGAAGAAGGGCACTGCCGACCCGGTGCAGCGCCGGTTCCCGAACACTACGCAGACGGTGCAGTTCACCGGCTACGACCGGGCCACCAAGACCGCGCAGTTCCAGCTGATCGTGTGGAAGTCCGGCGGCCCGGACAACGGCCACTACACGCCCGCTCCCGGTGACGCCAAGACCTACCGGCTCCCGCTGAGCGACCACGACCAGGTGTTCAGTGCGGCCAACCTCTGCCCGGACAACAACGCGTCCATCGACGACAAGGGTCTCGGCTCGAAGCCCTGCACCCCGCAGGCCCTGATGACCGCGCTGACCGGCTCGACGCCGCCCACCGCGCAGATTCACGTCAACCAGGACGACCAGATCGACGTGGTGAAGGAGCTGTACACCCCGTGACCCGGGCCGGGAGGCTCGGCTGCCGGGGAGGGCTGCCGGGCCTTCCGCTCGCTCTGGCGAGCCAGCGGGGGAAAGTATCGACAGCGCAAGGGAAAAAGCCTGCAGTTCATGCCGTACCGGGGTTGGGCGAGTCCGGCACGGCATCCCAGCGTCGAAGCAGGATCACTGCGGGGTTGCTCCGCCGAAGTCCTCAGCTCGCCGCCCCCGGGCCGCCCGGCTGAATAACCCGTCGCCCCGCGTCATAGCTGCGCAACGCGGCACTGACTGCCGCCGCGACGGTGATCTCGTAGATCTCGTCTTCCGAATAATCCTGTGCCAGCAAAGAGAAATCCGCGTCTGTGATCCGGTCTGGAGCAGCTCCGGCAGTTCGGCTGCGGGGGCAGCGAAGACCCGGTACCGAATTTCGTCCACCGGGTCCTGATGGGTTACGGGCGGACCGCCGGCCAGCAGGAAAACCCGGGAACCGATAGCCGAATCGGTGCAGGGCGCGGGTTCCGCTTTTCAGCTGGCCGTCGCGCAGGACGAAATCGAACGCGTTGGCCAGGCGGGTCAGTTCGGTGTGCGAGCCGACGCAGAACGGGCATTCGTGCAGCATCGCGGTGGGCGAGGCGAAAAACTCGCGTTCTCCCGGAGTCCGGAACGACGGCCGGTTGTCGAGAATGGACAGTCTCATAAGGACTCCGAAGCGGGCGGCGACGCGGACCAGCTCGACAGTAGCCCGCCCGAGCCGGCCCGGCGACGCGAAAAACCGGCGGACCTGGAGGAGTCCGCCGGTTTTCCGCTCACCGCACCACGGCGTCACTGCACACGGCGGCACAGCGCCACGGCGTCACCGCGTGACCGCGTCGCTGCGCCGCCGGTCCGGCCGGGGATCAGCCGGCCTGCCACAACGCGGGAGCGTTCGGCGGTTCCCAGCCGGCCTGGGCGGTGTGGCCCTGCAAGCAGGTGTAGGTGACGCCGTTGTAGGTGACGCGTGCGCCGGCCTGGTACGACTTCCCGGCCGCCCAGCTGGTGCCGCCGGGGGAGGTGGTCGAGGTGGTCGGCGCGGTCGGGGTGGTGGACCCGGTCGGCGGCGACTGCCGGACGTTCAGCACGAAGTCGAACGCGGCCTCCTTGGCGTTGTTCGGGGCGTCGCGCACGGTCATCAGCAGCCGGGGGTCGAAGATCGAGTCGGGGTTGTTGCGCGGCTCGCCCGGGAAGTAGAGCTGCGTGGTGAGGATCGGCTGGCCGGGGGCCTGCACCTTGACGTGGATGTGCCGGGTACGGCCGGGGTACAGGCCGGGCACGATCGTGCTCAGCGTGAACTCGCCCTGGTCGTTGGTGTACTGGTGGCCGCGGAAGGTGAACCCGGTGTTGTCGTACGCGCCGTTCACGTCCGCCTGCCAGAAGTCCAGCAGTGCGCGGCGGATCGGCTGGCAGGCCAGCCCGAACACGTAGCCGGACACGGTGAGCCGCTGGCCCTGGGTGTTCTGGTCGACCAGCACCGTGCGCTCGGGCGAGTTCGGCTTGAAGTACGGGCCTTCGATCTGGTCCGGGGTCGGTTCGTCGCCGTCGTGGCACGACGGGGTCGGCTCGACCGCTTGGCCGCCGCCCTGGTTCGTGCGTGCCAGCGCGGTGCCGCCGACGAGCGCGACCGGGGCCGCGACTCCGGCCGCCAGCGCCGCGCGCAGCACCGTCTTGCGGCTGAACTTCCTGTCTTCGTCCATGCCTGCTCCTCGTGGGGGCCTCGGGATACCCCTCGACGGTAAGGACAAGATCAGCCCGCAGCGATGGACGGAGCCCCGCAGTCGTGGTGAATCTGCGGGGCGGCGTCGCCGGTGCGGCGGAATCCGCCCGGGCTCAAGCCGGTTTCGCGGCGGAAGAACCGGCAGAAGTACGCCGGATCGGCGAATCCCACCCGGCTCGCCACTTGGCGCACCGAAAGATTCGTCCGCAGCAGGAACCGTTTCGCTTCCTGGGTACGGGCTTCCCGGACCAGTTCCGCCGCGGTTCGCCCGGTCGCCGCCTTGACGGCCTCGGTGAGGTAGCCCGGCGTGACCCCGAGACGTTCCGCGTGCGCGCGCACCGACCACAGGCCCAGCTCGGATTTTTCCGCCTGCTGCACGAAATCCGCGGCTACCGCGTGTGCGCGGGCGGGCGGCGCGGCGGCCGGGATGCCGGGAAGCCGTCCGGCGCGCACGATCAGCACGTGCAGCAGGGCGCGCAGCACCGATTCGCCGTCCTCGCCGCCGCGCCGGAACTCCTCCTCCAGTTCGGCGATCAGCCGGGCGGTGCGGTCGTGCTCCGGCCCGTCCAGCCGCAGCCACGGGCGTTCCCGCAGCCGGCGCAGGGTTTCCCGGTCGGCCGGATGGTCGAACAGGAAATCGTCGGTGAACAGCACCACCGAACCGGTGAGATCGCGCGCCTCCCAGTGGTGCACCTGGCCCGGGGTGAGGACGCCGAGGTGCGGTGGGCTCAGCTCCCAGCGGGTCAGGTCGACCACATGCGCGCCGGTCCCGCCGGTGACCAGGACGAGCTCGTAGAAGGTGTGCCGGTGCGGGAACTCCGCCCGGGACAACGGCCCGACCGCGTCGAACGTGCCCACCGCGAACGGCACCGCGTCCGGCGCCGGAACCTCCAGCCGGTGCAGCGGAAGTTCACCGGTTTTCGCTGGTCGGCAGCACATTCCGGGGGGTACCGTCGTCCCGCGCATCAGCCCGTCCCTTTCGCCGGTTTCGGGACGAAAAGTCTAGACCAATTTTCGGATCGGCAGACCCGCCGGAAGTATCCCGTGCCGGGGTCAGTAGCTGGGCGGCGTGACGCTCACCAGGAACCGGGCGGTGGCCGGCCCGTCGTTGCGGAACCGGTGCGGGATCGAGGAATCGAAGTGGCAGCTGTCGCCCGCCGCCAGCACGTGCGTCTGCTCGCCGACTTGCACGGTGAGCTGGCCGTCGAGCACCACCACGCATTCCTCGGACGGATGCGAGCGCGGCTCGTCGGCCGACACCCCGCCGGGTTCGAGCACCCCTTCGAGCACTTCGAGCTTCGCGCCGCCGGGCGACGCCCGGGTGTAGGCGATCGCGTGGTGCGGCGAGGAGATCCGGTACCGGTCGGCGCGGCGGATCACCGCGACGGATTCCTCCTCCGGCTGCTGGAACAGGCTGAACAGCGGGACTTCGAGCACCTCGGCGATGCGCCGCATGGTTTCCAGGCTGGGGTCGGTGACGCCGCGTTCGACCTGGCTGATCAGCCCGGTCGACACGCCCGCCTGGTCGGCCAGCTGGCGCACGGTCAGGCCGCGCTGGGAGCGGAACTCGCGGATCCTGGTCACGGTCACCCGGCCATTATCGCCGAGCGGCCGGTTTTCGCTGGCGGTTTGGCGACAGCCGGGGGAGAACGCGCCGCCCGGCGGAACGAATTCCCGACGGCGTCCGGGGCGGATCCGGGCCCGGCACATGATTGACTGGCCGACATGGTCTGGCATCCGCGCGTCCGGGGCCGGCGGTGACCGCCGGTCCGCCGGCAGTCCGGCCGCGCAACCGGCGGCAGCTCATCGTCGAAGCGGCGGGGCGGGCGTTCAGCGAACGCGGGTACCACGCGGCGTCGATGGAGGAGATCGCCGCCGCGGTCGGGATCACCGCAGCGGCGCTGTACCGGCATTTCCCGAACAAGTACGCGCTGTTCACCGAGTGTGCGAACGTCCTCGCGGGCCGGCTCGTCGCCGCGTTGGCAGAGCCGGGCGTGCCGCTCGCCGAGGTGCTCCGGCCGCTCGCCCGGGTGACGGTCGCGCACCGGACGGCGGGCGGGCTGTACCGCTGGGAATCCCGCTACCTGGAACGCGCGGACCGGCAGCAGCTCAGTGCGAAGTTCGCCCAGGTGATGGCCCGGGTCACGGAGGCGGTACGACCGCTGCCGGACGCGGATCTGCGCGCCGCGGCGGCGCTAGGCGCGATCGGGTCGATCACCATGCACCGCACCTCGATCGCCCAGCGCCGCGCCGAAGACCTGCTCACCGAAGCTGCGTTACGGGTAGCCGCCGCCCCCGCCTCGGCCGCGCCGTCCGTCGAGCTTCCGGCGCACCCGGAAGCGCGGAACCGGCGTGCGGAGATCATCGCGGCGGCTGTGCCGTTGTTCGAGCGAGACGGCTTCGCTGCGGTCACGAACGCCCGGATCGCCGAGGCGGTCGGGCTGGTGCCGTCCGCGCTGTACCGGCATTTTCCCACCAAAGCGGAGATCCTGGCGGCGGCCTGTCTGCAAGCTGCCGGATTGCTGGCTGAGGCGGTCGACCAAAACCTTCACGGCGCAACGGGTTCTGCCGCGTTGCCAGTGCTGGCCGCGACCTACGTCGCGTACAGCTTCGAGCACACCGCCTTGACCAACGTCGCCGCCGCCGAACTGGGCGGCCTCCCGGCGGCGTTGCAGCAGCCGTTGATTCACGCGCAGCGGGCGCACATCGCGGTGTGGGAACGAGAACTCCGCCGCACCCGGCCGGAACTCGATGCGCACCAAGCCCGCGTGCTGGTGCACGCGGGCTTCGGCGTGGTGGTCGAAACCGGACGACGGCTGCGGTGGCGGGACCTGCCGGAGCACCGCGCCGCCGTCACCGGATTCGTGCTGGGTGCGCTGGGCGGCTAAGCGCCCGGACGGTTCGCGGTGGGCAGAGTGATCGGCGTCTGCGTCGGCGAGGTGCCGTTGTTGAGGTACAGCATGGAAATCCCGCGCAGGAACTGGTCGAAAAGATAGAAGCTGCCCGGTTTGATCTTCGACGCGCCTTCGCGGAACGCCACGTACAACGGCCATTCCACCCGGATCAGAGCGGCTTGCACATAGTCGCGGCGGAGGCCGAGCCAATCGCCCATCTGGTCGTTCAGCAGGTACCGGACCAGTTCGTTGAGGAAGCCGGAATCCAAGCCCAGCACCGGATTCTCCAGGTACCCGAGCAGGGTGTGCGCCAGGCTGACGCCTTCGCTGGTCGGCCCGAGCACCGGCCACAGCATCTGGTCCGCCTGCGCTTCGGCGTCGGCCCACGTCCGCGGAATGAATTGATCCTGGACGCCGAGCAGATGGAGCGCGACCTGCCAGGCATGCAAATCCGCGTCCTGTTCCGCTTGGGACAGCGAAATATGCCACTTGAGCATGTTGCTGCGGGCGAAGGTCGCGACCGAATGGAACGTGCGCAGGATGTCCCCGTTGCTGATCGGCTTCGGCTGATCCGCGCCGGCCTGGTACTTCGCGGACCTCGGCAGCAGATTCCGTACCGCAGCGTGCACCAGCCGGGTTTTATTCGCGGTGACAACGAAATGCCCGTCCGGCTGCCAGGCTTTGGCGGTATGCAGGTCGTAGCCGAAGGTGAACGTCTTGGCCGCGCGCTGTTTCATGTCGGCTCCGCCCGCCGACCAGTAGACCGCCCGTGCCTCGCGCGGAATGACCGTGCTCATGATCCCGCTGCCGAGTGTTTCGGAGACGAACAAGTAACTGCTCAGCCGCGTATACAGTTTCTCGGACGCGGCCAGCTTCACCGGATCGGCCCACGACGGCAGTGTGTTCACCTGCTGCAGATACGACGTCAGGTAGCCCGGCATCCCGGCGGGCAACGGCGCGGCATTGTTGATCCACCCGTGCCAGATCGCGTTCACCGCCTCGATCTGGCCCTCGGCGAGCAACGCCGCGGCGACCGCGTCCGCCGTGTCGTCCCAGACCTGGAACGGATCCGCGACGGTGTCCGTCCCGGCCACCGAACCCGCGCCGGACCACGCCCATGCCGGGCTCGCCGCCCCGGCCGCGCCCGCGATGCCCAGCGCCGCGCCGAGGGTCAGCACCTTCCTCCTGCTGAGATTCTCCATGTCCTGGTCTGCCTCTCTGGTCGGCGCCGTTGCCGTTCCGTCACTGGCCGGGGCGTGGCCGCCGCCCCAGTTCTCGACCGTTCCTGAAGTGATTTCTCATTAACATAACGGCGCCGGGGGAGGACGGCAAGGGCGGTCGCCGGGACGTACCAGCCGCTACCGGGCCGCAGTCACCCCGGGTACCGCCGCGATCTTCTCGGCCAGGAAGTCCCGCAGCAGCCGGACACGGGTGACGTCCGCCCGCTCCGGGACGACCAGCAGATTCAGCGGCAACGGCGGACAGCGGTAGCCGGGCAGCACCGCGTGCAGCTGCCCGTCGCGGAGGAGGTCGTCCACCAGCCACTGCGGCACCGGCGAGATGCCGCGACCGGCGACGAGCGCTTCCCTCGCGGCCAGGCCGTGATCGACCCGGAGACGCGGGGCGAAGGTCGCGACGTGCGTCGTGCCGTGGTCGTCGACGAGCGTCAATTCGCGGCTCCGGGCAACGCTCGTCCGGCGGATCACGTCGTGCGACGCGAGGTCTTCCGGCGAACGAGGCGTCCCGCGCCGCGCCAGGTAACCGGGCGACGCGACCAGGATCTGGTGCGTTTCGCCAAGCGGCCGCAGCCGCAGCTCGCTGTCCGGCTGGGGCCCGATCACGATGGCGAGATCGACCCCGTCGCGGATCAGGTCGACGTTTTCGCCGCTGACGACGAAGTCGACGCTGATGTCCGGATAGCGGTCCTGGAAATCGAAAATCAGCCGGCTCAGCTGCCGGACGCCGAAAAATGCCGAGCAGGAAATCCGCACTCTTCCGGACACTCCGTCCTCGATCTCCTGCCGCGCTCGCTCGACCAGCCGCAGCACCTCGACGGCCCGCGCGTAGTAGCGGCGGCCTTCCTCGGTCAGCGAGATGCTTCGGGTAGTGCGGCTGAAAACCGAGACGCCGAGCGAGTCCTCCAGCTCCCGGACGTGCCGGGTGACCGTCGACTGGCCAATGCCGAAATCCCGTGCCACCGCGGAAAAACTGCCGCTTTCGGCGACCCGGGCGAAGGTGCGCAGCTGATCGAGGGTGACTTCTGAGTTATGCATCGCGCGGATAAGTCCTCTCCGCCGGCGATGCTAAATGACCCGTCCGTTCGCGGTTACCGTCGGGTTCATGAAACCTGTTGCGGGCTGGCCGGGCGGCAAGAAAGTCGCGGTGAAGATCTGCGTCGCGCTGGAGGCGTGGTCCGAGGGCCGGTGGCCGCCCTACGCGCCGATGGCGGCCGCCTGGCCGCTGCCCGGAACAGAGTGCCCGCACAGCGTCTCGTGGGCGGAATACGGCGCGACGACCGGAGTTTGGCGGCTTCTCGACGTTCTGGACCGGTACGAGATGCCGGCGACCTTCGGCGTCAGCGGGCTTCTCGCCGAGCAGCACCCGGAGCCGGTACTGGCCGCGCATGCCGCCGGCCACGAGATCGCCGCGCATTCCTATGCCCAGGACGTCCTTCCCGGACAGCTGGACGTCGCCGCCGAACGGGCGAACCTCCTGCGCTGCACCGACCTCCTGCGGCAGCTCACCGGGACCCGGCCGACCGGCTGGTTCAGCCCGCGAGCCGCCCCGAGCCGGAATACCCCCGACCTGCTCGCCGAAGCCGGCTACCGCTGGTCCGGCGACCGCAGCGACCGCGACCTGCCCTACGTCACGACCACGTCCGCCGGCCCGCTGGCGCACCTCATGCACAGCGACTTCACGGACGTGCGCGGCGCGGCGGCCGGCCCGCGAGCGTACCGGGACACCCACGTCGACCTCCTTGAACACCTTCTGGACCAGCCGGCCCCCGGCGTCCTCAGCCTGACCGTGCACGCGCACGTCGGCGGACGGCCGTTGTTCGCCAGCCAGTTCGAGAAGCTCCTCCAGCAGATCGCCTCGGTCCGCGACGACGTCTGGATCGCCACTCATCAGCAACTCGCCGACCACGTACTGGAGGCAGCATGACCCGCACCCTCGTCATCGGCGGCACCGGCGCGATGGGCAGCCGAGTAGTCGCGAAACTCCTGGCGGACACGGACGACGAGGTCGCGGTCCTCACCCGCGACCCAACGTCACAACGGGCCGCCGCACTGGGCCCGGTGCGGTTGCTCCACGGCGACGCAAACGACCCGGGAAGCATCCAGGCGGCACTGAACGGCGTGTCCCGGGTCTTCTGCAACACCGATTTCTTCTCCGCCAAAAGCCCGCTGGCCGAGTTCGCCCACGGCGTCCGCCTCCTGGAAGCGGCCCGGCACCACGGCGTCGACCGGTTCGTGTGGTCGTCGCTGGACAGCGCCGCGACCCGGACCGCCGGGCGTGTTCTCGTACCGCATTACGAGGCCAAAGCAGCCGTCGCCGCGCACATCCAGCTGCACCGGTCGGAGGAGATGATGCGACACGAGCCGGACGGCTGGTACTCCGAGCACGTGTCCGTGCTGGTGACTTCGCCGTACTTCGAGAACCTGCAATCCCGCCTGTCGCCTGCCGCCAGCGACCAAGGCGTGGTGTTCACCCTGCCCCTCGGCACCAGCCGGTACCCGATGATCGGCCTGGACGACATCGCCTGGTTCGCGGTCCATGCCCTGGAGAACTGGCAGTCTTGGGGCGCGCGAGACCTGGCCGTCGTCGCGGAAAGCCTGACCGGGGACGAGATCGCGGCGGCTTTCGAGCGGGTCACCGGGGTGCCCGCGCGGTACCGGGAGCTGTCGCTGGAGGCGCTCCAGGCGAGCGTCCCGGAGGTCGGGCACGACTACGCGGGGATGTTCGGGTTCTTCCAGCAGCACGACGTCGCGGGGGAGGACCGGGACATCGCGTTCCTGCGGACGCTGCACCCGGGACTGATGACGTTCGAGGACTGGCTACGCCGCACCGGATGGGACGGGGGTCGGAGGGTGGTTCAGCAGTTCAACCCGTTGCGCGGCGGCGGGGCGGGGAGTGAAAACGGGACGGCGGCCGAGGTTTCCCTCGACCGCCGTCCCGTGTCCAGCGGGGTCTTCAATCAGGGAATCCCTGGTCACAACATCGCGCTGATCACACGTTGTGGGACTGTTCAGCCGTGCCGCTGACCTGTGTCTTTGTAACTCGTGCCGTCATTGGCCTGACGATTCTCGGCGGTTGCTGGTCGTTGTCCGTGATCATCCTTCGATGTACGACGGCCGGTAGACAGCCGGGGCCGTCCTTGCGACGAGTATACGTTCCGTAACCATCACGACTGAGCGCACGGAGCGACGTCACCTTGCCCCCAACTGGGGCAACTCGGATTACTGGAGGTCCTGACCCGTGCGGTTCGCGCATGGCCGACGTCTCCGGCTGTGGGCCTGGGCGGCGGTACGCTGGAGGCGTGCTGGTGGGTCGGCGATTGTGCGGTACGTCGGAGTCATGAGGTGGGTCGGTGACCCTTGCGGCTACGAAGCGGGTCAGGACGGGGATCTAGCCACAGTGGTGGGAGGCTCAGCTTTCGACAGGAGGCCCAGACTGGCCACCAGCCAGTCGCCGTCATACGCTCTGTGTGCGGATCGTCCGCAGATTCAGGTACGAGGCAGCGCAGCCTCTCCGTCCAACAGGAGGTTGAGAGTGCTCCTCCGCTTTCGGGTGGCCAATCACCGCTCGATTCGCGACGA
>Ga0335075_10016542_pt1 | contig 11004 bp, 12 predicted proteins | sample Lox_Sample_24_FD_206723 | JGI IMG/M metagenome (GOLD analysis project Ga0335075, IMG submission 206723) | Soil microbial communities from Loxahatchee National Wildlife Refuge, Florida, United States - Lox_Sample_2.4 | ecosystem: Environmental > Terrestrial > Soil > Wetlands | place: USA... | reverse complement strand
GCGGCGGCAGGGGCGTAGCTACCGGCCTGCCCGGGGCGATGGTCCTTCCGGCTGGTGACCATCGCCGGTAGCCGCCGGCGGCCACCCGAACCAGGCTCTGAATTGAGCATCCAGAGGAGGAGCACATGACTACGAGGGTGGGAATCAACGGCTTCGGGCGGATCGGGCGTGTCTTCACCCGGCTGGCGCTGGACCGCGCGGACCTGGATGTGGTGGCGGTCAACGACATCACCGACGCCAGGACGCTGGCGCACCTGCTGGCGTTCGACTCCACCTACGGCCGGCTCGGCCGGACAGTGGAACACGCCCCTGACGCGCTGATCGTCGACGGCGCACCGATCGCGGTGCTGTCGCAGCGAGATCCGGCCGCGATCGACTGGGCGGCCCTGGGCGCGGACATCGTCGTGGAGTCCACCGGCAAGTTCCGCACCCGTGACGGGGCCGGACTGCACCTGAAGGGCGGGGCACGGAAGGTGCTGATTTCGGCACCGGGGAAGGGCGCCGACCTGACGGTCGTGCTCGGTGTCAATGAGCGCGCTTATGACCCGCAACTGCACGACGTGATCTCGAATGCGTCCTGCACCACCAACTGCGTGGCCCCGATGGTCAAGGTGCTGCACGACGCGTTCGGCGTGGAGCGCGGCTTCATGACCACCGTGCATGCCTACACCGGGGACCAGATGCTGCTCGACGGGCCGCACAAGGACCTACGGCGCGCCCGGTCGGCGGCGGCGAACATCGTGCCGACCACGACCGGCGCGGCCCGCGCCACCGGGGAAGTCATCCCGGCGCTGGCCGGGAAGCTGGACGGGGTGGCCGTCCGCGTCCCGGTTGAGGACGGGTCTCTTACCGACCTCGCCGTGGTCCTCGGCCGGGAGGTAACCGTGCAGGAGGTGAACGACGCGTTCGCCGCGGCGGCTTCCGGGCCCATGGCGGGCATCCTCCGGTACAGCACCGACCCCATCGTCTCCCGTGACATCATCGGCGACCCGGCGTCCTGCGTGTTCGACTCCGCGCTCACCCAGGCGGCCGGAACGCTGGTCAAGGTCTTCGGCTGGTACGACAACGAATGGGGTTACACCTCCCGCCTCGCCGACCTGGCCGCCCTCGTCGGCAGCCAGCTGTAACCGGTGAGGAGGAAAACGTCAATGGCAACGATGCCTGTCGTGGTGGGTGTTGACGGCTCGGCGGAATCGCTGAACGCGGTGGAATGGGCCGCCAGGGAGGCCTGGCGTCACGAGGCGCCGCTGCGGATCGTGTCCGCGCTAGCCATGCCCGCGCTCGGCGCGGCCGTCACCCGGGCGGAGGAGGTCGCCCCGGACCTGCTCATCGACACCGACCTGCTGCCCGTCGCGCCGCCGGCGCTGGCGGTCGCCGACAGCGGCTCCGGCGCGCTGATGCTGGTGGTGGGCGCGCGCGGCGCGGGCGGGTTCGCCGCGATGGTGCTCGGATCGGTCAGCAGGTACGCGGCGATGCACGCCCGCTGCCCGGTCGTCGTGGTCCGGGAAGAGACCACCGCGGTACACCGTGAGGTCGCCGTCGGCATCCGCGACCCGCGCAACACCACCGAGACCCTGGCGTTCGCGTTCGAGGAAGCCGCGCTGCGCGGTGCCACCTTGGTCGCGGTCCACTCCGCTGACTTCAAGCAGATCTCGGAGGCCCGCAGGAACCTGACTGAGGCGCTGAGCAACTGGCGGGACAAGTACCCCGCCGTGCCGGTCCGGCAGGACGTCGTGCGCGGCCATCCCGCCCGGGTGCTGGCCTGCTACTCGGCCCGCGCGGACCTGGTCGTGATCGGCAGGCACGACGGCCAGGGCGCGGGCCCCGCCATCGGCGCGATCCAGCACGCGGTGCTCAGCCACGCCCGCGGACCCGTCGCGATCATTCCGTCTGCCGGCTGATGCCCCTTCGCGAGAGGAACACCATGGTCAGCAAGTCCGAAGTTCTCAGTCATCACCGTGATGGTCCGCGCACACGTCGACATGGCATTGCGCGTAGTCCAGGCAGCGGGGCACGGTGTCGCCCCTGAACATGTTCCCGTGCGCAGAGTGCGCCCGTGCCCCGATGACCAGGAGCTCGGCCCCGGCGCTGACGACAAGCAGGACGGTGGCGGGATCACCACGCTCCACGCGCAGTCGCACGGCAACGTCAGGGCCGTCCGGGACGAGGCGCGCGATGAGCTCGCGGAGCGCGGCCCGGGCGGCCGCGGCGGTCGGCTCGTCGGTGTCTTCGGGTATGACGCGCACAACGTCGAGTTCGGCGTCTCGCAGGCGTGCCTGCGAGATGGCCCGCCTGAGCGCGGCGAGCGAGTTGGGCGAGCCGTCCACGCCGACGACGACACGATGCGCATGCCTGCGCTGGCCCCCCTGGCCGGAACCGGGACGCGCGAGAACTGCCGGATGCCCGGTGGCCACGCTGAGAGCGGTCATGGGATCTCCTCCTTCGCTGTTCTGCCTCTACTATTCGCCCGCGTCGGTCCTCGCCGCTAAAGGCGTTCGGACGGCGTCAGGCGGGACCAAAGTCCCGCCTGACGCCGAAACTGCTCGTGCCGTGTGTCACGGTACGAGCACCAGCCGGGCCCTAGCCCTGCCGTGCAGCACGTCCTCGATGGCGTCGTTGACGCCGGCCAGCGGCCTGGTCTCATAGGTCACCCTGGTCCGCCCCTCGGCGTGCAGGCCGAAGACGGTGGCCAGGTCGGCGCGGGTGCCGACGATTGACCCGATGACCGAGGTGCCGTTCAGCACGGTGTCGAAGACCGGGAGGCGCAGCGTGCCCGACGCGGGCAGCGCCACGAGCACCAGCCGCCCGCCCCGGCGGAGCCCGGAGTAGGCGGTGGCGAACGACCGGTCGTCGACGGCCAGGCCGATCGCGACGTCCGCGCCGCCGTGCTGGCGCAGCACCTCCGCGGGATCCTCGGCACGGGCGTCGATGATGATGTCCGCGCCCAGCTCGGCGGCCAGCTTGAGCTTCTCGTCGGTGATGTCCACCGCGGCGACCGTGCCGCCGAAGATCTTGGCGTACTGCAGCGCCAGGTGGCCAAGGCCGCCGATGCCGGAGACGAGAACCAGGTCGCCCGGGCGCACGTTGCCCACCTTCACGGCCTTGTACGTGGTCACGCCCGCGCAGGTCAGCGGTGCCGCTTCCCGCGGGCCGATCCCGGCAGGAACCGGGGTGGCGAACGCGGCCTCGGCGCGGAAGTACTCCGCGAAGCAGCCGTCCACCGTGTAACCGGTCATTTCCTGGGACTCGCATAGCGTCTCCCAGCCGGTGAGGCAGTAGCGGCAGGTACCGCAGGCGTAGCCGAGCCACGGCACCGCGACCCGCGTCCCCACGGCCGGGCTGGTGACCCCGTCGCCGACGGCGGTCACGATGCCGACGCCTTCGTGGCCGGGCACGAACGGGACGGTGGCTTGACCGGCCAGTCGCCGCCCGCGGCGTGGATGTCGGTGTGACACAGGCCGGATGCCTCCATCCGGACGACGACCTGGCCGGGGCCGGGCTCGGGCACCGGCCGCTCCTCGATGATCAGCGACTGGCCGAAGCCAGGGACGACTGCTGCTCGCATGGAAATCTCCTCCGGTTCACGCCGCGCGGTGGGCGCGGAAACCTCGTTGTCGCGCCTCAGCCTGGCCTGGCACCAGTCCGGGCAAGTAGGGCCGTAACGCACCTGGCGCGATGCCTTAAGTCCCGCTAAACGCGCAGTCCGAGATCGTGCCCGGCTTGCCGCAGCCGCTCGCGGACCGACGGGTGCGCGACCTGGCTGATGATCTGCCCGGCCTGGCCGGAACTGTCGTGACCCCAGATCGCGGCGGTGCCTTGCTCGCTGACGATGTAGCTGTGCTGGAAGGACGTCACCGGGCCGTCCAGCCTGGGCACCACGGTGGACACGTCCGCCTTGGGGTGCCAAGACGGCAGCGCGATGACCGCCAGGCCGCCGGGGGAGTGCAGCGCGCCGACGACGAAGTCGGTCTGCCCGCCGAACCCCGAGTGGATCTTCCCGCGTACCCAGTTCGCGTTCGCCTGCGCGAACAGATCGACCTGGAGTGCGCCGTTGACCGAGACCATCCGCAACTGCCGGGCGATCCGCGCCGGGTCGTTGGTCGTCTCGGTCCGCAGCATGCGCACGTCCGGGTTGCGGTCCATCCAGGCGTACAGGTCCGCGCTGCCGAACGCGAAGGACGCGGTGACCGGCTGCCCTGGAGCCAGCGCGCCCGCCTTGGCCAGGTCGAGCACGCCGTCACTGAACATCTCCGACCACACCTTCAGCCCACGCCTGCCCTGCAGCGCGGCCAGCACGGCATCGGGAACCGCGCCGATGCCGAGCTGCAGCGTCGCGCCGTCGCCGATGAGCGCGGCCACCCGGTCACTGATGGCCGCGGCCACCTCGGAGGCCGGGCGCGGCGGCGGGGACGGCAGCGGGGTCTCCGCCTCGATCGCGTAGTCGATGTCGTCGATGTGCAGCACCGAGTCCCCGTAGGTGTACGGGACCGAGGGATTGAGCTGCGCGATGACAAGCCCGCCACGGGACTTGGCGGCCTCGATCGCGGCTGGCAGCACGTTCACCTCGGTGCCAAGCGACACCGTGCCGCCGGACGGCGCCGACGTCTGCACAAGCACCACGTCCGGCTGCAGCGCGGTGGCCAGCAGCACCGGCACCAGCGACAGCCGGCAGGGGAAGTACCGCAGCCGCTCCCGCCCGCGCATCCCCGGCCCGACAAACGGCGACTCCAGCGTCACGCCGTCCCGGTCCGGCATCCCAGGCTGCGCGTTGAGCGCGAACAGCCGGTACTCCGCGACGGCCGCGTCAAGTATGGACAGCGCCCGCCATGGGGTGGCGAAGTTGCCGCCAGCCACTACCCTCGGCGTGCCGGGCAGCGTGCCGAGCATCGAGCCCAGCCGCTGCTCAGTGACGATACGCATCGCTGGATGCCTCCTGTCGCCCGGCGGCGAGCCGCCGGCCGTTCACGATCACCGGGGTGATCTTGATGAAGTGCTTTCGCTCGCCCGGTGCCCAGGGGTGAAGGCCGGACCGCTCCAGCTGGTCGATTTCTTCGCTGTCGGTGACCGTCCGGCACTGCCCGACCACGGTGACGCTCCATCCGGTGTGCCGGGTGAAGTCCATGCTGTCGGCCTCGAACGCCACGACCGCGTCGCTGATCGCGGCGGTGAGCTTGTCCCCGGCACCGGTCCTGAAGACGATGTCGCCGCGGTCGACGGTGAAGTTGACGACTTCCACCGCGGGCAGCGCCTGCCGGGTGTACACGATCCGGCCGACGGGCACCGATGCCATCAGCCGCATGCACTCATTCCTTGACAGGCGCTTCAGTGTCGTGCCGTTGGAGTCCATGACAGCAGGATGCCCGCGGCCGGCCGGTGTGACCGAGGGCACAAAGTCCCTAGTCGCCGGGGCCTTCGCCATAGCCAGAATCAGGGCCCATAGCGAGGGACTTTCGGCACCGGATGAGATGAGCTAGGTCTCTGCCGGCATGGGGCCGGCCGGAAGAGACTGAGGCCATGAACGCGAAATCCCTGCACCCAGCCGGAAAAGGCGCCGCTGTGATCCGGCCGATCCATGACGGGGACGCAGGCCCTTACGTAACCCCTGTCGGCACGGTCGGCCATGCCTGCTGCTGCACGGCCAGGCCCGCGGTCCGGGTCATCATGCCGCCGAATCAGTCCCGGCCGCACCCGGTCGAGCTGCTGCTGTGCGGCCATCACTACCGGGTTTCCCGGCGTGTCCTCGCATACGCCGGTGCCGTCATCCGCCCGCTGTCCGGCACGCCTCTCGACATCGCGTCCTGGATCGGCATCGAGCCGGACGCTTCGGCGGTCGGGCCATCCTGACTCAGTGCATGGCACCTTTCAGCCGGTACACCCGCAACAGCACCATGCGGATCGCCTACGAGCTGCGCGGGACGGTGCACTGGCGGCGGCCGTGGCTGGTGCTGATCCATGGGATGGCTTTCGACCGTGCCGGATGGGGACCGCTGCTGCCGAAACTGGGGCGCCGGTTCCGGCTGGTGCTTGTGGACAACAGGGGCACCGGACGCAGCGGCCGGCCGGCCGGCTCGTTCGCCGTCGCCGACATGGCCGATGATATCGTCGCTGTGCTCGACACCGCGGGCATCCGCGAGGCACACATCCTGGGAGCAAGCCTGGGCGGCATGGTGGCCCAGGAACTGGCTATCACCCACCCGGAGCGAGTCCGAGGTCTCGTCCTGGCGTGCACGACGCCGGGCTGGCCGCTCGGCTTCCCCATGCCCGCCGTTTCGGTGCGGCTGATCGCGGCGACCGTCGGCATGGAGGCCGGGACGGCGCTGCGCCGCCACACGGAAAACGCCCTCTCCGCTCGCACCGTCCGGCATCACCCGGAATTGGTCGACCGCCTCGTCGAACTGCAGAGATCGCGGCCAGTAGATAAACAGGTCATCTCCGCCCAGGCCGCTGCGGGGGCCCGGTACTTCGGCCGGCTGCGGCAAGCCGGCATCCAGGCACCTACGCTGGTCCTGCACGGCGGTGCGGACACCGTTGTCGACCCGCGCAACGCGGAGTTGCTCGCGAACCGCATCCCAGGGGCCAGGCTGGTCATCTTTCCGGAGCTCGGCCATCTGCTGTTCTGGGAGGACCCGGACGGATTTGCCGCCGCGGTGGCCTCGTTTCTGCGGCACGGCCCGGCCGCCTAGCCTGGCCCGGGTTACTGTGTGGCGTAGCTACCGGGCGCCGGGCCCAGCGGGGGGTACTGGCGGTTGCCGAGGGCTGGGCGTGCCTGCCGCTCGTTGCCGGAGCGGGCGGTCAGCCAGTCGGCCCAGCGCCGCCACCACGAGCCGTGCTGGAAGGCCGCGCCGGCCAGCCACTCGTCGGGACCAGGGGCCGCGGTGGGCCCATACCAGCAGTCGTAGCGCGGCTTGTCCTCCGGGTTGACGAACGACTGTATGTGCCCGGACTTCACCACGGTCAGCTCCTTCTCCCCGCCTAGCAGCTGGGTGGTGCTGTAGCAGGCTCGCCACGGCGTGATGTGGTCGGTGTACCCGGCGATGTGGAAGCTGTCGCAGTCCACCGCGCCGAAGTCCACGGGCGTGCCGAGCACGGTCGGCCACTTCGCGCCGTCCGAGCCGTCCATCACCATCCTCGTCGACTCAAGCGCGAACCTGGCTGGCACCGCCGTGGCGTCGTCGTTCCAGGCGAGAACGTCGAACGGCGGAGGCGGCTCTCCCATCAGCCAGCCATTGACCAGGTAGTTGTACACCAGGTCGTTCGGGCGCAGCAGCGCGAATAGCGTGCGCAGCGCCGTCCCGGGTATGACCTGGCCGGCCCGCGCGGCCAGCTCGAGCCCGGCACGGGCCTGCCTCGTGTCGATCATGCCGACCACGTTCGGCTGGTCGCCGGACAGCATGGTCACGATGAAGGTCGCCGAGGCCGCCGGGTCGGCGCCAGTCGCGGCGAGGTGCGCGAGCATCCACGCAACCGTCATGCCCCCGGCGCACAGCCCCAGCCAGTTCAGCGTGTCGCTGCGGGCGATGCTTCGCGCCACCTCGGCGGCGCGCTCCTGCGCGGCCACGTAGTCGTCGACGCCCCAGCGCCCGTGGCCGAGGCTGGACCGCGGGTTGCGCCAGACCATCATGAACGTCCGGATGCCCTGGGCGACCGCGAACTCGACCACCGACCGCCCCGGCGCCAGGTCGAGGACGTAATAGCGGTTGACCTGTGGCGGCACCATCAGCAGCGGGACGGCGCGCACCCGGTCGGTGGCGGGGGCGTACTGCAGCAGCTCGAACATCTCCTCCCGGTACACCACGGCGCCCGGAGTGACCGCGAGCTGCTGGCCGATCGGGAACCGCTCGCGGTCGGCTGCCCGCGGCATCCCACCGCGGGCCAGATCGCGCGCCAGGTTCTGCGCCCCATACAGCAACGACAGGCCGTCGGTCTCGGTGACGCGGCGCAGCGCAACCGGGTTGGTCGGCAGGTAGTTGGCCGGGGAGGCCGCGGCGGTGACCAGGCCGGCCAGGAACCGGGCCCGGGCCTGTTGCTGCCAGGCGCCGTTCACGGACTGGCACATCCGGTCCATCCACATCTCGTACAGCCGGTACAACTGGCCGAGCACCCGGAACGGGTAGGCCTGCCAGGCCTTGTCGGCGAAGCGCGTGTCACGCTCGTCGAACCACAGGTCCGACCGGCCGAGCGCGATCTTGGCCAGCTCGTCGGCCAGCCACGGCGCGTTCCGCGCGACCGCCGCGGGGTCGGCCAGGTGAGTGGCCGCATCGAGCATGTCCAACGGCAGCAGGCTGGCTGCGGTATTGGCCGTCTTCGTCGTGATGTCTTGGGGGTTCTCAGGCGCTTGGGCGTTGTCCACGGGTTTCTCCCTGGTGTGCACACACGGAACGCAGGGCTTACCCTCCGTTGACCTGACTGTCACAACGAGCGATATGACGGTCAAGGCCCGATAGTCCCGATAACGCATGACCCAGGCCGGCCGGGCGAGTGACCTATGCGGGGCCCACGCGAGATTTCCAGAACGTAACGTGGCGGTCTCACGTGGCATTACAGCCAGGCAGGCTGTCCCGCGGCGATCCGGCCGAGGACGAAGTGAATCCTGTTTTATCCGTGTTTCATCCGTTGCGGCAGGTCATCGCGGGACACCAGTACAAAGACAGGAGCGAACGCGATGACAACCGCCACACAAGCACGGCCACCGGACACGAGACCACCCCTCGCCGACAAGGTGGCCCTAGTCACTGGGGGCACTCGCGGCATCGGTGCCGCGATCAGCCAGCGCCTCGCCGCCGATGGCGCCGAGATAGCCGCCGGTTACTGGCGGCACGCTGAGCCAGCCGAGAAGTTCCTCGCCGACATGACCGCCGGCTATCCCGAGCGAAGGATCACCTTGCACCACGGGAACATAGGCGAAGCCGCCGACTGCAGCCGCGTGGTGCACGAGGTGATCGAGCAGCACGGCCGACTGGACATCCTGGTCAACAACGCCGGGATCACCATCGACAAGACCGTGCAGAAGATGACCCACGATGACTGGCTTCGGGTAATCACGATCAACCTGTCCGGGGCGTTCTTCATGGCCCAGGCGGGACTGGAGCACATGATGGAGCGCGGCACTGGCCGGATCATCAACGTCTCCTCGGTGATCGGCGAAACCGGAAACATCGGCCAGGCGAACTACGCGGCGTCCAAGTCGGGCCTGTTCGGTCTGACCAAGTCGGTGGCCAGGGAGTCGGTGTTCATGCTGGCCCGGGCGGGCCGTCCCGTTGGCGCGGGCACCGGGCTGACCGTGAACGCCGTGACCCCCGGGTACATCGCCACCGACATGCTGTCCACGATCCCGGACAAGGTGCTTGACCGCCTGCGCGGCCAGATACCGGTGGGCAGGCTCGGGGAGCCCGGGGAGATCGCCCGTGTGGTCGCCTTCCTCGCCGACGACGAATCCTCCTACATCACCGGGCAGATCTGGGCCGTCAACGGCGGCCTGGACATGTGAAGGGAACAGCCATGGAAAACGTATTCGTGCTGTCCGGCGTCCGGACGCCGATCGGCAAATACGGCGGCGGCCTCGCCGCCGTCCCCCCGAGCGACCTGGCGGCGCAGGTGGTGCGCGAGGCGGTAAGCCGGGCGGGCGTGGAGCCGGGACAGATCGGCCACGCCGTGTTCGGCAACGTGATCCACACCGAAGTCAGGGACATGTACCTGGCGAGGGTGGCGGCGATCAACGGCGGCCTGCGGACAGAGACACCAGCGCTGACCCTGAACCGGCTGTGCGGCAGCGGGTTGCAGGCCATCGTCTCCGCCGCGCAGTCGATCATGCTCGGCGACTGCGAGGTCGCGGTGGCTGGCGGGGCTGAGTCGATGAGCCGTGCCCCGTACTGGCTGCCCGGCATGCGCTGGGGCCAGCGGATGAACGACGGCGTCGCGACCGATCCCATGGTGGGCGCGCTCACCGATCCGTTCGACGCCTGCCACATGGGGGTAACCGCGGAGAACGTCGCCGCCGACTTCCGCGTGTCCCGGGCTGACCAGGACACCCTTGCCGCGGAAAGCCACCGCCGTGCCGCGGCCGCGATCGCGGCCGGCTACTTCAAGGAGCAGATACTCCCCATTCAGGTTCCCGGCAAGAAGGGCACCACGGTCGTCGACACCGATGAGCACGTCCGGCCGGACGCCGACCCGGAGGGCATGGCCCGGCTGCGGCCAGCGTTCGCGAAGGATGGCACGGTCACGGCGGGCAACGCCTCCGGAATCAACGATGCCGCCGCGGCCGTGGTGCTCGCGTCGGAATCGTTCGTCCGCGGCGGCCGCTTCAGTCCGCTCGGCAAGCTGATCGGGTACGCGCACGCCGGGGTGGAGCCGCGGATCATGGGTATGGGGCCGGTGCCCGCGGTGCGTACCGTGCTCGACCGCACCGGCCTCAAGCTCGACGAGATCGATGTGTTCGAGGTGAACGAGGCATTCGCCGCGCAGGCGCTGGCGGTGGTCAGAGAACTGGGCCTGCCGCCCGAGCGCACCAACCCGAACGGTAGCGGTATCTCACTCGGCCACCCCATCGGGGCAACCGGCGCCATCCTGGCCGTCAAGGCGCTGTACGAGCTGAGGCGCACCGGCGGCAGGTACGCACTGACCACGATGTGCATCGGCGGTGGCCAGGGCATCGCCGCCGTCTTCGAGCGGTCCTGATCCGCTGCATATGTCAAGCGACATGCTTGATATAGTAACCGACGCTTGGTATAGTTAGCACAGCAAGGCCCCATCAGGAAGGTGATGACAATGGCCAGCTATCCCACCCAAGAGCTGCAGGAAGAGTTCCTCAGCGCGATCCGCAAGAGCCAGGAGACGGTCATCGAGACGGTTAAGACCTGGGCCGAGACCGTCCAAGCGGTGACCCCCAAGGTGCCATCGGTGCAGGTGCCGCTCGCCGGCAAGCTGCCCAAGCCCGAGGACGTTGTGGCCAGCGCCTACGACTTCGCCGAGAAGCTGCTTGCCAGCCAGCGCCAGTTCGCCGAG
>Ga0335075_10016539_pt1 | contig 11005 bp, 11 predicted proteins | sample Lox_Sample_24_FD_206723 | JGI IMG/M metagenome (GOLD analysis project Ga0335075, IMG submission 206723) | Soil microbial communities from Loxahatchee National Wildlife Refuge, Florida, United States - Lox_Sample_2.4 | ecosystem: Environmental > Terrestrial > Soil > Wetlands | place: USA... | reverse complement strand
GACGTCCGTCTTCACATAGATTGCCGCAAAACCCAGCTCTGCCGCCTTGCGCATGACATCGAGGGGAAAATGCTCGTGTTCGTCCCATTCCGCGGCGCGCGGCGCAAGCTTCTCGACCGCGAAGCGCCGCGCCGAGGCCTCGACGGCGCGCTGGTCCTCGTTCAACTCGAAATCCATGCCGATCCCTCTGCCGAATGCCCCTAGATGGACCACCACATCCGGTTTGCCAAGCTCGCGCTTGCACGGGCGTATGGCTCTCTTTAGACCAGTCCGGCCAAATGATCGTGACCGGAATGGACGCTCGATTTCCTGCGCTGCGGATGCGGCGGCTGCGGCGGTACGACTGGACGCGGCGGCTCGTCGCCGAACGGACCCTTTCGCCGGCCGACCTGATCTGGCCGATTTTTCTCGCCGAGGGGGACAAACGCAGGGAGCCGATCAACGCAATGCCCGGCGTTGAGCGGTTGACAATCGATCAGGCTGTTCTTGCTGCCGAAGAAGCGGCAGGGCTTGGCATTCCGGCGATCGCGCTCTTCCCGCACATTGAACGACACCTCAAGACCGCGGATGGACGCGAAGCGCTGAATCCTTCAAACCTCGTCTGCCGCGCCGTGCGCACCATTAAGAGAAACGTTCCCGGGATCGGCGTCCTTTGCGACGTGGCACTGGATCCCTACACAAGCCATGGCCATGACGGAGTGCTCATTGGCGATTGCGTGGCCAACGATGAAACAGTCGAAATTCTCGCGCGGCAAGCCGTTCTCCAGGCCGAAGCGGGCACCGACATCGTTGCGCCGTCGGACATGATGGATGGCCGGGTTGCCGCCATTCGCACAGCGCTGGATGCGCAGGGATTCAAGGATACGCTGATCATGGCCTATGCGGCCAAATACGCTTCGGCGTTCTATGGACCGTTTCGCGAGGCGGTCGGCTCGGCCCACGCGCTGACCGGCGACAAGCGCAGCTACCAGATGGATCCGGCAAACGGCGAGGAATCGCTGCGGGAAGTTGGACTCGACATCGCCGAAGGCGCCGACATGATCATGGTCAAGCCGGGCATGCCCTATCTCGATGTGCTCTATCGCGTGAAAGAAACATTCCGGATGCCTGTCTTCGTTTATCAGGTCTCCGGCGAATACGCGATGCTGATGGCGGCGGCGGAACGCGGCTGGCTCGACCGCGACCGGGTAATGTTCGAAAGCCTGATCGCGTTCAGGCGGGCTGGTGCGTCCGGAATATTAACTTATTTTGCGCGCGATGCGGCCCGGCTGTTACGCGGTGAATCGGCGATCTGAGCGGCTCACCCCGAAGTGAGGGCCGGATCACGCGAGCGTGTGCGGCCGACCCTTGCGTCCCACCTGCAAAACCCGCAAGTATCATGACGTAACTTTCATGGAGATGCCCATGCGTACTCATCTGCTCGCCGCGATCGCGGGACTGGTGATTCTGGGTCCTTTTGCCGCGTTCGCCCAGGAACCTGCGGACACGCCCGACCACTCCGCTCCTGCGGCCCAGCCCGTTTCAGCGGACAAGCCGGTAAATAATCCCATCGTCTGCGAGAATTATTATCACGAAGGAACCATTATCAGACGGCCCGACTGCCGCACGCTTCACCAGTGGGAGCGCCGGCGTTATGCGGAACAGCGGTTCATCGAGGAATTCCAGTTACACACGCTTGGTCAGCACTAAGGAGACATGCCGCCTTCATGGGCGGCCGCGCCGCAGGGCTTCCGTGCGCGCGAACAGGCTCGAGGTGTCCCAGCGTCCCCCGCCCATCCGTTCCACCTCGCCATAAAACTGGTCAACCAGCGCCGCAAGTGCGAGCGAGGCACCGTTGCGGCGTGATTCGTCGAGGCAAATTGCGAGGTCTTTGCGCATCCATTCGACGGCAAATCCATGATCGAACCTTCCCTCAAGCATTGTGGCATGGCGGTTGTCCATCTGCCAGGACTGCGCGGCACCCTTTGAAATGACTTCGACCACAGCGAGGGGATCGAGAGCTGCGGCGCGTGCGAAACTCAGAGCTTCTGCAAGACCCTGTACCGTTCCGGCTATGCAAATCTGATTCACCATCTTGGTGAGCTGGCCCGCGCCCGCTTCACCCATTCGCTGGCAGTGCCGCGCATAGGCGTGCATGATGAGCGCCGCCTTCTCGTAATCTGCCGCGTCCCCGCCGCACATGATGGTGAGTTTTCCGTTGCGCGCGCCCTGCTCGCCACCCGAAACCGGTGCATCGACAAACCCAAGTCCGCGCGACTTGGCGGCTTCGGCGAGCTCGCGCGCAATGGCCGCCGACGCCGTCGTGTGATCGACAAACACCGCGCCCGGTTTCATTGTTTCGAACGCGCCACCATTGCCGCGTGTGATCGCATCGACGTCCCGATCGCGCCCCACACAGGCAAGCACGACATCAGCGTTCTCGGCCGCCGCAGCCGGAGACCGCGCCGCGTAGCCGCCGTGCTCCTCAACCCAGCTCTGCGCTTTGGCGGCCGTCCGGTTGAAGACCGTCACCTCATGGCCCGCGCGCACAAGATGCCCGGCCATTGGATAGCCCATCACGCCCAGGCCGATGAATGCAACACGCGGAGGCATCGATCCTCTCCTTTGCCAATTTGGGCGGCAGTTAAGCCGTCACAAGCTCAAAACACCAGCCGCGGCGCCAGAATCCGTGAACTATTCCATTGCTTCCAGCTGCGGTGGATATGCGAGGTGTGCCGGTTTCTGCATCAGGAAGAAGACGAGAAGCGCCGGCACCGAGATGAGGAACATGAAAAGGAAATCGTTGGTGTAAGGGATGACCTGCGCGTTGCAGTGCATGACGGCGTCCATTTGCGCCGCCCCGGTGGGAGGACAGGCTCTTGAGCCGGCCATCGGTTGCTGCGCGTCTGTGCGGCTAATGCCTCTGTTGATCGGTTAATCGGTTCACCAAGCCGGTTCGGCTCGCAGACGCTCGACAGCCGGTGGGCTGGGTCAAGCCCAGCCAAGCTGATCAAGAAAAACCGCTCATTCGTACAACAGCCGGAACCACCGGCGATGACCCGTGTCGATGGAGACATAGGTGCTCATGCCGGCGCGCAGCGGCGGGTCTGCGGGTTTGAGATCGAGTCTGATCTTGACCGTCACGCGCTGTGTCACCTTCACCCAGTTGCCGCTCGCATTTTCGGCCGGCAAGACCGAGAAATCCGCGCCTGTCTCGGGGCTGATCGAATCCACCTCGCCCTTCCAAACGCGGCCGGGATAGGTATCGACGGTCACTTCGACGGGATCCCCGCGATGGACATGGGTGATGTCCGTCTCTTTCATGTTGGCCTCGACCCAGACGTCGTTGGTCGAGACGAGCCCCACCGCACTCGTCGTCGTAAAAGCGGACAGCGCGGAGATGACGAGAGCCCCAGGCTGGAGCGAGTCCACTTCCGTGACAGTGCCGTCGAAGGGTGCGCGTACGGTCGCGTGATCGAGCTGCCGCTGCGCTTCGCTGACCTGCGCCTTCGCCTGCAGGTATTGTGGCAGCTGCTCGACGGGAATGTGTATGTTGCCACCGAGCTTGGCCAGCTGAACCTGCGCCTGGTCCTTCAGCGAAGCGAGCGTGCTCTGCGCCGTGGCAAGCGTGAACCGCGCCTGATCGTACTGCGCCTGTGCGATGCTGTTCAGCTGAAGGAGCGCGGCATAGCGGTTGTACGTCACCTGATCGAGCGCAACCTGCGCCTGCTGGGCGGCGATGTCCTTCAACATGCGACGGTAATCATCTTGCATTGAGAGCAGCGTGAGCCGCGTCTGTCCGAGATTGGCTTTCGCGTTGTCGAGCGCGATCTGAAACTGCAGGGGATCGATGCGGAACAGCACCTGCCCGACTTTGACGTGCTGGCCCTGGCGCACGTCCACGTCCTTCACGAGGCCGGAGACGTCAGTGGAAACCATCAGTTGCGCGGCATGCACGTAGGAATCGTCTGTGCCGACATAGCGGCCGCCGAGAAGCCAGAATGCGAGCGACGCGAGCAGAACCAGCACCACGCCGCCGATCATCAATATGCGCCGCAGAAGGTTGCGATCGGATCTCAGCCGCTCGACCCAACCGGACGCCGCAGCGCCTTGCGCCGCGGCCCCGACATAAGGAGAAGCCGTTTCCGTTTGTATCGCCGCCATTGTTTACGCTCCCACCGCCACTGGTGCAGATTCGGAAGTCAGATTGTTTTTCATCTGCAGGAGCGCATCGACGACCTGGCTGCGGATGTCCGGATCCACGCCTTCCAGCAGTTCCGTGACAAGCACGTCGCGCGATTTGGTGATCTCTTCGAGCACCGGTGCGGCAGCCGGCAGCAGGTGCAGCCGGCGGATGCGCCGATCTGCTGGATCTGACCTTCGCTCCAGAAGACCCCGCGCCTCCAGGCGGTCGACAAGCCGGCCCACACTGATTGGCTCCACTTCCAGAAGCGCGGCCAATTCGTTCTGCGACAGGCCTGGCTTCGCATGTACACGTGACAGGATCACCCACTGGGCTCGCGTCATGCCGCGGGCGCGCGCCCGTTGATCAAAGCGGGTCCGCAGCAGGCGAGCCACGTCGTTCAGGAGAAGCATCAGATCGCGGTCGAATTGCTGCACTGCAGTATCCCTTAGCTAAGCCGAATATAAGCAGCCTTAATATAGCGCACAAGATGAATTACGCGTTATCAGGCTGCCAATTTTCCTAAGCCACAGCCCTGACCGCGATAGAAGAGCAAAAGCGGCCCGAGCGCCGGTCGACGCACCAGAGCACCGGCGGCTCCGCCGCCACTACCGCCACTCGGGTCAGAAAACATCCGGGTGCGTGGCGGAAAGCTTGGCGCAATCCGCGCTTCGGGCTGGCGCGGGTCGGCGTTTCATAGTCATATCGCGACCGGGCGAGACTCGTGGGAACGCCGTGACGGATCAACGTACTGCGCGCGTGCCGCAATTCTTCCTGACGCCGGGCGGCCCCTGCCCCTATTTACCTGGCCGCACCGAGCGGAAAGTGTTTGCAAGGTTGAATGGCAGTTTTGCCCAGGCGCTGAACGAAGCGCTGACCCATTCCGGGTTCCGCCGCAGCCAGATGATCGCCTATCGACCGGCCTGCGATGGGTGTTCGGCCTGCGTGTCGGTGCGCATTGTCACGAAGGAATTTTCGCCATCGCGCAATCAGAAGCGACTTGCCCGGCGCAATGCAGATCTCGCACGCAACGAGGCGCCACCGGAAGCCACCCGAGAACAGTTCGCACTGCTGCGCGCGTATCTCGACTCGCGCCACATCGGCGGTGGCATGTCCGACATGGGTCTTTTCGACTATGTGGCGATGGTGGAAGAAACACCGGTGAACACGCATATCGTGGAGTACCGCGAGACGCTCAGGGATGGCAGTCCGCCGCGGCTGCTCGCCTGCGCGTTGACAGATGTGCTGCGCGATGGCCTGTCGATGGTTTACAGCTTTTTTCATCCCGGCGAGGACGCCCGCAGCCTCGGCACCTACATGATTCTAGATCACGTTACGGCCGCCCGCGCGCGCAGGCTTCCTTATGTCTATCTCGGTTACTGGATTCGTGGCAGCGCCAAGATGAACTACAAGGCCCGCTTCAAGCCGCTCGAGGCGCTCGGACCCGACGGCTGGGCCCGGCTCGATGTCTGAAATTCCTTTGCGGCCTCGGCGCGAAAATAAATAAACACTTCAAGCTGCGGCAGAACCGGCGAAGCGTTGCTGCCATTCGGCGATCTGCTCGTCGGTAATCTTGGCGACCAGCACTTCGGGGACCTGCACAAGCATCCCGGTCTCAAGCTGATCGAGAAATTCGCGCATGGGCCCGTCAGGCCAGGGAATGATCTCGGGTGCCGGCATGATCGCTTCGTGCATCTTGCGCGCGATCACCGGAATAACCGGCCAGGACAGATGGCCGAACAGATGTACGAGATTGAGCCCCACTCGCACCCCGACTGCCGCCTGGGCGCGATTTGTCTTGATGGTTGTCCAGGGCGCGGCCCGTGTGAGATATTCATTGCCGGCGACCCAGATCGCGCGCAGCTCGCCAAGCGCCTTGCGGAACTCGCAGGCCTCGAGATAATCCGTATACGAATGGATGCGCTCATCGAGCGTATCCGCCAGCAGAGCTTCCTCCTCGCCCCACTGCCCCTCCTCCGGGACACGCGATTCGAAGCGCGCGGCGCAGAATTTCATCACCCGGTTGACGAAATTGCCGACGACATCCGCGAGATCCTTGTTCACGGTGCCGGCGAAATGTTCCCAGGTAAAATTGGAATCCGAGCTTTCTGGCGAATTTGCCATCAGATAGTAGCGCCAGACGTCGGCCGGCAAGATTTCAAGCGCCGTATCCATGAACACGCCGCGCTTCTGGCTGGTCGAGAATTTGCCGCCGCAGTAATTGATGTAGTTGAAGCCCTTGACGCGATCGACGAGCTTCCAGGGCTCGCCCGAGCCCATGATCGTCACCGGAAAACCCACCGTGTGGAACGGCACATTGTCCTTTCCCATGAACTGCCAATAGGTGACGTTTTTTGTCGCGTCGCCGAACCACCAGTCCCGCCAGGCCTCGCCTTTTCCGTTCGCCTCCGCCCATTCGCGGGTGGCGCCGATATATTCGATCGGCGCATCGAACCAGACATAAAAGACCTTCCCTTTAAGCCGGCCCTCGCCGATCTCGTCGGGCACCGGAATACCCCATTCAAGATCGCGCGTGATGCCGCGGTCGTGCAGCCCCTCATCGAGCCATTTGTGTGCGATCGAAGTAACGAGCACCGGCCAGTCGTGGCGATGGCTGTCCACCCAGGCGCGCAGCTGGGCGGTGAACTGCGACTGCTTGAGGAAGAGATGCGCGCTGTCGCGGATTTCGATGTCCGTTGCGCCGGAAAGCGCCGAGCGCGGGCCGATAAGGTCCACCGGATCGAGTACCCGGGTGCAGTTCTCGCACTGGTCGCCGCGCGCCCGCTCATAACCGCAATGGGGACAGGTGCCGATTACATAGCGGTCCGGCAGAAAGCGGCGATCGGCATTCGAATAGACCTGCTTCGTCGTGCGCACTTCGAGATGGCCAAGCCGCCACAGAGCACGAGCAAAATGCTGCGTCAGTTCGTAATTGGGCCGACGCGATGAACGGCCGAAAAAATCCCAAGACAGGCCGAAGCGCGCGCCCAATTTCTTCTGAATCTCGTGCTGCTCGGCGCAATATGTCGCAACGTCCTGCCCCGCCTCGAGCGCGGCGATCTCCGCCGGCGTGCCGTGCTCGTCGGTCGCGCAGATATAGAGGGTCCGCCGCCCCCGCGCGCGCTGGAACCGGGCAAACACGTCGGCCGGCAGCATCGAGCCCACGAGATTGCCCAGATGCTTGACCCCATTGATGTAGGGAAGCGCGCTGGTAACCAGAATCGAATCCATGAATGGCCGTCTTGAAGGAATTTCCCGCCATCCGCACCATAGCGATGCGCGGCGCGCCGTCCACAGGGCGCTGGGCCGCAGGAAGCCGTTGCGCGCCGCCGGCGGGCAGCGTATGTCCCCGCCTCTGGAGCCGGCTTAGCTCAGCTGGTAGAGCACGTGATTTGTAATCACGGGGTCGCGGGTTCGATCCCTGCAGCCGGCACCGGGATTGATTGATTGTAACCGAGTGCGGGCGGATTCTCTCGCGGGCCACAGTTTTCTTTTGATATTGGAACAGGCTTCGCGCTGGTGGTGGTCGGCCCGGACCACCCCACCTGCGGTGCTTATCTGTAAAACGCGATTTGAGCTGTTCCATATACTAATCATCAGCCAAATGCGTGCAAGAATGGAGGAAGCAATGTTGCGGAAACTCGCCTTCACTTCATTGCTCGTTGCCGGGTTGCTTGCGGTCACGGCCGAAGACGGAGTGGCGCAAGAGAAGCATCCTGCGGCATAACGGCGTTCCCGCTTTAAGCGTTGAGCGCGATCAAGGATCGTGCCATTCATCTGCGGTTCAGCTTGAAATGGCTAAATCGTGATGCAGATAACGGATCAAACGATCGTGGGACATCGACTTTCGGTTGCGTCTTTGTTGCTCGCGGGCGCCGCCATGCTTGCGAGACCGGCTTCGGCGGAGGTGGTCCATCATATGGTCGTCCATCATCCTCACCCGGCATTTCGTCCCGCACCGCACCCGGTCTATCGCCGGGTCACGCATCCGGCGTTTCATCCGGTGCCCGCGCACGGTGTGACACATTTCGCGGCACCCGGCTTTCACCCACTCCACGCGGCGATCGTAGGCCATGTCGGCTTCGCGCATTTTACACCGGCGGAGCGCTCAGCCTGGACGCATGGACGCTGGTATCATAGCTGGTATCACGGCCGCTTCGGCTGGTGGTGGTACGCGGGCGGTGCGTGGTTCTGGTACGCGGCGCCGATCTACCCATATCCGACCGTCGTTTCGGACTATTACTTCGAAGAACCGGAATACAGCGAGCCCGGACCCGCTTGGTATTACTGCTACAATCCGCCAGGTTATTACCCCTATGTGCCCTACTGCTACGGACAGTGGCAGCCGGTGCCCGGAGAGGGCGGTGACGAAAGCGGACCAGACCAGGGACCGCCGCCAGGCTATGACCAGAGCCCACCACCCGGCTACAATCAAGGACCGCCGCCGGGTTATGATGAAGGACCGCCTCCAGGCTACGATCAGGGCCCGCCGCCCGGGTATGACGAACAGGGACCGCCCCCCGGCGAGCAGGGAGCGCCCAACACTGAGCAGGGACCACAATGAACATCACCCGAGCCATTGTTCTCACGACAGCACTGGCGACCGCGCTTAGCGGCTGTGTAACTCCCCCCATGGGGCCGACCATTCCGGTGATGCCCGGACCGAACAAATCCCTTCAGGCTTTCCAGGCAGACGAGACGACCTGTGAGGGATATGCCAGCCAACGGGTTGCGGGCCAGGCGCAAGCGGCCAACAACACGGCCCTCGGCGAAGGTCTGCTAGGAACCGCACTCGGTGCCGGACTTGGCGCGGCAGTGGGTGGTGGGCGCGGCGCAGCAATCGGCGCTGCATCAGGCGCTGTGGTCGGCACGGCCGTTGGTGCCAACACCAGTGCGGGCGCTCAGATGTCTCTGCAGCAGCGCTACGACATCGCATATGCGCAATGCATGCAGACCAGGGGCAACAAAGTCCCGCATCCACGCCGGCCTGCCTATCCACCACCCCCTCCGCCGCCCTATCCTTATCCCTATCCGCCTCCTCCTCCGCCGCCCTATTGAGACGGGGCGACAGGCAAGTCATCAGAACCCTTCCGGCCCAAAGTCGGGAGGGTTCTTTGTTATGCGCTGAATTGATGCCATGAGCTTTTCTACAAAGATTACGAAATGCGCGAAGGAGGTAAGGCGCTCCATCAGCGCGCAATAAAACTTTCCAACCTGTGCGCGCTTGTAGCGAAGAATTCTCGAACGCGCTATCGTTCCTGTGCGAGCGCGGGCGGAGAATTCGCGAAGATTGAAGGCGCGTCGGGTTTGAAAGATTGCGCCGCGCTTTGGGCAGCAGCCAGGTCGTCCGGCGCGAGCATCGGCGCAATCGCGGCGACACGTGATTGCGATTCCCTGTCACCCTGCGCCGCGGCGATCGCGTACCATTTGTAGGCATCAGGCAGGCTCTGTTTCACACCCATCCCGCGCTCGAACAATACGCCGAGATTGAACTGATCGTTCACCGAGCCGAGTTCCGCCCCGCGTCCATACCAGCGCGCTGCTTCAAACAGGTTTTTTTCCGTACCCCAGCCTTCGGCATAGGCCGTGGCCAGGCTGTGCATCGCCCGGCGATTGCCCTTGAGCGCAGCCGATTCGAACCATCGAAACGCCTGCCCGGGATCAGAACGAACGCCGCGCCCATTTTCGTACATCACCCCCAACTCATACTGGGCGACCGGCTCATTGCGCGCCGCAGCGCGCGACAGCCAAGCAAAGGCCGCTGCGTCATTTTTTGCAAAACCACTGCCGTCCAGATAATCCAAACCGATCAGCAATGCGGCTCTGGGATCACCGGCCTCCGCGAGTGCACGCAGCGCCAGGCGCGGGCTCTTTTTTTGCACGAGACTCGCGGCTGCTACCGCACCATGCCCTATGGACGGGTAATGGGCGCGGGCGTGCGCAGGTCCTGCGTTCATCGCGAAGTTGCGCAACAGCAACCCCGCTGCCGTCAGAATGGCAACGAACAGAAAGAGCGAGCCCATGGCGACATAGACCATGGTGTCCGATTTGTGCTTCGGGGTCGTGCGGACGCGCGTGTCCTGCGCCACGGCCGCAGCCTGGGCGGATTTGCGCGCAGCAGCGAGATATGACGAAATCGGCGCGGTCCCCGCCGCAATTATAGGTTCTGCGGTCGCTGCCTCCGACGCCGGATCTGGAGGCATGTGTTGTGCAGCCTTTTCTGTTTCCTGGCCCAGGTTTGGTACGGCGGTGAAGAATTCGGGTCTTGCGGCGAATGCCGCATTCTCGAGAGCGGTGATGCGCGTTGCGAGCGTTGAGGCTTCGGCTTGGGTGTCCGAGGCAACGCCGCGCAGGCGATTCTCGCACGCATCGATGCGCTGTGCGAGCAACCGGGCCTTGTCGTCCGTGGCCGAGGACAACCGCTGTTCGAGCGATTCGAGATTTTCGCTTAGTTCGCGAAACCGCTCTTCTACGGATTTTTCCGCACTGTTGCGATCGGTTTGCCGCCCCTCGAGCGCTGACAACGCGCGCTCAAACTCGCGCAATCGGCGCTCGAGCCAGGCGTCGACCGGTCGTGTCTCGAGCCGCGCCACCGTTTCTTGCAGCTTGGCGATCGCCTCGGCCGCCCCGCTGGAACTCGGACTCTGGGCAGCGGAATTCTGCTTGTCGTTCCCGTCCTGAGTTGCCGCGCGAGTTGCTGTTCCCATCTGGTCGCCAGCAATGCCGGCGACAGTCACGGCATCTTCGGACGCCTTCCCCGAGGAAGACAGGAGAGCAAGGGCAACGGTCGGCGAAACACCTCGTCCGGATGAACCGTCGCCGTTGCTGTCGGCGCCTGAATCG
>Ga0335075_10016538_pt1 | contig 11005 bp, 10 predicted proteins | sample Lox_Sample_24_FD_206723 | JGI IMG/M metagenome (GOLD analysis project Ga0335075, IMG submission 206723) | Soil microbial communities from Loxahatchee National Wildlife Refuge, Florida, United States - Lox_Sample_2.4 | ecosystem: Environmental > Terrestrial > Soil > Wetlands | place: USA... | reverse complement strand
ATGAGCTCGGCCTCGCGCTGGGCGTCAAAGTCTGCCGCGTACGGCTCGCGGTACCTGCGGACAACGCGGTCGGTTCCGAGCAGGTAGACGTCGGCCGATCGGCCGGACGCCAGCAGCGGTCCTGGGGCGTGCGTTCCCATAATCGGCGGCTTCCTGGCGATTAGCAGGACTTGCCGAGCTTACTCCCGGCAGCTGCGCGCGCCGGGTCCGGCGCGTGACAGCATGACTGCATGACGGTCCCGACGGGTGTCCGGTTGCGCGAGGCCGTACCGGGTGATGCCGCCGCGCTGCTCGCGCTCAAGCGGAGCCTGGACCTGGAGACCAGCTTCATGCTCCTGGAACCCGATGAGCGCACCGAAGATGAGCACGACGTCGCCGCCGACCTGGCCTCGGTCACCGCCGCCGACAACTCCGTGGTGATGCTCGCCGAGGCTGACGGCCGGCTGATCGGCTACGCGCAAGCGCGGGGCGGCCGGGTCCGCCGCCGCGCGTCCACCGCGCACGTCGTGATCGGCGTGCTCGCCGAGGCTAGCGGGCGCGGGGTCGGATCCGGGCTGCTCCGGGAGCTGGATAGCTGGGCCCCTGGGCACGGCATCCACCGCCTTGAGCTCACGGTCATGGCGCACAACGAGCGGGCCGCCGCGCTGTATGACCGGGTGGGCTACACCATCGAGGGCCGGGCACGCGAGTGCCTGTTCGTGGACGGCCGGATGGCCGACGAGGTGTACATGGCCAAGCTGTTCCCGCCCCCCTGACCTGAATCCGGCCGCAACCGCGTCTGGGATGCTTTGGTGCGAGGTGAGGACGTGGAAGAACTGCGGTACGACCTTGAACGCGACGCGGTACGAGTTGTGCTCACTGACCTTGGCGGGCGGGTGCTGCTGTTCCACGTGCTGACGCCGGACGAGGCTCCGGACGGATGGTGGGAGCTGCCCGGCGGTGGGATCGACCCCGGCGAGACCTACCTGGATGCGGCGGTCCGGGAGATCAGGGAGGAGACCGGCCTGGTCCTCGACCCCGCTCAGGTCGGCCAGCCCGCATGGCGGCGGGACAGCACGTGGCTCTCGCGCGGCAAGCGGCGGCTGCAGCACGAGGTGGTCGTGCGGGCGCAAGTGGCAGCGGACCAGCCGCCGGTCGTGGACGGCGGCCGGACACCGGAAGAGGTCGAGGACTATGTGACCGCCCAGTGGTGGCCGGTTCCGGAGATCGTCGACGGCCAGGTGCGCTTCTATCCGGGCCGCCTGCCCGAGTTGCTGCCAAGGTTCCTGGCTGGCGAAGACATCGACGAGCCGTTCGAGCGCTGGAGCTGACCTAGTTTCACGGAGTATTCCCCTGGCTTCCCGCGACCATGCCCTCCAGCAGAAGTAACGCACTGCAATACATTGCAGCGGAGGAAATGTGGCATACAGCACCGCCAGGGTGCGGCCTCACGCTCCGTCCAGGTCGTCGAGCCTGGCACGGACGTTCTTGGCATCTGGGACCCCGAGGCTCGTGTAGCCATCTAGCGCGTGCTGCCAGTGATGGCGTGCCAGGTTGTGGTCACCGGTCGCCTCATAAGTGCGGGCAAGACCGTCATGGGCGCGGGCAAGCTCGTAGGATGCGCCGATCCTGCGGGCGACCGCGAAGGCCTCCTGATGCCGCGCACGAGCCTGCCCAGGATCGCCGTCGTCTGACAGGGTTTCGCCGAGGCTGTTGAGCGCCTCGGCCTCGTAGAACCGTTCGCCTGTATCGCGGAAGATCGTGAGGGCCTGGCGGTGCAGCGTGAGGGCCGGCTCGTAACGGCCTTCCTTCCGCAGGACATGACCGAGCTTCTGCATGGCATCGGCTTCACCGGACCGGCTGCCGAGTTCCCGGAATGTCGTCAGCGCGTGGCCGAGGTGGTCTTCGGCTTGCCGGTAGAGGTCCAGGCGACCTAGGGCCTCACCGAGGTTATGCTGCGCGATAGCCGCACCGAGCCGGTCGCCAACCTCGCGGAAGATCGCCAAGGCCTCCCGCTGATAAGCGGACGCATCTTCGGGATGACCGAGCCGTAAGGCGACAACGCCGAGATTGCTGAGCGCGCCTGCCTCGTAGAACCTGTCACCTGCCTCCCGGAAGATGGCGAGGGCCTGCCTGATCCGGCCCGAGGACTCCTGTACCCGACCCAGGGCGAACTCGGCACAGCCGAATTCCATCAGCGTCCGTGCCTGGCCCACCCGGTCACCGATCTGCCGGTAAAGCCCCAATGCCGCCCGGAACTCATCGGCGGCGCGTGCGTAAGGGGGCTGCCCCGTGTCGAAGTAGCCAAGACGCCTGAGCAACTCGGCCTGGGCGGCAAGGTCCCCGGTCTGCCGGGCGGCGTCCAGTGCCGCGCCGCAGATCGCCCGGGCGTCCTGGTAGTGCCCGCCGGTCTCGAGGTAGCGGTACAGCGTCAGAGCCAGCAGAATGGCGTGACCTGGCCACCCGTTGTCGCGCGTGTACCCGGTAACGGCAACCAGGGAGGCCCATTCAGCGTCCAGCCATCGCCGGGCCGTTGCCGGAGTGGATACTCGCGGAATCGGGCGGGTCGGCACCGGTGCGGACGGTCGGCGGTGCTTCTCGGCCGGGAACAACGCGTCCATGGCGGCGCCCGAGCCGGCCAGAAGGTAGTCAAACAACCGGGTCAGCGCGTCACGGCGCTCCTGCTCGGTTTCGTGATGGTGGGCTTGCTCGCTGGCGTAGGCACGCAGCAGATCGTGGAAGGCGTACCGGCCAGGAGTGTGCTCGGTCAGCAGGTTGGCGCGGCTCAGTTCGCCAAGTAACCGGCGCGCCGCGGGAAGCGCGAGGTCCGCCAGGTTCGCAGCGGCGACTGCGGTGGTGTCGGGGCCCGGGTGCAGCCCCAGCAGCCGGAATAGCCGAGCCGCCGGTGGGGACAGCGTGGCATAGGACCAGGAGATCACGGTTCTCACCTGGCTGGTCGGCTCGCCGGTATCCAGGGCGTCCAGCCGTTGATCGGCGTTGTCTAGTTCGGCGGCCAGGGTTGCCAGCGGGAAGCTGGTCTGCTGAGCACGCGAGGCCGCGATCGCCAGCGCGAGCGGCAGCCTCGCGCAGGCCGCGATGATCTGGTCGACCGCCTGCGGCTCGGCGTCGGTGCGGTCGTCGCCGAGCCGCCGGGTGAGCAGGCCCCGAGCCTCGATCGCGGACAACTGATCAACAGCGATGGGGCACGCGCCATCGACGGCGATCAGGCCGGTCAGCTGGCTGCGGCTGGTGACCAGCACCGCCGCGGCCGGGGTCCCGGGTAGCAGCGGGCGGACCTGCTGTTCGTCGCGGGCGTTGTCGGCCACTACGAGCATGCGCTTGCCGGCTATCAGGCTGCGGTACAGCGCTACCTGCGCATCCGGGTCGGCCGGGATCCGTGGCGGTGGCACGCCGAGCGCGTCTAAGAACCCGCGGATGGCCACCGAAGGATCTACAACTTGCCCGCCAGAGTCGAACCCGCGCAGGTTCACATACAGCTGCCCGTCAGGAAACAGGCCGGCGGCGCTGTGTGCCCAGTGCACGGCCAGCGCGGTCTTGCCCACCCCCGCGGTGCCCGAGACGACAGCCATCCTGGGCCTGGCTGCTCCTGCCGGCCCGTTCCCGCTTTCGGCGGCCCGGTTAGCGGCTCCGCCTAGCGTGGCGTCCAGGCGCCTCCGCTCGGCTTCCCGGCCGGTGAACCCGGGTATGTCCGTCGGGAGCTGGGCCGGTACGTGATCGGCCTCGACAATCGCATCGCCGGCGGCGGCCCGGCAGAAACGCTCGCGGTCGTCGCCCGACAGACCGAACGCGTCCGCGAGCAGGCGCACCGTGGCTGGCCGTGGCGCGGCGATCACGCCGGCCTCGAGCTTCCCGATGCTCCGCACGCTGAGCCCAGTTGCCTCGGCCAGTTCCTCCTGGGTCCAGCCCAACCGGCGCCGATGCGCCCGGACCCACTCGCCTAACACCCAAGCCTCCCTGTCGGCCGGTGCCGCCTTCCTCCCGCGATACTGCCACCTGGCCGCTGCTGTCGCGAAGTACCGGGAAGATGCCGACGAAGTTCCTGGTCTTTGGCCACCAGGAGGGTCACCTTGGTTCCCATGACCCACGCAGTCCGAAGCCGAGCCCTAGTTGCCGGGCGTTCACTGAGCTGGGCCGCGAATACAGGGGCGCCTTCCGCCGCGCGGCTCTCCGCACGGCGGGAAGGCACAGCGGCCTTTGCTCAATCGGCGCCACGGGTGCGGCCCTTCGCCAATTTATCGAGGAACTAAGACCATGATGCTCACTCGCATGATTGACGCGAAAACGGAGCAGGTAATCATCATCGCCGAGGGCCCAGATCGGCGCAGAGCCGCGTCGCTCGAGCTGAGCCACCGGATCGAGCCGACCGGCGAAGCCGTTGCGCGCATCGGCGGCGAGCTGGACGTCGCTACCGCTGACGCGGCTGTCAGGTACGTCAGCCGGGTCATCGATCAGCACCGCGGGCCGTTAATTGTGGACCTCGCCTCGCTGCATTTCTGCGATGCGCGTGGCCTGAGTGCCCTGGTGCAAATGGCTGGTTATGCAGAGCGCGCCGACCGTGCGTTCCGCGTGATCTCTCCCAGCCCGACGCTCCTCAAGCTACTGCGGATCGCAACGCTGGACCACAGGCTCCTGGGGACGGCCACAGCTTCGCGGGCAGTCACTGGCGCGGGCGGCGGTAGCCCTCCGATCGGGCGGCGGGAGTGAACGTCACCGGCATGGACTCCAGGCCGCTGATGAAGTTGGAGGGGCGGCGGGGCAGGGGACCCGAGCTGGCAAGGGCGATGTCGGGCAGGCGCGCGAACAGCTGCTCGAACATGACCCGGAGCTCCAGCCGGGCCAGCTGGTTGCCCAGGCAGAAGTGGGCTCCGAAGCCGAACGCGAGATGGGGATTCGGCTCCCGGGCCGCGTCGAACGTCTCGGGCCGGCCGAACACCGTCTCGTCGCGGTTGGCGGCCGGGTAGATCAGCATCACTTCCGCGCCCTCCGGGATCCGCGTGCCGTGCAGTTCGACCGGGCGGGCCGTGGTGCGGACCATGTCCTTGATCGGGCTCACCCAGCGCAGCATCTCCTCGACCGCAACCGGCAGCAGGCCGGGATCGGCGCGCAGCCGCTCGAGCTGCGGCGGATCCTCCAGCAGCGCCAGCATGCCGCCGGACAGGACGTGCCGGGTGGTCTCGTCGCCGCCGATGAGGATCAGCAACGACTCGTAGACAAGCGAGTCGTGATCCAGCTTGTCGCCGTCGATCTCGGCGTGCACGAGCGCGCCGACCAGGTCGCCGTCGGCGCCGGTGCGGAGCCGGCCGGCGAACACCGGCTCCATATACACCTCGTACTCGGCGAAGGCCTCGGCGGCGGCCAGCATGGCGTCCGGGTCGGGTGAGCCCTGCGAGCTGAGCATGTCTTCCGACCAGCGCAGCAGGGCAGGCCGGTCGGCGCGGTCCACGCCGAGGAGGTCGCCGATCATGTTGAGCGGCAGCGGCGCGGCGATGTCCCGCACGAAGTCGCATTCGCCTCGCTCGCAGACCGCGTCGATCGCGTCGTCGCACACCGCGCGGACGTGGTCTTCCAGGGCCTTGACGCGGCGCGGGGTGAAGCCCGAGCTCACCAGCTTGCGGCGCCGGCTGTGCTCGGGCGCGTCGAAGTCGATCATCATCGGCAGCGGCGGGAACTTGGGCCGGATGCCCCCGGCGTTCGAGAACACCGCCGGGTCGGTGCCGGCCGCCTTCACGTCGGCGTAGCGGGTCAGCGCCCACAGGTCGTTGCGCTCGTCGTGGTAGACGGGAGCGTGCTCGCGCATCCACGCGTAGGCGCCGAACGGGTCGGAGCCAAAAAACTCCCCGCTCATCAGGTCGATGGAGAGCCTGGGCGGCGGCGGCGTCACGTTCCGGCCCCTCCGGCCCCTCCGGCGTCATCGGTGCCGTCGAGCACCGCGCGCGCCCACCGGTAATCCGGCTTGCCGGATGGCGAGCGCACGACCGACGCCGCGATCGCGATCCGGGCCGGCACCTTATACCCGGCGACCGTGGCCCGGCAGTGCGCGCGTAGTTCCTCCTCAGCCGCGGACATCCCGGGCCGCAGGCCGACCACGGCGGCGACGCGCTCGCCGAAGCGCTCGTCCGGCACCCCGGCCACCACGGCGTCGAGCACCGCGGGGTGGCCCTTGAGCGCCTGCTCAACCTCCTCGGGGAACACCTTCTCGCCGCCGGTATTGATGCACGTCGAGCCCCGGCCGAGGACCACGAACGAGCCGTCGTCCTCGACCCTCGCCAGGTCGCCCAGCAGCGCGTACCGGACCCCGTCCAGCACCGGGAACGTGGCCCGGGTGGCAGGCTCATCGCCGTAGTAGCCCAGGGGCACGTGACCCGACTTGGCCAGGCGCCCGGTCCCGCCCGGCGGGACGGGCCGCAGCGAGTCGTCGAGCACGTGCACGTTCCCGGCGTGCGCCAGCCGCGGCCGGTCGCCGGAATCCCGGTTGAGCTCGCCATCCGTCCCGGTCTCCGAGGCGCCGAACCGGTCGGTGATGTACACGTCCGGCAGCAGCGCGTGCAGCTGCTCGCGGACCGGCGCGGACAGCAGGGCGCCGCCCGAGCCGAGGACGAACAGCGAGGACAGGTCGTACGCGCCGGGCCGGGCGGCGAGCTCGTCGGCAATCGGCCGGGCCATCGCGTCGCCGACCACCTGCAGCGCCATCGCGCGTTCCTCCTTGACCTGCCGCAGCGCCGTTGCGGCGTCGAACTTGCGCGACAGCACCACCGTCGCGCCGAGCAGCAACGCGGAGAACAGCGTGTACGTCCCGGCGCCGTGCATCATCGGCGCGGTGATGACGTAGCCGGCCGCGGGCACCTCGGCGGCCGCCGCGACGATCTCGTCCACGCTCTGCCGGGGCGGGCCGTAGTGGTTGCCGCCGGCCAGCGCGGCGAAGAAGAAGTCCTCGTGCCGCCACAGCACTCCCTTGGGCAGCCCGGTCGTGCCGCCGGTGTAGATGATCAGCTTGTCGTCGCCGCTGCGCCCGTTGGCCGGCCGGCTGGCCGGCGCGGCGGCGACCGCGGGGCCGTAGTCCACCACCGTGACCCCTTCGGGGAAACGCGGCGCCGGCCCGTCCGGATCGCGCCCGGTGATCAGCACGCGCCGCAGGGTGGGGCAGGACGGCGCGACCTGCGCCGCCAGCGCGGCGTGCTCGGCGTCGACCACGAGAGCCGCCAGCTGCGCGCCGCCCAGCAGCTGCGCCAGCTCGTGCCCGGTGTACCGGTAGTTGATGTTGACCGGGATGGCGCGCGCGACCATGCAGCCGAGCAGCGCCTCGATGTACGCGGTCGAGTTGAGCAGGTACAGCCCGACCGGCTCGTCCGGCGCCAGGCTCGCGCCGGCGAGGTGGCGCGCGACCTGGTTGCTGCGCGCGGTCAGCTCGGGGTAGCTGAGCCGGTCGCCATCGCACACCAGCGCGCACCGGTCCGGCAGCGCCGCCCCGACCGCCGCCACGAGGTCAGCCAGGTTCACGTCCAGCTTCATGCCGACCCCCGTCCCGCGGGCAGCGCGATCGACTTGATCTCCAGGTACTCCTCGAACCCGGCGACCCCCATCTCCCGGCCGGTGCCGGACTGCTTGTAGCCCCCGAACGGCACGTCGGGGGAGTACCAGACCCCGCCGTTGATGCCGATCGTGCCGGCCCGGATGCGCGACGCCACCGCGCGCGCCCGCGCGAGGTCGCCACCGAAGACGGCGCCGGACAGCCCGTACGGGGAGTCGTTGGCCAGCGCGACCGCGTCGTCGTCCCCGTCGTGCGCCAGCACGACCAGCACCGGCCCGAAGATCTCCTCGCGGGCGGCCCGCGCCGCGGCGGGCAGGCCGGTGATGACCGTGGGCTCGATCCAGTACCCGGCGTCCCGCCCCGCGACGCGGCCCCCGCCGCAGGCGAAGGTCCCCCCGTCCGCGGCCGCCGACCGCAGGTACGACTCGACCCGGTCGCGCTGCGCCCCCGAGATCACCGGCCCGCAGACGGTCGCGCCGTCGGCGGGGTCGCCGACCGTCACCGCGCGCGTCGCCTGCACGGCGGCGGCGACCGCCTCGTCATAGGTTCCGCGCGGCACGATCAGCCGGGTGGTCAGCGCGCATCCCTGACCCGCGTGGATGCACACGCTGAACGCGGTGAGCGCGGCCGCGGCCGTCACGTCGTAGTCGTCCAGCACCACGGCCGCCGACTTGCCGCCGAGCTCGAGGAAGACCTTCTTCAGCGTGGGCGCCGCGGCGGCCATCACCCGCCGGCCGGTCGCGGTCGAGCCGGTGAACGAGATCATGTCCACCCGCGGGTCGGCGGTCAGCGCCTCGGCCGCGCCGGTCCCGCTCGCGGTGAGCACGTTGACCACGCCGGGCGGGATGTCGGTCTGCGTGGCGATCAGCCGGCCGAGCTCGGCGCCGGTCCACGGCGTCTGCGGGGCCGGCTTGAGCACGACCGTGCAGCCCGCCGCGAGCGCCGGGCCCAGCTTGGCCAGGTTGATCTGGTTGGGGAAGTTCCACGGGGAGATCGCGGCAACCACGCCGGCGGCTTCGCGGCAGACGCGGCGCTCGGTGCGGATGCCGAGCGGCTCGGCGACACCGAGGTCCTGCTCCCACTCGTAGCCGTCCAGCAGAGCGATCAGGTAGTCCAGCCCGTCGACCGGGATGCGCAGCTGCGGCCCGTCGGTCCACAGCCGCGGCACGCCGGCCTCGGCGATCGTGATCGCGCGCAGCGTCTCGAAGTTCGCGTCCAGCGCCGCCTTGAGCTGACGCAGGCAGCGGGAGCGCAGCGCCCTGTCCGTGGCCCAGGCTGTTTGCCGGAACGCGGCACCGGCGGCTGCTATGGCCGCGTCCACGTCGGTGGCGCCGGCATCGGGTGCGTGGCCGATGACCTCGCCGGTGGCCGGGTTCTCGATCGGGAACTCGGCCGAATCGGCGGCGCCGCGCAGCTCGCCGCCGATGAGCAACCGCGGCCGGGGCAGGTCTGCGAGGGCGAGCTGCGCCGCGGGGGCCGTGGCCGCCACGTCAGGCCCCCAGGCCCAGCCGCCCGGCCAGCCGGCCCAGGTAGCCGAGCACGTCGTCGGGGGAGCGGTCCGGCAGGCCGAACGCCACGTCGGTCACGCCGATCTCGGCCCAGTGCGCCAGCAGTTCCGGGTCCGGCTTGCCCGCCAGCGCCGTGACCCGGGGCGAGCCGTCGCGGCCCGCCTCGCGCCAGATCTTGTGCAGCAGCGCGACCTTACCGTCGAGGTCGGTCTCGATGGGTGTGGTCAGCCAGCCATCGGCGCTGCGTGCGATCCAGCGGAAGGTCTTCTCGGTCCCGCCCGCACCGGCCAGGACCGGGATCCGCGGCTGCACCGGCTTGGGCCACGCCCACGACGCGCCGAAGCTGACGAACTCGCCCCGGTAGCTGGCCTCCTCCTGGGACCACAGCGCGCGCATCGCGGCCAGGTGCTCGGCCAGCACCGTGCGCCGCTTCCCGGCCGGGACCCCGTGGTCGGCGAGCTCGTCGGTGTTCCAGCCGAAGCCCACGCCGAGCTCGACCCGGCCGCCGGACAGGTGGTCGAGCGTGGCGATGGTCTTGGCCAGGGTGATCGGGTCGTGCTCGGCGGGCAGCGCGACCGCCGTGCCGAGCCGGATCGCGCGAGTGACCGCGGCGGCCATGCTGAGCGAGACCCACGGATCCAGCGTGCGCAGGTACCGGTCGTCCGGCAGCTCGGCGGTTCCGGTGCCCGGATGCGCCGCGTCGCGGCGGACCGGGATGTGGGTGTGTTCCGGGACGTAGAAGCAGGCGAAGCCGGCCGCTTCCGCCGCCGCAGCTGCCTGCGCCGGGGAGATCCCACGGTCGCTGGTGAACAACACGACGCCGTGCCGCATGAGCGCTCCCTGGTAGGCCTCAGCTGTCCGATCGCGGATCGCGCCGCTGCGCCCGGGCGTGCTCGCCGGCAAGCTTCTCGACCTGCATGCTGAGCCGGGCGCCCGTCGGCCAGCCCGCGTAGTGGCTCAGGAAGATCGCGATCTCGCGCAGCTCGTCCGGGCTCAGCTCGCCGGTGCGCAGCGCGGCGCCGATCTGGATGTCGGCGACGTCCTGCAGGCCCTGGCCGGTGAGCAGGCCGAGCAGCAGCAGCCGCCGGTCCCGCATCGACAGGCCCGGCCTGGTCCAGATCTCGGCGAACAGGTGATCGACGGTGATGCCGAAGAAGTCGCCGGGGCCGTCCTGCACCTCCCAGCCGTAGACCTCGCTCATCTTGTCCAGCCCGCGCTGGCGCCGGTCGTCGGTCACCGGGCCGGCTCCCTTGTTTCTGGCAGGCCCAGCCCGGCGGCGAAGCTGGCGAGCGCGAGCCGGGCCATCGGCAGGTCCACGCCGAGGTCCGCCCCAAGCTGGAGCGCCAGGGACAGGTCCTTCTCGGCCAGTGCCCGGACGTTCTCCAGGATCTCGCGCAGCGGGTCAGCGGCGTCCAGCGGCGCTGTCGTCGGCCGCAGCATGATCATTCCGGGGCCGCCGGTGACGGCGTCGGAGTGCCGCACGACCTTGGCGAGCTTGCGCAGGTCGATCCCGGCCGCCCGGGCGAGCCGCTGCGCCTCGGCCGCGGCGGTGAACGCGGCGAAGTGCAGCAGGTTGCGGGCCAGCTTGGCCCGGGTTCCGGCGCCGACCGGGCCCATGTGCATGATCAGGTCCGCCCAGCAGCCGCGCCGCACCATGTGCTGGTAGCAGGCTCTGGTGCAGGCGAGCGCGCCGTCCAGGTTCACGCCGACGAACTTCTTGTAGTAGTCCCAGTCCACCGACAGCAGCAGGTCGAACTGCATCTGGCCGTAGATCGCCGCGTTGTTCACCAGGAAGTCGATGCCGCCGAACTCGTCCGCCGCGAACGCGGCCATGGCTTGCACGGAGTCCGGGTCGCCAACGGCGGTGCGCACGAACGCGGCCCGGCCGCCGTCGGCACAGATCTGCTTCGCGACCGCAGCCTCCGTTGTACCGGACATGTGTCCAGACTACAGTTCAGAATATGGCTGA
>Ga0335075_10016537_pt1 | contig 11006 bp, 9 predicted proteins | sample Lox_Sample_24_FD_206723 | JGI IMG/M metagenome (GOLD analysis project Ga0335075, IMG submission 206723) | Soil microbial communities from Loxahatchee National Wildlife Refuge, Florida, United States - Lox_Sample_2.4 | ecosystem: Environmental > Terrestrial > Soil > Wetlands | place: USA: Florida... | reverse complement strand
AGGAATAGATTGGCCGTTCTGCGCGTTTCGGCACGAAATAATACATGATCGCGAGGAAGCCCGCGGTAAGAAAGAATCCGACGGCATTGTGGCCATACCACCATTGGATCATCGCATCCTGCACGCCGGACCACACAACATAGGATTTCGATGAATAGAGCGACACGGGGATCGCCGCGTTATTGGTGAGAACAAGGACAGCAATGGTGACGATAAAAGCGAGGTAGAACCAGTTGGCAACGTAAATATGTGGCTCGGTACGCTTCATGATCGTGGCGAGGAAGACGAGGAAATAGGTTACCCATATGGCGACAAGAAGAAGATCGGCATACCATTCCGGCTCGGCATATTCCTTCGAATGAGTGATGCCGAGCAAATAGCCGGTGCCCGCAATCACAATGAAGAAGTTATAGCCGATCGCGACAAACCAGGGTGCGAGATCGCCCGCAAGGCGCGCCCGGCAGGTCCGCTGTACAACGAAGAATGATGTCGCGAGCAGAACGTTGCCGCCAAAAGCAAAGATCACCGCAGAGGTGTGCAGCGGCCGTAAGCGGCCGAAATTGATCCACGGCAGATCGAAATTTAGGGCCGGAAAAGCAAGTTCCAGGGCGAGATAGAGACCAACGCTAAATCCTGCAAGAGCCCAGATTATCGCCGCAATCGTGCAGAATTTCACCGGGCCGAAATTATAGTTTGGGCGTCCATCAATTACCTGAGGCTCTGGGAAAGCACTGCGAAGCGAATACCGTTGGAAAACAGCGGCGGCCCCAATGGCACTCGCGGCAGAGAACAAGGCCATGTGGAAAGCATAAGAAGCCGTATATGCTTTCGGCGCAATCCAAAAGGTAAGCAAAGACAGCGCGGCAAGGATAAGTATCAGGCCGGTCTCGGCAAATGTCATTCTTTTGGCGGGAAAAAGTGATTGTGCCATGGATCGAGCCTTGTTAGCGGCGTGCTGGGGCAACCCTGTGAATGAACTTCCAGAGGAGGGGCGTTTAATCGCAGTAAAACGATGCCTGAGCCTTGATCCAGATCAAACCTTTAGACGTCGAGGACGACGCCTTGGGCGTTCACTTGCTGGATAAGTTCGAGAAAAGCCTGTACCCTTGTCGGTGATTATCTTCGTCCCGTAGGCGCAATCGAGCCTCGCCTTTGAATGGAGAAAGAGTTGGCTGGTCAAGTGAGCCCGCTCGCAGGCAAAACTATTGAACCATCGATGCTGGTCAACGTGCCGCGGCTGGTGACAGCATATTTCACCGGCAAACCGGACCCGTCGGTCCCATCGCAGCGCGTTTCGTTCGGCACTTCGGGGCATCGTGGATCTGCCTTCGACAATGCCTTCAATGAGGCACATATCCTGGCGATCAGCCAGGCGATCTGTCTTCACCGGAGTCGAAGCGGCATTACCGGCCCGCTGTTTATCGGAATCGACACGCACGCGCTGTCCGAGCCCGCCTTGGCAAGCGCGATCGAGGTATTTGTCGCCAATGATGTCAATGTCATGGTTGACGAGCGCGATGGATACACTCCGACGCCCGTCATTTCGCACGCGATCCTGAGCTACAATAAGAATCGGAAGAGCGGTCTTGCCGATGGGATCGTCATCACACCTTCGCATAATCCACCCGAGGACGGCGGCTTCAAGTATAATCCACCGAATGGCGGGCCGGCCGATGCTAATGTAACGACGTGGATCCAGCAGATCGCAAACGCGCTTCTCGAAGGGGATCTCAAGGACTTGCGACGAATTCCCTACAACCGCGCACGCAAATCCCCCAGCGTTCACCGCCATGACTATATCGGCGCGTATGTTAGCGACCTCGCGAATGTCGTCGACATGGAGGCGATCCGGTCCTCTGGGGTGAAGATCGGGATCGATCCCTTAGGCGGCGCAAGCGTCCATTTTTGGCAACCGATCATCGATCGTTATGGTATTGCGGCGACGATCGTCAGCGATGCGATCGACCCGACCTTTCGGTTTATGCCAGCCGATTGGGACGGCAAGGTCCGGATGGATTGTTCATCCCCCTACGCCATGGCGGGATTGATCGGGATGCGCGACAAATTCGACGTTGCGTTCGCCAACGACACCGATGCCGACCGGCACGGGATCGTGACTCGATCGAACGGGTTAATGAATCCTAATCATTACCTTGCGGTTGCTATTTCGTATCTGGTCCAGGATCGTCACCAATGGAGCAGCAGCTGCGCCATCGGCAAGACTTTTGTCAGCAGCGGCATCATCGACCGGGTTGCCGCAAAACTTGCCAGCAAGCTCGTTGAAATGCCCGTGGGGTTCAAATGGTTCGTCGATGGCCTAATCGGCGGCTCGCTCGGCTTCGCAGGCGAGGAGAGCGCCGGAGCCTCGTTCCTGAGGCGGAACGGATTGGTCTGGACGACAGACAAGGACGGGATAATCCTCGGTTTGCTTGCCGCCGAAATCACCGCACAAACCAAACGCGACCCAAGCGAAGCATACGATCGACTCACGCACGAGTTGGGCGCGCCTTTCTACGAGAGGATCGATGCGTCCGCGACACCTGAACAGAAAGATCTGCTGAAAACGATCTCACCTAATCAGATCGATATGAAGGAGCTTGCCGGCGAGCCGATACGCGCGAAGCTTACGGTCGCTCCTGGGAACGGTCTTCCGTTGGGCGGAATCAAGGTCATCGCGGAAAATGGTTGGTTTGCCGCGCGACCGTCCGGCACAGAAAATATTTACAAGATCTATGCCGAGAGCTTCCGTAGTGAGGGTCAGCTGCGCCAAATCCAGCAAGAGGCCCAGGATGCCATGGCTTGCTTATTCGAGAACGCAAAAGCAACTTCTCCCAAACAACTTTAATGTTTGAGCCTGTTCACCGTGACGTCGCTGACCACATAAATGCAGATCCATCTCATGTGTTGAACCCGGAGTTGCGCTTGTGTTGCTGGCCCAACCATTTTCGGGCTATGGATAAGCGGGCTCAAAGCCGCGGCGGGCCGGGTTCCCGGAACGCTGCTCGCACGGCTTCGTGGCGGCGGCGACATTGTGCGCCGTGTTGATGAGCGCAATATGGGAAAATGCCTGGGGGAAGTTGCCAACAAGACGCTGGGCGCCGGGGTCATATTCCTCCGAGAGAAGGCCGACATCGTTGCATAAGCCAACGAGCCGCTTGAACAGGCGTTGCGCGTCCGCATTCCGTCCGATCAGGACATAAGCGTCGGCGAGCCAGAAGCTACAGGGAAGGAAGGCCCCTTCGCCGGGCGGTAGGCCGTCATCGGCCGCGGCGCTGTCGTACCGGAGCACGAACCCGCCGCGCAGGAGCTTTCGCTCGATGGCTGCGACAGTGCCCTGCACGCGCGGGTCGTCGGGCAGCAAGAAGCCGACCTGCGGGATCAGCAGCGTGCTCGCATCCAAGAGGTCGCTGTCATACGTCTGGACGAACGAGCCAAGTTCCCTATTGAATCCCCGGCGGCAAACCTCATCGTGAATCTCGGCGCGGATCTGCCGCCACCGGTCGACCGGTCCGTCGAGACCGAACGCCTCGACCGCCTTGATACCCCGGTCAAACGCGACCCACGCCATCACTTTCGAATGGGTGAAGTGATGGCGCCCGCTTCGTACCTCCCAGATGCCTTCATCGGGGGCGCGCCAAACCGTCTCGAGATGCGCAAGCAGCTCGCGCGCAAAATCCCAGGCGGCCGGGAGGCCCTCGACGCCGCCGAGATGCGCATGATGCGCCGCATCCATCACTTCGCCGTAGACATCAAGCTGGAGCTGATTGGCAGCGGCGTTGCCGACGCGCACGGGTTTTGAGTTCTCGTACCCGCTGAGCCATGGCACCTCGCGCTCGTCCGGCCATCGCTCGCCCGCGACTCCATACATGATTTGGATATCCGCCGGGCTTCCAGCGGCAGCACGGAGCAGCCAGGCGCGAAAGGCCCTCGCCTCGTCAAAGTAGCCGGAGTTCATCAGCGCCAGGAGCGTCAGCGTCGCGTCACGCAGCCAGCAGAAGCGGTAGTCCCAGTTGCGCGGTCCGCCTAATCGCTCCGGCAGCGAGGTGGTCGGCGCGGCGATGATGCCCCCCGTTGGCGCATAGGTGAGTGCTTTCAATGTGATCAACGAGCGTGTGACGATCTCGGCATGCGGTTCGATGCACCACCGGCAACCGCTCGCCCACGAACGCCAAAATTCTTCCGTCGACCGCAGCGCGTCTTCGGCGTCCACTAGCTCTGGAAGAGGCAGATGGGATGGGACATAGGCGAGAACGAAAGCGACTCGCTGCCCGGCCGCCACAGTGAAATCGCCGACCGTCGTTAGCCCCTCGCCCCGAAGCTCGACCGGCGTGCGCAGGAGTAGCATGTCTGGCCCCGCGATCGCGAGGAGATCACCGGTTTCACTGCGCGTAACCCAGGGCACCCATCCTCCATATCCGAACCGGACAATCAATTCCGTTCGCATGGGCACAGTGCCGCGCATGCCGACCACCAAACGGACGAGTTGGGACCAGGCCCGTCCTTCGCGCAGCGGCATGAAGTCGATGAGAACGGCCGAAGCGCTGCCATCGGCGATGGTGAACTCGGTCTCGAGGATCAGCGTATTGCGCTGATAGCGGCGCCTGACCCGCGCGTTCGCCCGCTCTCCTGCAGCAGCTGGTGCGATCCGCCAATGGCCATTGTTCGAGTCGCCCAGTAGCGCCGCAAAACACGCTCCCGAGTCGAAGCGGGGCCAGCAGAGCCAATCGATAGAACCGTCTTTGGAGACGAGCGCCGCTGCCTCGCAGTCACCGATCAGAGCGTAATCCTCAATGCGACTGGACATGAAAGTTCAAGCCTTAGAAATATCCCGCAGCTTTTGTCGGCTTAGAATTTGATTACTTGATATGGGCGACGATGGCTCCATCTTTCTCGCCTTTATAGCGCACATGCAGCCATTCTGGATCGCTTAGCGCGCTTTCCGCTCGAACGGAATCGCTCGAGCGATAAGAAATCGCGCAAGATCAAGAAGTTGGAGCGAATTCTCGTCGCAAAAGTCTGTCAACTTTTGTGGAATTCGCTCTCGAAAGGCGTTCCATTGGTCTCGCGGTCAGCGAGCGACCCCCAGGCGAGGATGTAAGTGAGGTCGTTGGCGGAAGCGGGACCGATCCGATCCAGATTGTCCAGAATCCGATCGAAACAATCCCAGGCCTCTGCCAGATGGCTACTTCGTCATTCGCCCCGGCACTGCCGCATAACCCTAAGTTCGTAGAGCATTGCCTCTTCTTCTTGAAAAATGCGGACCGCTATTGTGATGCAGAACGACGGATTGTCGTCGGTGCCGGGCGTCGCCTTGGTTCAGTGGCCGGCGCTCTGGCCACCGTCGACATGAAGGATCTCTCCAGTCACGAAATAGGCCGACTCGAGATAGAGGATGGCATCGACAACATCAGAGATTTCGCCCATATGCCCCATCGGGTGAAGCGCGTCGAGGACCTTATGAAAATCGACCGGATGCATCGGCGTCTTGATGACTCCGAGCGCCACCGCATTCACTCGAATTCCACGCTTGGCATATTCGATGGCGAGCGACTTGGTCGCAGCGTTGAGGCCGCCCTTTGTTAAAGAGGCCAAGACCGATGGCACGCCGGAGATGGCATGATCAACGAGGCTCGTGGTGACCTGGACGACGTGACCGCTGCCTCGCTTCTCCATTTCCGCGATGGCAAGCTGCGTCATATGGAAAAAGCCGGCCATGTTGACTCCACAAATCGCGGCAAAATCGTCCTTGCTATATTGGGTGAAGGGCTTGCCAATGTAAACGCCAGCGTTGTTGACGAGCGTGTCGATGCGCCCGAACCGCGCGACGCCTTCGCAGATCGCGCATTCCGCGGTCTTCCGATCGGCGATGTCACCTGGGATTGAGAGAACATCGGGGTCGATTGTGGGCTTGACGGACCGCGCCGTCGCGACCACGCGGTAATTTTGATCGCGATAGGCCTTTACAAGGGCTGCACCTATGCCTTGCGACGCGCCGGTGATGACGGCAACTTTCCGTTCGGTGTCCATCGTAGAATTCCTATGAACAGAGGGCTATGCCCAAAGCGTTGCATGGAACGGCCCTTTGCATTGAGCCGCCATGATGGTTGTTGGTCAGGCTCTAATCGCGGGACCAAAGCAAATGGCCCATGGCGGCCGTCACGCCTGATACATGGATTGACAGCCAAGCCTGGCGCCCTATGTTAACCGGATGTCGGTGATACGGTCAAAGTGGCGGTCGCGCACGCTGGGGAGGCAGCAGCACTCAACTTTGTCTCGGTAACGGTTGAGTTGGGCTATACTGCGCGGTACGGTACCTGCGCGCATTTGCATCACGAGCCGATTTGCCCGTCATCCCCCGAATCCTCCTGCCGCCACAACTCAAGTGAATCACATTGAAGGGCCACCAGCGCACTTTTTCGACAAAATCCGCCAATTGCAGACTTTTGACGATCCGTTGAATGACGAAGCCCCAGCCGCTCAAGGGTTCGCTTTTCTCCATTGTGAACGCGCAGTGCCCAGATCAGCGGGGAAATCGATATCAGCAAACGCACCTTCATCAAGGACTGGCACCGGCTTCTGAGAATCGATGGCGGTTGCGAGCAAGTGCTTGGCCCCTCCCGGCCCGTTGAGCGATGATAGAAGGGGGAAGAATCGGCGAGGCCACAAGACCGGATTGCGCTGCTCTCCCGCTCGTGTTGTTGGATAAACGATCGAAGCGCCTCGACTCTCGTGAAAGGCGGCCATGAGATCTTTCAGCAACGCGGACGTCAGGAAGGGCATATCGCACGGTACGATGAAGGCGCCGAGAGCCTGCGACTCGAGCGCCATGACGCCAACGGCAATCGAGGAACCCATGCCTCTCGTCCAACCCCGGTTGTGAGCGATGCGAAGCGGTAAATTCTCGATGGCCTTTTTGATCAGTAGATGATCGCAACCGGTCACAACAACGACGCAAGCGCCGCTTTCCACGATTTCCTCGGCAACCCAGCGTATGACCGGCCTGCCCCCGATATTGACCAGAAGCTTGTTGTCGGTTCCGAACCGCTGCGAGGCTCCCGCAGCCAAAAGGACCGCACCAATGTCCACCATTACACCGCTCCGCGCGCAACCTTCACAATCTCAGCGAGAATCGAGAGCGCAATTTCAGCTGGTCCCTTTGCGCCGATCGCTAATCCAACCGGGGCGCGGATGCGAGCTAGTTCCGCATCGCTGAAGCCTGCGGTGCGAAGCCGTTCCGAGCGCTTGGCGTGTGTCTTCTTAGAGCCCAGGGCACCGATATATAGGCAGTCCGAGCGCAACGCCGCGCCTAATGCCTCGTCGTCGAGCGCGGTGGCGTGCGTCAACGCAATGACAGCAGTTCTGGTATCTAGCCCTAGGGCGCTTAACGATATTTCAGGCCATTCGGTTAATGCCATGATCTCGCCGAGTCGTTCTTGGCTCGCGAAAGCGGTGCGCGGGTCAACGATGACAACGTCGTAACCGATGCGCTTGGCAAGATCGGCAAGGACTTGTCCAACGTGCGTGGCGCCGACGATGACGAGGCGAATGGGAGGGACGAGCACATGCAAAAAAGACTGGCCATTGCTGAGATCGAGCAGCTGGCTCTCGCCCAAATGCAGGCAAGACGCGATCTCAGTCGGCATTGGCCCAGGAACCTCGAAAAGGCGGCGCTCGCCAGTCGCAACAATGGTGAGCACGGCAAGTGACACTCGGGTGCCGCGCACCGCGAGAATTCTGTCTAGATACGATGTATCCCGCTGGCGCTGCAGCGGCTCGAGATAGATACCGATCGCGCCGCCGCAAGGCAGTCCTGCCCTCCACGCCACATCCTCGGCGACGCCGAACTCAAGCAGCTTTGGCCGGTCGCGGGTCAGCACGTCTGCGGCTTCGGTAATCACCTCTGCCTCGACGCACCCACCGGACACAGACCCCTCGAATTGACCATTAGGCCCAACAACGAGCTGACCACCAACGGGTACGGGCGAAGAGCCCCAGGTGGAGACAACCGTCGCTAGCACGACATGCTCGAACTCATTCAGCCAGCAGCGCGCGATAGCGAGTGTGTCGTTTGGTGAGCCGCGGTTTGGCACGATGAAATTCACTTACCTGGCACGATCGGGGGCCTGCATGAATCAGCCAAAGCAAGCTCGTCAATTCGAGGAGGACTTCGTGACGTTCTTCCAGTCCTCGAGGCCACATTGGGTTTGAAGTACGAAATCGAGGAGATCGGTCATAGGAGTCGCGGACCTGTTCGGAGCGCGCGAGCCGTTTAGTTAGAGCGAATTCCGCAAAAGTTGACGGACTTTTGCGACGAGAATTCGCTCCAACTTCTTGAGCTTGCGGGATTTCTTATCGCTCGAACGATTCCGTTCGAGCGATAAGCGCGCTAGCTCAGTTCCACAGCAGCATGAAAATGTTGGCCGCAACAAAAGACGCCAACAAAAAGCCGATCAACTGCAGCGTCGTCGGGAGTTCATCGACCCTACCGCGAAGATAGGCAAGGTCCTTCAAAGCATTATTCAGATCTGCCTTGAGCTCTTTTATATCTTGTTCGAGATCCGCAAGGGGAGTTTCCATGCGTCGAATGTGTCACCCACACCACCTTTTGGCAAGGGGCCGGCGCTCACAGCGGGTTTACCTTTCGGCCTATGCCTCGGCTTCGATTGTCGGCTGCGCCTCCCTTCAAAACCGCTCGACCATCGGTTCAATTCGCACCGCCGCCAGCCTTCTCAAGCGCCCGCGAAATCTCGGTCCGGCAAGTGCCAAAGCCTATCACGCAAGTCTTACAAGGAACGCAGCCGCTTCAATTGGTCAGGTTCGAAGGTTCTCAGCAATGAACGAAGCGGCATCTCGTCGGGCTCGAATTCAGGCTTGGCCCTGGCGGAAAATACCGAACAGGGTTCGCAATGGCAATTTACTGGACAGCACCCTCACCAGGTCCTAACCCCAGGTCTCTAAAAGAATCGAAAATAATTGATCGTGTCCATGATTTTGATCCGATTCAGTCCAAAATCACAGACGTGGTCCAAGGTCCAAGACCTCGCCAATTTTGAAAGGGAGAATCGATGAATATTCGTAAATTTTTCTGCGCCGCGGCCGTGGGTTTCCTGGCCACGATTCCCGCGACGGCCCTTGCCCAGGAGAATGTGAAAATCGGCCAATTAAGCTGCAACGTCTCCGGCGGCCTGGGTCTCGTCGTCACATCGGCCAAGGAAATCTCCTGCATTTTCACCTCTGTGGGAGGACTGAGTGAACCCTATTTCGGCACGATCAACAAATTCGGTCTCGATATCGGGCTAACCGATCAAGGCGTTCTGGCGTGGACCGTTTTTGCCCCGACCCGCGAGCCGCCGCCCGGCGCACTCGCCGGCACCTACAGCGGGCTCGATGCGTCGGCGACCGTGGGCGTCGGTCTTGGCGCCAATCTCCTCGTTGGCGGCTCAAATGACACTTTTTCCCTGCAACCACTCTCGGTTCAAGCTCAGACGGGCCTCTCCCTAGCAGCCGGTGTCTCGGCTCTTACCCTGCGTCCCGGCATCACTAAATAAGCCGCGCCGTCCCCCAAGATCTTCCGGGACGCGCTCCCCGCTCGTCCCGGCAATGCAAGGCCCGGAAACCGCTGCTCACCACTTAGTCGGGTGCATCGGCCAGGGGGAGACCAGGCTGACCACGAGAATCATGGCCGAGACGACGAAAACGCCGCTCGACAATACCCAAAGCCCAATGCTGTAGATGTCCATATGCATACCTTGCTCGGGTCGGCTGTAATAAACAGCCCCAAAGCAAAGGGCGCAAATCCAGAGAGCCAAGAGCGGCGTCATTTTGGGTCTCCTTCGGAGACGTTATAGGCCCAAAGCCACAGGCCGGCCATAAAATTGGGGACCTCTTGCCCAAATCAAGATGCGCGGCTTCGCAACTCGACAATAAAAATAGAGCAGGCCCAAGAAATGACAAATCCCAAAGCGATTTGAGCAGAACCAACGAGAGGCGTTTCTCGCACCGCAACAGGATTGTCACCCGGCCGCCTCACTTCTCATTGCAGAAACATGGGCCTTGGCCGCTGGCCGATGGGGGAAAGCCTTGAAACATCATCTTTCTCTTTTTTGTCTTTGCAACCTCCTACTCAGCTCTTTCCTGGCCGTGCCGGCTGCCGCCCTCGACAAAGTGACCTTCGCGACAAACTGGCTCGCCGAGGCCGAGCATGGCGGATTCTACCAGGCCAAGGCGGATGGGACTTATGCGCAATATGGGCTCGACGTCACGATCCTTCAGGGCGGGCCGAATGCCAACAACCGGCTTTTGCTCGCCGCCGGAAAAATCGAGTTCGACCTCGGGGCCAATCTGATCCAGGCCTTCGATGCGGTGGCGAACGGCATTCCGATCGTCGCGGTTGCGGCGCTCTTTCAGAAAGATCCGTTTATCCTCATGTCGCATCCGGGCGTCGGCCTCGACAAGTTTGGGATCTGCCGAAGGCGACCGCCTACATCGGCAAGGATGGTTTCGTCTCGGTCTATCAATGGCTGAAACACGCCTATGGCTTCAAGGATGAGAACGTCAAACCCTATACGTTCAACTCGGCCCCTTTCATGGCCGACAAGCATTCGATCGAGCAAGGCTATGTGACCTCCGAGCCCTTTGCGATCGAGCGTCAAGGCGGCTTTAAGCCGAATGTGTTCCTGCTCGCCGATTACGGCTATGATTCCTACTCGACAACCATCGAGACCACCCGCGATCTGATCGAGACTGATCCGGATCTCGTGCAGCGCTTCGTCGATGCCTCGATCATCGGCTGGTATCATTACATCTATGGCGACAATCGCGCCGCCAATGAGCTCATCAAAAAGGACAATCCCGATATCAGCGACGATCAGCTCGGCTATTCGGTCGCCAAGATGAAGGAATATGGCATTGTCGATTCCGGCGATTCCCTGACGTTGGGGATCGGCGCCATGCGCGACAACCGGGTGAAGAGCTTCTTTACCAAAATGGTGGAGGCGGGCCTCTTC
>Ga0335075_10016536_pt1 | contig 11006 bp, 9 predicted proteins | sample Lox_Sample_24_FD_206723 | JGI IMG/M metagenome (GOLD analysis project Ga0335075, IMG submission 206723) | Soil microbial communities from Loxahatchee National Wildlife Refuge, Florida, United States - Lox_Sample_2.4 | ecosystem: Environmental > Terrestrial > Soil > Wetlands | place: USA: Florida... | reverse complement strand
GGCTCGCATCAGCGCTGGACATGCCATCCATCATGCCAGCGACGGTCCGGGCCTGCAGTCCTGAGCCGGGCTGCCTGCTCCGACAGCCGGAGGCTATTCTCGCCTCGTGCCCGCCACGCGTTTCGTCATGCAGCTCCATGACGCGACGACGCTCCACTTCGACCTGCGCATCCAGGTCGGCCAGGTGCTGCGCTCCTGGGCCGTCCCGAAGGGACCGTCGCTTGATCCCGCCGTGCGCCGCCTAGCCGTCCCGGTCGAGGATCACGAGCTGTCGGCCGGTGAATTCGAGGGAGTGCACGAGGGACATCGGCGGGGCAGCGGCGCCGTGATCATCTGGGACGAGGGACCTGCCGAGGTCACCCGCGACGACCCTGGCCACCTGATCCTGGCCCTTCACGGGAGCAAGCTGACCGGAGGATTCGCCCTGACCCGCACCGGCGAACGCCGCTGGGTCCTGGTTAAGACCAAGGACGCCTCCGCCCGGCCGGGCTCCGACATCGTCACGGAACGCCCGGCGAGCGTGCGCACCGGAAGGACCTGGGAAGAAGTCGCCGCGGGCCGGGCCGGGCCTGCCCAGGCCACCCGTCCCGCGCCCTCACCGACGCCCCCGCCGGTGCGAGCATCGTGGTTGACGGGGGATGGAGTGTCGTAAAGGACTCAGCATGAAGATCACCGGCTTGGAAACCTTCCTTGTCGCCCCACGGTGGCTGTTCCTGCAGATCCGGACGGACGAGGGCATCACCGGCTGGGGGGAGCCGATCGTCGAGGGCCGTGCGCGCACCGTGGCCACGGCGGTGAGCGAATTGTCGGAATACCTCATCGGCGCCGATCCGCTGCGGATCGAAGACCACTGGCAGGTGCTGAGCAAGGGTGGCTTCTACCGTGGCGGTCCCGTGCTGTCGAGCGCGGTGGCCGGCATCGACCAGGCGCTGTGGGACATCGCGGGCAAGGCCTATGGTGTCCCGGTGCACCGGCTGCTCGGCGGCCCGGTGCGCGACCGGGTCCGGATGTACAGCTGGATCGGCGGTGACCGGCCCGCGGACGTCGCCGAGCAGGCCCGCGCCCAGGTGGCGGCAGGGTTCACCGCGGTGAAGATGAACGGTTCCGCGGAACTCGCCCCCGTCGACACTCCTGCGCGTACCGCCGCGGTCGTCGGCCGGGTCGCGGCCGTTCGGGAGGCCATCGGTGACACCTGCGACGTCGCGGTGGACTTCCACGGGCGGATGTCGCTTGCGATGTCGCGGCGGCTGCTGCCGCTGCTCGAGCCGCTGTGCCCGCTGTTCGTCGAGGAGCCGGTGCTGCCCGAGTTCTCCAGGGACCTAGCCAAGCTGGCCGGGGCGTCGGGAGTACCGCTGGCGGTGGGCGAGCGGTTGTACTCACGATGGGACTTCCGTGACGTGCTGGGGACGGGTATTGCGGTCGCGCAGCCGGATGTGTCCCACGCGGGCGGCATTTCCGAGGTGCGCCGTATCGCCGCGATGGCCGAAGCGTACGATGTCGCGCTCGCTCCGCACTGCCCGCTCGGGCCGATTGCCCTCGCATCATGCCTTCAGCTGGCGTTCGCGGTGCCCAACTTCCTGATCCAGGAGCAGAGCCTTGGCATCCATTACAACGGCCCGGCCGACCTGCTCGACTACCTGCTCGATCCGGCGCCATTCCGGTTCAGCGACGGGCACGCGCTGTTGCCCGCGTTGTCCCGGACCCCCGGGCTTGGCGTGCAGATCGACGAGGCGTCGGTCCGGCGGGCGGCGCAGTCCGGGCACGAGTGGCGGAACCCGGTATGGCGCCGGACAGACGGATCGTTCACGGAGTGGTGATGTCCATGCCTGCCGCAAGCACCCCGATGCCGGCCAGCCAGCGCGGCGTGCGGACCAGATCAGTGATCGCCCGGACGCCGAGGAACCGGGACGCAGGCTCGGCTGCTCCGTGATGCCCGGGGCCGCGGGTCACGCCGGACGATGGGGTGCGGGCAGGAACTGCTCGGTCCAGATGACCTTCCCGGTCGTCACGTTCCTGGTCCCCCAGCGGTCACAAAGCGCGGCGATCAGCTGCAGGCCGCGGCCGCCCTCGTCAGTCCAGGACGCCCGGCGGGGGCGCGGCGTGGTCAGGCTGCCGTCGAAGACCTCGCAGACAAGGCTCCGGCTGCGCAGCAGGCGGAGCCGGTACGGACCCCGCGCGTGCCGGACCACGTTCGCGACCAGCTCGCTGACGACCAACTCGGTGGTCATCGTCAGTTCCTCGAGCTGCCAGGCGGCGAGCTGCTCGCGCACGTAACGGCGAGCGACGCCGGCTGCCCGCGGGTCCTCAGGCAGCGGCCAGGTGGCGACGGCGTCTGATGTCGTGGCCCGGACCCTGGCCACGAGCAGCGCAGCGTCGTCCGCTTGCTGCTGATCATCCGGCAAGAGAGCCTGTGTGAGGCTGTCGCACATCTGGTCCAAGCTCTCGGCCGGAAGCATCCGGAGCAGCCCGGCCATGCGGCCCATGCCTACAGCCGGATCGCAGCTGGTCGCGTCGATCAGGCCGTCGGTGTACAGCACAAGGAGGGCGCCGTCCGGAACCCGCAGCTCCGATACCTCGAACGGGGGCCCGGCCACGCCCAGCGGAGGATCGCCATCGGCCTGCGCGAACTGCACAGTACCGTCGGGGCAGACGATGGCGGGCGGAGGGTGGCCCGCTCTGGCAACCGTGCAGCTGCTGGTCGTCGGATCGTAGATCGCGTAAAGGCATGTGACGAAGGAATCGTCACCGAGACCGCAGACCAGGTCGTTGAGGTGTGCCAGGATCTCGTCGGGCGGCAGCTCGAGGTCGGACAGGGTCTGCAGCGCGGTGCGTACGCGCCCCATGATGACCGCTTCCGGCAGCCCGTGTCCCATGACGTCACCGATGACCAGGGCAACCCGGTCGGCTGACAGCGGGATGACGTCATACCAGTCGCCCCCCACGTCCATACCCCGTCCGGCGGGGAGGTACCTGGCCGCCGCGGTGACGGCCGGCAGCTCGGGCAGCTGGCGCGGCAGCAGGGCGCGCTGCAGCGCCTGAGACCGGGCGTGCTCGGCGTCGAAGAGCCGGGCGCGCTCCAGAGCCTGAGCGATTAGCCCGCTGAGCGTGGTCAGTAGCGCGCGCTCGGCGCCCGTTAGAAGGCGCGGCTGGTCGAAGGAGAGCACGCACAAGCCCACCACCCGCCCAGAGACGACAAGCGGCAGGTACGCCCACGCCTGCTTGCCGCATACAGCCAGCACGTCCGCCGTGGCCGGGTAGCGCCGCATGTACTCGTCCGCTGACGAGATGAACGAGGACCGACGGCGGCGCAGCACATCTGCGGCCGGGGTGAAATCGGGGACCGGGCCGTTGATCAGGTCGAGGAAAGGCTGAGAGTAGCCGATCGACCCAACCGTGCGCATCCGGCCATCCTCGACTACCTGGATGATCAGCCCTGAGGCCCCGAACGGGGGCAGTACCCGGTCGGCAACCGCGGCTACGATATCCAGCGAGGTGACAGCCTCGGCTAGGGCAGAGGCCAGATCCTGGATGCGGGCCGCGCGCTCGGACGCCATGCGCTCGGCGGCTTCCTGTTCGGCCTGGCGTGTGCGCGACTCGGTGATGTCGGTGACGTACCAGGCCAAGCCTTCGGATACAGGGACGAGTCGGAAGCGGTACCAGCGGTTGGTGTCCGGCCACTGGACTTCGAAGCTCGTCGGCGTCGTCCCGGCAACTGCTTCGCGGCAGCGGGCTTCCAGGCCCGGTACCCGGCGGATCACGAGCAGGTCCCATAGAAGTCGCCCAGTCAGGTCATGCTGTGAGTTCAGCAGACGCTCAGCCTCAACGTTGGCGAAGATTACCCGCCAGTCCCTGCCGACAGAAAGGAAACCGTCGCTCATATACCGCAGGGCGCTGCGCAGGCCGTCACTGGTCGTGCGCGCCTGCGTGGTGTCCCATGCGGTGCCCAGCATCCGGAAGGGGTTCCCGTCCGTGTCTGCTTCAACCTGGCCGCGGACCTGCACCCAGCGGGTGCTGCCGTCCGGCCAGCACACTCTGTACTCTGCCTGGTACGGCCCGCACGTGCTGACCGCCTTGTCCACCTCGGCGGTGACCCAGGCGATGTCGTCGGGATGAACGTGACTGATCCAGGTTTCGATATGTCCGTCGTAGGTGTCCGGGTCGACGCCCAGCAGAGTCATCGAAGGCTGGTCGAGGCAGAGGAGCCCCGAGGCCATGTACCACTCCCAGGCGCCGACCCCTGTTGTCCTGTAGCAATCCGACGAGCCGGTCTTGCCGTCAGGCACTAGCACCTGGGCTGGCACTAGCGGCCCTTGGCTGAGCCGCTGCGACGGCTTGCCCGCCCCCGCGACGGGCGTGGCGCTCTGCTGACCGGCCGACCTACTGCCTGTCGCACCCTTCATGCCTGCCCCCATGATGTACATGTCATCACTTTTGTACGCAGAGGTAGCAGCATAACCCCTTGTTACTAGTCGGCGACACCACTCGCCGCCATGCGGCGCCGGCTCGCCTGGCTGGCGGCGGTCAGCACTTACAGCCGAAACGTACTGCCAGCGTGCCGAAGCCCCGTGAGCCTGCCAGTACGAAGATGGGCGCGTTCACCGGGCCGGCCGGTACCCCGGCGGCCAGCATCGCGGTGACCCAGTGATCGGTGGTGTCGGTGACGAGTACCGACTGGATGTCCCGTTCGAGTTCGTCGGCGTGAGCGAGATCGAGCAGTCGATGACGTCCGGGCGGACCGCGCGGACCGCGTCAAAGCCGCAGCCGAGGGCCCGGGCCGGCGCGCCGCCCATCGAGCCGTCTGACAGATCCCGGGCATGGCAGCCGGCCGTAGCCAGCGCGACGGGCGCGCACCGACGCTATCGGTCCTGACCACGACCAGTGTGCAGCGGGTCTTCCGGGATCAGAAGAACTTCCTGCCGACGGACCGAAGCCGGTTCCGGTGAATCTGCGCCGCCCTCTCGGCTGCGTCGGGTGAGACGAGATCGCCCCACGCTCCTGCGGCCGCCTGTCCTAGCGCGACGAGCGCCTCCATCTCGTCATGGCCGAGGTCGGATCCCTGAACCAGGCGCGTGCCGAACCCGATGTGCCAGCGCTCATCACGGAGGACCAGATCCGCTCCCCGGCGAACGCCCGGAAGCCCGGGCGACAGGCGGTCGAGCGTGTCGAGCAGCGCATTCTGCCCAGCCAGGAGGACCACGCCCTCAAGCACCATGTGGTACAGCCCGACCGCGGTAGTCAGACCCCCGCGGTCCTCGGCGAGGCGCAGGGCGGTAGCCGGGAGGCGCTCCTCGAACAGGGCGACAAGCTCGGGACTGACGAGGTTGCGCAGGATCTCAAGCCGGGCCGCAGCGTCAGCCCCCGGGATGGCCGCGACCTCGGCCGCGACACGGTCGAAGAAGCGGGCGTGGCGGTACTCGTCACGGGCCTGCGCGCGAAAGCACGCCGCCACCCAGTCGTCTGAGGCAGCGGCCTGGAAGGAACCGAGGTGCCCCGACACTGCCGACTCCGCGATGTTGAAGCCCGCGATCAGCCCGAGGACCCGGGCTTTCTCGGTGTCGCCGAGCATCGGCCACGCTGCCTTGTCGGCCGCGAAATCGAGGGTTGCCTCGTCCCACTGCAGCGTGTCGGCGAGTATCACGAAAGTGTCATATCTGGTGAACATAAGTCAGTTTCTCCCAGTCCTCTGGGATCTGCTCTCCCGGTTCGAGCGCCCGGGGCTACCCGTGAGCCTGAAGGCCGAGTGCTCGCCGGACATCCGCCAAGTGGCGGCGGGCGACGGGAATGCTTTCGTGAGTACGGGTATCGGTATGCAGGAATAGCGACCCCTTGAAGCCCGGCTCGACTTCTCTTATCCGGTTCAGGTTGACAAGGAAGCGACGGTGTACGCGGAGGAACCCTTTGTCTTCGAGTTGTTGTTCAAGGCGATCGAGGCCACGGGTTGCGCCCAGGAGCCGTCCCTGGTCGCTCATCAGCCAGACGTTGTTGTGGTCAACTTCGGCGAAGCGGATCTCAGCAGGCTCTAGAAGAACCCACCGGTCCTGCCGGAAGGCCACGACCTGGCGTGAGACCGGAATGGGGTCAGTGGTGCCGAACGACGCGATCTCGGCGGGGAGCTCCTCGTCGGCAGAGTCGGGGGACCCGAACGCGAGCAGCGCACCGATAACCTGGGTTCCGATGGCGACCGGGCGTACCGAGACCCGGACGGGAGCACCGAGGAAGGGGACGAACACCTGCGCTTCCCCGCTCCAGCGAGGATCGTGCCTGGCACGCCCCATAGCCTGGCTGACCAGTCCCGGCAGCGTGGGAAGCCGCGGTGTCCAGCGGTCGCCTGGTGCGTAGGCGGGGGCGTCAGCGGGAGTTCCAAGCAGGACAGCCGCCTCAGTATTGGCGAGGACGACGTTCCCGGTCACGTCCACCGCGGCAAGCGGCGTCGAAGGCGCCAGCCGGCTGTCGGCAAAGGCCGCCGCCAGGAGAGTGCCGGCATGGTTAGCGCGCTGCCTCAGTGTGGTCTCGCAGATTGCGGAGGCCTTGCCAAGCCATGAAAGCGCGGTGCCGGGGAGCGAGCGCTTCCAGCATGAGATGCCGAGTGCGGCGAGTGGCTCATCACTCACGACATCGCGGACAGCGATCCCGGCACATATCCATGAATGAAAGGCTCTGCACCAATGCTCCGGGCCCGCGACTATGACGGGACCGTGGCTTTCCAGAGCGGTTCCCACGCCGTTGGTGCCCGTCGCCCATTCCGACCAGGTGGACCACGGGGCCAGGCCGCTGTCGGCGGCCAGTGGCAGGACTCGCTCGCTTCCGTAGGACGCCAGGACGCGTCCGTCGGAGTCTGTCACGGTCACGAGACAGTCGCTGCCGACCGCCCTGGCTGCGGACGCGGCCACACCGCCGAGCTCGGCGAAAACCGTGTCGTGCTCGATCGAGTGCGGCCTCGCGTCCGTTGCGGCGGGTGCCCGCTCCAAGCCCGGGTTGACCCTGTATTCCTCCCGGCAGCGGTACCAGGAGACGAGGATTTCTGGCCGGACTCCCTGCACGCTGTCCGCTCCGGCAACGAAGCGTTCCCAGGCGGCCGCCGTGCCATGGAGGCTGCCGTTAGCGAGCATGGGACCGTTCGCCGCGATAGCTACGCCGCTCGCTGGATCTTTAGCGCCGTTCATCCCGAGCCCCTTGAGCGGTAGCAAGAAGAGCCTTACCTTCGGACCAGCGGACTCACCAAACAACAACCTGACTCAAGGATCACCAGGCTAGCCGCCAGGTGACGGTTTTCCAAGGGCAGCAGCTGGACGCTTTCCCAGGTGGAAGCCGGACGCGGCGCCGCGGATGGGGCGCGCATTCCGAAGTGGTCACCGGAAGCCCGTCGGGGGCGTCGGGAGCTGCGTCCGATGGCATGGCAGTAGCCGGGGCCAGCACGCTCAGTCGACAGCAGGCTGTCATGGCACGAGCCGCCCGGTCCAGCAGGCCGATTGCGATAGGAGGTCATGTCAATGACGACCGGAGTGGAGCAGGCATTTCCCGAACTCATGAAGCAGAACGGCGCGACCATCGGTCGGCTGCTCGCCAACGGAAACCTCGGGCGCGCCGAGGAACGGGCCGACGGCCGCATGCACGGGCGGGTCAGGATCAACCCCGACGAGCTGGTCTGGGACCCCGCCGTCCTCGTCCTGCCCCATGGGGGCGAGCTCGAGCTTGAGCTCATCAACGACGACATGAACACGCACTGCGCGCTCTTGCCGAGCAACGGTGACAGCCAGTTCATCTGGCTCGTGAACCATTCGCGGGGAACGGCCACCCTCCACCTGGACGGCCCGGGCTACTACTGGTACAGCTCGCCCACCGGCAACGACGAAGGCCGGGGCCTGACCGGGGCGATCGTCGTGATGGGCGACGTCCCGCAGGAGGCCCGCCTCGACCGCCCGCGGCAGCCCCGGCCGTAGACCGGCGACCGGACTCGCAGACCTGCGGAAAGGAGCAGGAGATGGCAGAAGCGACAGAATACGTGGACGCGGGACGTGCCGTCGATCAGTCGACGCTGACGTTCGTAGCCGGGAGCGCGCCCCCGGTGGCCAGGAACGTCACCTACGAGCGTATTCTCCGGGCCCGTTCGGAGCCGCATAACTGGCTCACCTATTACGGTGCCTACGACGGCCAGCGCTACAGCCCGCTCGAGCAGATCAACACGCAGAACGTGAGGCAGCTCAAACCCGCATGGGTGTTCCAGTGCGGCGCGACTGGCCTGCAGGCGGGCGCGACGACGTACGCGTTCGAGGCCGCGCCGGTCGTGGTGGACGGAGTCATGTACGTCACGGGCTGGGATGGCTGGTGCTGGGCCCTGGACGCGCAGGACGGGAAGGAACTGTGGCGGTACAGGCACGCGATCCCGTTCGATGTCTCGCTGTGCTGCGGCAACGTGAACCGGGGGGTCGCCGTGGCGCGGGGCAAGGTGTTCTACGTTACCCAGAACGCCCACGTGATCGCGCTCGACGCGACCAACGGCAAGCCCGTCTGGGACAAGGCGTACGGCGACGTGCGCGCGGGGGAGAGCGCCACGCTCGCGCCACTCATCGTCAAAGACCTGGTGATCGTCGGGAGCTCCGGCGGGGAGTTCGGGGTGCGCGGTCATATGGACGCGTTCAATCTCGAGACCGGAGAGCACGTCTGGCGCTGCTACACGGTGCCGAAGCCGGGCGAGCCCGGGTCCGACACCTGGCCTCGAGATGGCGAGGCCTGGGCGCGGGGCGGTGCCAACTGCTGGATCACCGGCACCTACGACCCCGAGCTGAATCTCCTTTACTGTGGAACCGGCAACCCGGCACCTGACTTCGACGGAGAGGTGCGGCCGGGTGACAACCTCTACACCGACAGCCTCGTCGCCGTCGATCCCGACAACGGGCAGATCCGGTTCCACTACCAGTACACCCCGCACGACCTGTGGGACTACGACAGCATTGCCGAGCACATCCTGTTCGAGATGGACGGCCGCAAGGCGCTGGCCCACTTCGACAAGAACGGGTATGCCTTCATCCTGGACCGCACGAACGGCCAGCTCATCCGGGTGTTCCCGTTCGTCGACCGGATCACCTGGGGCAACATCGACGCCAACGGCAAGGTGACCGCCAAGGTGTTCCCCGACAAGGAGGGGGAGCCGGTCCACTTCTGGCCCGGGCCGGCTGGCGCCAAGGAGTGGACGCACGCGGCCTACAGCCCGAAGACGGAACTCCTGTACGTCCCGGTGCAGGACATCGGCGCCACGGCCACGCGGCGTCGCAGGGAGTTCAAGGAGGGCATTCCGTACTGGGGAGCGGGCGTCCAGGTGGACGCGGAGGACATTGCGGGCTCGGTGAGCGCCTTCGACCCGCGCACCGGCAACGAGGCGTGGCGGTACCGCCACAACGTTCCGATGTGTTCATCCGTGCTGGCCACCGGGGGCGACCTCGTGTTCGCCGGCGAGCCGGGCGGGATGTTCGACGCACTCAACGCCCGGACCGGGGAACTGTTGTGGCAGTTCCAGTGCGGAAGCGGCCACCACAGCTGCCCGACCACCTACAGCGTCGGCGGCAGGCAGTACATCGCCGCGCCGAGCGGGTGGGGCGGCTGGGTCGAGGGGTTCGTGCCGGGGATGCTGGGCGCACCCCACGGGGCCGCCCTGTTCGCGTTCGCGCTGCCGGACTAGCCCCGCCATCTTCGCGCCAGGTCCGCCGCCTGCGCGGATCTGGCGCGGCCACCCACGAGGCAGGCAATGAAAGGAGATGACAGCCATGGACCGGCAGCACGCTGTCCACCGGCCCCAAGAGCATGTCTGGGAGACCCCTCTCGCCGAGGAGATCAGGGTCTCGCCCGAGGCGTGCGCATACATGGGCGCCTGGAAGGACGAGGACTGGATCTGACCGGATAAGGCGCCGGGCCATGTCGCCCGGCGCCTTCCGGCATCCCGGGACAGAATCGCGGATACGGGAGTCGGCGGATCGGCATGTGGGTGCGGGTACTGGGTTCGGCGGCAGGCGGGGGATACCCGCAATGGAACTGCGACTGCCCCACCTGTCGCGCGGTGCGGGACGGCTCTCGCCCCGCGCGTGCCCGCACGCAGTCGTCGGTTGCCGTGAGCCCTGATCGCAAGCGCTGGTTCCTGCTCAACGCCTCGCCCGACATCCATGCCCAGATCGAGGCCTTCCCTGCCCTGCACCCGCGCAGCGGTCCTGATGGCGGCCGGGTGGTCGCGTTGCAAGCCGTGCTCCTCACGGACGCCGAACTCGACCATACGCTCGGCTTGCTGCTCCTCAGGGAAGGGCGCGGCCTCGAGGTGCACGGCACCGCGGCGGCCCGCGACACGCTCTGGGACGGGAGTTCGCTGCTCCGGACGCTCGAGGCCTACTGCCCGGTCAAATGGGAGCCCGTCGTGCCGGGACGTGCCGTGCCGCTGGGGGACGGGCTGTCTTACCGGGCCTTCGATGTTCCCACTACGAAACGGGCGCGCTTCGGGGCCGGCAGCTCAGTTAGCCCCGGCAACGAGGCGGGACGCGTGGTCGGCTACCGCCTGACCGACGAACGCACCGGCCGGGCGCTGGTCTACCTGCCGTCCGTTCAGGAGCTGACGGGGCCGGTGTACGCCGAGCTCGCGACCTGCTCCTGCCTTCTCGTCGACGGGACCTGCTGGCACGACGACGAGCTGATCAGGCTGGGCGTGGCCGGAAAGACCGCGCGGGAGATGGGGCACCTGCCGATCAGCGGTCAGGGCGGCAGCCTCGAACAGCTCTCGCCGCTCCCAGTCGACCGGAAGATCTACATCCACATCAACAACACCAACCCGATCCTGCTCGACGACGCACCGGAACGTCGGGTCCTCGAGCAGCACGGCATGGAAGTCGCCGTGGACGGACTGGAGCTACAGGTATGAGCGCCATGGTGACGATGACGGAAACCGACAGCTTCGTGGCAGCGCTGCAAGGGCAATCCCGGCGCTACCACGACCAGCATCCCTTTCACCGGAAGATGAACGAGGGGAA
>Ga0335075_10016535_pt1 | contig 11007 bp, 12 predicted proteins | sample Lox_Sample_24_FD_206723 | JGI IMG/M metagenome (GOLD analysis project Ga0335075, IMG submission 206723) | Soil microbial communities from Loxahatchee National Wildlife Refuge, Florida, United States - Lox_Sample_2.4 | ecosystem: Environmental > Terrestrial > Soil > Wetlands | place: USA... | reverse complement strand
TCATGGCGGTGGTGCGCTATCTCAACGCCTGACGATCACCAGGCGTAGAGTTCTGCAGGTTACCGGTCGGGCACGCTGTGTGACCTGACCTGTCGGGGGCACCTGGGCGGGGGGCATTCGGGGGGATGGTCTTCACCGTTGTGTTTGCGCTGGCCTCGGCCTTCTGCAACGGGGCCAACGTGCTCACGCAGCACTCGGTGAGCATCGGGGCGCCGAAGCGGGAGAAGGGCCTGCACCTGGTCGGCTACCTGTTCCGGCAGCCGCTGTGGCTGCTCGGCTGGGTCGCCGCCGCGGGCGGATTCGTGTTCCAGGCCGTCGCTTTGCGGGGCGGCCAGCTGTCGGTTGTCCAGCCCGTCCTGATCACCGAGCTGGTCTTCGTCCTGATCCTGCGGTGGCTGTGGTTCCGCCAGGACATAACGCGCGCCGCCTGGGGCGCCGCGGCCGTTGTCTGCGCGGCACTCGGGGTCTTCCTGTCCGTCGCCGAGCCCACCGGCGGGCGCGCCAACCCCGAGACGGCGGAATGGCTGTCCGCCTTGCTGGTCTTCGGCGGGGTCATCGCGCTGCTGACCGTGGCGGCCGGCCGGGGCTCGCCGATGCGCCGGGCCGCGCTGTTCGGGCTGGCCGGCGCGCTGGCCTGGGCCCTGCTGGCGGTGTTCATCAAGACCACCACCGACACGCTGGCGATGTTCGGCGTCCTGGGCATGCTCATCCACTGGCCGGTGTACGCGCTCATCGTCGCGGCCATCGCCGGCGCGCTGTACGAGCAGGCCGCCCTGCACGCCGGCCCGCTGAGCGTGTCCCAGCCGCTGCTGGTGGTGGTCAACCCGCTGGCCAGCATCGCGGCGAGCGTCTGGCTGTTCGAGGAGCACTTCACCCACAGCCCGGTGCGCATCGTTATCGCGGCCGTCTCCTTCGCGATCATGGCCATCGGGGTCGTCGAGCTGTCCCGGGCGGCGCCACGGGATCTCGCCCCGTCCCGGCCCGGCCCCTCGCGGACTGCCTCGTCCTGACCGCAGCCGGCACCGGTACCATCGGCGGGTGGCACAGGGCCGGTCGCTGTTGGTCAACTTCGTCTACTGCCCGCCCGTGGGCCACGCGATCGAGGCGCTGCACTACTGCCACGGCTACCACCGGGCCGACCCGGGCCTGCGCATCGGCCTGGCCCTCAACGCCGACAGCGCCGCCGAGCTCGCCACGCTCTGCCCGTACATCGCGGACCTCTACCCGGTCGCGCTCGACGTGTTCGATCCCCGGCGCGACCCGGGCTCGCTGGACTGGATCCCGGCGGGCTGGGACTGGGTGGCCGACGACGCCCGGGGGCACCAGGCCCCGCAGCGAGCCTTGTTTCCCGGCCTGGCCGCCTACTACGACCTGGCGGCGGACCGGTTCGGCGCGGCGGGCAGCGTGTTCGGGATGGCCGGGTCGGCGCCGCCCCGTTACTCGGCCGGCGAGCAGTTCCGGCTGCGCCTGCCCGGCCCGGCGCTGGCCGGCGCGCGGCAGCGGGTGCGCGACGCCGCGCCCGGGGCCGCCCCGCGCATCGCCGTGCTGCCCGCGGGCAGCGGGCCGCGCGGCAACTACCCGTCGGTGCGTTCCTGGCAGCTGGTGCTCGCTGCCCTGAGCCGGCGATGGCCGCGGGCCGTGTTCTGCGTGGTCGGCAAGCTAAGTCAGGACGGCCGCACCAGCACCAGCTTCGGCCGCGCCGAGTTCGGCGAGCTGGCCGGGTCGGTGCCGCGGTACCTCGACGCGGTCGACCTGCCGCTCATCGACGAGCTTGCGGTCGTCGCCGCGTGCGACGTGCTGGTGTCCCCGCACACGGGGTTCGGCATGGCCGCGCTGGCCGTGGGCACGCCCTGGCTGAGCGTCGCGGGCAACCGATGGCCGGAGTACTACTTCAACGGCGTGCCGTTCTATTCGGTGCTGCCCGACGTGACGCGGTTCCCGGCCTACAGCGGTCTTGAGCCTGAACCCGAGCCGGTGGACGACGACGGGCCGAGGGCGCCGAGCATGTGCCACGAGCGCATCGTCACCGACCTGGACGAGATCACCGAGGGAGCGGCGCGGCTCATCGAGCGCCGCTGGCCGGCCGAGCAGGCCCTGGCCGACCACGTGGCCCGGATGCTGGCGCTGCGCGCAGGCCGCGCGGACCAGATCTGGTCCGTCGACGCCGTGCACCGCAAGTACCTGAACCCCTAAAGCGGGAGGCCGCGTGTCCGCCACGTTCATCACGTCGTTCTCCGCGACCGGGCCCGGGCCGCGGGTCGCGGTCAAGGACATCATCGATATGGCGGGCGTGCCCACCACGGCCGGCTCGCGAGTGCTGGCCGACGCCGCGGTCCCGGCCGCGGCCGACGCGGCCTGCCTGGCCGGCCTGCGCGCGGCGGGCGGCCAGATCGTGGGCCGGGCCAACCTGCACGAGCTGGCGCTCGGGGTCACCGGGATCAACCCCTGGTTCGGCACCCCGGTCAACCCGCTCGGCGCCTCGCTGGCCCCCGGCGGCTCCTCGAGCGGGTCGGGGGTGGCCGTGGCCACCGGGGAAGCGACGCTGGCCTACGGAACCGACACCGGGGGATCGATCCGGATCCCGGCGGCCTGCTGCGGGATCTGCGGTCTGAAGACCACGTGGGGGCGCATCCCGCTGGACGGGGTCAGGCTGCTGGCCCCGAGCCTGGACACGGTGGGGCCGATGGCGGCCGACGTGGCCGGGCTGATCCTGGGCATGCAGTTGCTGGAGCCCGGGTTCACGCCGGCCGCCGACGCGGGCACGCCGCGGGTGGGCCGGCTGCGGGTCCCGGCCGCGGCCGAGGTGGACGACGCGGTGACCGAGGCCCTGCGCGCGACGTCCTGGGAGGTCAGCGACGTCGATGCCGATGACTGGCGGGCCGCCACCCGGTGGACGGCCACACTGCTGGTGGCCGAGGCCTACCAGACCAACAAAGACATCCTTGAACGTTACGCCGACCGCATCTCACCCGACGTAGCCCGGCGCCTGGACAACGGCCGTCAGGCGGCGCCCGCCGCCGTGGCCGCGGCGGCCGATGGGCGGGTGCGGTGGCAAGCCCAGCTCGCCGCGCTCTTCGATCGCTTCGACGTGCTGGTCACGCCCACGCTGGCCATCCTGCCGCCCACCCTGGACCGCGCCACCGAACTGCTGGAGGGCCGCTACACGATGCCGGTGAACCTGGCCGGCGTGCCCGCGGTGGCGCTGCCGGTCCCGGCCCGGGGACCGCTGCCGGCCAGCATTCAGCTGATCTCCGCGCCAGGCACCGAAGAGCGCCTGCTCACCGCAGCGGCGGCCTTGGAAGCCGCCGTCGCCCGGCTTTCATGATCCCGGTGACTTTTCAGTCGTATAGGGGCTTGTGACAAATCCGAAAAATAAGCATGCTCGCCCGGATCTGGGGTGGTGTGCCCGGGGTGGCCGCCGACGTCGTTGATGATGGCGGCGACGGCGCGGGGGGTGGAGTCGGTGATGGTGACGTGCATGGTGACCTGGTGCATGTTCTTTTTGTACAGGGCTTGGAGGTCGAAGGCTTCGTATAGCTGCTGCTGGAGCGGGGGCGGGGCGTCGGCGAGCAGGTCTCCCAGCAGCGGCAGGGCGTCGAGCAGGGCCGGGTCTCCAGGCCGGTGTCGGTTTTGGCCAGGCTGGCGAGCTGGGTGTTGATGGTGGTGCGTTCGTCTTCGAGTTCGGTGAACCGGGCCAGCACGCGGGACCGGAGGGCGGTGACGGCGGGGGCGTGGGGGTTGTCGAGGTGGGCGAGGGTTTCGATCTCGCGGGCGTGGGCGTTTTCGGCGGCGTCGATCTTGCGTAGACGTTTGGTGAGAGTGGCGGTCTGGCGGTCGCGGCGGGCCTGGTCGTCGGCGGCGGTGGCGGGCAGGTCGGCGGCGAGCAGGGCGGCGCGGTCGGGTCCGAATACGCGCTGGGCGAAGAACTGGCGGATGGCGTCAAGCAGGTGGTCTTCGCGGACCGAGATGGTGCGCGGGTGGCCTTCCGGTGCGGTGTGGCGAGGGTCGTCGGGATCGTGTGAGCAGGTGTAGTACGTGCTGAAGTAGTCCGGTCCATCGGCCCAGTAGCGGCGTGATGTGCGGGTGATCCCGGACATGCGGCGTTTGCAGGAGCGGCACCGCACCCGCGAGCGCAGGATGTAGGTGCGGCGGGTCGCGGGGTGGGTGTTGGCGGCGGTGCCGTCGCGGCTGGTGGCGTGTTCGGTGCCGATGGCCTGCGCTGTGTCCCACATCGTGCGGGTGATGATCGGAGGGTGGGTGGGTTCGGGTGACCACAGCCATTGGGTCTTCGGGGACCTGGACGGACCGGCCGCCGGGCAGGGTGCGGGTGCGGCCGAACACCATGTGACCGGTGTACTTGGGGTTGCGCAAGATCGCGTAGACGGCGGTCTCGGTCCACACCCCGGCTTTGGCGGGCGGGGGGTAGCGCTGCGGGTCGGCGGCCAGCCGCTGGCAGATGGCGTAGCAGCCGAGCCGGTCACGAAGTGCGCCAGGTGAAGATGCCCGCGATCACGGGCGCGCGGTCCGGGTCCAGGATGAGGCGGGTTTTGGTGCGGCCCTGGGCGGCTTGGCGGGGCCAGGTCGGCACCTACCGCCAGCGCCAGCCACACCCTAGGCGCATGCCGCCCGCATCAGCGCGACGGGCGGATATGCCGGTGGCCGCGCTGATAACGGTCCTGCGGGCGGTGTCCATGCCCCGCCATCATGTGCCGCCCGCCTTGCCGCCGGTTTGACGGCTGCCTTGCATCACACGTCTGCGCGGGTCAGGGGACGGCTGGCTGGCAGCGGGCACCTCAGCGGCCCGGCGGGCGCCGGGTGGGCAGGAACGGCCCGCCACCGGGCGGGGGGTGGCGGGCCGTGCGGCTGTGGCTGATGGTCACATCCTGGTGTAGGTTCCCCCGCTGCGCTGGCAATCGATCTTGGTTGACCTGCGGGTTTCCCGGCGTGCTGGCACTGTGCTGGGTGTTGCTTCACCTGGTTTTGCTGGCAATCCTGCTGGGTTGCGGGTGGTGGCTTGCTGTCCTGGATGGGTCGGCTCGGAGTTCAGCCGGGCCAGGTTGGGGTCGCGGTGTGTCTGCTTCGTCCGTTCCCGCCAATTGATGGTCCGTTGGCGGATGACGCTGGTGAGTGGCGGAGCCGTCAGGGAGCCTACACCGGCCCGGCTGGTCGAATTCTCCGCGCTGCGCGCCGTTGAGGAATGCGTTCCATTCGCCGGGGGTGAACCGCAGGATGGGTCCTTGCGGGCTTTTGCTGTCGCGGATGCCGATCATGCCATCGGGCAATGTTGCTATTTCGACGCAGTTGCCGTTTGCGAAGCTGGCGGTGGCTTTGACCCAGGTGATCTGCTGCATGGTGTTGTCCTTTCCTGGTGTTTCGGTGGGGGTGGCTGCCGGGCCGGCTCATTGCTGAGGCGGTCGCGGCCCGGCAGCCACGATTGGTGAAGTAACACGCGGGCTGGTGTTACTTCACGAAGTACCAGTTCTCTGGATAAATGTTCCCGAGCGAGTCTTGAGGGTAAACACCGCGCAGGGTGCTGGCGACGGCCGAGATCTGGGTGTCGAATTGCGGCATCCACAGCACCGGCAACTGTTCGGCGAGGTAGTTCTCATACCGGTACAGCGCGGGGATACCTCCGGAACTGGCTGGTGACCGGCTGCCCGTCCGACCAGCGGTAGCGCTTGAGCTGGACCGTGGCGGTAGTGGTGTGGCCGGAGGTGGTAACGCGGGCCGGGCCGGCCAGGCTCTCGGCAAAGTTCACCCCCACATGCCCCGGGCTGCCGAACCAGTACAGCGGCCGCCCATCAGGTACTCCGAGTACCCGATGTTGGCGCCAGTGTCATTCGCGCCGTTGATTAACGGGAAGATCCAGTTGAACTGCTCGCCGGGCTGCAAAGCCACGGTCGCTGTCCCGCCGGGGACGCGGGGCGGGGCGGCATGGCCCGATGGCGTCGTTGTTCCGCAGGCAGCCAGCACCACGGCAGCGGCCACGCTGAATACAAGCACCCGGACACGCCGCAGTAGGGTCGCGCAAGCGGGCATAATCAGGTTCACCTTCTTTTGAGGAGGCGAAGGCCCGGCAACTGTTTGCGACGGGCGCCGGGCCTTCACACCGAACGGGGAACTAGCCAGCAACGGTCACGATGACCGGCTGATCACGGCCAGGACACCCTTGATGGTGGCCACTACCTGCGCGGGGGTGGCGCCGGGATGATGCCAGTACGCGATCTGGACATACCCATCACAGTCATAGGTGACCTCCAGTGACTGGCGGCCCTCACGGCGCAGCGTGGCCCGGATGTCGAGCACGCCCTGGGTGTCGTGGATGCGGCTGTCCAGCCCGGCCGCGCTAAGCTCGGCGGCGACCTGGCGCATGCGCCGCTCGGTCTCTGCTTCGGTCTCGGCCCGGTCGCCGGTGGCAGGGGTAGTCACGATCCCTCCGTGCGCGGTAGTGGGGTGCGAGTGCCCTGCTCGGCCTGGCCGATCAGATCAGCCATCTCAGCCGAGGTGGCGGCCGACAACGCGGTGTCGCGGCGGGCACCGGGCAGCCGCCGGTACGCCCGAAAGCAGTTTTCAGGGGCCAGCCAGATCACGATCCAGCGCTTATGGTCGGCGCGCAGTTGCGCCGCCTGCTGCCATCGCTGCGCGTCGTCGTCGGTGCCGCCGGGGGCCGGGTGGGAGGTGGGGGTCACACCCGGCCCCCGGCGGCTAGCGGCGCGGTGGCCGCGCGGGTGTCGATGACGACCAGGCCCGGCCGGTACTTCGCGGCGACCTGGCGGGTCTGTTCCCAGCAGGTGCCGCACAGCGGGTAGGACTGTCCCCAGCACTCACGCCACAGGGCGCCACGATCGTGATAGCCCGCGCCGGGGTCGTTGAAGATGCCGAACATGGCCACCACCTGCGCGGCCCGGCGCGCCCGTGCGCAGCCCAGGCTGTTGCACAAGGTGGCGCCGTCCGGCGTGGTCAGGATGATCTCATCCCAGCCCGGCGCCGCGGCGGTCACCGTGGCCGCCGCACGGTGGCCAGCCCGGCATACATGTCGGCGCTGACGCTGTGTACTGGGGCGTGCTCGGGCCGCCATTCGCTGACCGGCACCACGCCCGGCGGCACCAGAGCCAGCGCGCCGAACAAAGCCGTGACCTCACGGTGAGTGCGGGCAGTGATCCCGGCCGGAATCAGCGCGTTATACGCCGCCACCGCGCACGCGACCTGATCGGGCGCGAAATCAGCCGTCAGGTGCGAGATTACGACGAAGGAGCCGGGAGCTAACGGGGCTGTCAACGCGGCCACCACCCCGGCCGGGTCGTCGGCATCGGCCAGAAAATGGAGGATGGCGACCAGGATCACCGCGGCGGGCTGGGCGAAGTCCAGCGTCCGGGCCGCTTCGCGGACGATCACCTTCGTGTCGCGCAGGTCGGCGCCCACGTATTCGCAGGTGCCCTCGCGGCTGGGGGTCAGCAGCGCGCGGGCGTGTGACAGCACGAGCGGGTCGCTGTCAACGTAGACGACGCGGGATTCGGGAGCGATGGCCTGGGCTACCTGGTGGGTGGCTCCTGGGACGGGCAGGCCCGGCCCGATGTCAAGGAACTGTCGGATCCCGTACTGGCCAGCCAGGTAACGCACCGAGCGGGCCAGGAACGCGCGATTGGCCCGCGCGCTGGCCACGACCTGCGGGCGTTGGGCGGCGACTTCCTCGGCCGCCTTGCGATCGGCCGGATAATGATCTTTCGACCCCAGCCAGTAAGAATAGACCCGGGCTGGGTGCGGGATACCGGGATTAAATCGGGGCGTTCTGGGGCTGGCGGACGGGCTGCCAGTGATCGGCGGATCGCCCGCTAGCTCAGGCCCCGCGGTCAGAGAATGGCTGTCGGTCACGCGCACGACGGTATGAGCGCGCGGAATAGCCGGGCAATGGCACTTCTATGGCGCTGGATTGAAAGTGCCAGGCAGGGTTACCAGGGGCAGCAGATGACCAGGGTGAGAGTGTCATGCCGGTCAGTAGGGGAGGCTGACGAACGAGGCAAGGTCGCGCATCTCGGGGGTAAGAGTGCGGCGGCGTTGGATGATCTTCGTCAGGATGTCGCTTGCGTGACGCTGCTGGGGTAGCCATTCGGGCCGCTCGCGGCGTAGCTGCTGGAGCACGCTGATGGCCTCCGGGTACTGGCGCAGGCTGACGTGAGCCTGGGCGACATCCAGCCGGTGGCTGGGAGCGTACCTGCGTACCGGCAGCTTGAGCCGGGTGAGCCTCCTGGCGATGTCCAGGGCTTCCTGGGGGTTGTCCTGGATCGTGGCGTTCTCGGCAGCGGCCACTGAGACCGTAAATGGGCCGAACACGTGCCATGGTGCGTAGGGCAATTTGAAGTCCCGGTCGGTACCGGCCGATGCCATCCGCGCCAGCCGAAGTGCATCGCGCGCCTGGCTGGGCTGGTTGTCGCGCACGGCGGCCGTGGACGCGCGGATAAGCAGCCGTCCCCACGCGGCCAGCTGGTTCCTGTCGGCTGAGAACTTCGGCTCGCCGTCATCGGCCCACCGGAAGGCCAGTTCCCTGGCCTCGGCTAGTTTCCCCTGCCGGATCAGTCCCCAGCATCGTTCCTCGACCACCGACATCGCGATCAGCGGGCCATCCGCGTCAGCCAGTGCCAGGTCGAACGCCTTGTCGGCGGTGTCGAACTGCCAGGTGTGCAGCATGAGGGCCCCGGTGACCTGGCGTGCCTGCGCCCGCACCGTCCTAGCGGCAACCTGGGCGCCGTTGACTGAACCGGCGACCAGCGCGTCAGCGTCACGGAGCAGGGCCGGCAGCACAACCCCTAGCTCACCAAACCTGCTGGCCAGCAGCAGCGGCAGCACGCCTCGGAACGTGGACCTGACGCCTTCCAGGGTCGGTTCCTCGGGTATATGTACGTCCGACGTGCCCTCCAGGGCGCTGCGGACGGGCTGCCACGTAGCCATGCTTTCTGGGTGGGGCAATGGGGCGTCACCCTGGGGTACAAGGGCTGATGTCGGCACGCCCAGCGCAGCGGCGATCTTGTGAGCGGTCTCCAGGCGGGTGTCGTTGATCTCGTGCTGTTCGAGCTTGCGGACAAGAGATCGGGATACGCCGGCCGCGCGGGCTAGATCGTCCTGGGTGAAGCCGCGCCGCTTGCGAGCCTCGCGCACCCTGTCGCCGATAGTGCGTGCCTGGTCCATCGGACTTGCCTCCATGCGGCTTGCGGCTGCGCTGCCAGGATACGCAATACCGCTTCCTCGCCCGGCTTGGCGCCGTACCGGTGCCATGGTTTCGGCCCGTGCCAGGTGCATCGCAGCCCTGTCGACCTTAGCCGACCGCTACCGGCCGCCTGATTGGCGCTCTCTCTGGGCAGCTGCTCAGGTAGCTGCCAGATCTGTTCGCGCTCGTGGAGCGACGAGCGTGCCACACCCGGATGGTTCTCGCCGCGCGTGTGACGCCGAGGCGGCCGCCGGGGCCGCGCGGGAGATGCTGGCCAGGGCACAGGGATGGAGTCCGCGTGTCCGTGACCGGGTGATGGCCGTGTCCGGCGCGATCGGTACGCTGGGCGACAGCCTTGCTGCACGGGAGTTCACCGAACCTGCTAGGGAGCAGGGTCCTCTCTGAGCGATGGCGTCCGGCATGCTGGCCCACACTGGCCAGATGGATCCCGCGGTGCCTCGATCTTCAGCGTGACGCCGAGTGACGCCCCACGTCGGGCGGGGCGCCGGAGGCGACCGAAGGCCCGGTGGCGTACTGGCTCTGCTGGTCCGTCACGTCTATCACTGGCGTCTCCTCGCTTGTCAGGAGCTGCACCGTCGAAATTGAAGTCCGAAATTCTGGCCAATTATGCGGGGGCTCGTGCTGTGGATTCGCGGATTACGAGGCGAGTAGGGCAGAACTCGAGTCGTGCAGTGAGATCCCTGCTGGTGATAAATTCGATTGCGAGTGACGCGGCTTTGAAGCCCATGTCGAACATGGGCTGGCGTACGGTGGTTAGCGGGGGTGCCAGGTACTGAGCAAAGGTGTCATCGAAGCCGATAATGGAAATCTGGCGCGGTACGAGAATCCCGCGTGAGTACAGGGCTTGCATGGCGCCGGCCGCTACCAGGTCAGAGACCGCGAATACCGCGGTGATATCGGGGGCCTGCGTGAGCAGGCGGCGCATGTAGGTGGCGCCTACCTCCAGGCCGCCCCACCCGCCTTGCTCCCGCTGGTAGTGGCCGGGGACGATCCGGGATTCGTCAAACGGAATGCCGGCTTCCTGGAGTGCGTCGCGGTAGGCGTCGAATCGCTCCTTGGGAATCCCCGCGTCGGGCCGGCGCGGTTCCTCATCGAGGAACGGCTCGCCTAGGAAGCCTATTTTCCGGTGCCCGAGCTGGAGCAGGTGGCGCATGGCCTCGGTTGCGCCGGCGTGGTTGTCCACAACGACTGCCGGGGCCGCATCACATAGGCGCCGTTCAACTTCAACGGCCGGGATGCCAGCCTCCAGCGCGAGCTGGACATTCCTGGCGTGCACGGCCGTGGTGAAGACAATCCCGTCGACACGGCGCTTGAGCAGCGCCTCGACGCTTTCGCGTTCCCTGTCCTGATCCCCACGGGCATTGAAGAACAGGACGTTGAAGCCCTGCTCCGCTGCTGCCTGCTCGGCGCCGACGACGACTTCGGCGACGAATGGATGGGACAGCGCTCCGTGCAGGATCAGGCCGAGTGTGATCGTCTTACGTTTCCGGAGTTCCTGGGCGACAACGTTGAGGCGGTATCCGCTGTCACGCAGAGCCGCCTCCACTCGCTCACGCGCTTCAGCGGATACATAGCCGTTCCGGTGGACCACCCGCGACACCGTCGCCGTGGAGACCCCAGCGAGGGCGGCAACGTCTCTCAGCCGGACGTCTTGCATGGCCAGATACTAGGTTGGCGAGCGGCGGCAGGCCGCGTCCGGCGATCAAGTCCGCCGGGCGGGGCGCCCGGGGCAAGCGGCCTGGCGTGACGCTGTGCGAGAGTGCTCACGCGGCAGCCTGCTGGGC
>Ga0335075_10016534_pt1 | contig 11007 bp, 9 predicted proteins | sample Lox_Sample_24_FD_206723 | JGI IMG/M metagenome (GOLD analysis project Ga0335075, IMG submission 206723) | Soil microbial communities from Loxahatchee National Wildlife Refuge, Florida, United States - Lox_Sample_2.4 | ecosystem: Environmental > Terrestrial > Soil > Wetlands | place: USA: Florida... | reverse complement strand
GACCGGGTGGTGTTGATGCTGGCCGAGCAGGGCGGCGAGCCCGTGGCCGGCGCCCTCAACCTGATGGGCGCCGACACGCTCTACGGGCGGAACTGGGGCTGCCGCGGCGAATGGCCGTTCCTGCATTTCGAGCTTTGCTATTACCGGGCAATCGAATTCGCGATCGCGCACGGCCTGAAGCGGGTCGAGGCAGGGGCGCAAGGCCAGCACAAGATTCAGCGCGGCTATTTGCCGGAGCCGACTTTTTCCGCGCACTGGATCGCGCATCCGGGACTGCGAAGGGCGATTGCCGATTACCTCAGCCACGAGCGTCGGGAGATTGCCGCCGAGATGGCGGCGTTTTACGAACTCTCCCCGTTCCGCGCCGGCGAAAGCACCCGATAGCGGCGCCGCCGGAGCAAGCCTCGGAGCAGCCTCCGATTCTCGCTGCGCTGCGGCAATTTTTGCCTCATCGTGATGGTTCTTGACGGCCGATTCGACGCGCGGGTACAGTGGCTTCCGATCGGTTGCGTTCTTCGCACTCTCGCGGAAATCGGAATGGGGCCGGGTAAAATCCGCCAGGGCGAACCCGACGCTCCGTTTGGAACATGCCGGGAAAGATCCGGGAACGACAGGGGCGGATTGCACGATGCCAACGATTCTCGACCGTGGAAGAACCGTCGCGGGTCCTAAGTTCAACCGCTGGCTGGTCCCGCCGGCCGCACTCTGCATCCATCTCTGCATCGGCATGGCCTACGGATTTTCCGTCTATTGGCTGCCGATGACGCGGCTTGTCCCGCACGCCAACGTCGCCGCCTGCAAGGCTCAAGGGTTCCTCTCGGCGCTCTTCACCACGCAATGCAACTGGTCTGTTCCGGCCGAGACTCATATCTTCGAAACCTTCATCGCCGTCCTCGGCATTTCGGCGGCGATCTGGGGTGCCTGGCTCGAGCACGCCGGCCCGCGCAAGACCGGCTGCATCGCCGCCCTCTGCTGGGGCGGCGGCCTCGTCATCGGCGGCCTCGGCGTCTCCGTCCACCAGCTCTGGCTCGTCTATCTCGGCGCCGGCCTCTTGGGTGGCATCGGCCAGGGCCTCGGCTACATCACCCCGGTCTCGACTCTCATCAAGTGGTTTCCGGATCGGCGCGGCCTCGCCACCGGCTTCGCCATCATGGGCTACGGCGGCGGTGCGATGATCGGCGCGCCACTCGCGGTTTGGCTGATGGCGCGGTTCACCACGAATGGCATCCCCGGCGTCGCCGCCTCGCTCAGCATCCTCGGCGCCATCTACATCGTCGTGATGTCGATCGGCGCCTTCGGCTTCCGCGTGCCGCCCGCCGGCTGGCACCCCGAAGGCTGGACGCCGACCGACGAGGCCGAGAACGCGATGATCACCAGCCGCCACGTCCATCTCGACCGCGTGCTGAAGACGCCGCAGTTCTGGCTGATCTGGGGTGTGCTCTGCCTCAATGTCACCGCCGGCATCGGTGTGATCTCGATGGCGAGCCCGATGCTGCAGGATGTGTTCGGCGCCAAGCTGATCGGCGCCACCGTCGCGCATCTCACGCCCTCCCAGGTGCACGCGGCGATCGTCGCCGCCGCGGCCGGGCTGGTCGGGCTGATCAGTCTCTTCAACAGTCTGGGCCGGATCTTCTGGGCCTCGCTTTCCGACAAGATCGGCCGCAAGACCACCTACTATACGTTTTTCGTTCTCGGCATCGTGCTCTACGTGCTGCTACCGACCTGGGGCCATCTCGGGATTCCCGCCCTCTTCGTGCTCAGCATCTGCATCATTCTCTCGATGTATGGCGGCGGCTTCTCGACCGTGCCCGCGTATCTTGCGGATATCTTCGGCACCCAGATGGTCGGCGCCATCCATGGCCGGCTGATCACCGCCTGGTCGGTCGCCGGCATCATCGGGCCGGCACTGATCGCGGGCGTGCGCCAGTTCCAGCTCAACCATGGCGTGCCGCACAACCTCGTCTACGACCGCACGCTCTACATCATGGCGCTCCTGCTTTTCGCCGGGCTGATCTGCAACTTCTTCGTCAAGCCGGTGGCCGATCACCACTACATGGACGAGGACGAGCTGGCGCGCGAGCGTTCGCTCCAGCATGAGCAGATCGCCTCCGACCGCCGCGGCGTACTCACGGCCGCCCGCGGCGCCTTCGGTGCCGCCGGCACGCTCGCCTGGCTCGGCGTCGGCGTGCCGTTCCTGATCGGCGTCTGGATCGCGCTGGCCAAAGGCGCCGCGCTGTTCTAGAGCGGGAGGGATCACCTCAGCTCACCCATCCCGCTCCACCCTTTTGTTTTCCCGCCTGATGGAGACCAAGGGCGGCGCCTGATCCACGCCGCGCCGGCGCTCTTGCCTTTCCGTTTCGAATCGTCCACCTCTCACCGTAGATTGTGGCTGCGCGGCACAATTCGCGGCATGGCAGGCGGCAGCGAGATCGGAGGGCAGGCGTGGTCGGATCATTGGAAGGGGCGTTCGTGCGCCTGCCTCGGCCGGCGGCACTTTTCCAGGAGCGTGCCGCGCGTTTCAATGCCCTCGCCGACACGCACACGCTGGCACCCACGTTGCGGTTCCTGGCGGCCCTCTCGGGCATCCAGCAGCGTTTGGCGGAGAGCCTGCCGGTGCCCGCGATCCCTTCGATCGAGGAACTCGAGGGCGCTTATGGCTATGCGCAGGCGCCGGTCGAACGCACCCGCTACGATCCCGACGGTGCGGCGCTCGCGATCGCCGACGCGCTGATCCTCGGGCTTGCCGAAGTGCCGATGCCGGAGCCGGCTGAGGCGGCTCTGGCGCGGCTGGCGGCAGCGAACGCCGCGGAGCGCGAGTCGGCACTTCGCGGCGTGCTCGAAGAGCCGGCGCCGGACAGTGCCTTCGCCGAGCATGCGCTGCTCGCCGCCGCCTTGCAGATCGGTTTCGCCGGCATGGCCGCCGAGATGGAGGCGGAGCGATTGCAGCCGGTGGCCGAAGGCACCGCCTGCCCGGTCTGCGGCAGCCCGCCGCTCGTTTCGCTGATGCCCGATTGGCAAGGCGCGCGCGGCACGCGTTACTGCGTCTGCGGACTTTGCGGCACCGCCTGGAATTATGACCGCATCAAATGCACGCTGTGCGGCTCGACGGAGGGCATTGCCTATCACCGGAGCAACGGCGACGCCGGGGCAATCGAGGCCGAGAGCTGTGCAGCATGCCGCCGCTACGTCAAGATCCTGCATCAGCACAAGGACCCGTCGCTCGAGCCGTTGGCCGACGATGTGGCATCGCTCGGGCTCGATCTGCGCATGCGCGAGACCGGTTTCGCACGCGGTGGCATCGATCCGTTTTTGCTGGGCTACTGATCGCCGCGGATCGCACTTTCGTCAGGCGAATTCGCCGGCCTCCATGCGCGGCAAGCCGACGCTCCCCGGTCGGCGACTCGCGCACTTTCTGCTCGACTGTGGCGTGCATCGGTTGGATTATGCACAACCCCTGCGTTCGCCGAACCCCACCCTGCGGCAATCCCCTCATGCTGATCGGTCGGCTCCTCCTCGTCCTCGCCATCCTGCTGCCGTTGCCGGTCGCCGCGGCCGGGCCGCCGGGCATCGTGCTCAAGGTGGCAACCTGGAACATGGAATGGTTCACGCTTCGCCGGGCCGGAGATCCGGCGCTGCCCCCGACGGTGAAGCCCAAGCGACCAGCGGATATCGCCCGCCTCCGCGCCTACGCGGCGATCCTGAACGCGGACGTCGTCGCGTTGGAGGAGGTGGACGGGCCGGCGCCGGCGGCGGAGGTGTTTCCGCCCGACCGCTACGTGCTGCATTTCACCCGGGATCACGTGATCCAGCGCGTCGGATTCGCCATCCGCCGCGGCATCGCCTTTACCGCAAATCCGGACCTCCGAGGGCTCGATCCCTACGCATCGGACGCGCCCGAGCAGTTGCGGAGCGGCGCCGACGTCACGCTGCATCTCGGTGGCAGAAATCTCCGGATCCTGGCAGTCCACCTCAAGACGGGCTGCTGGGAAGTGGGGCTGAACAGCCGCCGGCGCGCCTGCGCGGTCATGCGCGAGCAGCTTCCCGTGCTCGAGCGCTGGATCGAGGCGCGGCGGCGCGAAGACACGCCCTTTCTGATCATCGGCGACTTCAACCGCGTGCTTGGCCCGGACGATGCCTTCCTCGCCGGCCTCGATCGGATCACGCCGCTCGCGGTGGCGACGGAAGGCTATCGCAATCCCTGCTGGGGCGGGCGCTACAGCACCTTCATCGACCAGATTCTTGCCGGTGACGCCGCGCGGCAATGGATGCAACCGGCGACATTCCGCGTGCTTGTGTATCGCGAAACCGCGCCGGAGTGGCGGGAGCGACTGTCCGACCATTGCCCGGTCATGGTGAATTTCAAGGTTCCCGGCTGACGCCCGGGCGGATTGGCGGGATCCGCTCTCCCTGACATCATCGGGGCGCACCGGAAGGAGCGACCATGCTCCTCACCTTCTTCGTCTCCGGCGCCTCCTCCGGCTTCGGATCGACCTCGAGCCGGGCCTGGTCGCCGCGGCTGCCGTCTATGCCGGGACGACACCGCTCACGCGCGAAGACATCGCCGTTTCCGTCGCCTGGGCGGCCGGCCTTCCCGCGCACGTGAACATCAATAGTATCGAGATGATGCCGATCCGCCAGGCGCCTGGGCCGCTCGTCATCAAGCGGCGCTGAAGCCGAGGTTTGGAGATCCACCGATGCAACGCCTGTTCGCTGTCATTCGCTCGCGCGGCCCCGCCTGGAACGATTCGCTGCCGATGGAGCAACAGCCGGAGTGGCCGGCGCACGCCGCCTGCATGGACGCTCTACACGCCGAGGGGTTCGTTCTCCTGGTCGGTCCGCTCGAGGGGACGCCGGATGCTCTGCTGATCGCACGTGCGAGCAGCGCGGAAGAGGTGGGGGCACGACTCGCAAAGGATGTCTGGATCGAGAAGAAGCTGCTCGGAGCGGACCGAATTGCTCCCTGGACCCTCCGCCTCGGTTCGCTCGGCTAGCGCGGCCCTGCCCGCCAACCTGGCGCCGCCCGCGCTCGTCGCCTGTTCCAGTTCGCCAATGCCGGCCGCCCGCTCGGCGATCCCGCCAGGGCTCTCGGCGGGACGATACGCCGAACAGCGTGGCGTCCGGCGGCGAAGAGATCGTTGAAGGACACGCCGCCGGTTGCCCGTTGCAGCCGCTCGACGCAACTGGACCCGCCGCTGTCGAGCGCGCCGTCGCCGCGCGCACGCTTTGGCGAACCCGACCGCCGCGAATGCCATCGCCTGTTCGTTGTGCGAACGGAATGTCAGCAGCATGCCCGTCGCACCGGAAATCGGCCCCCTCCGCCATGCGGGGTTGCGTCCGCTTCCGGAGATCTTTCACCATTGTCCGCGAAGAGCAAGCTGCATGGAGTGTCGCTTGTTCCGGCAGCGCTGTTTCGCCCTCCTCGCCGGAATCCGATCGTCGAGAGGAGATGGCTTTCGGAAATCGCCGATGCCGCCTTCGCCGGCCTCCGGATGTCTCTCAAGAGCTCGAGAATTCGGGAGTTCGATGGTTCAGGACTTATAAACGGATACGAAACCTGAACGTTTCTGGAACATCTGGCGCTCCCATCCGCGTCTAGTCCAGGGCGATGAAATCGATCATGAAATTTTGCAGAGAATCATGTATCGAAGCATCCGGCAAGGCATGCGCTATCGCTCCGCATTTTCTGTGGCGGCGGCGAGCGAGGATGGCAGGGCCCGGAAAAGCCGAACCCGGCATCCCGGGTCGGTCATACCGCCTTCTTGAGCGAGGGCGACGCCTTGAAACGCACCGTCTTGCCGGCCTTCACGCGAATCGCCTCTCCGGTCCGCGGATTAAGTCCCTTGCGCGCCCTTGTCTTGCGCACAGTGAAGGTTCCGAAGCTCGGCAGCTTGAACTTGCCGGTCTTTTTCAGCTCTTTTACCACCGCCGCCATCAGTTCGCCGGCGGCACGGTTGGCCGCAACTCCGGAAAGATCGGCCGACTCCTGGAGTACCTGGGCTATGAAAGCTTTCGACATTGCATCCTCTGTTTTCAACGGCGTGCCGCGTCAATTCGCGAGGCTTCGCCATATTTGCTGGCTAGGCGCTCGTCAAAATTCCGCGCCGGCCGAGCCTTCTAGGCCAAGCCGCAAGATTCGGCTAGAGCTTCGGCTAGAAAAATTTCCGTTATGACCGTACCCGCTGCACCGACGGAATCTTTTGACGCGCGCTTCGCCGAGCTCGACACCTGGCCGCCGGAGAGCGTGCTCGACGTACTTTTCGAATCCCAGCTTGCCGCCGTCGCGGCGGTGCGCCCGGCTTTGCCCGCCATCGCCGCCGCAGCGCATGCCGCGGCGGCCCGGCTCGGTTCCGCAGGGCGGCTTGTCTATAGCGGCGCCGGCACGTCAGGACGCATCGCCGCCCAGGATGGAGCGGAGCTTTCCCCCACCTTCGGCTGGCCGGTTCGACGCGTCCTGCTGTTGCCGGCCGGAGGTCCCGACTCCCTGTTGCGTGCCGTCGAGCGCGCAGAGGACAATGACGGCGCGGCCCGCGCCGCCGTCACGAAAAACGCAATCTCCACCTCGGATGTTGTGATCGGCGTTGCCGCCAGCGGCGCCACGCCTTACACCCTCGCCCTGCTCGAGGCAGCCGGACAAGCCGGAGCGCTGACAATCGGTATTGCAAACGCGCGCGCGACACCGCTGTTGGCAGCAGCCGAGCATCCGATCCTGGCGGAGACCGGCGCCGAGGCAATCGCCGGATCGACGCGGCTCAAAGCCGGAACGGCGCAAAAGGTGGTTCTCAATCTCCTCTCGACCCTGCTGATGATTCTCCTCAATCGGGTCTACCGCGGCCGCATGGTCGATCTCGAAATCACCAGCGCAAAGCTGCGCCGCCGGGCGCTGCGCATGATCGGCGAACTCTCGGGTGCGGACGAAGCCGAAACGGAAACGCTGCTCGCAGCCGCCGGCGGCAACGTGAAGCGTGCGCTTCTTCTCGCGCATGGGTTGCAGCCGGCCGCGGCAGACCAGTTGCTCGCACGCCACCAAGGCAGTCTGCGCGCCGCATTTGCTGAACTCGCTCTGCGGCCGGGCGCCAAGCGACCGTGATCCGCGAGGCGATCGTCGTGCCGCTGCTGTTCGACGGCGTTGCACTGCGCCCCGAGATGGCAGTCCTGATCGAAGGCGAACGCATCGCGGCAGTCGGCCCGTCTGCCGACATTCCGTCCTCCTTCACAATCACGCGCCCCGAGGACGCTGCGTTTCTCGCGCCGGGCCTGATCGACCTTCAGGTGAATGGCGGCGGCGGCATCTTGTTCAACGACGCGCTCGATCGCCGCGGTCTCGCCGAGATCGCCGCCGCGCACCGTGCATTGGGCACCTCGTGGTTCCTGCCAACCGTTATCAGCGGCAGCACGCGGGAAATTGCCGTGGCGCTCAAGGCGACGCGCTCTGCCATCGCGGCGGGCGATTCCGGCATCCTCGGCTTGCATGTCGAGGGACCGTTCCTCAACCCGCGCCGGCGCGGCATCCATCCCGCCGACGCGATCCGCCCGCTCACCGACGCCGATGTTCAACTGCTGACCGCTCCCTTTCCCGGCGTCCTGATGCTGACGCTCGCACCGGAAACGGTTTCGGACGCCGCGCTGCGCGCGTTTGCCGAAGCCGGCGTGATCGTGATGGCGGGTCACAGCGAGGCCATGCCAGAGCAGATCGCGGCGGCGCTCGCGCTCGGTCTCGTCGGCTTCACGCACCTCTTCAACGCCATGCCTTCGATTGCCGCGCGTGCGCCAGGGCCGGCTGGCGCCGCACTCGCCGGCCGGGCAGGCTTCGCTTCGGTGATCGTGGACGGCTTGCACGTGCATACGGCCCTGCTCCAACTGGCAGTTGCCGCCAAGGGCACGGACCGGCTTTTTCTCGTCTCCGATGCTATGCCGACCGTCGGCTCCGCGACCACCTCGTTTCGTATCGGTAACACCCTCGTGAGCCTTCGCGAGGGCAGACTCGCCGGCCCGGACGGCACGCTCGGCGGCGCTCAGCTTGCTCTCGCCGAGGCAGTGCGCAATACGCATCGGCTGCTCGGACTGCCCGCGGCCGAGGCACTGCGCATGGCGACCGCTACCCCTGCCGCCTGCGTCCGCCGTGCCGACCTTGGTGCAATCCGCCCCGGCGCGCGCGCCGACCTCGCGCTGTTCGACGCCTCGCTCACTCTGCTCGGCACCTGGCACGGCGGGCTCTTCACGCCGTGCGACACCACTCTTCGGCAATGAATGTCTTCAGACATGAATATGGACGTGCGGCGTGCTGCCCGTCCCGTGCACGTGCCGCGCGCCCGCTTCGTGAACCGGTACCACGTGCAGGCTCGCGTGCCGGACGCCACGCTCCACCGTCATCGCATCGGCAAGCGCCCGCACCGCCGTGAGCGGCCCCTTCAACACGGACACCTCGAGCGCATTCGCATGGTCGATCGGCACCCGCATGGCCGTGACGACGAGGTCGTGATGCTCGTGCAGCGCCCGGCTTAGCCGGTGCGCCAGCCCACGCATCTCGTACTCGAAGACGTACCCGAGCACGGCCATGCAGAGCGTCTTGCCCTCGGCAACCGCGTCGCGTGCTGCCGCGTCACGGATCATGTCGCGGACAGCCTCGGAGCGGCTGGCATAGCCGCGACGCTGCATCAGCGCGTCAACCGTGCGCAGCAGGTCATCATCGATGGTGATCGTGATCCGTTCCATGCTCGGCGAGCCCCGGGGAGATTGCGTCCCGCGATCGCAGCGTACCGGTCAGCCAGCCGGCTCTTCAAGAGAGGTTGACAATAAGAGCTTTCTTTAGAATAGTATGATTGCTGCGTCCAATCCACGTTTGCGGTGTCTCTTGCGGCGTCTTCTTCGAACTGTCTTCGATGACCGGCAGAACGGCCTCGGCGTCAAGGTGGCCGGCATCTATGTCATCCTGATCGCCGCCAATCTCGTCGCCTGGGCGTGGGCCCTCGCCTCGTTCCGTCACTACCCGCTGCTGCTCGGTACCGCGCTGCTCGCCTACGGCTTCGGCCTGCGCCACGCGGTCGACGCCGACCACATCGCGGCGATCGACAATGTCACGCGCAAGCTGATGCAGGAGGGCAAGCGACCGGCCGCGGTCGGCTTCTTCTTCTCCCTCGGCCATTCGACCATCGTCGTGCTCGCCTCGGTCGGCATCGCCGCAACGGCGCTCGCCATGAAGAGCCGGTTCAGCGAATTCCAGGCCGTCGGCGGCATCGTCGGCACCCTGGTCTCGGCACTCTTCCTGCTCGCGATCGCGGCCATGAACATCGTGATCTTCATCACGCTGTATCGGACGTTCCGTCGCCTCGCCCAAGGTGGGCGCTATGAGGAGGAGGATCTCAACGCCCTGCTCGCCGGCCGTGGCTTGCTCGCCCGCCTGTTCCGCCCGATGTTCCGCCTGATCCGGCGAAGCTGGCACATGTACCCGCTCGGGTTTCTGTTCGGCCTCGGCTTCGATACGGCGACCGAGGTCGGGCTGCTCGGCATCTCGGCAGCTGAAGGCGCCAAGGGCATGCCGATCTGGTCGATCCTCGTCTTTCCGGTGCTCTTCACCGCCGGCATGTCACTGATCGACACCACCGACAGCATCCTGATGCTCGGCGCCTACGGCTGGGCCTTCGTCAAGCCGATGCGCAAGCTCTACTACAACCTGACGATCACCTTCATTTCGGTCGTCGTCGCTCTGCTCGTCGGCGGCATCGAGGCGCTTGGGCTCATCGGCGATCAGTTCGGTTTGCACGGCGTGTTCTGGGGCGGCTTGAGCGCGCTCAACGACCATTTCGGCACGCTCGGCTATGCGATCATCGGCATCTTCGTATTGAGCTGGACGGGCGCCGCCCTGGTCTATCGCTTTCGCGGCTACGATCGGCTGGAGGCCGAGCGCTGAGGCCGGCAGCCGACAATGATCCCGCCCGTCCGACCCTCGGCCTCCCCTCAGGCGCTCGCCTGCGAAACGAACTTGGTGACGAGATAGCCCTCGATCGCCTCCAGCCCGCCCTCCGAGCCGTAGCCGGAATCCTTGACGCCGCCGAACGGCACTTCGGGCAACGCCAGCCCGTGATGATTGATCGAGATCATGCCGCTCTCGACCGCGCCCGCGATCGCATTCGCGGTCTTGGCCGAGCGCGTGTAGGCGTAGGCAGCAAGTCCGTACGGCAGCCGGTTGGCTTCGGCTACCACCTCCGCAAAATCGCGGAACGGCGCGATCATTGCCACCGGCCCGAACGGCTCCTCGTTCATCGCCCGCGCCGTCTTCGGCACATTGGTCAGCACGGTCGGCTCGAAGAAATAGCCCTTGTTGCCGATCCGTTTGCCGCCGGTGACGAGTTCTGCGCCCTGCTGCACGGCATCCGTAATGAAGCCCTCCATCGCCGCCACGCGCCGCTCGTGTGCAAGCGGGCCCATCTGGGTTGCCGGGTCGAGCCCGTCGCCGACCTTCAACCCCTTGGCAGCCGTCGTGAAGCGATCGACAAAATCGTCGTAGACCTTCTCCTGGACCAGAAACCGGGTCGGCGCGATGCAGACCTGGCCGGCATTGCGGAACTTGTTGCCGGACAGGATCTTGGTTGCGGTCTCGACGTCCGCATCCTCGAATACGATTGCCGGCGCGTGGCCGCCGAGTTCCATCGTCACACGCTTCATGTGCGCCCCGGCCATCGCCGCAAGCTGCTTGCCGACCACGGTCGAACCGGTGAACGAGATCTTGCGCACGAGGGGATGCGGGATCAGGTAGCTCGAGATCTCCGCCGGCACCCCGAATACCAGATTGATGACGCCTTCCGGCACGCCCGCCTCGGCATAGGCGCGCACCAGTTCGGCGCAGCAGGCCGGCGTTTCCTCGGGTCCCTTGATGACGATCGAGCAGCCGGCGGCGAGCGCCGCCGAAATCTTCCGCACCGCCTGGTTGATCGGGAAGTTCCAAGGCGTGAAGGCCGCGGCCACGCCAACCGGCTCTTTGACGACAAGCTGATAGACGCCCGGCGCGCG
>Ga0335075_10016533_pt1 | contig 11007 bp, 7 predicted proteins | sample Lox_Sample_24_FD_206723 | JGI IMG/M metagenome (GOLD analysis project Ga0335075, IMG submission 206723) | Soil microbial communities from Loxahatchee National Wildlife Refuge, Florida, United States - Lox_Sample_2.4 | ecosystem: Environmental > Terrestrial > Soil > Wetlands | place: USA: Florida... | reverse complement strand
CCGGCAAGTCCTGATCCTTGGCCATCCGGACTGAGACGGGCTCAAACTCCTTCAGGAACGTCGCACAGCACAGATCGCGGCCGCACGGCCCGATGCCGCCTTGGAGCCTGGCCTCGTCACGCGGACCGATCTGGCGCAGTTCGACCCTGGCGCGCAGCCGGGCGACCAGATCCTTAACCAGGCCGCGGAAGTCCACCCGGTGCGGAGCACTGAAGTACACCGTGAAGACATTGGACTTGTCCAGGTAGTCGACGCCGATGATCTTCATAGGCAGCTCGTGCTCCCGGACCAGCCTGCGCGTAGCGACCCGCGCCTCGGCCCGGCGTGCCCGGTTCGCGTCGTCGCGACTCAGGTCCTCATCGTCGGCTAGCCCGGCGCACACGGGCAGCCCGGTTATGTCATCGTCCACCCACTGTGGCGCCCAGATGCACTCAGCTACCTCGGGGCCGGAGTCGGTGGGCACTAGTACCTTGCTCCCGACAGCCGGTTGATACGGCCCCGGATCCAGGTAATACAGCCGCCCGTTCCGCTGGAAGCTCACCGCCATCATCATGCCCACGCCATTACATTACGGCCTGATAACGGTAGCCGTCTCCCCCGAGGCAGATTCAAGATCAAGACCTTCAGGCCGGGAACGTGCCGCCCGGCGCCGGTCCAGCCCGCCCGTTCCCAGCATCCACCGTCCGTCCGAGCCGCTAGTTCGCCGCCAGGACGAGGGTCAGCTCCTCGACGGCGAGCAGCGGTGCGGCGTTGGCTGCTAGCCGCTGCCGGCAGCGCATGATCGCCTCGAGCCGCCGCACAGTTCCAGCCGGGGGCGAGTCTGCGGCTAGCCGCCGCAGTTCGGACTCGCGCGCTTCATTCGCCAGTTCAACCGACGCCCCGAGCTGAACGGCGAGAACGTCCCGGTAGTACCCAGCCAAGTCCAGCAATGCGCGGTCCAGCGAGTCACGCTTGAGTCGTGTCGCCCGTGATTTCTGCCGCTCTTCCAGGTCCCGGAGCGCCCCGGCTCCGCCGCGCAACGCGGTTGCCACGCCCTTGCCGGTCGAACCCTCACCGAACGCCCGCCGCAGCGCCTCCCGTTCGGGCTCGTCTAGTTCCTGGGTCGTTGCCGCGGCCTCCGCATCCGCCGCCTTGACTAGTGCGGCCGCTGCTTTGAGCGCCTGGCCGAGGTTGCCGACCTGACCCGGCACCCGCAGCACCTCCGCTCGCCTGCGCGCGGCTTCCTCGTCGGTGGCTAGGCGCCTCGCCCGGCCAATGTGCCCCTGGGCAGCCAGTGCCGCTGCCCTGGCCCGCTCACCTGGCACGCCTTCACGCTCAAGCACGTCAGCGACCGCGGACGTGCGCGGTGTTACCAGCGTCACGAGCCGGCACCGGGACCTGATGGTCGTCGGCAAGTCGTCGGCGTACGGCGCGCACAACAGCCACACGGTCCGTGGCGCCGGCTCCTCGATAGCCTTCAGCAGCGCGTTCGCCGCCTGCTCGGTAGACCGGTCGGCGTCCTCGAACAGCACGATTCGCCACCGGCCGGTGACGGGCGCGGCAGCGGCCTTGAGTACCAGGTCCCTGGTCTGGCGAACGCCGTACGACAGCCCGTCAGGCCGCACCAGCAGCAGGTCAGCGTGGGTACCCGCGGCCAACTGGCGGCAAGAGGGGCATTGGCCGCAACCCTGACGGTCGCACAGCAGGGCAGCGGCGAACGCGCGGGCCGCCATGGACCTGCCGGACCCTGGTGGCCCGGTGAACAGCCACGCGTGCGTCATGCCGCCAGCGCCGCGCCCGGCCCGGTCCGGTCCGGTAATGCCGCGAGCGCTCGCCTCTACTGCCCGCTGCAGCTGGTCGATCACCGTCTCCTGGCCGACCAGTTCGCCGAACACCGGAGCGGGATCGCTCACTCGCGTACCGCCGGGAAGGATCCGGTGTTCTCCTCAGCCGAGAACGGAATCGGATCAGGCAGCAGCTCACGAACGCGCAGCTGGATGTCCCGGCTGATCTCGCTCTCCGGCCGGTTCGCGTCCACCACCAGGTAACGCCCCGGCTCGGCCGCGGCCAATGACTGGAATCCGGATCTGACCCGCTCGTGAAACTCGACCGGCTCAGACTCCAGCCGGTCTGCGGAGCTCAGCCGACGGCTCAGGCCGGTAACTGTGGGCAGGTCAAGCAGGATCGTCAGGTCCGGGGCCAGGCCGCCGGTCGCCCACCGGTTCAGGCCCGCGATCTCCGCAACCGGTAGCTGGCGCCCGGCGCCCTGATAGGCGAGCGAGGAGTCCGTGTACCGATCGGTCACCACGACAGCGCCCCGCTCAAGCGCCGGGAGGATCACATCCTGAACGTGCTCAGCCCGGTCCGCGGCGTACATCAGCGCCTCGGCCCGCGGCGCCAGGCCGGTGTGAGCAGTGTCAAGCAGGAGTGCTCGCAGCCGCAGGCCGATCTTCGTCGCGCCCGGCTCGTGCGTCGTCACCACGTCGTAGCCCTGCTCGCGGAGCCAGATTGCGAGCAGCCTGGTCTGCGTCGACTTGCCCGCGCCTTCACCGCCCTCAAAGGCCAGGAAGACGCCAGGCCGGCGCACCGCCTCAGGGTTCGTAGTTTGCGCTACCCCCTCATCAGGCACGGCCTGCCTGAATCGCGCCCAGCGTCCGTTTTTGCGATGGCTGTTCACGCTTTCCTCCCTGTCCGGCCAGAACAGTGAGCCGAGGTCAGCCAGCAGCGGCACCCCTCTGCGGTCGTCCATCTCGCGGTAGGCCATCCGGCCTAGCGCGATCGCTACGGCTGCGGCTAGTAGCAGCACCACGTTGTAACCGACCTTACGGTAATCGAAGCCGGCGATGTGCAGGCTCGACCCGCCCGCCAGCGAGTTGAAGCCACCCGCAAGCGTCGGCGCGATCGCGATGACGGCGAACAGGATGACCCGGATCGCCGACTGCAGGAAGGCGAACGTCCGACCGCGAGTTTCGTCATCGACTTCGAGCCCTATTGTTGTGTACCCGGTCACATAGGCCGCACCGGCGCAGGCGCCGATCAGAATGGCCAGGATCACGGTCAGCACGAGGCTGGGGATCACCGCGAGGACCGCCAGCGGAACGGCCGCGAGCATGATCGAGAGGCCGAAGAGCCGACGCCTCGAGAAGCCGTGCAGCACCCGGAGGCCAAGGAACATCCCGATGGCCAGCCCCACGAAGAGCCCGGCGAAGGCAGCACCCCATCCCGTGCTGCCGCCTTGCAGGACGTTCGTGATGTAGGGCTGCCCGAGCCCGACCACAGCGCCGGCCGCAGCGAAGGCCCCGGTCATGCCGAGGATGATGCCGCGCACTACCTGGGTCTGCCGGAGGAATCGCCAGCCCTCCCAGATCGACTTGAGCACCGACGGCGAGGAGATCTTGTCGGTCGGCCTGCGGCGCAACTCCTTCAGCGTGTAGACGGTCAGGGCGGATATCAGGTACATCGCCGTGCGGAAGTACAGCGACAGGCTGAACTGGTTAGTAGAGAAATAGGGCACGATGTGCCCGAGCGTGGTGCTGAGACTCGTCAGCAGCGCGAACACCACTGCGGCGACCGGCGCCGTGCCGTAGGTGGCCAGCAGGCTGAGCGAATTAGCCTGCTCGAGCTTGTCCCGCGGGACCAAGTTCGGTACCGACGCATCCTTGGCCGGCGCCCAGAACAGCGACGCGGCCGAGGCCAGGAACTGGACCACATAGATCCAGGTCAGCTTTGGAGCAAAGCCCACCGATAGGTCGATGGGGATGGTGATGTAGAGCACCGCCCTGAGCAGGTCCCCGATGATCATGTTCAGCCGGCGGTCGAACTTGTCGGCCACTGCGCCAGCCACGGGCCCGAGCACCAGCGCGGGGAGCAGCGAGGTCAGCCAGACACCGCTGACCGCGTACACGCCGTTCGTTTTCCCGGCGATCTGGTCGGCCAGGGCAGTTAGCGCGAGCAGGCTAAGCCAGTCCCCCAGGCTCGCCAGCGACAGCGCGATCCACAGCCGCCGGAACGGCTTGATCGCAAGCACGCCCGAGCGGCGGTAGTCCAAAGGGGATCTAAAGTTCACTGCGCCAGGTTATAGGTCGAGTCGGGGGACGGTTGCTTACAGCGTAAAGCTCACCTGCCCCGGGATCACTATCCGCACGGGAACGCGCAGCTCGGAGGACACGGTCGCCTGTCTGGCACGGGGAGGCCAGCTGTCCTTGACACTGCTGCTCTCGGCCGGCTGGCCAGCTCGCGGCGGTCGCTGCCGGCAGTTCCGCGCCGTCTGTCCTGCGCGGCTCCAGGCGCAACGGCAGGTCAAGCTCGGCCAGCCGCTCTGGCCAGCTGTAAGGCTCAGCCTTCCTGCTCATCCCCGGCAGCAGCCTTCTTCGTGGCTCTGCTGGTCTTGGCACCGCCCTTGGCGGCGCCGGTCCTGGCCGTGCCGCTCTTAGCGGCGGCAGTCTTAGCAGTGCCCGTCTTCGCGGCGCCGGTCTTCGCGGTTGCCCTCTTCGCAGTGCCGGCGGTGCTCGCCTTGGCGGACCGGCCTGCCCCGGCCGACCGGGCGGCCGGCTTCCGCTTGGCAGGCGGGGCCGCCGCACGCCGCTCCGCCAGCAACTCGACAGCACGTTGCGGCGTGATCAACTCGATCGTGTCGCCCTTGCGCAGCGAAGCGTTAGTCTCACCGTCGGTGACGTACGGCCCGAACCTGCCTTCGCGCAGCACGATTGGCTTACCGCTGGCCGGGTCGTCGCCAAGCTCCTTGAGCGGCGGCGCGGCAGCGGCGCGTGCCGCCCGGCCCCGCGGCTTGGGCTGCGCGAGCAGTTCCTTCGCCTCGTCCAGAGTGATGGTGAACATCTGGTCCTCAGACTCCAGCGACCGGCTCTCGGTGCCTCGCTTCACGTACGGGCCGTACCGGCCGTTCTGCACGGTAACCGGCTCGCCGTCCACATCGCCGAGTGTGCGCGGCAGGGTGAGCAGGCGCAGCGCGTCGTCAAGGGTGACGCTGTCCAGGTCCATCGACTTCAGCAGCGAAGCAGTGCGCGGCTTCGCGTTACCTGGCGCGTCCTCCTCCAGAAGCTCGGTCACGTACGGGCCGAAGCGGCCCGCCTTAGCGACGATCGTCTTGCCCGTCTCGGGGTCGGAGCCGAGAATCTTGTCTCCGCTCGGGCGATCTAGCAGTTCCGCGGCGAATTCTGCCGTCAGCTCGTCCGGCGCTGTGCCCTCAGGCACATTCACGCGCTTGCCGTCTCGCTCCAGGTATGGCCCGTACCGGCCGACCCGGACCACTATGTCCGTGCCGGCCAGCGGGAACGAGCTGACATCGCGCGCGTCGATCTCGCTGAGGTCGCTGACCATCTCCTTCAGTCCCTCTTCGCCGTCCGCGCCGAAGTAGAACCGGCGAAGCCAGGGGACGCGCTGGGCCTCCCCGTTCGCGATGTCATCGAGCGCATCCTCCATCTTGGCCGTGAACTCGTAGTCCACCAGGTGCGCGAAGTGCCGCTCGAGCAGTGTCACTACCGCGAAGGCGACGAACGAGGGGACGAGCGCCGAGCCCTTCTTGAACACATAGCCCCGGTCCAGGATCGTGCCGATGATCGAGGCATAGGTAGACGGCCTGCCGATGGCCCGGTCCTCAAGCTCCTTGATCAGCGTCGCCTCGGTGAACCTCGCCGGCGGCCTGGTCGCGTGCTCGGCAGGCTGGAGTCCTACCGCGCGCAGTGGCTCGCGCTCTGTCAGCGGCGGCAGCCGACGCTGATTGTCGTCAAGCTCGCCGTCCGGATCGTCGGAACCCTCGACGTAGGCCTTCAGGAAGCCGTGGAAGCTAATCACCTTTCCGGACGCGCCGAACTCAGCCTCCCGGCCCTCGATGCTGTCCGACCCGTTGGCCAGCGCCGCCTGACCTGGCACGCCGACCAGTATCCGGTCATGCGCATCGGCCTGGCCGAGCACGCGCACCGAGATCGATTCTCCGGTCGCGTCTTTCATCTGCGATGCGACGGTGCGCTTCCATACCAGGTCATAGAGCCGTAGCTCGTCCCCGGACAGCCCGGACTGGGCGGGCGTCTTGAATTCGTCGCCTGCCGGGCGGATTGCCTCGTGCGCCTCCTGGGCGCTCTTGACCTTGCTGTCGTAGATGCGTGGTGCGTCGGGAACGTACTCCGCGCCGTACAACTGCCTGGCCTGAGCCCGGGCGGCATTCAGCGCCGTCTGAGACAGTGTGACCGAGTCCGTCCGCATATAAGTAATGTGGCCGTTCTCATACAAGCGCTGGGCCATTTGCATCGTGTACTTGGCCGAGAAGCCCAGCTTTCTTGACGCCTCCTGCTGCAGCGTGGTGGTACGGAACGGCGCGTATGGCGACCGCCGGTAGGGCTTGCGCTCCACCGACTTCACGCGGAACGACGCGCTTGCGAGCCGATCACGCAGGGCCGCGGCGGCAACGCCATCCAGGTGCAAGAGCCGGCCGCGGCCGTCCTCGTCACCGCCTCGCAGACCGCCGACAGAGTTAAAGTCACGGCCCTGTGCAACCCGGCGCCCGTCGACCGAGACCAGCGTCGCGGTGAAGGACGTGATAGCGCCTGCGGCCTCGGGCTCCGCCTCAGCGGCCGCCTTTGCGAACTCGGCTTCGAGATCCCAGTACTGGGCGGGCCTGAAGGCGATTCGCTCGCGCTCCCTGTCCACGACCAGTCTGACCGCAACCGACTGCACGCGGCCAGCCGACAGCTGTGGCATGACCTTTTTCCACAGCACCGGCGACAGCTCGTAGCCGTACAGCCGGTCGAGGACGCGCCGGGTCTGGTACGCCTCCACGAGGCCCTGGTCCACGTCCCGCGGCGATGCGACCGCCTGCGCTATGGCCTCGGGCGTGATCTCGTGGAACACCATCCGCTTGGCTGGCACCCGAGGCTTGAGCTCCTCCATCAGGTGCCAGGCGATCGCCTCGCCCTCGCGGTCCTCGTCAGTGGCGAGTAGGAGCTCGTCGGCGTTCTTCAGCAGCTGCTTGAGCTTGGTGACTTGCTGCTTCTTGTCTGAGTTGACGACATAGAGCGGCTCGAAGTCATGGTCGACGTTGACGCCGAGCCGCGCCCATGCTTCTCCGCGATATTTCGTCGGGATCTCGGCGGCCTTATCGGGCATGTCGCGTATGTGACCAATGCTGGATTCGACCGTGTAGCCTTTGCCGAGGAAGCCTGCGATCGTCCGCGCCTTCCTCGGCGACTCGACGATGACGAGCTTGTTGCCGCCGTTGGCCCCCGCTTTGGAGCGGCCGCCGGCAGATTGCTCGGTCCCTGCTGCCACGTCTGCCACCTCTATATCCAGCAAATGCCCCAGGAGGCTACCGCACGTTAGCCGGCAGCCACCCGGCGCTCTGGCCTTTCCTCTACGGATACAACATCCGCCGGGCCAACTCCCCCCGGATCAGGTACGGCCCGTTCCCTACCCAAGGACGTTAACCTGCAGCCGGCATCAGCGTGTTCCCTGAACCTTCGCTGCAGATTCCCTCGAGGTGATTGAACCATCCCGTCCATCGAGCACAATGAGTTGATGGCGGAGTTCTCGTATCTGGTGCTCTATCTGCCGCGTGGCACCTCAAGAGACGCGGCACGTCGGATACTGACCGATCACGCCGAATATGGCAACTGGGAACTGTCCAGGCTCAGGCTGTACCCGGACGGCAGCCGAAAAGCCACCTTGCGGCGGATGATCATCCGGCAGTCCAGGACGCAACTGGACATCGGGCCGATAACGGGTCAAAGTTACGGTCACTACTTGGCTCCCTAGTGACTTTCTACGTACATAAGCGGCAATTCATCTGAGGTAGGCCCTGATACAGATAGGAATCGGAGGGCCCGACTGCTGCGTCAGGGAACCTGCCACCGATTGCTAACGATTGGCGGCGAGTTTTCTCGCCAGGAGGCTGCCGATTCCTGCTCGCGGCGCAGCGTGCCTGCCGCGGCGCCGCCTGGCAGTCTCAGGCACCTGGACCAAATCTTCCGTCGGCGGCCCGGTCGGCACGACCATCTCGCCTGACTCACTGGCAAACGGGTTGAAAACCGTGGACGGCCACGAGGTCTCTGGGTCATCCGGCGGCTGCGCGGTGTTGACCCAGACGCCGTCACGCGCCGAAGGCCGGGACCGCAGGAACCGCCGCTTCGGCGCCGCGGTCAGCAAGTTGACCACTCGCGACTGCATTGTGTGCCCTGCCGGACCGGCACTGTCGCCCTGGTCGGCGCCGGGCGGAAGGCTCGCTTCTGTGTCGGAACTGACCGCAGCCTCCTTGGCTGCGAACGAATCAATTCCAGTCATGGCTGTTCCTCTTTCGTTAAGTGCGGTGCTCGCCGGCAAGTGCGGGGCCTACTGGGCTCCCGCTGACGCGCCGCCTGCATACGCCCCGCTTCTAGCCTGTGCGTTCTGTTTTGAGTTGATTACTGAGCGTGACCACCGCGGACCTGGCTGATTCGCGCCCGAATTGCGCTCATATTTAGCCTCTCAATCCTCGCCGCCGGGTGGCCTGCGAGGATGCGATACCGCCCGGCCATGGCGCGCAACGGCCTACGCCATGAGGCGGATCGCCCCCGTACATAGAGTTACGTTAGCACTACACAACGTGTATGCCGCCAATATGCGATACGACACGCCGGGTCCGGACACGCCCTTCGCTGATTGGCGGCGGACTGCCGTCGCCAATCACCTTGCAGAGTGCTAGCAGAGATCCAGGAAGTTGTCGAGCACGCGAACGCCGAATTGCAGGGCGCTGACCGGCACGCGCTCGTCTACGCCGTGGAACATGCCCGCGAAGTCGAGTTCCGGGGGGAGACGGAGCGGAGCGAATCCGAAGCACCTGATCCCCAGCCGGGAGAACGACTTGGCATCGGTGCCACCCGACAGGCAGTAAGGCACCATCTCGCCCTCGGGGTCTTCTGCGGCCAGTGCCTGCGCCATCGCGGTCACCAGGTCGCCATCGAAGCTGGTCTCTACCGAGATGTCGTGATGTACCTGTTCCCGCCTGACTCCGGGGCCGATGAGGGCGTCTATCTCTCGGAGGAACTCCTCCTCGTAGCCGGGCAGGAACCGGCCGTCGACCTGGGCAGCCGCAACCTGCGGGATCACGTTCACCTTGTAGCCCGCCGAGAGCATCGTCGGATTCGCGGTATTGGTCAAGGTGGCACCGACCATCTTGGCTATCGGGCCGAGCTTGGCCAGCACCGCTGCCGGATCTGACCGGTCGAACGGAACGCCGAGCGCCTCGCTGGCATGCCGGGCAAATGCAAAAGCAGCCTCGGTCTCGCGGACCGGCCATTCGTACCGGCCCACCCTGGCGATCGCCTCGGCGAGTTCGGTCACGGCGTTGTCAGAGTTGATCATGGAGCCGTGGCCAGCGGTGCCCTGGGCGGTCATCCGCATCCACGCCATGCCCTTTTCGGCGGTCTGGAGCAGGTAAAGGCGCTTCCGGCCGATGGTGACGCTAAATCCGCCAACTTCGCCGATTGCTTCGGTGACCCCTTCGAATTCGTCCGCGTGGTTGTCGACCAGCCAGCGAGCGCCCCAGCTGCCTCCGGCTTCCTCGTCGGCCAAGAACGCCACCACAACGTCGCGTGTCGGTCGGCGGCCTTCGGCGAGTCGCTGACGGAGCACCGCGAGGATCATGGCGTCCATGTCCTTCATGTCGACAGCACCACGGCCCCACACGCAGTCCTCGGTGATCTCGCCAGAGAACGGGTGCACGCGCCAGTCGGCCGCATCGGCCGGGACGACGTCCAGGTGACCGTGGATCAGCAAAGCCTCTCGGGACGGATCGGTGCCCTCGATCCTCGCAACGACGCTCGACCGTTTCTCATGGGACTCGAAGATTTTCGGCTCGAGCCCGGCCTCGGCCAGCAGGGCGGCAACGTGCTCGGCGGCTGCCCGCTCACCTGGACCCGAGTGATCGCCCGGATTGCTGGTGTCGATCCTGATCAGGTCACTCGCCAGTGCGGCGACCTCATCCTGGGCCGCTGTTCCGCGGCTGCCTTCTGCGGAGACGTTGTCGGTCATCTCGCCATCGTTGCACCATCTGTGACAGGTTGCAGGCCGGGGGTTAGCCCTGCTGCCCAAGCTCCGTCGCCGGAACGTGCCCGGATTTGCTATCGTGAGGCCGGCTCGGCTTCCGGGCAGAGCCCACCACGTCCGGGTGGCGGAATAGGCAGACGCGCTAGCTTGAGGTGCTAGTGCCCCAAAAGGGCATGGGGGTTCAAGTCCCCCCTCGGACACACATCACGTTGCGCTGCCGACTACACGCCGTGCTCTGCGAGCTGATCCCCGGCGGGACCCCAAGCAGATCACCGCAGCTCAGGCCGCTCAAGTCCTCGGGAACGTCACGCGGGCAGGTGCCGTTGACAACGCCCGCTGCGCGATCAGGCCGTCAACGCGCCATGGCCGTGCTCACTCACGGGCCGCTGGCTCGTCGGAACCCGCGCCGCCGCCGACGACGGTCCGGGCGTCGTCCAACGCGGTCCGGATCTGGCTGGCGATCCTGGGCTCGGGCCTGCGGCTGGAGGCGTAAGCGATGTCCAGCTCGGCGTAGGGATCGGTCATCAGCGCCGGGACGCGAACGTGATGGTCAGCGGATTCGCGGCCCGTCCGGTCGCGGGCGCCCGGCTAAATCCCGTCCCGAAGTTCTCCTCTGCGGTGAGCTTGTAGTGGTTCCTTCTGCCCGTTTTGATCTTTGCGGGGATCTTGATCGTGCACTCGATGCGCCGGGCCCGGCTGACCCACCGGCAGGCCGCGGCGACGGCCTTGATGCCGGGGCCGGTGAGCGTGACCTCGACCGCGTGCCGGGCTGCGAAAGCCGCGGTTGTGCCGGCGGAGATGTCTCTCCCGGCCGCGTTCGTCAGCCGGAACCGCAGCGTGATCGTGCGCGCCGACCTGCCGATCACCGAACCGGAGCGCAGCCCGCTAAACCCACCAAAGCCGTAGACAACGGTGTACGTCGCGGTCACCGGTGCCGCCTGGGTGGTTCCGGCCACGCTCGTCGCGCCGGAGCAGGTGGCCGTGAAGGCGCCAACC
>Ga0335075_10016531_pt1 | contig 11008 bp, 14 predicted proteins | sample Lox_Sample_24_FD_206723 | JGI IMG/M metagenome (GOLD analysis project Ga0335075, IMG submission 206723) | Soil microbial communities from Loxahatchee National Wildlife Refuge, Florida, United States - Lox_Sample_2.4 | ecosystem: Environmental > Terrestrial > Soil > Wetlands | place: USA... | reverse complement strand
GGACCAAATCGACCTTATGTACGTTGCGTACGTTGCCAATCTATCGTGCAATGGGGTGAAATCTGCGCCAACTGCGGCATGCAGAATTGATGCACCGCCTGCAGACAAATGAGGTACGTGGCGTTTTGAGTTAAGCTGACTTTTGCAGGGAGCCTTTTGACGTGACTCCTGTGTTGGTATGAGTTTTGATGTTTATTTGGGCGTCTCATGTCTTCCTGTTGTTTGTAGTATGTATATCCACTTGATGTATGTCGGGTGCAGACAGTGTTTTCGAGGAGTTAAGGAGTCTAGTGTTAGTAAGCCGTTAAGCCGCATCAGTATCGCTTTCTTCCAGTTGAGTGCTAGATGCTCTGAATCGATACTGTTGAACACCCCTTTTGCAATGTGATAATCGGCCCGCTTTGATTTAGGTCCGTTGCAGTGAGTGCGCGAAGCAATGTGACCTTGTGCAGATGCCGTAACGAGCCGGCGCCCCATCCCCTGAGGAATGCGTGAGAGCTGCACAGCAAAACTGGGTAAAATACTAGACACAGTGTATCGTCACGTCATAAACGTTTCAACTTAACTGCCCACCTTTTTGCATATGCCGCTTGAGCCTATTTAGGTTGCAGTGGGTGAGAGTGCGGCAATTCAAGGCAGTGCAGCAACACGGCTCGCGTTTGTGTACCCGACCGACCAGCCAGTCTGTTTGGTTGGCGATCAGGGCAGGGGCCCGCCTCTGCGTGGCTTACACCAGAACCAAGGAAATTCCATCCCTTAATAAATTTTGAATCAAGCTGTTCCCAGGTACCGGACTGAAACTAATCCTGGGAAATTCATGGAATTTCATGCACCTTTCCCCTCATCCGAGTCAGCACGCAATTTGACCTATGACCAATCACTTGCAGCCCTAAATAACTGCAACCGATCAATCGCTCCGCCTTTTCACCTGACCTCTTGAGCGGGGAACTGCACCAAACTCTCAATGGTGTCTAACGACATGGACCAGCACAAACAGGCAGATGCAGACGGTCGATTCCGCCGCCAAGATGCTCAATTTAGGTCCCAAATATCAAAAGACGGACCGTTTCCTCCCGAGAAAGGCCGCTATATCCTCTACTGCGCGTTAATTTGCCCCTGGGCCTGTCGGACCTTGATAGTTCGAAGCCTCAAAGGTCTAGACGACGTAATTGGTATGCCAGATGATGAGTCTCGCTGATACCCGTAGATGTGGCTATCACAGGATACAAGTTGGGGAAGAACGGATGGGATTTTACCCCTGACGAAGATGGTTGCGACAGCGACCCGGTCAATAACTTTCCCCACACCAAGGCAATATACCAATCCGTTGACCCGAGCTATACTCTTCGCTATACAGTTCCGATTCTGTATGACAAGAAAAGCAAAAATATTGTAAATAACGAATCCTCCGAGATTATACGGTTTTTTAATTCGGAATTCGATGAGTTCGTCGACAAAAAGTATAAGGGAATACATTTCTACCCGGAGAAATTGAGGCCCGAAATTGATGGGCTGAATGAATGGGTATAGTAAGAGGCCACTGAAATTGCGCGCTGACAATTTGTAGTCATACCGTTAACAATGGGTTGCCCTTGTTGAAATGCATCTGACGTCAGGGTTTATAAGACCGGGTTCGCCACGACTCAAGAAGCCTATGAAGAAACAGTCTATCCGCTATTCCAGTCCCTAGACCGCCTTGAGAAGATTCTGAAAAACCAGCGATATCTAATCGGAAACCAACTTACCGAAGCAGGTGCAATCCATGAAGGAATGAGCTTATCCGTAGATATTCGATTGTTCACAACAATTGTTCGTTTTGACGTCGCATATCGAGATGGTTTCAAATGCAACATCGGCTCCATCCGCCACAATTATCCTTCTCTAAACCGCTGGCTGAGGATGTTATACTGGGGTGAGGACGATAGTTTTAGGAAATGGACCAACTTCAAACACGTATGGTTATATACGTTTCTTTCTGCTAACGGCAAGATAAAGGAAGGTTACTACTCGAGTCCCGCAAGGAGTCCTAGTGGCGTTGTTCCCGCGGGACCGAAACCAGATATAGTACGAGGCTTGGCCGTACGAAGCTAATTGAGTAGGAAGGAGCATTGCAAAAGGAGGAAATATTCTGGTGAGAGAGTAAATCATCCTAGTTGCATATGCATGTGAAGGTAGTTCCATTTTGCACACGGAAAAAGAAATGCAGAGCCAGGAACGAAATACTTGTTAGGTTTCAAAGTATTATATTATACAAATCTAGGTCCGATTCTATCCCGTCTAATTTTCCGAAAACTCCTGATGATACAATCCGGCTGGTCCAACAACTTTTTGGGAAACGCATTTGAATGATTTTGGGAATATGTCCGTCTTAAAGGGGTAATGGTAACTTTTTGGCTTTCCTACTCGTGAGTCATTGCGGCTGAGAGGAGAAATTTACCATGACCTGCAAAAGAAAGGTTGGAGGGGCTCAATTTTGTGCCGTGCAGCGAAGGCAGCGTCGTCCGTATGCAGCTGCGGCTCCACACCTCCAGCACGCAGTGCACGGCAGACGGAAGGCTCGTCGGATAAGTCCTTGAACCTTGCCAGAATCGCGAGTGTTGGAGACCATTCTGAGAAATTGTTCGTTCGACTTTAGTTGAACTGTGGATAACGCTTCGAGTAGAAGGTTTGCTGTCGAGTTTGTTTCGAGGGAGGAGGAAATCTGTGGATGTCGAGGAAGGAGGGAACTTTTTGGGTTCTTATAGAAATTTCTTTTGGAGGAATTGTGTTTTAGTAGTCACACTCACATGAAATGCACAGTTCCAAGCACGAGATATATTTTTTTTTTCGAAAGTTTAATTTTGAGGAGTGGAATTGCTTGCCTCATCTGCCGAGATGTCCACAAATGAGCTTCTTAGTATCGCCGCGGAAGAGACCCGCCAATGTCGATTTACCAAAATACCTCGCAACGATTTGGCGGCATGATGCCATTAAAATTGGAGCAAGCCACCGAGCACCAATTACCCCCAGCACAGATTCATTATTTGACATGTTTAATTTTACCTCATTGGTCACGGTCCAAAGGGGGGCACGGTCTCGACGTCTATTAATGCCCCTATTCGAAATGCAAATCGGCTCCCTGCAACACAGGACCCTTGCGAAATCACGCACCTGGTGCCGGCGGTCCGTCAAGATCTCGCATTTTCGATCCTTCCTGGCGGTTCTCTCGTTGCGCCGGTCCCATTCGTCCTTTTGCAATCTCCACTCGATCTGTAGTGACTATTCATGCAGTTCGAAATGTAAAAAAGAAATGGGAACAAAGTTCACCCCCACCGGTGGATTCCAGGGCCCGCCGGTCAACCCCATTTCACGGCCCCCACATATTAATCTATGCCGCCCCTCTAACATTGTACATGTAGCAAATGAGGATTCGCGGTGTTATCTGGGGCAATGAGCCGTGCGTGGGGCCCACTTCCCAGCAGTGGGGTCTCGGATAAGTTCCCGATGAATAAGCGATCAGGGGCGATCTATGGTACCTTGGGAGAAAAAGTATATTTTGTCAATATGGTGTTGTGCAATGTCGTGATAGTTTTCACGTTTCAAATGGGGTGCTTTGTTCCCTACCCTGACTATGGATAATGTGATCCGTGCCTTTGGAGTGGACAGATCACGGCTCGGTTCGTTAGAGTTTTCCGAGATCCCCATTCCGGTCAAGTTATAGCGAGATCGGTCCTGTATCCGGACCCACGCCTTTTGCTTCGGCTCCTTCAAACATGGTGCCTGGATTATTGTTCTCAAGCGAGATTGCTTTGTTTCCACTAAAACGTCATTTGGAATAGGACCGAAGCGAAGCGTTCCGTCTCGAACATGTGTCACTCCAAACTCGCCGACGATCTAGATGGCGGTGTTTCAAAAATAGATCGCTGATCACTTTACTAGGGTGACATACCGAATCCAGCAGAACAAGTTTCATAAACCAAAAACGGACACTCTTTTTCAAATTCTTTGATCCCTGCGCTGCATGACCTACACCCAAACTACAGGAACTCATGCTAATTCGTCTAAAAATCGAGTGATCTTCTCTATGTCTGCATGTATGATCCTCTCTTGCGCTAAAAAACTTTTCTTCCCACCCTACTTCCAGAAATGCAAACCATCATCCAAATCTCAATAGAAAATGCCTCTAGTCCGATGAAAAGAAACGTTAAACCCATCTCCAATCTTTTTCAATTTCTGCGCTTCATCCCATAACCAAAAATCCAATATTATAGCATTTACATTTCTTCCCCATTCTCGTCGTATTTCCTTTCTTAACAGTTCTATGCACCAAATACTGCATCCCCGGATCTCCACTTCTAATCTACTTCCTGATTCGAGAGGGATTCCAGAATTAAGTATTGAAATGAGTGATGGTGAGTAACGTAGACAGCCTAGTGAATGTAATATTTGAGGAACACGGTAATCGGCAAACATGCTTAGTTTGTCAATGTCTGTGAAATAGCCGTAGGAGGTATTGCAAAAACAGGCCCATAGATCTGCAATTAGAATCTGTGCTCTTTTGTAGAATTTGAGAGGTTTCGAGTGGGGAGGTAGAGGTGGAGAGATGTCGTTGAAGGATGGGATGGTAGTGACGAGAAGATTGATTAGTCGAACTGCGGAATGATTTGCTTCTTCCAACATGTTGAGAAATGACTCATCGAAATCCTAACTATCAGATTGAGGATCGGAGAATGGATACCTCACATAGGATCTGTCCGGCTTCTTTCAGAACAGATATTCGTTCGTCCCTGCCATCAGTAGTGCATTGCAAGAGATGAATACAATAGAGGCATCGGTTCTACTCCTTCTCCCCGAAATATTTCTCTTAGGATATCATCCTCAGCATCAACCCAGAATCTAGGATTCGTAATAGGAATTCCTGCATCCAAGGCCCGATTCACAGCTGCACATAAACTCCAATACCCAGTGAACTTCTCTCCCTGATAAGTGACATGGAACTGTTTCTCTGGATCCGTCTCATCCGAAAAGAACGAGAAATTCAATAAATCTATCAGAAAGATCCATTCCACAGCCTCAACAGACATCGATTTAGGATGTAATGTGTGAGTTGACCATGTAGCAGTATCATACGGTTGTTCTTCCATCGCTTTATGAATCTACAATTATATAATGCCATCAGCACATGCTAACCTTTTCCGCAGCAGCGCGACATCCATCGCGACTTATAAACACGTCAAGAGCATTCTACACGTCAGTTTTGTTTCAGGGGTGAAGTGATACATCGTTGATGAGTTCAGCACTTTCAAGGACACCGGTTGTGGTATCAAAGGAAGATGAGAATCCGTTTCCATTCATATGAGCTTTCATGAACTCAAGGAGATCATGGTCCACATCGTCGTCTGTCATCTTCACACGTTGGAGGTCCCTTGATTAACAAAAATTTAGCGGAACCTTTATGAACCTTGTTTCCGAATTGATTGCGAAAAATTAAATAAAAAAGAAAGTCTGTGATACGGTGATACCGCGCTATTTACGGGCCATTTTTCCCCTTTCGGATTATTTACGGCCTTGCCGCGGGGCAGATACCAATCCGGCATCTCACATCTCACCACCAAACAAAAGTATCTCAGCTGGCCATGGAGAAAGATGAAAGGACAAAAGGAAGTATGTATTCCTGACAAAACGCCTTATCCAAAATGACAGCCTACATAATAATACAATCATCGTCTCTCTTGCCATGTTTATATTTGACCTTGATATACCCATTTTTCGTGCCGATTCCATGTCGTTGATTCTTCAGAAAGCCGCCTTCATAAGAATAATTTCTTCCATCCAATGTCATTCCTTTCTCAACTCCAAATCCAGATTTCTCGCTCCTTTTCCATGTACCACGATATTCATAACCATCTTCCTCCTCGTAGACTCCATATCCCTCCTTGAAACCCATTCGCCAACTTCCCTTGTACGTCGATCCATCCGCCCACGTATATTCTCCTTCTCCATGGGGAATTCCGGTAGCCACGTCCACTTGACCTACATAATAATCTCCATTGGGATACTGTATTGTTGTTCTCGTTACATTGACAATGGTATCTGGTCCAACCATGGGTAAATGACCAGTGGAAAATGAGCGCATACGAGTAAATGAGGGTCTTGCGTCAGCGTACGGCACCATGGCAGCTGGTTCGACCATGGGAATAGGTTGTGGTGGTGGAGGCGGTGGAGGAGGCATCATGACTGGTTCTGGAGTAGCTATAGGTACAGGAACCGGTTGAGGCACAGGAACAGGAACTTCTCTAACCACCTCACGAACTCGCTCAATTATCTCTGGCGGTCGTTCAAATCGAGCGGGAACAACGTCAAGGCGTTGAACAGGTTGGATTATTTCGACTGTTGGAGGTGGAGGAGGTTGAAATACTTGGACTGGCGGTTGGATTATTTCTACTTGTGGTGGGGGAGGAGGTTGGATTACTTGTACTGGAGGCTGAACGATTTGGACAGGAGGCGGAGGAGGTTGTTGAAATATTTCAATAGGACGCAGTTGTTGAACAGGTTGGAGAATCTCGATGGGCGGGGGAGGTTGCAGGATTTCGACTGGTTGAAATACTTCCACTGGTTGAACTGGCTGCATTGGCTGAACAAATTCCACAGATGGAACAGGTTGCTGAAATATCTCTATTGGCGGAACTGGTTGGATATACTCCATTTGGGGTTGCACAATTTCCACAGGTGGTGCATATTGTTGATACATCTCGATCGGGGGAGGTGGTCTCATTTGTGGAATTGGTTGGACCATTTGTGGTTGAGGTGGCATCACTTGAGAAGGCATCTGCTGATAATACTGTTGTGGTTGATACTGCTGATAGCCTTGTGGCGTGTACATCTGTGATTGTGGCAGCTGTGGTTGAGGATATCCTCCTGGAATCGTCACTGTTGCACGACGCGGTTGGGGGGTATAATCTGTTCACAGGTTAGACTTATGTCCAAGGGAGAAATACTTGTATACATAAAGTCGTCTTTGTCACAGGTACTGCAACCTGAATCGTCGTCGTGATAATACTGCTCTTGACGAGGATAGTAATCGGGAGAAGAATAGTAATAAGCTAGAATCGAACTTTTTACTCCAGCGGTCGGAGGACCAGCACCGTTATAAATGAAGAATTGAGGAGGATAACATCATTATCGACCTCTCCAGCCCACCAAATAAAGTTTGCCCTTGCAACTGTTAATGTGACGTCACTTCCAAAGGGTAGTCCTTTCGGCAGAGGTGGAGAAAATTCGTTGAGGTGTGAGGGTACCCCGTGCCGGAATAAAGTTTCGCTGAATCGCTGATCTCGAAAATCCAAGGCATGCCGCACAATTAATGAACCAGAAGGTAAACAAATTAGTGACCCCTATATTTCACTGAATTCCTATTGCCTATTGAGGCTGTGTTCATTGGGTTGATCATTTCACATGTCCCACATTTGTAGCGGCGAAGTACCGTGATGCTCGACGGTCACGATGCCCCCACCCCGAAACTCGAGATATGAAGCTGACGTCGTCAGGTACAGTGACGGTAAAAAGGGACTTTCTACTTAGATGAGCTAGAAAATGCCTTTTCACCGCGAAAATTTGCCAAGGGCATTTGCGACTATAAGTAGGGGTTAAGCTTTTCGTAAGGAGTCAGCTGAATGGCAACTGGTCTCTAGCGGTTATCCCTCGGACCGCAACACCTTTAATTTTGAGATTACTGACGCAATTATTGATCTGATCGCCAACGGACAACTACCGAGATGGTTTCTAACAACATGCCAAACCTTCGAACGAGGCACAGGTTGATTCATCTGACGCATAAACCCCGTTTATGTTTTTTGCGACCAGTGCCTTGATGTCGGATAAGCCCGTCTAGCCACGGACAAAGTAGTCAGCTAACGGATAATCGGACGTTCGTGGTCCACATGGAAAGACGGACACATTGCGGACCAAGCGGCGGGTGAAGCGAAGCCATACAAAATTGGTAATGCGCCTTATTAGCTCTAATCGCGATATCCCACCACCAACCACACAAAATTTATCATTTGTCTCACAGGATCCAGGATACCCGCTCCCTATCCTCGCTTCCCCAGCAGCTGCAGCAGCAGCCGATACGTCGCTTCATCTCTATTCCCTCATGTCAGCTTAGCACCCTTCCTACAATAACAGGTCTATGGCAATGTCTCCTCCAAAATCAGACTATGAATATCCTCCCGCTACTACCATTCCTGGCATCGTCTCTCCGCTCTCGCTCACTACTCCAGAAACGTATTCTGTCCCCGGGGTTGTTGTGATTGAGAGATTCTTCACCGTTCCACTGGACTACTTTGATGAATCACGGGGCAAGATCCAGATATTCGCTAGACATTGTTTGAGTTTGGTTAGGCAGAAACAGATTGACCAGTTACCTTTTATGGTGTATTTGCAAGGAGGTATTCATCTCCACATTTGACAACGTCACTTAATATTTTAGGACCTGGGATGGAAGCTACGTCACAGCCGCCTAGTAACTCTGGGATGCTCAAGGTATTGATGGATAAGGGATATCAGGTCTTGCAGCTCGATCAGCGAGGAACGGGGCTTAGCACCCCATTGTCAGCAGCGACCCTAGCCGACATCGGAGGAGTAGAGGATCAGGTGGAATATGCAAAGCTGTTCCGTGCAGATAATATAGGTATATACTCCCTCTATCTGCGCTGATCCGAAGTGAGGGATTGTGAAGCCATTCGAGCGTCCTTACTTGCTCATCGAGAGGATAAGAGATGGTCCATATTAGGTCAATCTTTTGGTGGATTCTGTTCCCTCACATACCTCTCATTTGCGTACGTCGGTATTTGACTCATCTAATTCTAGTCCCTCGAGTCTAAGAGAAGTCTATATTACAGGCGGATTGGCCCCTATGGTCACTCATCCGGATGAGGTCTACATCAAACTATTCCGTATTTTCTTTCCGACGTCTCGCAATTAACCTAATTAGGCAAAGTAATCGAAAGAAACCGTTCATATTACGCCAAATACCCATTCGATGCAAATAGAGTCCGAGATATCTTGACATACCTTCATAATAATCCTACCACAACTCCAAACGGAGGTTCCCTCACACCCCGTCGCTTCCAACAACTCGGTCTAGACTTCGGTGCCCACGGCGGTTTCGACAGAGTCCACAATCTCGTCCTAAGAACATCCAACGACCTCAACCTCTTCCAAAAAATAACCTACAAAACCCTCGCCCTCATCCAAGAAAGTAACACATTTGATTCTAATGTAATCTACGCAATACTACATGAACCCATTTACTGTCAAGGAGAAGCATCGAATTGGGCAGCAGACAGGATCATGGCATCTCATTTTCAAGAATTTTATTGGCCTCCTAGAACTAGAGAAGCTACTTTATTTCCACCTTTGTTCACCGGGGAAATGATTTTCAGTTGGATGTTTGCGGATTATGCGGAATTACGACCGTTGGCACAGGTTGCCGGGTTATTGGCGAAAGTAAATGATTGGCCTGCTCTTTATGATGTTGAACAACTTGGCAAGAATGAAGTTCTTGTGGCGGCTGCTACGTATGTTGAGGATATGTATGTGGATTATGAGTTGAGTAAGGAGACTAAGGAGAGGATTAGAGGGTGTCACCAGTGGATTACTAACAAGTATGTCCTCAGTTTGTATCGATTTTGATGATAGGTATTTGCATAATGGACTACGCCAGGATCCTGTCGAAGTCTTAGGAACCTTGTTCAATATGATTGTCAATGGTACCCCGCATTAGGAATAGGAATGGGCGTGGAATAGAGATTCATGTGCATGGCGTGTGTATTCCATATTTATTCATAGCCTATGCTTTATTCTTGTACGTAAACGATGTAATTAGGGAGGAATCATCTTGTATGTAACACAGAATTGTCATTAAGTGCTGTAAATATTTTCAATGGACATTCAATTCAAGCTATAACTTAACTCCAGATATCATTCTCATCTTTTCTTACAAATATCATCTTTTATATTCTGCCTGAATCACACTCGACGTTTCTGCTGCGATGATGCCAGGTAATTGCGCCCTGACCGTATTCTGAACTTGTGACCATTCTGGATGTCCTTCTACCCATTCAACGAATTCAGCTACTGCTTTTGCTGCAGCCGTTCTGACACTCTCATACCCTCTATCCCCAGCAACAAGCTTCAAGCTTTCCCACATCGTCGCTACTAGACTCTCAGGTACTGTCAATTGCGGCGTAATAATGCATTTCTGAATGAACGCTTGCACACTCTGACACAGCGCAATTCGTGTCGACCAGACAGTCGCAATTGGGATTTCTGAACTAAGAAACTTCATTATCCATTGCGCATGTTCAACCCGATCAGGATCTATCTCAGGCTGGAATGCAGCTGGGGCGAGTGAGTATAAATTTGCTCGCAAAAGCAGGCGACTATTATTAGCGAATTTCACAGAACGACGTACATAGGTTTCATTTGCAAGTCAGCATCCTCGTCATCGTTGAGATCGACAATTCCATCTTCGACAATTTCTTTGACTTCCTCAAATAGAGTTATCGACGAGAATGCCGTCAGATATTTAGCTAGTTCCGCTGTCGCAAATCGCTTGTATTCCAGATCTTTACGCTTGGCCTCGCGAATCATAACCTGATATTAGACATTACACAAAGAGACCATACCTTTGAGATTTGATCTACTTCATCTGACGACAAAGCCTCTTTGGAGTTGGCAGCGACTACCACCAAGGCCTTTAACACAGCTTCTTTACCCTTCCAAGTCCTTCCACCGATACCTTTGAGCAACAAGGGCATCACAAGTGGAAGATGATCACGGATATCCACTCCTATCGCTTCACAAGCATCCGCCAATGTTAATGCAGACACCTGTTTTACCCGCCATTGAGGATCTTCAAGTCTTCCAGCGAGCAATGCCATAATTTCACGAATGTATAATTTGATAGCTCCTGCTCCACCAGTATTCTCTGACCATGTCTCAATGAAGGGTTCCGAGACAGCTTCCA
>Ga0335075_10016530_pt1 | contig 11009 bp, 10 predicted proteins | sample Lox_Sample_24_FD_206723 | JGI IMG/M metagenome (GOLD analysis project Ga0335075, IMG submission 206723) | Soil microbial communities from Loxahatchee National Wildlife Refuge, Florida, United States - Lox_Sample_2.4 | ecosystem: Environmental > Terrestrial > Soil > Wetlands | place: USA... | reverse complement strand
ATGTCCACGCTCATGCGCTACCCCCTGAGCCCTCGACAGGTCACGCCAGCGAGCACTGTCATCGTACCGCGTCGGCCCTTCGCCGCCCTGCAGCCACGCAGCGATGCGGCGAGGACCGCGCAGATTAAGAGCGCCGACCTGATGATCCCCGCCCTCAGGCAGCTCCTCGGACTGCAGGAACCAGCAGGCCAGGAGGCTGCCGGGTGAGGCGCGTATTCCTGCTCCGTGCCGACGCCGTAGGCATTTTCGCAGGAATTGACGGGCGGGGGCTGGACTCACGGTCAGCTGCCGGTCGCGCCGGAGAGGTGTCAGTCCGATTGGGCCACGGCCCCTGGCTAGAACCTCGCGGTCAGGCCGCCGTCGACCGCGATGGTCTGGCCGGTGACGAACGACGCGGTGTCGCTGGCCAGGAAGACCACGACGCCGGCGATTTCCTCGGGCCGCCCCCAGCGGCCGAGCGCGGTCCGTGACCGCAGCCACTGTGCCCACTGCGGGTCTGCCGCGAGCTGGGCGTTGACCTCGGTGGCGAACGTGCCGGGAGCCACCGAGTTGACGGTGATGCCGTGCGGGCCGAGGTCGGCTGCCAGCGCCCTGGTAAGGCCGTCGAGCCCGGCCTTCGCGGTGGCGTACGCGACGTCTCCGGACCGGCCGAGCTGCCCGATGACCGACGAGACGTTGATGATCCGGCCCGGCAGCCCCCGGGTGGTAAGGCCGCGGGCAACGACCTGGCTGAGCGCGTACGCCGATGTCAGGTGAACGTCGAGCATGCGGGACAGGTCTGCGGGCGCCAGCTCCTCCACGCCGCGCCGGTCGCGGTGGCCGACATTGTTCACCAGGATGTCGATCAGCCCGAGAGCGGTGATCGCCTGCCGGGCGGCATCCGGGTCGGTGACGTCGAACGCCGCGGCCGTGACATCCAGTCCCTCGGCCGACAAACGCGTCACGGCGTCGCCGAGCGCGGCCGGATCGCGGCCGTTGAGCACAACCCGCGCGCCCTGCCTCGCCAGTCCGCGGGCCATCTCCAGTCCCAGCCCGCGCACCGAGCCCGTGACCAGGGCGCTGCGCCCGGAGAGCGAGAAAGTTGGCCGACCGCCCATCTGACCGCCTCCACTGGAACGGCTGTTCCAGTTACAGTAGCACGGTTAGCCAGGCACAGGGCGGCTCCGCGCCGTCCCGTGTGAAGCACTCATTGGTCATAGGAAGCCATGTCCAGCGATTACCCATCAGGCTCGCCGCGGCGGGCCGAACTTCTCGACGCTTGCTACGCCTATCTGCTCGAACACGGCCTGAACGGGCTGTCGCTGCGTCCCCTCGCCGCCGCCACCGGCACCAGCCCTGGGGTGCTGCTCTACCTATTCGACAGCAAGGAGCACCTGGTCCGTGATCTGCTCGCCCGCGCCCGACGCGAGCAGATCACCCTGATCGCGAACGCGCTCGATCCGGGCACCGGGCGCGGCGGGTTCGAGGCACTGGCGGACAGGCTGTGGAACCTGCTGTCCGCGCCCGAGCAGCGCGCCATGGTGCGGCTGACCTACGAGGTGTTCCTGCGATCAGTAAGCCGCGATCCTGGCCCCTGGCAGGGGTTTGCCGCGGAAACGGCACGGGACTGGCTCGACCTGCTGATAAGGGCCCAGCCGGATACCCCGCGCGATGTAGCCGAGGCAACGGCAACCCGCACGCTCGCGCTGATCCGGGGCCTGCTGCTGGACCTGCTCGCCGATGAGGACCCTGGCCGCGTCACGGCGGCGGTGCGGGCCGGCAGGTGGTGAGCACCCAGCCCCGGGGTCAAGCTCGGCGAACACCGCGCTGACGAAGTCCCCTGGGCCCGCGGCCCGCGTTGCCGACCACCTCGCTCGAAAGGAGCGGACCCATATAAGTATGCTAGTCACAAGTATACTAGTGACAAATACACTTACATCTTGATTGGATGGTTGCGGTGGATGGGTTCTCCGGGAAGCCTGCCTGGGTGTACGACCGTGACTTCGAGTGGTCGGCACTGGTGAGCTTCGCGCGGTCGGCAAGTCCGCGGGTACGGCTGGGGATCGTCAGCGGACGGCGGCGGCAGGGGAAGACCTTCCTGCTCCGCGCCCTGGCGGAGGCCACCGGTGCCTTTTACTACGCTGCCGCTGAGGCCACAACGGCGGACTCGCTACGTGACCTGGGGACCGCGCTGGCGGCGCATACGGGGGCTGCCCTTCCCTACGCGATCCGTGACTGGAACGAGGCTGTTCGCGCGATCCGCGAGACGTTGCCCGGCGGCCTGGCGATCATCGACGAGTTCCCGTACTTGATCCGGTCCGATCCGGCGTTGCCGTCGCAGTTGCAGCGGGCGCTCGATGATCAGGCATGGGGGGAGCAGGTACGGGGGACCAGGTTCTTGCTGTGCGGTTCGGCCATGTCCGTGATGGGTGGCCTGCTCGCCGGGAACGCGCCGCTGCGCGGCCGCGGCGCCCTGGAGTTGCTCGTCGCGCCGTTCGGCTACCCCACGGCCGCGCGGTTCTGGGGGATCGATGACGATCCGACCCTGGCCGTTCTCGTCCACTCGATTGTCGGAGGCACGCCCGCGTACCGGTCAGAGTTCGTCGCCGACGACGCGCCGGCCTCCCGTGCGGACTTCGACAATTGGGTCATCCGTACCGTGCTCAACCCGGCGGTTCCCCTCTTCCGCGAGGCCAGGTACCTTCTCGCCGAGGAGACGGACATCCGCGAGCCTGCGCTCTACAACTCGGTTCTCGGCGCGATCGCCGCCGGCAACGCCACTCGCGGCGGGATCGCGAACTACGTCGGCCGCAAGTCCTCCGAGGTCATGCACCCGCTCAACGTCCTTGAGGACGCCGGGCTGATCACGCGGGAAGCCGATCCCTTTCACGCGCGCAAGTCGCTGTTCAGGATCGCCGAGCCGCTCATCACCTTCTACGAGGCCATCATGCGGCCAACCTGGCCGCAGCTGGAGCAGCGGCGGGCGACGGCGGTCTGGCGCCGTCAGCGCTCTGCCTTCCTGTCCGGGGTGGTAGGGCCGCACTTCGAGGCGCTGTGCAGGGACTGGGCCGCGCGCGCGGGAGAGGACGTCTTCGGCGGCTTCCCCGCCCAGGTAGCGGCGACCGCCATCGCTGACCCCGGCAATAGGGCTCAAGTCGAGGTAGACGTCGCCGTGCTCTCCGCAGGAACCCCCGAGGAACCGAGGCGCGTTCTTTCGCTCGGCGAAGCCAAGTGGGGCGAGGTCATGGGGCTGGGGCACCTTGACCGGCTCCGCCGCGCGAGGGACCTGCTGTCGGTGAAAGGGCACCATGCGGCCGACGCTGTCCTTGCTTGCTACAGCGGAGCCGGGTTCACCTCCGAACTGGCCGGCGTCGCTGCCACCGATCGGCGTGTGCTGCTCGTCGACCTCGGGCAGCTCTATCAAGGGTCAGATGACGAAGCGGGCGAGCTCAGATAGGAGGCGAGCTCAGATAGGACAGGCGTTCCGGCCCACCAGGACTCCCGCGGCTCTTCCTGCCCGCCTCGGGTCAGGTCACCCGGGCCAGCGCATCGGCGGGCCGCAGCCTGGCGATCCGCCAGCTAGCGAACGCCCCGGCCAGCAGGGCGCCGGCCAGGGCCAGGGCCACGGCCGCCGCGATCATCCCGGCGCTGACCGACGGGTGCAGCGCAACGGGCACCACGTGAATCAGGGCCCCGGTGCCGGGCAGGCCCGGATCGCCTGCGGGCGGGACCCCGGGCCGCCTCGATTGCGGGGCGAAATGCGGCAGGCTGTTCGCGCCGGCCGTCGCGGACAGCTTCGGCGCGACGCCGGCGATGACCGCCACGGCGGCGAACCCCAGGCCGGTCCCGGCCGCGGCGCCGGCCGCGCCGATGGCCGCGGACTCGCCGAGCACCTGGCCGATGATCCGCCGGGTCCGCCAGCCGATCACCTTCAAGATGCCGAACTCCAGCACCCGGCGGCTCACGGCGGCCAGCATCAGCAGGCAGGCGATGGCGAACGCGGCGGCCAGCACCAGTACTGACAGCCACCTGCCCAGGTCATCGGCCAGTTTCACGGCGCCGACCAGCGATCCGGTCACCTGGCTGTCCAGGCTGCTTGCGGTGGTCACGGTGGTGCCGGGCAGCAGCGCGGAGATCTCCCTGCTGACCGCGGGGATGGCGGCGGCGCTGGCCGCGGCCAGGTAGATCGTGTTCACGTCGTGCTGCAGGTTGCCGAGACTCAGCGGCATGGCCTGAGCCCGCGCCAGCGGGACGTAGACGTCGGGCGGGCTGCTGCCCTGCGGCTGGCTGACAATCCCGATGACCGTGTACCTCGCGCCGTCCACGGTGATGGCCGAGCCGATCTTGAGGCCATGGGACGTGGCGTACCCGGAATCCACGACCGCGACATCGGAGTCCGACTCGGCCGCGGTGAACGAGTGACCGGAGACCAGCGACGCCGAGCCCAGCGGGCCGAGTGCGGCGTCCCGGGTGTCCACGCCGTACACGGTGTAGCCGTCCGCCTGCGGGACGTCGTTCTTCGGCACCGTGATCACCTGGTCCAGCAGCATGATGCCCCCGGCCGCCGCCGCCACGCCCCGCAGCCTGGCCGCCTCGGCCACCTTCGACGCGCTGATCCCCGAGTACGTTGAATCCAGGCCGTTCAGCGTCTTCCCGGCCGCGCTCACGCACTTGCCGCTGGCGGTGCAGGCCTCCAGGCCATCCCGGCCCATCAAGAGGGACTGGCCCTGAGACGATGCCAAGCCGGATCTGATCGTGGTCACCGCGCCGGTCACGGTCACGTCGGTGCCCGCCCCGTACAACACGCCGAGCACCCCCGACTCCGCCCTGGCGGTCCCGGCTGAGGCGGCCGACACCGTGACCACCAGCCCGACCCCCACCGCCAGGCCAAGCGCGATGACAACGGCCTGGCCCATCCGGCGGCCCAGTTCCCGCCGCAGGTAGGTGACAAAGAACATCAGCGCTGCCCCTTCCCTGGCGTCTTTCCCGGTTTCGCGGCAAGCACCGTCATACCGCGCGGCCGGTAACGGCCCGGTGAGTGGCACCTGGCAGTTACCTCCCAATCGGCCATGACTCCGCCGCCCCATGATCCCGGGAACGGACCCGGACACGATCACCCGACGGCCGAACGCCAGCAGCGCGGTCGGCGGCGGGCCGGCCGCCGGCCTGGCATGACGATGTCCCTGGGCCCGCTCGGGAAATGCCACGCACCCGTTCGGGATAACGGTTTTACGGGTTGTTCAGGTAGGCGAGGACCGCGAGAACCCGGCGGTGCCCGCTGTCGGCGGGCGGCAGCCTCAGCTTCAGGAACACGTTGCCGATGTGCTTGCTGACCGCTCGCTCGGTGATGACCAGGGTGGCGGCGATCATGGTGTTGTCGTGGCCCTCGGCCATCAGCTTGAGTACCTCGCGTTCGCGCGGGGTCAGCTCGTCGATGACCGTGCGGTGACGGCGGGTGAGCAGTTCGGTCACCACCTCGGGGTCGAGGGCGGTGCCGCCGGCCGCGACCCGCTCGAGCGCGTCGAGGAACTCCTCCACCCGTCCGACCCGGTCTTTCAGCAGGTAGCCGACTCCGCTCGCGCCGCCGCCGAGCAGCTCGGCGGCGTAGGACTCCTCGACGTACTGCGACAGCACGAGCACCGGCAGCCCGGGGATCTGCCGGCGCGCGGCGAGCGCCGCGCGCAGGCCCTCGTCGCGGAAGCCGGGCGGCATCCGGACATCGAGCACGGCGATGTCCGGGCGGTGCGCGAGCAGCGCCGGGAGGATCTCTGGCTCGGCGCCGGCCACGGCCGCCACCTCGTGCCCGGCCGTCGTGAGCAGCAAGACGAGGCCCTCCCGGAGCAGGGCGTTGTCCTCGGCGATCACCACACGCACGGCAGCTCCGCATCGATCACGGTCGGGCCGCCGGCCGGGCTGGTCACCGCGAAGGTCCCGTCGAGCGCGGCGACCCGGCGGCGCATGCCGGGCAGCCCGGAGCCGGCCGCCTCGGTTCCGGTGTCTTCCGCTCCGCCCCGGCCCTCATCGCGGACGGTCACCCGCACGCCGGCGCGCGTGCGCGCGAGCCAGACCTCGGCCCGTTCCGCTCCGCTGTGCTTGGCGGCGTTGGTGAGCGCCTCGGCCACGACGTAATACGCGGCCGCCTCCACCGCCGCCGGGGCGCGCGGACCCTCGTCCAGGTCGTCGGCCCGGACGGTGACGTCGAGGCCGCTGCTGGCCGCGAGGGCCCGGATGGCGCCCGCCAGCCCGCGGTCGGTGAGGATCGGCGGGTGGATGCCGCGCACCACGTGCCGCAGCTCGGCCAGCGCCTCCTCGGCCTGCGCCTGCGCCTCGTCGAGGAGCTTTCTTCCGGCCGCCGGGTCGCGGTCGTACGCGCGTTTGGCCAGGCCGATCCGCATGGACAGAGAGACTAGCCGTGCCTGCGCGCCGTCGTGCAGGTCGCGCTCGATGCGGCGCAGTTCGGCGCTGTGGGCGGCGATCGCGCCCGCCCTGGTCTGGGCCAGCTCCTGGACGCGCGCGGCGAGCAGCGCCTTCGGCGAGGGCCTGAGCAGGACGGCCGACCAGGCCGCGTCGAGATCGGCGAGCCGGCCGATCAGCGGCAGGATGACCGGTTGACGGCGGATGAGCCCGCACCACACGCCGTCGACGAGCAGCCCGACCAGCCACAACGGCAGCGCAAGCAGCCCGAGGATGCCGTAGGCGTAGTAGGCGGCCATCCAGCGCAGGTCGACGTACGTGGCCGGATCGCGGGTCGCCGCGCGGAAGCTCTCGCGGAGCCGGCCCGTGATGGGCAGGTAAGCCTCGGGGATCTCCCTGCCCGTCCACGCGGCCACGTGGCGCCGTTTCGCCCCGGCCATCCGGCGGATCAGCAGCACGGTCTCGGGTGTCAGCCCGGCGCCGACCACCGCGAGCGTGCCGACGGCAGTGATCAGGAGCAGGCAGATGAACAGGTACGAGCCGAAGGCCAGCCCGAAGGCCAGCCCCAGGTACGCCGTGGCTCGCCCCGCCTGCCGCGCTATCCCCCACATGGCACCAGGTTAAGCGCGGCGGGCGCGGGCAGGGAGTGAAGCTCGGCACGGGCGGCGACTTGATGGTTCGCGCCTGGCTTGTCCATCAGATCACCGGGGTGCCCTCGGCGGCGTGGCTGCCGCGCCTGGCGAGCAGGGCGATGACCGCGCCGCCGAGCGCGACGGCCGCGGCGACGGTGAAGGCCGCCGTCATTCCGCTGATGAAGGTGGCGTGGGTGACGGTGGTGATCGCGTCGGCGACGTGGGCCGGGGTGCTGCGGGTGACCGGGGCGACCCCGACCGAAGCGGAGCTCTTGACCCCGGCGAGCTGCGCGGGGCTCAGCCCCGGCAGGTGCGCCGCGGCCCAGCGGCCGGGGAGCAGCGAGTCGACCTTGGCGGACATGATCGCGCCGAGCACCGCGGTGCCGATGGTGCCACCGACCTGCATGGCGGTGGACTGCAGCCCGCCGGCCACGCCGGCGAGTTCCACCGGGGCGTTGCCCACGATCACGTCGGTGGCGCCGACCATGACCGGGGACAGCCCCAGCCCGAGCAGCGCGAACCAGAGGATGGTGTCGGTCAGCGGCGAGGCCAGGCCGATCCTGGACAGGCCGAACAGCGCGACCGCGGCCAGCAGCATGCCGGCGAGCAGCGGGACGCGGGGGCCGAGCCTGCCGATCAGCGCGCCGGAGACGGGGGAGGCGACGATCATCATGCCGGTCAGCGGCAGCAGTCGCACGCCGGTGGCCACCGCGCCGAGGCCGTGCACGTTCTCCAGGTAGAAGGTCATGAAGAACATCGCGCCGAACATCGCGAACATCAGGCACACGACGAGCACGACGCCGGCCGACAGCGGCACCGAGCGGAACAGGCGCAGCGGCAGCAGCGGCTCGGCGGCCTTGGCCTCGCGCACCACGAACAGCACGAGGGCCGCGGCGGCGGCGCCGAAGAACGCTACCGTGGTGCCGCTGCCCCAGCCGTAGTCGGCGCCCTTGATAAGCACCCACACCAGCGCGAACAGGAACCCGCTGAGCAAGCCGATGCCGGGGATGTCGAAGGAGTTCGCGGCCGGTGACGCATCGGTCTCGCGCAGCACCAGCAGGCCCGCGGCCAGGGCGATGACGGCGACGGGGACGTTGATGTAGAAGCAGGACTCCCAGTTGACGTGCTGCACAAGCAGCCCGCCGACGATCGGCCCGGCGGCGGTGGACGCGCCGATGACCGCGCCCCAGATGCCGATGGCGGCGTTCAGCTTGTCCGCCGGGAAGTTCCGGCGCAGCAGCGCCAGCGCGGTCGGCTGCAGCATCGCGCCGAACGCGCCCTGCGCGACGCGGAACGCGATGACCAGGCCGATGCTCTTGGCGATGTCGCCGGACAGGCCGACCGCCGCGGAGCTAGCGGCGAAGCCGACGATGCCGGCGAGGAACACCTTCTTGTGGCCGAACCGGTCGCCGATCTTCCCGACGGTGATCAGCAAGACCGCCAGCGCCAGCAGGTAGCCGTTGGTCACCCACTGGATGCCGGCCAGCGACGCGTGCAAGTGCTCCTGGATCGAGGGGTTGGCGACCGCGACGATGGTGCCGTCGATGCCGACCATCATCACCCCGAGCGCGACCGCAAGCAGCGTCAGCGCCGGGTGGCCGCGCAACCTCCGGCCGGGCCGCTTGCCGTCCCGCCGGGCGAGGGCGGGCCGCGCGGCGTCACCTGGCCGCGCGGTGGCGGACTTGGGCTGGTTCATGAGTTGCCTCCTTCGTTTCTGTGGCCGTGCCCGGGGCTATCGCGTGACGGCCTTGGAACGGCCCCGGAGCAGGCCGACGCCCGCGCCGACCGCGACCACGCCCATTCCGGCGGCGGTCATGATCTGCTGCCCGCCCGCGATCGCGTGGCCGTGGACATGGATGTGCGGCCCGGCGACCGCGGCGGCCAGGGCGACGGCGGCGTTGAACAGGAACAGGAACCACAGCACGGGCTTGGAAGAGAGCAGGGACTTCATGAGCATTCCTTTCGAATGACGGTTGTGATCTCTGCAATCCACGATGCCGTCGGGTGGCTTGACCCACGAGGGAGCGCTCTCCCCAACCGGGGGTGTATCCAGCTACACCCCCGGAAGGGACCTACCTCACCCCTCGGTGATCGGCCTGGCTAGGGTGAACGGGGTAGTCCATCGGCTGCCGCCGGAGATCACCCGTCGTCTGCCAGGCCGATGACAGCAGAGGGGGACCGCGGGATGAGAATGCCGTTGAAGGACACGGTGGCGCTGGTCACCGGGGCGAGCAGCGGCATCGGCGCCGCGACCGCCCGCAGGCTCGCCGCCGAGGGTGCGGCCGTGGCCCTGGTGGCCCGTCGCCGCGACAAGCTCGATGACCTGGTCAGAACGATCGGCGGTGACTCTGGCCGGGCTCTCGTTCTTCAGGCGGACGTGAGCAGCCCGCGGGAAGCTTCCGCGGCGGTCGAGCGGGCGGTCGCCGAGCTGGGCAGGCTTGACACGCTGGTCAATAACGCCGGGGTGATGCTGCTCGGCCCGGCCCTCGACGCCCCCGTCGGCGAATGGGAGCAGATGGTGGACGTCAACGTGCGCGGCGTGCTCAACGTCACCCACGCCGCCCTGCCCTACCTGGTGCGCGCCGCCGAGGACTCGCCGCGGCGGGTGGCGGATCTCGTCACCATCAGTTCCACCGCCGGGCGTGTCGCTCGCCCGGGTAGCAGCGTCTACAACCTCACGAAGTTCGGCGTGACCGGGTTCTCCGAGGCGCTTCGCCAGGAACTGCTCGCCAAGAGGGTGCGGGTCAGCGTCATCGAACCGGGCACGGTGGACACGGAGCTGACCACGCATCTACGGGAGGGGATCAGGGAGGCGGCCAAGCGCCAGACGGAGTCGATCCAGCCGCTGCTGCCGGAGGACATCGCCGACGCGGTCGCCTGGGTCGTGACCCGCGACGGCCGGGTCGCGGTCAACGAGATCCTCGTCCGAGCCAGCGAGCAGACCTGGTGAACCGCGCGTCGGAGTATGTTCCGCGCGGGCGGTTGCGGGCGGGCCTCCGTGAGAGCCAGACCATGTTCGTACGGTGTCTATGACGCAGGCCCGCGCTTACGGGAGGAAGCCGCCGCGCCTGGCGGCCACGACGGTTTCCATTCGGCTGTGCGTTCCTAGCTTGCTCATCGCGTTGCGGAGGTAGCTCTTGACAGTCTCGGGTAGCAGTCCCAGGCGCCGTCCTACCTCGGCGTTGCCGCAGCCCACCGCGACCAGGGCGAGCACGTCAAGCTCGCGGGACGACAGCGGGTTGCCCGGGGCAGGCCGGCCAGGCGGCCGGGTCAGCCGGTCGCAGACCACCTCAAGGCGTCGGCGCAGGACCGGGTCGGTGACCTGGCTGGCGATCGAGCGCAGTTCGGCGTGCGCCTCGCGGACCTGTTCCCACTCCGGCGCGCCGCTCGCCTCGCGGGCCGCCCGGGTGATCGCCGCGGTTTCCAGTTCGGTCAGCCGCCGCTCGACCTCCCACCGCACGGTCAGCTCGGTCCCCGCCCAGGCCGCGACCTGGCTCATGGTGTCCAGCACCCGGTTGCCGAGGGCCAGCGGCTCGCGGATGCCGCCGTACAGGACTCCGGCCACCGAGCCGCCCGTCAGCACGGGTACCGCCGCGATCGCCCGCAGGCCCTCGGCGGTCACCGGCTTGTCGTACTCATGGCTGATCTGTGAGTCGGCGGCGTAATCGTCAACGCTGCCCGGCCGGACGGTGACCAGCACCCGGCCGCCCAGGCCGCTGCCCGCCGTGATGACCAGGCCGCGCAGCGCGCTGGTGCGGGTCCCGGCGAACTCGGTGAGCAGCACGCTCGGGCCGCGACCGGAGGCCGCGCCGCCGAACGCGACGGGCAGCCCGGTCCCCAGTCGCATCCGCCCGAGGGCGGCATGCAGCACCCCGCCGTGATCCGGCATCGCGGCGCCAGCCGGGGCATGTGTTACCACCATGTCATCAGGATGTCACCAAGTCCGCCGTCCGCGGCTACCCCCGTTCGGGGGTAGCCGCGGAC
>Ga0335075_10016529_pt1 | contig 11009 bp, 6 predicted proteins | sample Lox_Sample_24_FD_206723 | JGI IMG/M metagenome (GOLD analysis project Ga0335075, IMG submission 206723) | Soil microbial communities from Loxahatchee National Wildlife Refuge, Florida, United States - Lox_Sample_2.4 | ecosystem: Environmental > Terrestrial > Soil > Wetlands | place: USA: Florida... | reverse complement strand
GTTGCCGAGCCAGGAAAATACCCAGCATGGTTACCGAGTGAGAAAATGGATGGCGCGACGAAGAATAGCTCAAAGATGGCAGCTGCTGCCGCTCTAGGGGTCGGCGAGGACGGCCAGGGAGGCGTGCCCATGAGCAAGCAGTCGAGTATTGGCGGCAGTGAGATAGGCGGTGTGCCAATGAGTCGGACGGGAACAGGCCAAGGCGAAGGTGGGAGCTCCATGCTGGGCGGCAAGCGACGAGGACGTGGCGGTGCGTGAGGGAGCATTTGCGAGCATGAGCCATCCTTGTGAGCGTGAGCGCTGCGAGCATTTGCATCTGCATATATGGGCTAGGAGTTCATCTATAGAAGATCTCACCACCACGCATGGTGCTTTTCCATTTTCATTCTACCTATCAAGGTGCTTTCCTTTCATTCACTAGAGTGGGAAAAATCTATCATCGGGTGGCAGGTTCTAGGGTGTTCAAAGGGGCCATTACGGATTGGAGGCATGGGAACCAGTACTTGCCGACGATCAATCTCTGATATATGCTTCAAATAAATGAAAAGCTAATTTCAAAACGTTTGTATATTGACTTCGTTACTACATCTAATTCGTGATCTATCCATGTGACATGTCTTCTATACTGTACTCCTTCCCTTGCCTTCTAAGATCTTCTCCTACTATGATCGCGAACAATCGTTTCGCTATAACGCCTTCGTCCCATCCAGGGACTTCCTCTCTGAACTCGCGTACGATGTCTAAATGCCACTGCTCAAGAGTTAATTTTACACCTCGAGCCTGGATCGTCTTCCCTAGATACTTCGATGGCTCCACGGCACTTTCACCCATCTCGTGGTTTGGTCCGGTGCCATTTTTTGAGTTTGCCTTAGGAGGTGGTACTGGTAGTGATTTCGAGTCATTGTAGATGGCATGGAGCAGTTTCCAGTGAGCTTTTGACCAGGTTGTGGCGGAGAGCGGTGGAGGAGATGGGGTGGGTGAGACAAAAGCAACGGATTTTGTGGGTGAGTTTGACGTAGGGGTGCGTAGGCAGGACTTTTGTGGTGACGTCGACGTGATGTTTGGGAGAGCTGGATAGTAAATTCCGGAGTTTATGTGGGAAGGCTCCGAGGCCAGCTCAGACTCTTCGTAGCTGGTACTCGTAGACTCTATAGTGCTGTTCTCCTGGGAACTATTGCCGACTGATTGAGACTCTTCATTGGGATCCTGTGAATCAGCTTCGTCGGGTGTGCTTGAAGAAGTCGTAGCGAGCTCAATATCTGCAGACTTCAAAACATTGTCACGAGATGTATCATTTACTAGTGGCCCAGGCGTTGAATGCATTTTAGAAGCTGGTTGAGGCATCTTGAATGGTGAAGATGCAAGCAGAGCAGACAGGTCGAGATTCCCACTACTTCGTGGTCGAGGAGTGAAGTTCAATTTCTGGGGTATATGCCACATGATTGATGATTCTGGTAAATCTTCATCGTCCTCGACAGCTTCGTGAGTCGAAACTCGCTTTCGAACTGTGATCTGACCAGGTTTGTTTTGGGGCTTCATCTGCACGTCAGATGGAAGCCTACCGATGTTCTCAGGTTGCTGTGGTGAGGACAGTTGTACGAGCTCATCGCTGTAGACCAGCCGTTTACTGTTCTTCCTCCAGGGGCTGGGAATCTTACTTCGTCTTGGTCTCTCTAATGGCACTTCCCTTGGTGGAACCTTTGGAGGTTGCTCTTCCAATAGTGAAGACGAATGACGGGCTTCAGCTTGCCATATATCTTCTCCTGCGTCATCAACTTCGCCGTTTAAGTTCATAAGATTTTCCTCGTCGTCAGATTCGATAATGATAACCTTACTTGGACTGGCAGACTCGATCTGTGAGCTCACAGCTGCCCTCTCACGGGCCCACTCTGCTTCCCGACGTTGTTGAAAGAGCTCTGTTGTTTCGATAATATTGCTTTTTCCAGTTTTGCCTACATCAATGCGTGACGTAGGCACTGGAGCAGCGCTCTCGGCCTGCCAGCTCATTGCGCCCTCGCTGCGTATTGAATCTTGGTATTGCTGATCTTCCCTCATTAGTCCTGTGTGTGGCCTAGCCTTGTGACTTGGTAGCTCTAAAGTATATTCCTTCCCTTCCTTAGGGGAGGTCGAATTTATGGACTGATTACCACTGCAGAAGGGATCTTCTTCCCGGGCTAAACTGGTGGGATTGACCATTGCGCCGCGTTTCTGATTACGGGCAAACTCTTCACCCATCATCATGCTCCTTCGAAGCTCTCTTCTTGTGTCATCGCTGAAGCCTACGAAAAGATCTCTACTCTTTCCTTTCCCCTTCTCCGAAGACTCCTGCGGCTTTTCGCCCGCACCGCTAGATTCGAAATAATCAAGTGAAGTCCCAACAGGGTTGCGCTGGGCAGCCGGGCTTTTAAAGGGGCTGCCCAGACTCTGCGTGCGGCCTCTTGAAGTGGATGTTGTAGAGATGTCCTGGAGAACACGACCTGCTCGGACAATTGGAGATAGAGGTTGTCTCAGAGGTTGATTAGGATCTAATTTTGGGGATGTATGGGATCTGTCGAGCGGCAATTGTTGGATAAGCGGCGGCAAAGAGGGAGAAGAAAATACAATTGAAGGCGTCTCCATACTGTTTGCATGTAGTGACTCTGCTTTACTAGGTGGCGCTGTATATGTAAATCGGCGGGGAGCTGCAGACGGTGGAGATGATCTTATCTGTGAGTCTACCATCGAAGATCCTTCTATTAAAGGCTCTGACACATCAAGAGCATTGCTCTCACGACAATTAATTTGTGCTTGCTGCGCAGCCATTTCTGTTGGGGAAGGCGTCTCATTAGGGGTGAGAAGTCCCGAGCTTGTCAGGCTCCGCTTTCCGGTATCTAATAATGGGAAAGACGAGATAATTGCTAGCTTTGTGACAGGCTTCGACTCCTCCTTCGGGTTGGATTGTGCATTTGGCGGGGTCGCCTCTGTTTGGACATGTTTTGCTGGGGTCGCTGCTTCCAGGATTGCCGGAGGAATACTGGAAAACGAGTCGTTATTAGATTTGCGATCCTGTAATTCGACTGAAAGAAATTTGTTACTCGACTTCTGCTTTCCTGGCGTTGCTGCCTCTAGTATCTCCGGCGGTATGCTGGAGAAAGAATCTCCGTCTCCAAGAATATTAGCGGACAACACCGCACGTAACAGAGGGTTCGAAGCCCTTCTCCTTGGTGTTGCCGCCTCTAGAATTTCAGGTGGTATACTCGAGAAAGAGTCTTCATGACATGCACCATTATTGTTCTTTAGACCGGGGAGGTCTTTGTTAGCAGCATTTGACTCGCTCTCCAGACCACTTTGATTCAGTCCAAATGGGCTGCTAAGATGTTCCCGCAATGAAGGCACTGAATCTACGGAAATCATGCTAAATCCTTCACTTTCGAGGATAGTATCAAACTCCCGAATTTCGTCAATTTCATTTTCATCGGCTGAGTGATTCTCATTCCAATCACATTTTCCTGCATCGCCGCTGATGACAGGTTGCGAGGGGGATTTAACGGGTAACTTTGCACTTCCTAGAGGCAAATCGGCCACAGAGCCAGTGGAAGATCCGATATTTGTTGACTTTATCCTCGAACTCGATCGTCCTGCCTGAGCAGGGGTCTCCTTCGCCGGGCTGAATTTATCATGCAGGACATCAGGGTCGTCATTCTTAGTGATGGTGGTGAGGCGAGTCGTCAAATTGGCCGAATGCGTTGGAACTAGATTCATGTCCCGCTGCGCCAGTACCCCTTTCGTATTCAATCTCTCGCCATTATCTCTGACGTCGGGATTTGGTGTGGCGTTAATCTCATCTTCATGAATTATGATTTCCTCGGGTGTCAGTGTCTTCCTTCGTCCCCGACCTTTTCTGCTTGTCGTACTCGATATTGTCTTATCCGGGGACGAAATCTGCTTTGTTGCAGGAGTGGATTTGTTTGGGGCAACTCCTTTCACTGATCTCGACCTCGACCGGCCTTTCCCCCTGCTCATTTCTACTCCGGCACCGATAGCAAAGTCCCAGTCCTCCGGGTCATCACCATCAACTAAATGGCCCAAAGTCCTTCGCTTCCTTGGGCTAGGCTTTGCTCCTGGAGTTACCGCTCGATTCCGAGATTTTGCGGGGATGGGCGTCCCAAACGATTTCCTTGGCCGACCTCGACCACGTTTAGGTTTCTCGGAGGCAGAGTCAAACGAGTCATCTTCGCTGTCGGATAGGCCTTTCACTGGAACAATGGTGGTTGTAGTTCGTACACTTTGACGGACTGTTGGAATGCGATATGGAGTGGGCGAATCTAGGTTTCTACCCCCGCTATTTCTTCGTCCATTGTTTATATTACCCTCAGAATGCTCGGCTTCGACTGTAACCCGGATTTTTTGGGGTGAAAGCTGGTCCCCAACATCCAGTTGAAATGTCTGCTTCCTAGGAGAACTTCCTTGCAGGGGAAGAGATCTTCGGGTTTTTGATGCGTGTGGTTTTAGTGGTGACGAGAATGTGAGAGAGTCATTGAGAGGATCTGGGGAGGACAGGAAAGCTTGGTCGTTGTAAGGCATGCTGTTCAAGTTTCTATCAGCGTTGTATAGAAACGCGTACTCTTTAAAACCTGCTTAAAGTTGATACGATCATCTAAATAATAGAGTATTGTAGACGCGTTAAATGGTAAAGTCGAGGACTGATAATAAACAGCGACCATATACATACTTCGTAGAATAACGGTTTGTTTACTTCAACGCCAAAGCGGCCGCATCAAACGGCCAGCCTTGTCCGGAACCACACTAGCGCATTGAGTAAAAAGTATGGCGGAAGTGACCAATCAACAGCCGACCTCGGATTTGCCATCGGTTCAGAATTGCGCCATCCACTTTCTAATCACCATCTTTCCCTCTAGAAGCAACTGCTATTACTTCCGTAAAGGTGGGGGAGTTATGTCCGGCCATGATGGGTTCCGTTTTGAATCAAATTGGATTTCTAATACGAATGACGTGAACTATGGATTACAATAGCAACTCTTTCCTCTCTTTCTCTCCTATATATTGCTACACTTTGTCCTTGATAGCTCACATTCAGCATTCATCGTTTTACCACTGACATCAAAATCACTTGCTTCTCTCGGTTTTCCATCTAGGCAGCATGGCAACACTAGCACCTCTTGAGGTTACTCCAGCGCATAACCTCTCCAAATCAGCACGCGCTGAAGCAGCTGGTGTCACCAACGACAATGTTACCCAGTCTTTCAATATCCCTCGTGGCGATGTCACCGCCACCCTGAATTACTACAAAGCACCGGAAGATGGGGCCGTTCCATTTAACTATGTCGAGCAGCCTCCCGAAGGTGAACCGCAACGAAATTACGGCGAAGCCAAAATCCAGGTCACCATTCACGATGTTCGGGGCCACGAAGATGAATACACTCTCAACAAGGAAGCATTCAAAGTGATTAGTAACGTCCCTGAGTCCGCCGAGAAGGAATTCGCCTCAGATGAGTCAATCGAGAAGAACTACTATCCCGAGTTAGAGAAGCTCATCCTGGACAACGTCCCAGGCAGCAATAGAGTGGTGTTCTTCGACTACACAATCCGGCGTTCAAATCCCAATGCGCCTCGGACTCCGGTAATAAGAGTCCATATCGACCAAACAGCTGAATCCGCAAAGGAGCGCGTGAGGCGCCACCTTGGAGATGAGGCTGAGAAGCTTCTCCAGGGCCGCTACCGCATAATTAACGTGTGGCGTCCGCTCAACGGACCCGTCGTTTCATTTCCTCTTGCTTTTGCGTCATCTGCATCTGTGGAGAATGCGGATCTGATACCCGTTGAGCACAGATATCCGGATCGAACGGGCTATACTGCTGGCGTGCGTCACAATGAGGGACAGAAGTGGCATTATTTGAGCGGGATGCGGAATGATGAGAGGTTATTATTGGAGTGTTTTGACAGTGATGCATTGAAGGAGGGATCAGAGGTGCAGGGAGGAAGAGTCCCGCATACGGCATTTATTGATCCAAGAACACCTGCCGGCGCACCTGGAAGGGAGAGTATTGAGGTTAGAACTTTAGTGTTTGGACCATAGGTGGCTGAAGTTGCTCGGATATAGTTTCAAGATGCAATTGACATACAACAAGTAAATATGTTATATCATGGCGGTATTAATTCCATTGATGTGACTCCTTGGTCTAGCTCCTCTATAATACAAGTCTGCTTTTAACACCTCACTCCAGCATCGAGGCCTGGTTCGTGTAGAGTACGTCTACAACAGTGCTTAACTTCTCGATCGTAGCCAATGCAGCATCGTATCCTTCATCCCTCTCCGTCTCATCGAAAATGATCAAACACCCGGCACCCTGGTCCAGTACGCCAATAATGACTTTATCGAGAATCATCTGGGAAAGCTTTCGCTCCACTTGCTGCGTATCGAGCCCTACCATCTTAGCGATATGTTCGATCTCAACCCGAGAGAATGGTTCAATGACTTTGATAAGGTTCTGCTCCAGCATATCATCATATAATCGTCGTAGATGGTTCCGAATGAATATGTCGCTCCCGAGCTCGTACTTGTAGTCTCCTAATGCCTTTTCATATTCTTCCAGTGATCGGTTTGAATGTGCTCGCGCAACAGCCTTCATGGCTTCGAGATTCTTGCCAGCGTATTTGAGGGCCTGCTTTGATGTCATGAGCTGGTTGATGTCATCGTTCAAGTTGAGCATGATCTTGCAAAGTAGCATGTACTGAAGTGCAGCTGTAGCCTTTGCAGGTTCGTCCTGAGTGTGGTAACCATCTAGGGCTTCGATGAAGTAGGAGAAGGCAGTGCTGAAATCTTTGTCTTCCGCATGGAGCATACCAGATTGCATGTCTAGACCTGCTTGGAGGAGCGGTGGAGTGTAAACAGATGCCGCGCTCGTCCTTGCACTGGTTAGGGCCGCTCGACCTTTCGCTACATTCCCCAATGCGTGATAGACCCTTGACTCAAGAAGCTGGACTTCGACTAGGACTAGCTTATCATCTAGTCTCTTGAGTTCCCGCAGAAGACTATTAATAAGCGTGAGGGCCTCATAGTATGATTGCTTCGCCATGTAAAGGGTCACCAGACGGGTCTCGAGATTCTGGCGAAGGAAACCTCGCCGCTCTAGCGTCGCCCATTCTATACAGGATTTTGTTACCGCTATCTGTGTGTCTGTAGTGTTTGGAATAGCAATGAAGAGATCGAGTAGTTGTCGAACTAAAAAAAAACAGATTTAGCATGAGCCCATACCAAGAGATTGCAGGCTCGAATATCATACCCAGCTTCGCTGTTTTCGCCTTTGCGAAGGATGAAAGCGTCGTCCTACTCTTGGTAATGAGGTCTACAAGCTCATTTGGCTTCCTAGAAACAGTTAGAACAAGTCTATAAACGCCATGGCCTCATGACATACTTCTCGTCTCGATAGAGTTCACCCAAGCTGACAAGAGCAGTCTCATATTCCCTCACCGCAGCGTCAGAAGTTGCTGACGGAGCTTTAGAGATGATCTCTTTATATTGCGCCTCTGCCTTTCTTGGGTCACTCTTTGCCAACTTCCGCGCCTCCTCTATTCTTGCTGAATCTGCGGGCGCCATCTCTTCGTTGAGGTTGCAAGGATATAGTTTGTGGTTAGAAGCTCAGGTAACATCGGTATGCGCATCTCGAAAACGCGCTAAGAGTTCGGGGCACGTGATGATTAGGAAATATCAAAAAAGTTCGCACGATAAGATGATCTACTTTTTAGAAATTTTGTACATCTGATAGAACATATGAGCCCAACATGGTATGTATATTCTACACATTTCTATTGTAAGCTCGTTTTAAACTAATTATAATCTTATTCGTATAGAAGATTAAAGCGCTCGCGCGCCCTGCTTCGGCGTATCAAGCGCCAGGATCAGATGTCGCAAAGCAGCCCCGCAACCTTGACCCTGCTCTCCATCCATTTTCACGGGCCAGAGAGTATTCCAAGGCACTCAATGCCACAAAAATGGAGCGTATGTTTGCAGCTCCTTTTATTGCCCAACTTGGGAAGGGTCATGTTGATGGTGTGTACACTATGGCCAAGGATCCAAATTCGTTACAGCGATTTGCAAGTGGAAGCGGTGATGGTATTGTCAAAGTTTGGAATCTGTCCAGCCGGGAGGAGATCTGGAATTGCAATGCACATGAACGTCAAGTAAAGGGAATGTGCTGGACAAAAGACCAGAAGCTCCTGACATGTGCCGCCGATAGGACGATAAAGCTATTCGAACCATACAATACAGCTCCTGGCACAGCTCCTGTAACTACCTGGCTTGGCACTAATGCATTCACGTGTTTATCTCATCACCGTTCCAAGAACGCATTTGCCGCATCATCTGGAGTTATATCAATATACGACCTCGAAAGACCTACTGGTCCGCCCGAGGTATTGAAGTGGCCAACATCAACTGATACTATATCGGCTGTATCGTTCAATCAAACGGAGACTTCTATATTAGCATCTTGTGCAATAGATCGATCAATTGTGCTCTATGATCTTCGCACCTCTATGCCTTTAGCCAAGACCATTTTGAATCTGGCTTCAAATGCCATTTCATGGAACCCTATGGAATCATTCAACTTTGCTGTGGGAAATGAAGATAACAATATCTATATTTTCGACATGCGCAAGCTTGATCGAGCTCTAAATGTCTTGAAAGATCACGTGGCTGCGGTGATGGACGTTGAATTTAGCCCGACGGGAGAAGAGCTTGTTAGCGCGTCCTACGATCGCACAGTCCGGATCTGGAATAGAGCAAGAGGACATTCAAGGGACGTTTATCATACTAAACGTATGCAACGAGTGTTTTCAGCAAAATTTACGCCCGACTCGAAATACCTCCTGACAGGGTCTGATGATGGAAACATTCGTTTATGGCGTGCCAATGCTTCAAAAAGGGAAGGAATAAAGTCTGCCAGGCAAAGACAAGCACTAGAGTACAACGAAACTCTTTCAGAGCGGTATGCGCATATGCCTGAGATTCGACGTATCAAGCGACACAGGCACTTGCCCAAAGTGGTTAAGAAGGCTGGTGAGATCAAAAGGGAGGAACTCAAGGCTATCAAGCGGAAGGAAGAAAATGAGAGGAAACACACAAAGAAACAGTTCCAAAAGAGGCGGAGTGAGCGAGAAAAGATGGTGTTGGCAAGGGAGAATTGAGGCTATACCCAGCTTGGGAAGGACATTATTGGCGTCGAAGCAGCATTTGCATGGAGTTCTAGAGAGTGAACGGCTGCATCGTAAGGCGCTCCCCTTTCTGAATGTCTCACAAGAGATTCAGGATCTACATGGACAGAAGCAGAAAATGCGCTTCTTCGACGGCTGATACTGCTGGCCGTTCCCTGCAGTATCTATAGCAAAGAAACCACCCTTTCTCTAGACCAAAGTCACACAAAGAATGCGCAGGAAGCTCCTCGGACGCAGAATCTACAACCCTGAAGTCTGCCATGAACAGTGCTTCACTTACATACAACCACGTCTTAGGTCATTCCGGTACTCCCTTAGAGGATCACCCTGGTTAGAAGCTGAGATATATTCTCCTCACGCTATATGATGAGAACAACGTTCGGGAACAATATACGAAGCATATTGGAACCTGCTTTGTCTCTTTGGGGCAGTTGGAAAATGTAATTAAAAAAAACTTGAGGATCTAGATGCTGTTCGATCCCAGGTAGCTACTAGCGTTAAAGCATACAAACAACGCCAAAGCCATTATGGTTAACCACGATACACCTAGAGCAAGAACACTTCATATAGAAGAGTGGGACATTCCTCCAGGGTTGCTTCTAGGAGGGGGTCAGTTTCTGGAGCAGTGAATTGTGCAGCGGTTTGTATATTTCAAATTCAATGGTTCAGATTCCGTAATCATTACCATAGGTATTGTGATTTTTGAATGGCCTTTCTCATGAGACGCCACACACAAATTTCCATTCCACCCTACTCAAACCCCCCCTCAAATCTCATCCTTACTTGTCAACTCCCCAAAAATCGCATCGTAGATAGCCTTCCCCACACCCATCGCACTCGCCGGATTCTCCCCCGTGATCAATCTTCCTCCCCTGGCAACCACAACCTTCGCCCCCCACGGCTCCTCCGCCTTCTCATAATGCCCCCCAGAAGCCTGATTGAGCGCATCCTCCAGCAAAAACGGCACCGCCGTCGTCAACCCCACTTGCTCCTCTTCCACATTGCTAAACCCCGTCACGCGCTGCCCGTCCAGCAGGTACCCAGAGCCATCCGAGAGCTTGACATGCGTCAACGCAGCGGGGCCATGGCACACGGCACTGACGATCTTGTTCGCAGTGTAGAACTCGTTAATCAGCTTGTGGCTGGTCTCGTCGGTGGCGAGGTCGAACATGGGCCCGTGGCCGCCGACGAAGAAGATGGCTTCGTACTCGTGCGCGTGGCCTAGGAAGGAAGACAGCTTGTGGGTGTTCTTCCAGATGGACTCTTTGGTTTGCAGGAACTTGGTGGAGATGGGGTCGCTTTTGAAGGCTTCCACTGAGGAGGGGTCCAGAGGCGCTTCGCCGCCGGCGGGGGAGGCGGTGACGATTTCGCAGTGAGGGGCGAGGACTTCGTAGGGGTGGGCGAATTCGGGCTGGGTGGGTGTAAGAAGGGGTTTTTCTGTGTTTGCAATTGAGGGTAGGCCTTACGAGGTACCAGCCCGTTGGCTTGCCTGTGTCGCCCAGCTTGTTGTGGGAGGTTAAGACGAAAAGGACTTTGGGTTGAGGAGCCATGGTGGGATATCAATTAGAGCTTTGGATATATGAGCACTGTGACACTAATGGTTGAAAGATTTCGATTGATGTGATATGGCAGTTGAAAATGGGTGGAATATTATGTCTACTTTATATACTTTCTGTCAACAAGTTTCAAGGAGCTCCTTGAAACCAACAGCGAAAGGGAGGCCTCGGAATTCTATCCTGTTCCAGCTACTGAAGATTCAGCTTCTAGGTGTTGGCAGTCCAATCATGCTTTCGTGG
>Ga0335075_10016527_pt1 | contig 11010 bp, 9 predicted proteins | sample Lox_Sample_24_FD_206723 | JGI IMG/M metagenome (GOLD analysis project Ga0335075, IMG submission 206723) | Soil microbial communities from Loxahatchee National Wildlife Refuge, Florida, United States - Lox_Sample_2.4 | ecosystem: Environmental > Terrestrial > Soil > Wetlands | place: USA: Florida... | reverse complement strand
GGAGGAAGATGCGCTCGAAGCGCCCGGCGAGGAGGTCGAGGCGGCGCGCGCAAGCGACCGCGGCGGTTCGCAGGAGGAAGGCGAGGTCGGGCGGCGGCGCCGGCGCCGGCGCCGGCGCCGCGGCGGCGAGCATTCGTTTGGAGACAATGCGGCGCAGGACGCGCCGCAGCCGACCGACGACGGCTTGGCGGTCATGGCGGAAATCGGCGGCGATCTCGTGACGTCGAGCGAGGCCCCGCGCGACGAGGAGCGGCGCCGCCGGCCGCGAGGCTCGCGCGGCGAGAGGGGCCGGTTCAGGCGTGGTGACGGAGAAGCCGCGCCCGAGACGAGCGCGCCGGGCTTCGATTCGCCCCCCTCGCTCGCGCTCGAGGAAGAATTCGCCGCCTCCGAAGGCGACTATTCCGCTGCCCCACCGGCCGCCGAGACGGGCTCTCATGAAGAGACGGCGGGCGAGGCGTCGCCGGTCGCCGCCGCGCAAGAGGCCGAGGCGGAAGACCGGACGCCGAGCGCCGCCCGGGCAGAGCCTGCCGCCGAGCCTTCGGCGCCTGCCGAGGCGGAAGGGGCGGAAGGGGCCGCCGCTCAGCCGGCGCCTGCCGCGGGCGAGCCCGAGCCGCCGCGGCCACGCCGCAGCGGCTGGTGGCAGCGCGCGCGAGCGACCGTGATCGGCAACTAGGCGCGTCCGGGGCAAGGGCTCAATCGCAAGCTTGACCGACCGCGCGGCCGCGTAAGCTGCGGCCTCTTTGAGGCCCGTGGCGGCGTGCGCCGCCGCTGGGTGGGGATATCGTGCAATTGATCGCCATCGGTCCGCACGCTCAAATCGCTTCGAGGCGTCGCGGAGGCAGTCGGGAAGCCGGCGCGCCGCGATCGCCTACCGCGGCCAATCGGCTTTTGCGCCCGAGCTGTGAGAGATCGACTCGACGACCGGTCTTCGCTGCGAGAGTCCGGAGACGCCGGCAATGAAAGCGCGTGTGACGAAGGCCTGAGGCCGGAATCCAAGAACGACGCTGTCTCCGGGCTCGGGTTTCGCTGGGCCAGCCGCATCGATCATGCCGTAGTAGTCAATGGTGGCGGGCGAGGGTATCTCGACGGCGCGAACAGTCCCGTCGTCTGTTTTCGGCTCTCGGGCGACTATCGCTCTCACCTGGTAGTTGGGAAAGACCGGGTCGATATAGAGGCCGCCGCCGAAGCAGAAGGCTTCACCTCCAGAGAGATGCGAAACTTCGGTCAAGTACACAACCGCCGGCGTCTCAGGTAGGTCGCCGTTCACGTGCAACGGAGTCGTCCCTGTCAGTCCGTGTCCGGGCTCGACCTGAGTGGCGCCGGCGTCCGCGAGCGCTTCCAGGGTCACGCTCGAGGTGGTGCCGGGAGCATTGATTTCGATCCCCTTGTGTCCGAAGCGCGCCAACGTCTCGGACGCCAGCCGAAGGGTCTCGAGATTTGGCGTCGGCTTGACCGTGCGCGTCGCGCCGTCAAACAGCAATGCCGGGAAGGTCGTAAGCCCCGCGAAACGACCGCCTGGAATCTTGTCCAGGGCCGCCGCCACAGCGCCGACGTCGGAAGCGGGAAACCCGCCTTCGTGACCGCGATAAAATTGGTCGTTCTCGCCGCGAATGCGGGCGAGGAGCGGCTGCCGCCGTCCCATCCTCCGTGAAGCCGCCGCCGCTTCAGCCGCTTTCTCCGCATTGAAGACCGTCCACCAGGCTGGAACGAGCCGAGCCGCGCCATCCGCCTCCCACTTCGGAATCTGGACAAGGTGACCGATATGCCCGAGCTCCATGCCCGCGCGCTTCGTGGCCAACGCGCATTCCATGTCGACTGCAACGCTGCGCGCTATTCCTCCGCGCATCACGGCGCGGCAGAAGGAGTCGTTGCGTCCCATCTGTTTGGTCATCGCCATGACAGTCAGGCCGAGCGAGTTCGCCTTGGTCGAGATCGCACGAGCGTTGCTTTCGACTGCGTCAAGGTCGATCACGTAGGCGTTCGCCGGCAGTTCACCGCTCTGGTGCAGGGCAATCGCAGCTTCGATCAGCCGTGGGTTGCGACGCCGGATCAAGTCGAGAAACATGGCGCTCTTCCTTTAGAACCTGCTGCATTTGGATTGACGGGTTTTTGCTCGCCGCCGTGTGTGCGCTCTTCGACAGCTGCGTTCCGTCTCAAGAACGATTGGACTCGTCATGACGCTCCTGACAGAAACGCAGCAAGGGCGACGATTCCGTCATGGTAGTCCTTGAGGCTCACGTTCTCTTCCGTCGTGTGGCAAATCCGAATATCCCCGGGCGCGAAATAGATTCCGGGAACGCCAAGCGCAGACAGAATCGGCAATTCCGACCAATAGGGCGCTGCTTCGATGTTTCCCCGCTCGGGCCGAACCGCGCGAACAGCGGAAACGAGGCGGCGCAAGCGAGCTTGGTCGAGGCGGCTCTCGAAAGGCTGGCCGCCGATCGGATGATCGCGAGGCGCTAGGTAGAGGAACTGCAACGCGATGCGGCTGTCCATGGAGGCCGCCCTCACCGCCGATTCAAGACCCGTGCGCACGTCAACGAGGCGAACGCCCGGCGGAATCTTGGCGATCAGGCTGATCGTGCACTCGCCCGGAACCGCGATGGAGCCGCCGCCTTGAATAGCGGTCGGCAGGACGAAGCCGGGTCCGACCAGTGCGTGGCTCTCGCCGGCGCCGAGTTCGGCGGAATACCGCCAAAGGGCTTCGAGAACGGCGTGCGCCCCTTTGAGCGCATCGACGCCGAGTTCAGGTACGCCAAAATATGCGGACTTGCCGATCACCCGGATGTCGCAGAGAAAGAACCCCATGTGGGCGACATAGATGTCGAGCATCGTCGGCTCGACATAGATCGCGATGTCCGGCCGCGGCAGAGCCCCTCTTGCGACGAGCGCGCTGAAGGCGCGGGCGCCCGCGCTGACGCCGCTGCCCGGCTCGCCGCTTTCTTCGTCTCCGACGAAGGCGAAAAGCAAGGTGGGATCAAGCTCGAGCCCCGCGCGATCGAGGGTGCGGACCGCCTCGAGCGTCATGCACAGGCCCGCCTTCAGATCGCTCGCTCCACGGCCCCAGACCGCGCCGTCGGCCACGGCGCCCGAGAACGGGCTTTCCCGCTCGCTCCCGGCCCAGCGCTCCTTCCAACCGCGGGTGTGGACCGTATCGGTGTGCCCGATCAGCAACAACGTATCGCCTCCGCTCCTCCCCCGCCGAAGGCCCCATACGTTAGGGCGGCCTTCGGCAAATTCGGCCGATGAGGCCTCAACCCCGAGAGTGGCGAGTTCTCCCTTGAGCCATTCGGCAAAATTGGCCTCGTCTCCCGTCACGCTTGGAATCGAAATGGCTTTCTGAAGCAGTTCGAGAGCATGGCGCTCGTCGAGAGCTTTCCTGATCCTCGCGATGACGCTCGATGAGTGGGACATGTTTTTCGCCCGCCTGCGATGACGCCTACCAAAGCTACGCGCCGACTCCACGGCTTCTCATAACGCCTCGCCGCGCGCGCGTTGCAGCCTGGCCTGACGAGAAGCGGCGCTCGGCCATTCGGATTCGAACGCTCCACGGGCTTCGCCAATCTACAGCGCCGACACAGCCCCATCGCGGCGCATTCCGCAAGCGTGCGGCAGCCGTGAGACCCGCTGCGAACCCCCCGCAACAGCCGTCCCCGGCGCCCGTCGTATCGGCGACCTTGCAGGGTGGGCCGGCATATGGATCAGGACGCCGCTCTCAGCGTCGCAGACTCTCCCAACGGGAGAGGGGTTATCCCCGCCGCCGCTTCGTCCGCCCGCCGCCCTTGGGGCGGGCTTCGCCGCCGCCCCAATTGTGCGGCCCCATGTCGGCGTCGGTGGGCTTGCGGGGGCGGGTCGAGGGCAGGTTGGCGGCGCGGCCGAAGAGGCGCGGGCCGGCATAGGCGCCCGCCTCCGCCTCGACCGCCTCCTGTCGCGCCAGCGGGTCATCGCCGATCGCGAGCGCGACCGATTGGAGGCGCTTGATCTCGTCGCGCAGGCGCGCCGCCTCTTCGAATTCGAGGTTGCCCGCGGCCGCCTTCATCCGCTTCTCGAGGTCCGCGATCGTGCCCTCGAGGTTCTGGCCGATCGCGGGAGAGTCGGCGAGGCCGATGTCGACCATGACATGGTCGGCCTCGTAGACGGAGCCTAAGATATCCTGGATGCCGCGCTTGATCGAAGCGGGCGTGATGCCGTTCGCCTCGTTATAGGCCTGCTGCTTCTCCCGGCGCCGGCGCGTCTCCTCCATCGCGCGCTCGATCGAGCCGGTCACGACGTCGGCGTACAGCACGACCTTGCCGTCGACATTGCGCGCGGCGCGGCCGATCGTCTGCACGAGCGAAGTTTCGGAGCGCAAAAAGCCCTCCTTGTCGGCGTCGAGAATGGCGACGAGCGCGCATTCGGGAATGTCGAGGCCCTCGCGCAGGAGGTTGATGCCGACCAGCGCGTCGAACGCACCGAGGCGCAGGTCGCGAATGATCTCGATGCGCTCGATCGTGTCGATGTCGGAATGCATGTAGCGCACGCGCACGCCGTTCTCGTGCAGATATTCGGTGAGGTCCTCCGCCATGCGCTTGGTGAGCGTGGTGATGAGCGTGCGATAGCCGCGCTGCGCGACCTCTTTCACCTCGCCCAAGAGGTCGTCGACCTGGGCGCGCGCGGGGCGGATCTCGACCGGCGGATCGATGAGGCCGGTCGGGCGGATCACCTGCTCGACGAATGCGCCTTCCGCTTGTTCCAATTCCCATGGGCCCGGGGTCGCCGAGACATGCACGGTCTGCGGCCGCATCGCCTCCCATTCCTCGAACCGGAGCGGACGATTGTCCATGCATGAGGGCAGGCGGAAGCCGTATTCGGCCAGCGTCGCCTTGCGCCGATAGTCGCCGCGGTACATGCCGCCGATCTGCGGGATGGTCACGTGGCTCTCGTCGCAGAAGACGAGCGCGTTGTCGGGCAGATATTCGAACAAAGTCGGAGGCGGCTCGCCCGGCTTGCGCCCGGTCAGATAGCGCGAATAGTTTTCGATGCCGGCGCAGGAGCCGGTCGCCTCCAGCATTTCGAGGTCGAACAAAGTGCGCTGCTCGAGCCTTTGCGCCTCGAGCAGGCGCCCTTGCCGGTTGAGCTGATCCAACCGCTCCTTAAGCTCGAGCTTCATGCCCTCGATCGATTGCAGCAGCGTCGGGCGCGGCGTCACATAGTGCGAATTGGCGTAGATCTTGACGAATTCGAGGTCTTGCGTCTTCTGCCCCGTCAAGGGATCGAACTCGCTGATCGCTTCAATCTCGTCGCCGAAGAAGCCGATCCGCCAGGCGCGGTCCTCATAGTGGGCCGGGAACACTTCGATCGTGTCGCCGCGCACGCGAAACAGGCCGCGGGTAAAATCGCCGGCCTGGGTGCGCTTGTATTGCAGCGCGACCAGGTCCTTGACCAGCTGGCGCTGATCGACCTTGTCGCCGAGCTTGAGCGAGAAGGTCATCGCGGTATAGGTCTCGACCGAGCCGATGCCGTAGATGCAGGAGACCGAGGCGACGATGATGACGTCGTCGCGCTCGAGCAGCGCCCGCGTCGCCGAGTGGCGCATGCGGTCGATCTGCTCGTTGATGTCGGATTCTTTCTCGATATAGGTGTCGGTGCGCGGGACGTAGGCCTCCGGCTGGTAATAATCGTAATAGGAGACGAAATACTCGACCGCGTTATCGGGGAAGAAGCTCTTGAACTCGCCATAGAGCTGCGCGGCCAGCGTCTTGTTGGGCGCGAGGATCAAGGCCGGGCGCTGCGTCGCCTCGATCACTTTGGCCATGGTGAAGGTCTTGCCCGAGCCGGTGACGCCGAGCAGCACCTGGTCGCGCTCGCCCGACACGACGCCCTTGACCAGTTCGTCGATCGCCTGCGGCTGGTCGCCCTGCGGCTCGTATTCGGAGACGACGCTTAGGCGCCGCCCGCCTTCCGACTTGTCCGGCCGCGGCGGCCGGTGTGGAACCCATGGCGGGCGGTTGCGGATGTTGGGGTCGCCCTCGTCGAGCAGCGCTTTCAAGGACTCGGCGGAGACAGCGGCTCCGGTCAGGCCGCGAGGATGACTTTCGGGCGCAGGGGCCTCGAACTTGGGTTGCGGCGCCTCAGAAAACCCTTGGCCAAAGCCGCGCCGCGCTTCCGCAAGGGCGGGGTTGAGTAGTTCGGCCAGATGCTCGCCGAGCGGATGGACCTCGGGGCGCGAGGCCTTGGACTTGGCCTCGGTCCTGGACTTGGGTCCGGCGGCGGTTTTGCGGGGAGCGGCCATGGCGAGGAATATGGGGCGAATCAGCGGCTGGGGAAAGGGTGGCCCGGTCAGCCTTCGCGCTCAAGCCCGACTGGGCTTGAGGCCTGCGCCGGCGCGGTGTCAGCTTTTCGCCCAGCGCAAGGAGGAGCGCGTCTACCATTGCGGGGCTTGTCTGGATTAAAAGGCCATCGGCCCTGTGACAGGGCCGAGGCCGAACGCCTTTCCGCTCATAGTGAAGGGATATGAAATCATGACCACCACGCCTCGCCGCCGCGACATGCTGCGACTCGCGGCCATCGGCGCTCCGGCGCTCGCGCTCTCGGCGCTGCCGGCGGAAGCCTATCAGGGCAATATGGAGCGGGCCTTGTCGGCGCTTTCAGCCGCGCTGGGCTCCTTGCAGGCCGCGACGCCGAACAAGGGCGGCCATCGCGAGCGAGCCATCCATCTCATCGAACGGGCGATGGGAGAAGTGCAGGCGGGCATCGACTTCGCCTACCGGCACGGCGGCGGAGGCTATTGACGGCGCGCGCGGCCCAGGGCGCTGCCGCCGCGACCGGCGGAAGCCTCTTCGGTGCCGGTCAAGGCGATTTGAGCGGCAGGCGGAACAATGCAGAATCCGATCTATTCGCTGGTCGTCTTCGCCGCGATGTGCGCGAGCGCCTCGCTCGGCTTTTTCATTCATTCCCGGCTGTCGGAGAAGCACCGGTCAGCTGATTCGATCGCCCTCGTGCAGCTCACGATCACGCTGCTCGTCACTTTCACGGCAATCGTGCTCGGCCTGCTGACGACCTCTGTCAAGGCGGGGTTCGACGCCGCTTACAGCGCCCGCGGCGAAGACGCCGCGCAGCTCGCCCAGCTCGACCGCTGCCTGCGCGACTATGGGCCGGAGACGGCACCGATGCGCAAGCTGTTGCGAGGTTATGCCGCCGCGGTCATCGCCAGCACCTGGCCCGACGAGCCACGCCCGACGGGGGTCGACATTCCCGACGTGTCGAAGATGCCTTTGACCGGGGAATCGCCGCTTCTGTCCGACGTGCTGAGCGCAGTCGGGCGGGGGATTCGCGAGCTCAGGCCCGCGGACTCCTTCCACACGAACCAGATGGCGGCATGCAGCGCGGACTATGACAATTTTCTGAGCGCCCGATGGAAGGTGATCGAGGGCGCGCGCCCCTCGATCTCGCCGCCGTTCTACTGGGTGCTGGTGATCTGGCTTTCGATCCTGTTCGGCGCCTTCGGCCTGACAGCGCGGCCCAACGTCATGGTGGCGACAATCATCGTGTTGTCCGCCCTGTCGATCACCAGCGCCGTTTTCGTCATCCTCGACATGGACGAACCCTATGGCGGGCTCTTCGGGGTGCCGAGCACCGCGATGCGCAACGCGCTCGCCGACATGACGCGCCCCGGCGAGTGAGGAAGCGGGAACGCGATCGCAGGAATCGGGTTGAATTTGAGGCGCGGGAGCGCATGTTTTCGCTCATGAGCAAACGGAAGACGATGCGATGAGCCGAGAAGAGCAGCTTTATTGCGTGTTCGAGACCGCGATGGGCTTCTGCGCCATCGCCTGGAGCGACGCGGGGGTCGTCCGCTTTCAATTGCCGGTCCGGAGCGCCGAGGGCGCCGAAAGGTTGATGCGCCGGCGCGGCTTCGACGCGGCGCCAGACGCGCCCGCAGGTGACATTGCGGCGGTGGCCGCGGCGGCGAAACGCTACTTCGACGGCGAGGAGACGGACTTCTCGCATGTCCGGCTCGACCTCGCCGGCGAGGACCCGTTCTTCGCCCAGATCTACGCCGCTTTGCGCCGGGTCGGCTGGGGCGAGACGACCACCTACGGAGCGCTGGCGAAGGAGGTCGGCGCGAGCCGCGAGGCGGCGCGCGACGTCGGCGAGGCGATGGCCAAAAATCCGGCGCCGTTGATCATTCCCTGTCACCGGGTGCTCGCGGCCGGCGGCAGGATCGGCGGCTTCTCGGCGCCCGGCGGCTCGAAGACGAAGATGCGCATGCTCGAACTGGAGGGCGTTCACATCGGGCCGCCGGAACCGGCGCAACAGTCTTTCAGCTTCTAAGCAGAGGGCTTGATAGGCGGCCGGTTCGAGGGGGGCTTGCGGCGCTCCGCCTCGCCCCCTAAGTGGACCGCGGCCGATCCGGTCTCGCGCGAAGCGACCGCAATCCTGAAAGGTAGCGCATGGCAAGGCACGTTTGGCGGGCCGTCGCCGCCGGCCTCGCGGCGCTGGCCGCGATCGCGTCCGCGAACGCCCAGTCCGCCGACCCGGACCTCATCTTCCGCAAATCGACGACATTCAAGTTTTTGACGCCGGACGATAAACTGGCCGTCTACGGCGTCGACGATCCGGTAGTCGAGGGCGTCGCCTGCCACTTCACGGCGCAGGAGAGGGGTGGCCTTTCCGGCGCGCTCGGCTTGGCCGAGCAGACATCGGACATCTCGCTCGCCTGCCGCCAATATGCTCCGATCAAGTTCAAGCAGAAGTTCTCGCAGGGCGACGTGGTCTTCAGCGAGCGGCGGTCGCTCTTTTTCAAGAAGATGCAGATCGTCAGGGGCTGCGACGCCAAGCGCAACATCCTGGTCTACATGAGCTACAGCGACAAGCTGATCGACGGGTCGCCCAAGAATTCGACCTCGTCCGTTCCGATCGAGCCCTGGGGCGGAAGCGAAGTGCAGAAGTGCGGTGATTTCCTGCGCTGACTCGGGCCCGAACCGAGAACGCTGACAAGGCGAGGCGCCGCCGCTCCGGCGCATGGAGCGTCACGGCGTCGGCTCGCGCCAATCTAGCTCCGGAAACCGCGCATAGTCGCGATCGCAGCTGATCCAGACGCAGCCGTGCTCGATCGCCAGCGCTGCGAACCATGTGTCGGAAATGCGTGGCCCGCGAATATCCGCATCGAGACAAATGCGGGTGAAGATCGGCCAATGCCGGGGTCCTGGGCGCACGGCCTCGCAATGCGGCTGTCGGAGCAGATTGTTGCAAAAAGCGAAAGCCTCGGCCACGGAGCTCGGCTGCCTGAAGATGCGCGGATTCGTCGCGATGCGCGCCACCGAGCTCAGCGTCAGCGGAGAAATGCCGAACTGGGCTTCCCCTAGAACGATCCTGTCGAGCCAGGACTTGCAGATCGAATGGCGGCTGGAGTCGGCGCGAAACGCGTAGATCAGCACGTTGACGTCAGGAAGGATCACCAGCGCCGTCCGGCCGCACCCAGATCTTCCAGCTCCTGCAACGCCGCCGAGTCGTCGAGATCGATTCCCGGCATGAGGCCGCCCTTCGCCGAGCTGACCGGCGGCAGGACGCGCTTCCTTCGAGCGGCCGCCCTAGGCTCATCGAGCACCTTGCGCAAACCGTCCTCGATCAGAGCGGTGAGCGAGCGCCCCTCCGCGAGCGCCTTTTTCCTGGCGCGACGAACAAGATCCTCAGGCAAGCGGACTGTTGTTCGCTCGGTCATATGTCATGACATATAGTGCTTGGCAGCTATATGTCAAACCTTACCCCAGCGCCTGATCGAGATCGCGGATCAAATCATTAGCCGTCTCTAGCCCGATGGAGAGGCGGATCACGTCGTCGCCGGCGCCGGCCGCGGCGCGCTGCTCGTCGGTGAGCTGGCGATGGGTGGTCGAGGCCGGATGCAGGATGAGGCTCCGCGTATCGCCGATATTCGCCAGATGCGAAAAGAGGCGCACGCTCTCGACCATTTTCACGCCGGCATCGAACCCGCCCTTGATGCCGAAGGTGAAAACCGCGCCCGCGCCCTTCGGCAGATATTTCTGCGCGAGCTTGAAATAGGGGCTGTCCTTAAGGCTCGCGTAGGAGACCCAGGCGACCTTCGGGTGCTGGCTCAGAAATTCGGCGACCTTCAGCGCATTCTCGACATGCCGCTCCATCCGCACATGCAGGGTCTCGACGCCGGTGATGGTGAGGAACGCGTTCATCGGCGCAAGCGAGGGCCCGAAATCGCGCAAGGCCACCGCGCGCGCCTTCATCGTGAAGGCGAAATCGCCGAAATTCTCGAAGAACTTGAGCCCGTGATAGGCGGGCTCGGGCTCGGTCAGCGAGGGAAAGCGGCCCCCCTGCCCCCAGTCGAACTTGCCCGACTCGACCACGACGCCGCCGAGCGCATTGCCATGCCCCGCGAGAAACTTAGTCGTCGAATGCACGACGATGTCGGCGCCGTGCTCGATCGGCCGGCAGAGGTAGGGCGTGGCGAGCGTGTTGTCGACGATGAGCGGCAGGCCCGCCGCGTGGGCGATCTCAGCGACGCGCGCGATGTCGACGACAATCCCGCCCGGGTTGGCGAGGTTCTCGATGAAGATCGCCTTGCATCTCGGCGTCAGCGCCTTGCGGAAGTTGTCCGGCTCGGCCGGATCGACGAAATGGCAGGTCCAGCCGAGCTTCTTGAACGAGAGGCCGAATTGGGTGAGCGAACCGCCATAAAGGTTGCGCGAAGCGACGAACTCGTCGCCCGGCTCCATGAGGGTGAAGAAAGTCAGGAACTGCGCCGCGTGGCCTGAAGCGGCGGCGACGCCCGCGCGGGCGCCTTCGAGCGCCGCGATGCGCTCTTCCAGCACCGCCACGGTCGGGTTGGTGAGGCGCGAATAGATGTAGCCGAAATTGTGCAGGTTGAAGAGCGAGGCGGCGTGGTCGACGTCGTCGAACACATAGGCCGTCGTCTGGTAGATCGGGGTGATCCGGGCGCCGGTGGTCGGGTCCGGCGCCGCGCCGGCGTGGATGGCGCGCGTCTCGAAGCCGTAAGCG
>Ga0335075_10016526_pt1 | contig 11011 bp, 10 predicted proteins | sample Lox_Sample_24_FD_206723 | JGI IMG/M metagenome (GOLD analysis project Ga0335075, IMG submission 206723) | Soil microbial communities from Loxahatchee National Wildlife Refuge, Florida, United States - Lox_Sample_2.4 | ecosystem: Environmental > Terrestrial > Soil > Wetlands | place: USA... | reverse complement strand
CAGCCTCGCCCTCACCCTGGACGGCGCGGTTACCGGCAACGACGTCGACGCAGACGGCAGGGGGCTGATCATGATCACCGGCGCGAACCAGGGTGGCAAGTCGACCTTCCTGCGCTCCGTCGGCCAGGCCCAGCTGATGCTGCAGGCCGGGATGTTCGCGCCGGCCGAAGCGCTGTCCGGCAGCGTGTGCTCGGGTCTCTTCACGCACTACAAGCGCGAGGAAGACGCCACGATGGAACGCGGCAAGCTCGACGAGGAACTACATCGAATGAGTGCCATCGCGAACTGGATAGCCCCGGGCGGGCTGCTGCTGTGCAATGAGTCCTTCGCCTCCACAAACGAGCGCGAAGGATCGCAGATCGCGCGTGAGATCATCCGCGCTCTGACCGAGGATGGCATCCGCATCGTCTTCGTCACCCACATGTACGACCTCGCGGAGAGCATCCACGTCCGCGACGACTCCCGGGTTCTATTCCTGCGCGCCCAGCGGGAACACGACGGCATCCGGACCCACCGCCTCTGCGAGGCCGCCCCGCTGCCCACCAGCTACGGCGAGGACCTCTACCGTCAGACATTTCCGCAACCCCACGCGGAAGCGGCTGCCGCCGGAACCCCTGGCCCGTCCGGGTAGCGTCATGTAGTGTTGACGGTACGCGATGAGGCTCGCGTGCCGCCGGGGTTGGTCCCGGCTGATGGCCTCTACCTGCAAGGCGTGCACGGCGTCAGATGAGCAGGGGAGGTCCGTTCAGTGCCTGAGCTGATCCAGTTCCTGCAGAGCCTCGCGGTCATCGTTTTCGCTCCCTTGTACGTCGGGGCGATGGCGCGGGCCGAGGCGATCGTGGGGTCCAAGCGCGGGCCAAGCGTGCTGCAGCCCTATCGCGATCTCGGCAAGCTGCTGCGCAAGGGCAGCGCGGTGAGCGATCAGGCCTCGTGGGTGTTTCGCGGCGCCCCGTTCGTGGCGTTCGCCTGCTACCTGACGGTGTCGGTGATCGTCCCCGTCATCACGAACGACCCGCTGCCGCTGGCGTTTCTGGCCGACCTGATCGGCGGCGCGTTCGTGCTAACGCTGGCCAGTTTCGTGATCTCGCTGGCGGGACTGGACACGGCAAGCCCCTACGGCGGGCTCGGCGCCAGCCGGGCGAGCTGGATCGGCAGCATGGCCGAGCCGGCCCTGATCCTGGTCTTCTTCACCGTCGGCGCCGTCTCCGCCTCCGACAACCCGTACCTGATGAACCACGCCGTCGCGTCCTCGCCCTACGTCGTGGTGCTGCCCACCCACCTGCTCGGCCTGGTCGCGTTCTTCATGATCGTCCTGGTCGAGAACGGCCGGATCCCCATCGACACCCCGGGCGGTTCGACCGAGATCTCGATGATCGAGGAGAGCCGCGTCCTGGAGTACTCCGGCCGGGCCTACGCGCTGGTCAAATGGGGCAGCTGGATGAAGCTGTTCCTGATGTCGGCCATCTTCATGAACGTGTTCGTGCTGCCATGGGGGCTGGGCAACGCTGCCAGCCTGCCCGGGGCTCTGCTCGCCATCCCCGTCCTCCTCGGAAAGCTGGCGCTGTGCGGGCTGGCGATCGTGATCATCGACACCTCGTTCGCCAAGCTGCGGTTCTTCCGGATCGCCGAGTTCCTCGGCGCCGCGTTCATGCTCGCCCTGGTCGGCGTCGCCACCTCCTACGTGATCGGCGCGTGAGGCGAGATGCAGTCCCTGTCCGCGAGCAGCACCGCCGGGGTCCTGCTAGACCTGTCCGGGGCGGCGATCCTGCTGCTTGCCTTCGCCTGCCTGGCGTTCGCGGCGGGCACCTCCGCCGTCGCCTTCCACAGCATCGAGCTGTGGATCCTCGCCGTGCTGACCCTGCTGATCAAGGGGCTCGCGATCCCGTTCGCGGCCCGCCGGGTGCTGGTCAGGCGGCTGGCGCTCAAGCGCGACGCCGCGATGTCGACCGGGCTGTCCACCTCGCTGCTGGCCGGCGGAGCGCTCACCGCGTTCGCCTACCTGGTCACCCGGCCCGCGCTGCTCCCGCATGGCACCGCCGCAGCCGCCGTAGTCCCGCTGTCGACCGCGGTGATCCTGCTCGGCGCGCTTGCCATGGTCGTCCGGCGGCACACGGTAGCCCAGCTGATCGGCTGGCTGATCGTGGAGAACGGGGTGTTCCTCGGCGCGATCACCCTGGTGGCCACGTTCCCGTTCATCGTGGAGGCGGGGATCTTCCTGGACATCGTCGCCGGGGTGCTGATCATGGTCGTGTTCGTGTCGGGGCTCACCCGGCAGCTCGCCGAGGCCAGCGCCACCGAGCTCAGGGAGCTGCGCGGATGACCGTCCTGGCGATCCTCATCGTCCTCGCCCCGCTGGCGGGGCCGGCCACCGCGCTGGCCGGCGCCCGGGCCAGGGCGTCCGCCGTGGCCCAGGCGGTCGGCGCCGCCGTCGCCCTCGGCTGCGCGATCGCGCTGCTGACGCAGCTGGCCGGCGCCCGTCCGCTACAAGGCTGGGACGGCTTCCTGTACGCCGACTCGCTCAGCGGGTTCTTCCTGCTGACCGTCGCCGGCGTGACGCTGCTGGCCGCCCTCGGCTCCATCTCCTACATCGCCGCGCAGGAGGACAGCGGGGATCTCGGCCCCTTTCAGGTAAAGCTGTACTTCACGTTCTTCGGCCTCTTCGCGACGCTGATGCTGGCCTCGCTCGAGACCGGCAACCTGGGGCTGCTCTTCGTCCTCGTGGAGGGGAGCACGCTCGCGAGCGCCGCGCTCGTCGGCTTGGAAGGCCACGCCCGGAGCCTGGAGGCGGCCTGGAAGTACGTCATCATCAGCTCGCTCGGGGTCACGATCGCGCTGGCGGGGACGCTGTTCGTGTTCTACTCCGCGAGCGCGCTCCATCCGGCATCCAACCTGGCCCTGACCTGGCCGTACCTGCTCGCGCACGCCGCTGCGCTGGCACCGCAGAGCCTGCGCCTCGGGTTCCTGCTCGCGGTCGTCGGCTACGGCACCAAGGTCGGCCTCGCGCCGATGCACACCTGGCTGCCCGACGCGCACGCCGAGGCGCCGAGCCCGGCCAGCGCGATGCTGTCGGCCGCGCTGCTGAACGTCGGCATGTACGCGATCATCCGGTTCCTGGCCATCGCCCACGCCCGGCTTGGCGGCACCTACCCGCGGGCGGTCCTGCTGTCCTTCGGCTTCGCCTCGATCGTGATCGGCGCGCTCTTCATGGTGCGGAAAGGCAACTTCAAACGGCTCTTCGCCTACTCGTCGGTCGAGCACATGGGGATCATCGCGGTCGCCCTGGGCTTCGGCGGCATCCTCGGCCTGTACGGCGCGCTGCTCCAGGTCCTCAGCCACGCCCTCGCGAAGTCGGTCCTGTTCGTCGCCAGCGGCGACGTGTCGCTGCGCTACAAGACGCGGGAGGCCGCCGGTGTCCGCGGGCTCCTCGCCGCCGTCCCGGTGACGGGGGGAGCGCTGCTGCTGGCCACGTTCGCGGTGCTCGGGTCGCCGCCGTTCGGGGTGTTCCTGTCCGAGCTCACGATCGTGCGGGCCGGGTTCGCCCGCGGCAGCCCGATCTTCCCGCTGCTGCTGCTCGCCCTGCTCGGGGTGGCGTTCTTCGCCTTCGCCCGGACGATCACCGCGATGGTGACCGGCAGCCCCCCTGAGCCTGCGCCCGCCAGCCCGTACCGGGACCCGGCGGCGGTCGCTGTGACCGCCGCGCCGCTGATCCTCGGCCTGGCGGCGCTGCTCGTTCTCGGGCTGTGGATCCCCGCCGGGCTCGACGCCGTTCTGCGGCAGTCGGCGGCGGTGATCGGATGACCGCCGTCGAGCCGAAGGTGGTCCCCGGCGAGGTCACCACGTTCCAGGTGGCTTCCCCGGACCTGGAAGCGGTGGTCCGCGACCTTGCGACCGCGCTGCGCCTCGCGGACATGTTCGCCAGCGACGGCGACACCACGACCCTCCGACTGGTGTGGGCGAATGACACCGCGGGCCAGGCCGGGTACATCATCACCGAGACGCCGCTCGACAACGGCATCTACCCCGCGCTGTCCGACATCGCCCCGGCCGCGTTCGTCGAGGAATGCGAGATCTACGAGCAGTTCGGCATTCGCCCCGCAACCGGCAAGGCGCTGAACCGCGTGATGCTGCCGCCGCACACCGGGCAGCCGCCCCCCGGGCTGCCCACGCTCGGTCACAAGCCGGAAGCCGAGCCGGAGGAGGCGCGCGCACAGCACACCGTGGGCGGCCAGGCGTTCGAGTTTCCGTTCGGCCCGGTCCGGCAGGTCGGCGTCGAGTCGCTCTACTACGGCCTCGTCACCAGCGGCGAGGAGGTCGTGGACCTGTACCTGTTCAGCTGGCACAAGCACCGCGGCCTCGAATGGCGGTTGCAGGGCAAGACACCGGAACAGGCCCTGTTCCTCGTCGAGCGAACCGAGGGGCTCAGCGCTGTCGCGCTCGGCTGGGCTCTGGCGGCGGCGGCCGAGGCCGCCACCGGAAGCTGCGTGCCCGAGGCAGCCGAGCGCGCCCGGGCCGTCGCGCTCGAGCTCGAGCGACTGTACAACCACGCCGCCGCCATGGCCGCGCTGTGCCAGTCGACGGGGCTGACCGTCGGCCAGTCCGCCGCCGAGATCGCTCTCGAGCGGCTGCTCCGGCTCAACGCGCAGGCGTTCGGCCACCGGTACCTGTTCGGCGTCGTCGCGCCCGGCGGCGTCACCCGCCCGCCCGATGCGGACGCGATCCGCACGCTGCTCCCCGGCGCCTACGGCGAGTTCAACCGCGCCGCCGAGGCCCTACTCGGTACCAACTCCTTCCTCGACCGGCTGGAGGCGACCGGCGTCCTGACCGCCGCCCAGGCCAGCGGCCTGGGTCTGGTCGGCCCCGTGGCCCGCGCCTCGGGCCAGCTGACGGACTCGCGTCGGGTCCCCGGCGGCCCCTACGGAGACGAGACGGCCGTCGCCACCGGAACCGCCGGGGACGTGCTCGCCCGCTTCACCGTCATGCTCGCGGAGGCCGCCGAGTCCGTCCGCCTCATCGGCGGCTTCCTCGACGCGGGAACCAGGCTGGGCGCCGAGGCAGGCATCCCCGAATTCCCGCGAACCGGCGGCGCCGGCCTCGGCTGGGCCGAGTCGCCCCGAGGCGAGGCGCTCGCCTGGGTCGAACTCGGCCGCGACGGCCGTATCACCCGGGCCAGGCTCCGCCCGGCCTCGGCTCGGAACTGGCGCGGCTTCGACGACGCCTGCCGTTCGCAGAACGTCTTCACCGACATCCCGATCATCGAGGCCAGCTTCTGGCTGACCGTCGCAGGAATGGCCCGCTAAGGGGAGAAGACGCCGATGACGCTCTGGTTCATCCGAGGCCTCCGCCGAGGCGTGGTCACCACCCGCTACCCGGCCAGACCGGACGCGTCAGGACCGAGCCTGCCAGCCCCGCCGGCCTTCCGCCCGCAGGCGCTGACCAGCCACACTGCCGATCTCCTGGCCGCGATCTGCCCGAGCGGTGCGCTGCGCCGCGACCGCGGCGTGCTGGTCTATGACGTCGGCCGGTGCACCGCATGCGGGAGATGCGCGGCCAAGGCGCCGCACGCCGTCACCAGAAGCTGTGAGTTCGAACTGGCAACCACCGACCGTTCGGCACTTATCAAAGAGATCCCGGTAAGAGAGGAGGCGCGGTGACCGCGGAAGAGCTGCGGGAGACGATCGCGCGCCAGTTCGGCCGCAGCCTGCACATCCGCACGCTCGACACTGGCTCTTGCGCGGTCTGCGAGCAGGAGATCCGACTGCTCGCCGCCCCGCACTACGACCTGAACCGGCTCGGGTTCTTCTTCACTCCCGCCCCGAGGCACGCCGACCTGCTGCTGGTGACCGGGCCGATGATCCGCGCGTTCGCGGTCGCGGCCCGCAAGACCTACGACGCCATGCCCGGCCCCAAGATCGTGGTGGCCACCGGCGCCTGCGCGCTCGGCGGCGTCTACCCCGATGACGCGTTTACCCACGGGACCGTGGACGCGGTGCTGCCGGTCGACGTGTGGATCCCCGGCTGCCCGCCGAGCCCGCTCGCCCTGCTGCACGGCCTCGGGGTCGCCGTGGGCCGCCTCGCGGATAAGGTGCGGGATCTGCCGTTCACGGAAGACCGTGATCCCGAACGGACGCGTGGTGGCTCATGACGCCACTCGACTTCCTGTACGCGGCGGCGGCGTGCTGGCTGGCCGCGCTCGCAGTCGGCCTGCTTACCGCCCAGACGGCGGCCGGCCTGCGGGCGTGCTGCGCGCTGTCGGCGGCAGGCGGCGTAGCCGCGGCGGCCGGCGGCGGCTGGGCGCTGCTCTACGGGGACACGCGGGTGGTGTCGGCCGGGGGCGCGACCGTAGTCGGCGCGACGCTGCAGCTGCAGGCCACCGGCCTGGCCGGGGTGTTCACCGCACTGCTCGGCGTCGTCGCCGTGGCGATCGCCTTGTACGCGCCGCGCTATCACTCGCCGTCGGGCGGAACGGGCCTGTACCTGGCCGCGTACAACCTGGCGCTGCTGGCCTGCCTCGGCGTGCTGGCCGCAGGCGGCATGGTCACCTTCCTGATCGCCTGGGAGACGATGAGCCTGGCCTGCTATCTGCTGATCCTGCGGCACCCGCGCGAGGTGAGCGCCGCGCGCGGCGCGTTCTGGTTCGTGGCCCTGTCGGAGGCCGGGTTCCTCCTCGTCGTGGCGGCGTTCGTGGTCCTCTCGTCGAAGACCGGTTTCACGACGCTGGCCGGCATTGCCGCGCACGCCTCGGCCGTACCTGGCGGATGGCGGGCCGCCGCGTACCTGCTGGCGCTGGTCGGCTTCGGGTTCAAGGCGGGCCTGGTCCCGCTGCACGTGTGGCTTCCCGAGGCGCACCCGGTCGCCCCGGCGGACGGGTCGGCATTCCTGTCCGGCGTAGTCGTCAAGCTGGGCGTGTACGGGATCGCGCTGTTCGCGTTCCGGCTTGCGCCGCCGGCCGGGACCTGGCCCGGCCTGGTGACCATGTTCGCCGGGGCGGTCACGGCGGCGATCGGCATCCTCTACGCGATGGCGGAACGCGACATCAAGCGGTTCCTCGCCTACTCCACGATCGAGAACATCGGCATCATCGTGACGGCGTTCGGCGCCGCCATGATCTTTCACGCCAGCGGGCAGCAGGCGCTGTGGGCGTTCCTGCTGATTGCCGGGATCTATCACGTCGCGAACCACGGCTGCTGCAAGACCCTGCTGTTCCTCGAGGGCGGGGTGACCGAGCACGCGACGGGCACCAGGGACATGGACCGGCTCGGCGGGCTGATCCACCGGCTGCCCCGGTCGGCCGTGATCGGGTTCGTGGGAACACTGGGGATCGCGGCGCTGCCGCCGCTCAACGGGTTCGTCAGCGAATGGCTGATCTTCCAAGGGCTGTTTCAGGGGTTCCGCACCGGCAGCCACCTGACCGCCATCCTCATCGTCCTCGCCGCCGGCATCCTGGGCCTCACCGGCGGGCTCGCGGTTTACGCATTCGTACGCGGATTCGGCATCCCGTACCTGGGCATGCCGCGGACGCGCCCGGCAGCGGTGGCATCTGAGCGGGGGCAGCCGATCCTGGGGCCAGCCCTGCTGGCTGTCGCCTGCGTCGCGCTTGCCGTCGGCGCGCCCGTCGTGCTGTACGCCCTGGCTAAAGCGGCCCGCACCGTCACCGGGGTCACACTCGGCCCGCTGCTGTTGCCAGGCGACCTCACGGTGATCCCCGCCCACGCGGACTTCTCCGCGTTCTCCCCGACGTACCTGGCGGTCTTCTTGGCCAGCGCGCTCGCCGTTCCTGTCCTGATTTACCTGGCCGGGCGGCCGCGCGCCGGTTCGGTGCGAGTGCCGGTATGGGACGGGGGGATCGTGTCGTTCCGGCCGAGGATGCAGTACTCGGCGATGACGTTCTCTGCCCCGACCCGGGTCACCTTCGACGCCCTCTACCGGCCGTCGGTCTCGGTGACGCGCCCCTCGGACGACGACCCGGCCGGACGCTCCGGGCCGGTCCACTACGAGGCGCAGGTCACCCCTGTGTTCCAGCGGTACCTATACCGGCCGCTGGTCCGTGGCCTGGAGTGCCTGGCGGACCTGGTACGGCCGATCCAGTCCGGCGACGTCAATCTCTACCTGCTGTACGTGTTCGCCGTCATCCTGCTCGCCTACCTGCTCGGCGCCGTCTGAATGGAGGCCATGACCAATGATCTGGGAATACCTCGCCGGGGAGCTGTCGGTCCGGCTAGAGCAACTGCAGGCCGCCACTGACATGTATGACGGCGGCGTGGCGCACCTGCGGCACATGATCGAGGACGGCCCGGAGGCGGGGCTCGACACTGAACTTGCGCGCGCGATGGCGCTAGCGGATCGCCTCTGCTGGGATTCGGTGTCCCGGGGCGACATCGACGCGTTCGCGCGCCAGGCGATCATCTGCGAGAACCTGCGCCTGTTCGGCGTCTGCGCGGGGCTGATCGATGACGACTGACGTGACGGCAGTCATCCAGCTGTCATTTGGACGGCGAGCACCCCGGAGGGCTACGGCCCAGTCTGCGGAATGCCAACTGCGCGTTGCCCAGGCATGTGGCTGGCGGTTGTGCTGGGCGAGGGGGAGGCCGGGCTGTGTCCAGGAGTCGGACTGGTACAGATCATCAGCGCCGTTTCAGGGCATCTAGCGTGGCCGCCGCCAACACTGAGGGCGACTGCGGCTGCCGCTACCAGCACGACGGTTGTCAGTAGCCACAGCAACAGCGCGGGCCGGCGGAAACCCAGGCGTTGGCATACTCTGCGCAACCTGGCCCGCCACCGGGCGCGGTGGAGTCGTCGCAGAGCCCGTCGTGAGCCCGCCCCTATCCTTTCCCTGTCCGGCATCTCCACGTCCGATGCCAGTCCGCTGAACGCGGATAGAAGCGCCGCCAGTTCAGGATCAGACCCGGCGAGTCCGTTTTTGATCGAGTCCAGGGCCTGCTGCTCCCATGCGCTAAGGCTCATCGCAGGACCCTCTGCGTAACTTCGAGAGATCCCCGCGGAACGCGACAACGCACCATAGATGCCTCCACCTGAATGCACGGCGTCTATGACGCCGATTGGTAGAGGCCATCAGCCCGTCATGCGGATATACGGGCGCTACGCGAGCCTCATCGCGTAGTTCACAGAATATCAGACCCACCGGTGGCGGCAATCATCAGAAACATTTCAGCCGCGATGAATCAGGTCGCGCGGCGTCATGAAGCAAGTCAGCAGAGCCGATCCGGGGGCCACCTGATCCCAGTCCCCGGTGAATTCGAAAACCGCGACGGCGGCGGTGGGGAACTTGGCCCGCATTCGGTCCACCATGATAGATGGTGTGGTGCCGCCCCGGGCGCCGGCGGCGGCCGACGGGGCCGTTGCCGCCAGCAATAGGGCGACTTCCGGGACTGCTGGATCATGGCCCACGACCAGGAGCGTCCTTGCCGCCGGAGAGGTTCGGCGGATCAAGTCCATGAGTTGCCCTGCGGAGGCCTGGTACACGCGACCATCGAAGCTGACCGGCGGGCTGGTTCCGAGTCCGATCCGGGCCAGCTGCCACGTCTCCCGGGCTCGGCGTGCGGTTGAGCACACGACCTGGTCAGGCAGGAGCTCCGCATCGCCCAGCCAGCGCCCGATGGCGGGCGCATCCCGCTGGCCACGACGGGCCAGCGGCCGGTCGTGGTCTGGCACATCGGGCCAGGCCGATTTGGCGTGCCGCAACAACACCAGCTTCCTGTCCATGCCTCGTGACATGCTCATATCCTCCCCGTCCGCAGAAGGCGGGCGCCGGCCAGCATCCGCGCCGCGGCCGTCTGCCCGGAATCAGCCGGTCGTTCCGATCCGCTTGCCGCAGGCATGCGCAAGCGCTGCCGCCGCCGCGACGGGGCTGACGTAGATGCCGATCTGACGTGCCCGATCTTTCAGCACCGCCACCCAGCGCTCGTCCGGGCCGGCAGGGCCATCGCGCCGGATGTGCCCGAGGTGTTCCCCGTCATAGGTGACCAATTGGATGGCTGCGGACTGTGGTTCCAGCCGGGCGCAGGCCAGACCGCGGATCCCGACCAACTGCTCAAGCACCACCTGCTCTTGCAGCTGCCAGCCAGCAGCCCACACAATCAGCTCGGCCTCGTGGATCACTTGAAGCATGTCGTCGTCGCTCATAGTCCCTCCCCGCCCTATCGGGTGAGCTTGCGGTAGGTGAGCTGGCGCGGGCGGACGGTCTCCTCGCCGAAGCGGGCGGCCTTGTTCTGCTCGTAGGCGGCGAAGTTGCCCTCGAACCAGAACCAGTCAGCCCCGCCCTCCCAGGCCAGAATGTGGGTCGCGACCCGGTCCAGGAACCATCGGTCGTGGCTGGTTATCACCGCGCAGCCGGGGAACTCCAGCAGCGCCTCCTCCAGCGAGGCCAGGGTCTCTGTGTCAAGGTCGTTGGCCGGCTCATCCAGGAGCAGCAGGTTTCCGCCCTGCCTGAGCGTCAGCGCCAGGTTCACCCTGCCGCGCTCACCGCCGGACAGCAGACCCGCGGGTTTCTGTTGGTCCGCCCCCTTGAAGCCGAACGCCGCCACATATGCGCGGCTGGAGATCTCGGTCCGTCCGACGCTGATGGAGGCCTGGCCACCAGAGATGGCCTCCCAGACGGTCCAGGCAGGATCGATCCCGGCGCGCAGTTGGTCGGTGTAGGAGATCTGCACGGTTTCGCCGGTTCTGATGGATCCGGAATCCGGCTGCTCCTGCCCGGTGATCATCGTCAGCAAGGTGGTCTTGCCGACCCCATTCGGCCCGATGACCCCGACGAGGCCGTTCGGTGGGAGGCTGAAGCTCAGATCATCGATCAGTTGGCGGCCAGCGAACCCCTTCGTGAGGTGCTCGGCCTCGATCACGAGACTTCCCAGCCGGGCACCGGGCGGGATATGGATCTCCTCGAAGTCGAGCCTGGTCCGAGCCGCGGCCTCGGCCGCCATCTGTTCATACCGGTCCAGCCGTGCCCGGCGCTTGGCCTGCCGGGCCCGAGGGCTGGAGCGTACCCACTCCAGTT
>Ga0335075_10016524_pt1 | contig 11011 bp, 9 predicted proteins | sample Lox_Sample_24_FD_206723 | JGI IMG/M metagenome (GOLD analysis project Ga0335075, IMG submission 206723) | Soil microbial communities from Loxahatchee National Wildlife Refuge, Florida, United States - Lox_Sample_2.4 | ecosystem: Environmental > Terrestrial > Soil > Wetlands | place: USA: Florida... | reverse complement strand
TTCGACTACGACCTGCCATTACGCCGCTTGATGCACCGCATCACGGTACGTGGTCCGCGCGTCGGAATCGAGGCGCAACCCGCCTGAATCCCGCGCTCCGCGCTTGACGCTGCCGCCCGTTTCCCTTCACATGCCGCCCAATTCCGCGGCCCCGGTCGCGGGTAAGACGAAAATAGGGGGAGGCAACCATGCCATCACGCAAGCACTCATGGGGCGTATTGCTGGCGGGGGCGCTCGGCCTGTCGACCGCCGGCATTGCCGTGGCACCCATCGCCGCCCAGGCGGCGCCACCGATCGTGATCGGGGGCACGATCTCGGAGACGGGCCCGCTTGCGACCGACGGCGCCTATCAGATCAAGGGGATCGAGCTTGCCATCGCCGACGCCAACAAGGCGGGCGGATGGCTCGGGCGCAAGCTCGAGCTGAAAATCTATGACGACAAGAGCAGCGCCGGCACCGCCGTCCGCCTCTACGAGCGGCTGATCACCGACGACCGGGTCAACCTCCTCATCGGGCCCTACTCCAGCCTGGTGACTGTCGGCATCGCCCCGCTCATCAACAAATACAAGATGGCGACAATCGAGCCCGGCGCCTCGGATCCCAGCATCTACGTCGCGGGCAACGAATGGAACCTGCAGGGCACGGCGTCCTCGATCCGCTATCTCGACCAGCTGCTGCCGGCGGCGAAGGCGCAAGGTGCGACGACGGTCGCGCTCCTCGGCCTCGAATCCGCCTTCACGCTCGCCTGCTACCACGCGCGCGTCGCCCAGGCGAAAGAGCTCGGCATGAAGATCGTCTATCAGACGACCTATTCGCTGCCGCTCCCGAGCTTCGCCTCGATCGCGCTTGCGATCAAGAACGCACACCCGGACGTGGTCGAGGCCTGCACCTACTACCCTGACGCGGTGGGCCTCACGCGCGCCCTGCACGAGCAGGGATTTGCCCCGAAATATCTGGCCGAGACCGTGGGCCCGGTCGAGGCGCCCTACCTCAAGGCGCTCGGCCCGCTCGCCAACCGGGTGATCACCAACACCGGCTGGTGGACGAATTTCAAGACGCCGGGCAACGACGCCTTCATCGCTGGCTACAAGGCGATGTTCCATCAGGACCCCGAGTATCACGCGGCGACCGGCTACGCGGCGATCCAGGCGCTGGGCGCCGCGGTCGAGGGAACCCACTCGCTCGACCAGGCGAAGATCCGCGCCTGGCTTCTCGCCAACGAAGTGCCGACGATCCAGGGCACGTTCAAGGTGAATGCGAACGGGCTCGCGCTCGGCTACGCCCAGGACCTGCTGCAGATCCAGGATGGCGTGCTGAAACTCGTCTATCCTGAGGCCGACGCCGAAGCGAAGCTGCTCGTGCCCTACACGGGCTCGTGACGGCGGCGCGCTCTCGCCACCACGGCTCGGAACCGGCGCCGCCCGGGGCAATCGCCCGGGCGGCGTGGTGAAGCGCGGATGCTGCTGCTCCAGATCCTGGTGAACGGCGTCCTCGTGGGCGGGCTCTACGTGCTGATCGCGCAGAGCCTCAACCTGATCTTCGGCGTCATGGGGGTGGTGAACCTCGCGCACGGCAGCTTCATCGTGCTGGCCGGGCTCTTCACCTACTGGTTCACGAGCGCCACGGGGCTCAACCCGCTGCTCGTGCTGCCGCTCGCCTTCGTCGTCCTCGGCCTTATCGGCGCCGGCCTGCAGCCGCTGCTGGTCGAGCCCTTGATGAAGTTCGGCCGCAAGGCCGAGCTTTTGAGCCTGATGGTCACCTTCGGGCTCTCCTACGTGCTGCTCGAGCTGGCCTTGCAGCTCTGGGGCTCGGACTTCGTCTCGGTGCCCTATCTGCAGTCGAGCTGGAGCCTGGGCGGGCTCGAGTTCAGCAAGGCGTTCGCGGTCTCCGGCGCCTTCGCCGCCGCCGTCTCGGCCGCGCTCTACTTCTGGCTCAACTACACCGATTCGGGAAAATGCCTGCTCGCGGCTTCGCAAAGCTCCACCGGGGCGATCTGCTGCGGGATCGACGTCCGCCGCGTGCGGCTGATCGCCTTCGGGCTCGGCGTCGGGCTCGCGGCCGCCGCGGGCGTGCTCGTGATCATCGTCATGCCGCTCGCGCCGCAGACCTCGGACGATCTCACCCTCCTCGCCTTCGTCATCATCGCGCTCGGCGGGCTCGGCAATTACGGCGGCGTCGCCATCGCCGCGATCCTGCTCGGCATCGCCCAGTCGCTCTCCGCCTTCTTCCTCGGCGGCAACGCGGAATACGTCCTGCCGTACGTGCTGCTGATCCTGGTCATGGTCGCGCGGCCCGAGCGCTTCCGCCCCGCCTGATCCGTGGAGGGAGCCACGCAGCCCGCAAGCAAGGGCGGTCCGATCCGGGATCCATTCCCGGGCGGCGCCGATGGTTCGGCGCGCGCCCGCCGGCTGCGCGGCGCCGCCGCCGCCCTCGTGCTGCTCGCCCTCTTCGTCGCCGTTCCGCTGATATCCCGGGGCTACCTGCTGCAATTCGCGACCGACATCCTGACCGCCGTGGTGCTGGCCTACGGCTGGAACCTGATCAGCGGCTTCACCGGCTATCTCTCCTTCGGGCAGGTCTCGTTCTTCGGCCTCGGCGCCTACGCAACCGCGCTCATGGTGATGCGCGCGCACGTGCCGTGGTATTTCGCCGCCCCCTTGAGCGGCCTGGTCGGCGCCGCGGTCGCGCTCGTGCTCGGCCCGATCATGCTCCGCCTGCGCGGGATTCTCTTTGCGCTCGGCATGCTCGGCCTGGCACGCATCCTGGAGGTGGTCTTCAACAACTGGCACTACGCCGGCGGCTCGGTCGGGCTTTCGCTCCCCGCCGAGCTGACGCCCGTCGCCGTCTATGTCGGGATGGGGCTGCTCGCCCTGGCGGGCTTCGGGATCAGCGCCTTCTTCGTGCGCTCCGGCTTCGGGCTCGACGTGATGAGCCTGAACGAGGACGAGGAGGCCGCGGCGGCGCTCGGCGTGCCGACGACGCGGGTGAAGGTGATCGCCTTCATGCTGAGCGCGCTTCTGCCGGCGATCGCCGGCGGCCTCGTCGCCTGGAACCGCAGCTACATCGATCCGACCAGCGGCTTCGACCCGACGGTCGATCTGCAGACCGTCGTCGCGGTGATGTTCGGCGGCATCGGCACCCTCTGGGGGCCGTTCCTCGGCGCCGCGGCGCTGATGATCGTGGGCGAGGAGTTCCTCGTCTACTTTCCGAATCTCGAGCTTGCGCTCTACGGAATCGTCGTCATCGCGACCGTGCTCGCCTTCCCGGGCGGCCTCGTGGGGCTGGCCAACCGCCTAGGCCTGCTCCGCCGGCCGATCGTTCTCTCGCCGAAATCTCTCACTGCCGCCCCGCCCGAGCCCAGGCCACGGGAATATACCGGCCCGGTGCTCGAGGTGCGCGACCTCACCGTGCGCTTCGGCGGCCTCACCGCGCTCGATCATGTCTCGCTCAGCGTCCGCAGCGGGGAGACGCTCTGCATCATCGGCGCCAACGGGGCCGGCAAGACGACGCTCTTCAACGCGATCACCGGCTCCGTCAAGCCAACCAGCGGGGAGATCCTCTATCTCGGCGAGCCGATCAGCCGCGTGCCCACCTATTTGCGCGCGCAGCGCGGGATGGCGCGCAGCTTCCAGATCCCGCGCCTGCTCCCCTCGCTCACGGTCTGGGAGAACGTGGTGCTCGCGAGCCGCCACGGACGGCAGTCGCACCGCGCGGCGGAGCACGCGGCCTGGGTGCTCGAGACGATCGGGCTCGCACAGATGTGGCGCGATCCGGCGAGCCGCCTCACGCCCGGCTACCAGCGCCAGCTCGAGTTCGCGCGCGTGCTCGCGCTTTCTCCGGAGCTCGTCCTGCTCGACGAGGTGATGGCCGGCATGACGCGCGACGAGCAGGAGGCGGTGCGCAGCGTCATTCGCCGGCTGCCGGAGTTCGGCGTCGCCGCGGTCGCCTGCGTCGAGCATGTCATCGCCGCCGTCGCCGATCTCTGCGACCGCATGGTGGTGCTCGATTTCGGCCGCAAGATCGCCGAGGACACGCCGGAGAAGGTGCTCAAGGACCCGGCGGTGGTGCGCGCCTATCTCGGCGAGCCGCTGTGAACGACGCCGCCGTCGCCTCAGACGCCCCGGCGCTCGCGCTCGAGAACATCGTCGCGGGAATCGGCCCGCTCACCATCCTCGACGGCGTCACGCTCGAGCTTCGCAGGCAGGAGGTCGTCGCGGTGCTCGGCGCGAACGGCGCGGGCAAGACCACGCTGCTCCGCACGATCGCCGGCCTCCTTCCGCCGCGGTCCGGACGCATCAACCTTTTCGGCGAGCCGATCGAGGGAAGGCCCGCCCACCTCATCACGCGCGCCGGCATCGGCCACGTGCCGAGCGGGCGGGAGCTGTTCCCCCGGCTCTCGGTCGCCGACCATTTCGAGCTCGGCGGCCGCCTCTCGCCGCCCGCGCGCCGGAGCGAGCTTCGCGCGCGCATCCTCGCCATGTTCCCCGCCCTCGGCCAGCGCCTCGCGCAGCGCGCGGGCACGCTCTCGGGCGGCGAACAGCAGATGCTGGCGATCGCGCGGGCCCTGATGACCGATCCCCGCATCCTCCTCCTCGACGAGCCCTCCACCGGGCTCGCACCGAAGATCGTGCTCTCGGTCTTCCAGACCTTCCCGATGCTGCGCGAGCAAGGGGTGAGCGTGCTGGTCGCGGAACAAAGCCTGACGCTCGGCTTGAGCGCCGCCGACCGCGCCTACGTCATCGACCAGGGCCGCATCGTCCTCTCCGGAGATGCGCGCGACCTCGCCACCGACCATCGGGTTGTGGACACCTACCTCGGCCGCTGAGAGACCCTCACTCTTCTGGCACGAAGCCGCGGGATCCCCGATGATGGCGGCGTCACGTCATAAAAAGGGGAGATCCGCATGCCCACCGCCCGCCTCGGCCTCGCCCTGATCCTGGCCGCAACACTATGCCCCTGGGCCGCCCACGCCGCCGCGCCCTCCTTCGTCCACGGCGGCCAGGTCACCATGTGCACCGATCCCACCTACCCGCCGATGGAGATGTTCGCCAAGCCGGGCGACAAGAGCCCGGTCGGCTACGACATCGACCTCGCGCACCGGCTCGCCGCGATGTGGGGTGCCAAGCTCACCGTCCAGCCGATGGACTTCACCGGCCTGCTGCCCGGGCTCGGCAGCCATCGCTGCGACTTCATCCTGAGCGGCATGTTCGTGACACCGGCGCGCACGAAAGTGTTCGACGCCGTGCCCTATCTGCGCTCGGCGATGGTGCTGCTGGTGCGCGCGGACAACAACTCCGTGCACAGCCCCGACGACCTCGCGGGCAAGGTGCTCGTCGTGCAGTCCGGCACCGTCTATGAGATCCGCGCGCACGCGCTCGCCGCCCAGCTCGCCAAGGAGGGCAAGCCAGCCGTCACAATCCAGGCCTATCCGAAAGGCACCGACGTCGCCGAACAGCTCCTCACCGGGCGCGCCGCAGCGGGCTTCACCCAGGACACCGAGGCCGCGTTCCGCGCCGTCGCGGATCCCGGAAAATTCAAGGTCGCCTACGTCTATCCGCCGACCGATTCCTTCGGCCTCTACTTCAACAAGAGCCCGGCCGACATCACGCTGATCACCGCCGAGATCACCGAGCTCCGCAACGATGGGCTGATCCGGCAGCTCGCGGCCAAATGGCACCTGCCGGAGGCCGACGCGACCGCGCCCCTGCCTTAACGCGCCCGGGCAGCCCGGATGAGCTTCGATTCGCACGTCTTCTGGGCTGCCCTTTTCTCCTGGCCCATCTTCGACGGCGCGCTGATCTCGCTCGCCCTCACCATCTCATCCCACGCTGTCGGAATCGTGCTCGGCCTGTTCCTCGCCCTGCTCGGCGCGGCACGCGCACGCCCGCTCCGCACCTTCGCAACGATCTATATCTGGCTCTTCCGCGGCGCGCCGACCCTCCTTCAGCTCCTCTTCGTCTGGAACGCCCTGCCGCAGCTCCTACCCGTCTTCCGCCAGCACTGGTTCACGCCCTTCCTCGCCGCCTGGCTCGCGCTGAGCCTGAACGAGGCCGCCTACCAGGCCGAAATCAGCCGCGCCGCCCTCGCCTCCGTGCCGCGCGAGCAGCGCGACGCCGGCTTCGCCCTCGGGCTCTCGCGCGCCCAATGCTTCCGCCTCGTCCTGCTGCCGCAGGCGATCCGCGTCGCCATCCCACCCACGGCCAACGAATTCATCACCCTGCTCAAGGTGACCTCGCTCGCCTCGGTGATCAGCCTCCAGGAACTGCTCGCCGTCACCACACGGGAAATCTCGGTGACCTTCCGCTTCACCGAACTCTACACCGTGGCCCTCATCTACTACCTCGCGATCGTCTCGGCCCTGATGCTCGGCCAAAGCTGGCTCGAACGCCACTTCGGCGCCGGCCAGGCAACAACCCGCCACACCCACGGATAAGACCAAGGGGGGCTCTGCCCCCATGCGGGTCCCCAACGCGCAAGCGCGTTGGGAGTCCCTGAACCCCCGCCAAGCGAATGGATTGCAAAGGCTCCGCCTTTGCCAGGGGGTCCAGGGGGACAGCGTCCCCCTGGCCTTACGCGTCGGCGCGGCCGTTGAGCAGCACCTCGCGTTTGCCGACGTGGTTGGCCGGTCCGACGACGCCGTCCTTTTCCATTTGTTCGATCAGGCGGGCGGCGCGGTTGTAGCCGATTTGCAGGTGGCGTTGGATGAACGACGTCGATGCCTTGCCTTCGCGCGCGACGAGCGAGACGGCCTGTTCGTAGAGCCCGCGTTCGCCGTCGGGGCCGCTATCGGTGAGGCCGGGGATGAGCGGGCCGGAGTCGTCCTCGTCCGCTTCGGTGATTTCCTCGATGTATGCGGGCTCGCCCTGTTCGCGGAGGTATTCGACGACGGCCTCCACTTCGGCGTCCGAGACGAAGGGGCCGTGGACGCGGGTGATGCGCCCGCCGCCCATCATGTAGAGCATGTCGCCCTGGCCGAGCAGTTGTTCGCTCCCTTGTTCGCCGAGGATGGTGCGGCTGTCGAATTTGCTGATGACCTGGAAGCTGATGCGGGTCGGGAAGTTGGCTTTGATGGTGCCGGTGATGACGTCCACCGAAGGTCGTTGCGTTGCCATGATGACGTGGATGCCGGCGGCGCGGGCCATTTGGGCGAGGCGTTGGACGGCCGCCTCGATATCCTTGCCGGCGACCATCATGAGGTCCGCCATTTCGTCGATCACGACGACGATGAAGGGCAGCGGCTCGAAGACGAGCGGCTGTTCCTCGAACATCGGCCGGCCGGTTTCGGCGTCGAACCCGGTCTGGACGCGGCGCGTGACGACCTCGCCCTTGGCGCGCACCGCGACGACGCGTTCGTTGTAGCCGCCGATATTGCGCACGCCGAGCTGGCTCATCGAGCGGTAGCGCCGCTCCATTTCGCGCACGGTCCATTTCAGCGCGGTGACGGCCTTCGCGGGCTCGGTGACGACCGGGGCCATCAAATGGGGGATGCCCTCGTAGACCGAGAGCTCGAGCATCTTGGGGTCGATCAGGATCATCCGGCACTGATCGGGCGGCATGCGGTAGAGGAGCGAGAGGATCATTGCATTGACGCCCACCGACTTGCCGGAGCCGGTGGTGCCGGCGATCAGCAGGTGCGGCATGCGCGCGAGATCGGCGACCACCGGGGCGCCGGAGATATCCTTGCCGAGTGCCAAGGCGAGGCGCGCGGGGTGTTTGGCCCAATCGTCGGAGGCGAGCAGCTCGGCGAGGAAGACCGTTTCGCGCCGGCTGTTCGGCACTTCGATGCCGATCACGTTGCGCCCGGGGACGGTTGCGATGCGCACGGCGGTGACGGAGAGGCTGCGCGCGATGTCGTCCGCGAGCCCGATGACGCGGGCGCTGCGGATGCCGGGCGCCGGCTCGAGCTCGTAGAGAGTGACGACCGGGCCGGGCCGGATCTCGACGATCGCGCCTTGCACGCCGTAGTCGCCGAGCACGGATTCAAGGAGGCGTGCGTTGCCTTGGAGCGATTCGACCGAGGGTCCGGTGGTGGCGCGCGCCGGCGCGGGCTTGAGCAGGGCGAGCGAGGGGAAGCGGAATCCGTCGTCGAGCGGGAGGCTTTCCTGGCGGGGCGGCGGTGCCGCGCGGCGCGGGGCGACGCGCGGCGGCCGCGCGGAAGCGGAGTCGAGGCGCGGCTCGCGGCGGAGGGGGAATTCTTCGCCCGAAGCGGCGTCGACCTCGGCGAGGAGGTTTGCGATCGGCTCCGGCTCGGGCGCTTTGGCCGGGCGGCGGGCAAGGCGGCGGGCGAGTGCCACGACGCGCCAGCCGTGACGGGCGGAGACGCGTGCGGCGTCGGCGGCGCCGCGGCCGGCGGCCTGCCATTCGCCGTTCGAGAGCCCGAGCGCGAGCCAGCCCGAGCTGGCGGCGAGTGCTGCCAGCATCGCCCAGCCGAGGAGGAGGCCGAGCGGTCCGAGCAGCCCTTGTCCGGCCGCGAGCACGCTCCCGCCGATCAGTTGGCCCATGGCGCCGCCGAGGCCGGCCGCGACCGGCCAGGGGATGGGGCCGGCCTGGAGCGTGATTGCGCCGAGCACCGCGGCGACGGCAGGCATGGCGACGGCGACGCCGATGATCCGCAGGCCCGGCCGGGCAAGCCCGAGTTGCGAGCCGACCCGCCAGGCCCAGGCGAGCATGGCGAGCCCCGGCAGGGCGGCGGCCAGGCCGAAGCCCTGAAGCAGCAGGTCCGCGGCCCAGGCGCCGACGGGACCCGCGAGGTTGTGCGGCACGGCCCCGCTCGCCGTGTCGAGCGAAGGGTCGCGCGGGTCGTAGGAGACAAGTGCGAGGAGGAGGGCGATGGCCGCGAGGCCGAGCGCCAAGCCGCCCAGCTCGGTGAGGCGGCGGCGGATGAGCGCCTTGATCGCGGGCGAAGCCAGGCTCTGCATCGACTGGGCGGCGGCCATGCGCGAACCGGGTCCCCTCACTGCGTTCACTCGGCATCTTAGCGTATAACCTCGAACCATCTGACGGAAAAAGGTACGGGCGCGGCATGGGAACGCGGATCGCGGTCGAGGCGGCGGTGGTGGGCGCGGGGCCGGTGGGGGGCGCGCTCGCCTGCCGGCTGGCCGCCGCCGGCGTCGCGACGGCGGTGATCGACCGGGCGCCGCTGCCGCCGATGGAGCATCCGGCGTTCGACGGCCGCGCCTATGCGATCGCGGCCGGCTCGCGTCCGCTGCTCGAGGCGGGCGGGGTATGGGAGAAGCTGCCCTTCCCGGCCTCGCCGATCCTCGGCATCCGGGTGACGGATGGGCGGTTGGGCCGCCCGGCGTCGCCGCTCCGGCTCGGGTTCGACGCGAGCGAGGCGCCGTTCGGCTGGATGGTCGAGGCGCGCAGCCTGCGCATGGCGCTCAACGCGCGGTTTGCGGAACTCGAGGCGCTTTCGGTGTTCGCGCCCGCCGAGGCGCGGGTCGAGCGGGGGCCGGAGGGTGCGCTGCTCGTGCTTGCGGACGGGCGGGAGATCGCGGCCCGGCTGGTGGTGGCGGCGGAGGGGCGGACGAGCCCGCTCGCCCGCGCCGCGCGCATCCCCTTCACGCGCTTCTCCTATGGCCAGATCGGGATCGTGACCGCGATCGCGCATGAGCGCCCGCACGGCAATATCGCGCTCGAGCATTTCCTGCCGGCCGGCCCCTTCGCGCAGCTGCCGATGAGTGCCACCGAGGAGGCCGAGCACGTCTCGGCGATCGTCTGGACCGAGGGCGCGCGGCTCGGCGAGGCGCTCTTCGCGCTCGACGACGCGCGGTTCGGATGGGAGATCGCGCGGCGTCTCGGCGGGCATCTGGGCGGACTCCGGCCGCTCGGGAGGCGCTTTCGCTATCCGCTGGGCGCGGCGTACGCGCACCGCTATGTCGATGTGCGGCTGGCGCTGGCGGGGGACGCGGCGCACGGCATCCACCCGATCGCGGGCCAGGGCCTCAATCTCGGCTTCCGCGACGCGATCGCGCTTGCCGGGCTGGTCGAGGAAGCGGTGGCCGCGGGTGGGGATCCGGGGGCGGAGGCGCTGCTCCGGCGATACCAGCGGCAGCGGCGGGGGGACAATCTCCTCATGCTCGCCGCGACGGACGGGCTCGAGCGGCTCTTCAGCAACGATATTCCCCCGCTCCGGCTGGCGCGCGATCTCGGGATCGCCGCGGTCGATCGGCTTCCGCCGCTCAAGCGGCTCTTCATCCGGCAGGCGACGGGGCGGGCTGCCTGACGAGCGCGCCGTGGCGTGTCTCCTCGGGCAGGCAGAGCGCAGCGAGCGCGGGCGCCGCATCCTCGGGAAGCGGCAGCAGGCTCGGGTCCTCGGCGGGCATGGCGCGCAGGCGAAGCTTGGTCGCCATCGGGCCGGGATCGAAGAGGTTGACGCGGAGCGTCGTGTTGCGCGTCTCCTCCGCCCAGGCGAGTGCGAGATACTCCATGCCCGCCTTGCTCGCGCCGTAGAGGCCCCAGAAGGCGCGCGGCTCGCGGGCGCGGGAGTCGGTGACGAAGACGGCGCGCCCGGTTGGGGCGGCGAGAAGGAGGGGCGCCGTGGTGCGGATCAGCCGCCAGGCGGCGGCGAGGTTCACCTCCATCACCTCCGCCCAGGCTTCGGGCAGGATGTGCCCGGCGGGGGTCAGCGGGCCGAGCACGGCGGCATTGGCGATCAGCGCGTCGAGCCGGCCGAAGCGGGCGGCGATGCTCGGCCCGAGCGTGTCGAGCGCCTCGCCGTTGCGGAGATCGAGCGGCACCAGGCTCGCCTGGCCGCCGGCGGCGCGGATCGCATCGTCCGTCTCCTCGAGCCCGCCCACGGTGCGCGCGGTGATCACGAGGTCGGCGCCGAGCCGGGCGAGCGCCACCGCGGCGGCCGCGCCCAGCCCGCGGCTGGCACCGGTGACCAGCGCCACGCTTCCTTCGAGCGGGCGGGGCAAGCTTTTCAGCGCGCCTCGGCGAGAAGCGAGAGCTGGCGTTCGCTGTTGTCGGTGACATCCGAAAGCGGGATCGGATAGTCGCCGGTGAAGCA
>Ga0335075_10016523_pt1 | contig 11012 bp, 10 predicted proteins | sample Lox_Sample_24_FD_206723 | JGI IMG/M metagenome (GOLD analysis project Ga0335075, IMG submission 206723) | Soil microbial communities from Loxahatchee National Wildlife Refuge, Florida, United States - Lox_Sample_2.4 | ecosystem: Environmental > Terrestrial > Soil > Wetlands | place: USA... | reverse complement strand
TGGCAAGGAGTAATTGTTACCAACCTTATCACGAACATATTGGCAAGAGAACTGAGATCAATGACGGAATCACATGAAGCATGAAGACGGGAATAGTGAGCGCAAAGTATTTTGTCAGGTTTGACAACTACTTCTCTTCCTGAACCAAATCATTTGCTAAACAAAGACGCCAAGTCACGATATCCGAGAACTTTGTGTAATCGTCTCTTGTTACTTTGACCACGTCTCTCCTGCTCAACACCCGATTTGTGGTTCGCAGACAGTGGTTTGGCATTGAAGTTACGTGCAGCCATTTCAGAAGCTCCAACCCGACTCTCAACTTTGTCCTCCAGCATCGTATCCTTCGGCTCCCCTTTGCTGTGGGCCGATATGGCGGAAGGAGTGTTCACAGCCGATCCGTGATTTGTTGCGTCTAGATTCGGCCGCGTGGTCGCAGTGGTTGGGTTGTTGTAGGCCGATATCGTTTCGCACGGAGGCGTTCCTTCTCTTCCTTCTTGAGTTCGTTGTGAGGTGCTGTGGTTGTTAAAGGTAGTCCCTTTCTCTACGGCGAAAAGCGCCCGGAGTGGGCTCGAAGACTCTGCCACTATTCAGCCGTAACATACCAACCACTGGTCGCAGCCATGGGCTGCTGGGCTGAATCGAAATGCCCACCCAGCACTGCTTCTTGCGACCACTGAGATCAGATTCCTCAGCATTGTCCGACCTCTGTTGGGTTGAACCACTCTCCTGTCGCGATGATGACGTAAAAAATCAGTAAAATCAAGCCGTGAAACCTGGAACAAGTCAGCTATTGGCCCGAAATACATTCTGAACGCTTGCGAACCAATAAACAGTGCCGCTCCGCGTGTTCATTTTCAGCATTATCGCAGTCATGAACAATATCGCAAGTTGGAAGCCTTCAACATAGAGTGTCATGCCGTCACTGCCGTGCATCCAGCCCACGAGTACAGTCGAAGGCAGTATGAAGGATAGAACTTGTACACTGGTACCAATTGTGATGCCAAAACTGTAGTCTAGATGATCTTCTATCGCCAAAAAGACCGCATCCACGTTGCAGCTGAGGAAAGGCAAGAGTATTACACCCACGAAGTTGACCGAGAGATGTCCAGCGCAGGGATCGGTGATCTGGTCGAGACGGTCGAGCGCAAACGTACTGCAAACACCTACGAACGCAGTACCGATGATGAGCGTCGCAACCAATGAAGCGGTCGATAGCCGAACAGAGCCTTTACTATCCCATCCCGGAGCGCTGCCATCACTAGAATGGGTAGAGGTGGGAGATACAAGCACTGGTGCCGCAATGGAGGTGTCCCGGACATTTGACAAGCTCTTCCGGAACAATGGGAGGCCTTTTCTGGGTTTTATGCATGATCCTAGGCTGCGGAGAGCCATTTTGAAATGCTTTATTAGTCGCTGACCAGCGATTATCTTGTTCTTCAAAACAGGAGCCTCTATCAAGGCCTTGTGAGTCTTGAAGGCCCAGAACAAGAAGCACAAATAACTCAGAATCATGAGCACGGAGCTCGCCTGGGAGACCTCAGAAATTCCAACGTGGCCTGCGGTCGAGGAAATGCTGAACGACTCGGTCAGGAACAGTGTGCATACTGATAGTAGGAAAATATCCAGCTGAGCCTGTACGTTCAGGAAATTGAAACAGAGTCCGTCGCGGTTATGACCACCGAAGAGAAAGCTTAGGCCTATCATGAGTGTCATATTGGCAATGGCGGTCCCTATCAAGGAGGTTCGGACGACAAAGTACTGGCCTTTGAACAACGCGATCATGGAAACTGTTAGATTGACCACGTTGCTTTAGAGGTTAGGGCAAGGCCATATAAGGAAAGCTATCTTGGAACACTCACCCGAAGGTCATGATCACTGCGGTAGCAGGCAGACCGCCAAGCCGTAGCACAAGGTCTTTCGTAGCCAGAGATAAAATCCTTCCTAATGGAATGATGGCGATGAAATTCAAGGAGAAAATCAGGGCAGGGTTGCCATTGGTTAGTTGTACTGCGAATCCAGCTGGAATCATCAGCAAAAGTATATTCAGCCACGACCCAAAAAGTACGGCTCGAATCTGCGCTACCAGAGTGGGGCCGGATACTGCTTCGACATATGTATCAGAAGGCGCTGGCGAGCTTTTACAGGGTGGTTGTTGGCAAAGCGGCTTGGACGGGATATCTGGTATTGGTCTCGTAATATCATGCGCGGCCACAGGACTGTCGCATAGTTCAATACCAAATAACCTGGATTCACTCTCAGACTCCACCTGGGCAATTGGCGCTGAAGCGCTGCGTGGCGACGGTATGACTCGTATCTCCGGCTTTTCGATAAGCGGTGGTGGTTCAGACTTCTGGCCATCCAAGGGGCCTTCTGTCTTTCCGTGATCAAGCCCTAACTCTCGTGCCCTATCCTGCGATGTTGTATATCGGTAGTCTTGGCCGTTCGTTCTCACCGGTCCCAAAGTCCTGCTATCACCCGCCTCTTGTACGTGGAGTTCATTGTAATTGCGTGTGGATGCTGTAGATTTTCTCTTTCCGAACGGATTTCTTAGGGCAATTGACAAATTGCTGGGCTCGTCGCTCGGGCTATCGTACCACGCCGCATTGTGATCTTGCCTGCGGCAGAGATCTGTAGAGCGCATTAGCATAGTCAAGAATGGTAAGGGCCCAGATATCGCTTCTTACGCATCTTGGCTGCAGCACAATATTCTAATCAAGAACCCGGGATAGAAAGGCTTTCCTGAAGGGAGAAGAGCCACGCAGTGGCAGCCTTGTTTCCCAAGAGAAGCTGGGTTTCTGCAAGACAACGGGATGAAAGCTGCATGGAATCATGAAATTGCGGGAATGGTAAGGAACATGAGCGGGGAAGAAGTGCGCCCATTGCTTCCAGATGACTGGAACCAAGCCAGCGCATGTTCAACCCGCTGTAGGGACCATCCCATCCATGCAGCACCGCAGTTCGCCGGGGTGGAATGCGGAAGATCGTAGAGAAGCCGTAAACTTGAACCAGAGATTCGCTAGGATTAGCCAATCGATTCACTTCGACGCAAGGTTGGTGCATGACGGGTTTGCGCAGCCGCATAAAAGGGTTTGCACAGCCTTACATGAGAGTTTTGCTCAGCCTTGCCATAACGATGGCGGCGTTTCGGCGTTAAGGTGATGTCATAGGGTGCGGCGTGACCTAGGTCTAATGCAGCACGCCTGCTTGGCATTTATGCTGGTCGGCGACGGGCTCACGTAGGGAAAGGAGGGATGCGTACACAGACAGTGTAACAGAGGAAGCGTTTTCATAGATTCTAATTCATCAATTTTCCAGTCATGCGGCCGAATCCCAAAGCCCATTCCTCGTCTTCCTAGTGTACAGCATCCTCTACCTGACCGCCTGCCTTTGAGATAGGCTCTCGACGGGCGCCTTGGCGACGCCCTTCACGTTCCTCCCCTCGATACTGTCTTCTCCCCTTAGACCTGCAGCCGCAACTTCTACCTCGAAACGCTACTATAGTATTGACTGGGCCTCCTCTGAAATCTAGAATTAGGACCAGCCGATTGGGACTACATGTGGGGTAACGCCTATGCAAAAAGGTTGGGCCTTTGGATATCAGATGACCGCGTTGATTGCCAGTGATGTCCGCCATAGCAATCCGGGATTTGTCCTTTCACGAGCTTTGACCATTTAGGAACGCCTTTTCATCAAAAGCTTCCCTTGTTATCAATCAGGCGATGCCAAATAAATATGCCGCAACATGCATCCAGTTCTTGCGCAGGGTCCAGGAGGGCGAAACTACCTTCTCCTAATTCATATAGCGGCCAACGGTGACGGCCGGTGGAGGAAGTGATACTTTCGTAAGATAGGGTCTTCTGAAAAAGGAGAAAAGCACTTTCAAACATGCAAAAGGTAAATGTGTCGTGTAAATTGGTAAATGGAGTCCTTCCACACCTCCATCTATTTGTATGGAAAGATCTGCATATCTATTGAGCCTTCGTGTCCTTCTGACTCTTTCCAGCAAGATCTGTGAAGCTGCAGGTGCTAGAAGACTGGATTCCTCCATTCACGTTAAACTGCACATCATTCAATTCATTAGTATTGTCAAAGGATGACCATGGTGTTCGTGGAGTCACTGCCCTGACTCATCCGCTCTTAAGGAAACACTGCTATCTGTTTTGCATTGTCCAAATTCACTCATTCCGCCTGTAAAATCTTCTTATCTGCCGTGAGTTCTTTGTACTTTGCAAACACAACATCATGTCTCTCCTAAGCTAGGTCAAAAGCTTTCCACAAACAACGCAGACTTCCAGCAATCCTTTCGCTATTAGGCCCCTCCTGACACATGCATCAAGCTCCTGTTTTAATTTCTCCCTTACCACAAGCAACCTGCCATCAAGCTTCACAAGCTGCAAACTTCAAATAACCAGAACCAACAAGAAGCAAGGCCATTCATCCCTCATGACAAAGAGTTAAAACACCTATAAGTATGGCCGCCTCTCAAAATCCTATGATGCTCGATTTCCATTTCCAGAACATCAACATCCAAGCTATATATCGTAGCTTGTTCCTCATCTCTCCTGGAGGCCCCAACAAGTCGGAAATCGGCGATCTGGTCAGAGACACACAGGATCTCCACTACCGTGTCAATTTCAATGGCGGGAGGCTTGGGAGCCCCGGTCTTGAAGTATATATAGAGCATGTCCCTTCTCGCCGATCTGCCAAGATCATCTTCGAACCTGGTGTCAGCCACGGGCCCAACTTCCACCTGCACTCTTTCTCTACTGAATGGCTCGGCAGGCCGGGCGGAGGTGGCCACAAGTATGATAAAGACCCCATCTCCGTCAGAAATCTCCCTCTGGACGTCAAGAAAAGGACATTGAAAGTGCGCATACAAACCTTCGGACACGTCTCGCCTGATCCTTCGGCCATTGGCGCTTTGCTCAACGTCCTTCCGGCAAATTCTCTAGCACGACAGCTGCTTGCAAGGTCGACAGCCTGGGTCAACACCAGCTTCGAGGCTTGGATCTACTGTCTGGTTCCTGCAGATTCAGTCATTGCCTTCGAGGCTCGATCTCTTGCACCTCTAAGGCTTGCCGTGGCGAATCGGCTGCCTCCATACCATCAACTCTCTCATCCCCAGAATGTCCTCAACCTTTCTATGCCGCATCTCCCTGAGTTCCGCAACGGCATTTACTTCAGCGTCACCTCCACAGCTCCCACAATCCAATACGGAGGTCCGATACTTCCCCTTGCGGACACTCGCGGTCGTCGCGCACCCTTGCCGGTCGCACAAGTGCACGCTAATGGAGTCATCAGAGAAGAGCAATACTATGAAACCTTTTGCAACAGCATTGCTGCGACTCCCCAATTCATGAAACTCATGAGAGCTTCCTCCCCAGTCCTCAGCAGTCCAACAACAGCACACGGCGGGACTACGCCCAATCCAGCAGTTGTGTTGCCTAGTGATCAAGCTCCATTCTTTGGCTGTGTGGATCGCCTCAACTTTGCAGGCCAACATAGCATCTTGCTTCCACGCGCTGGAGAGATTTTCGCTCTTAGTTGGTGGAGACAACAGGCAGATGGAACGTGGGCATCAACTGGTGAGAATGCATGTGGCATCGTGCTCCGCCTCAGTGCTGCGGATCACATCACAGCTGGCACATGTCTCGTCCTTGGCCTGTCAATGTTGAGCGAGCCACTCAAACAGCGTGCATCTCGTCGCATTGTCGATGCTGTTGCAGACGTTGTTCGGTTCGGCTGGGTACCAAACGCCAAGGTGGTCCACATCGAGCTGGACGCATTAAGGCAGTTCAGTACACAGGCGGTGGTGCCTATGGTGGCCTCATTGCAGGTAAATGTGCTGTTTCAGCCATTGGGAGCAAGAGGCATTCCACAGATGCAGAGGGATCTCCGGAATGGTCCCAGCCCACCATGCAACAACACCGCTGAACTCACACACCGAGTTGCCCGCTACAATAGTGGTGTCCAAGACCTCTGCAGCCTACCACAGATGGCTAACATGACGCAGAATGAGACCGAACTTTTGAATCGACTTCCCAGCCGCATCGACGGTTTCTTCCAGATGCTCCACACATCGCCAATACACGTCCAGTTTCGAGCTCTGGGTTGCCTTGCCCTTGCCTTGACCAACGCCGGGAATCCAAACGGCGCGGCCAGAAAAGGCACCCATCAGATCCTCGTAGTGGTCGAAGATCAGAGCGACTGCTCCAGGATCTGTTTCGCTTTGAATGACCTCGTGCAAGCAGCGAAGACCCATGGCAGGAACGATGGGGAATTATGGAAGCACAAGAAGATCGTGTCGTACACAACCGTTGAGCTGAACCATCAATTTGCCCCACCTCGCGACACAAACACCACACAGAATACCAACCTGTCCCACCCGCTCCATCCCCTGCGGGAGCAGATGGAGCTCGCGTTCGAGCAGACGTTCAGCGACCTACCTGAGCACTCAGCCATACTCGACCAACAGGGCGCCTACTTCAACGCGCACTTTGCCAATCCGCCAGCTGGCCGCACACCATATGGAATGAGCATGGGAGATGCGACGATGGTATACCATTTCAACAATCCTATCAACCACAATCAATACTACACAGATCGCGCTGCTGTCATTGACAACCGATCCCTTTCATTTGATGAGATCCACGATGTTCGCGGCAGACGGCACGATGCTGTGCGAAATGTTCTCGAAGGTGTCGACATCCTGGTCACCAACGCTGCTACAGCCACTAGTAGCGACATCAAAGCCTCGTTTGCTACTCCAATCATCATGCTTATCAATGCACACCACACAACCTTCGCCCAGGCGAATAGTATTTTCATGGCATATCCAAAGCTCGAGGCTGCATTCATCGTGGGTGCGGATGGACACACTCTTCTTCCCGGCACGTTCGCCAGCCTTGGGAACAACGAGGCCTCGGAGTCATACTTTCGCTCCTTCTGGACCATGCTGCGAAACAACAGGGCGAATTGTTTCACTGTTTGAGCACGGGGAGCAGAAGTTTAGTGTCGTGGCCGGATATTGCGCAGAAGGTTCGAGGAGTGGCATCGTCTGGCAAATTTCGGGATCGTGGAGCAGGTCGCAATGGCATTAGTACAAGCGAATGAATAACATTTTTGATTCAAGAAACTATACCTTTACTTCTTGGTGAAAACTACTATGTGATTAACCAGAATGACGACTAGAGTGACTACTCCAGTAAGGGCAAGGGTGATAACTGGAGTGAAATTAGTAACGAGAACCCGAGTGATAATGAACTAATAGCTCAGCAACAACAGTAGTGAGGTTTCAGTGATTAGTATCCATGGCAGTTTTAAAGGCATTGTGTGGATCTGCTCGTGGAACACTGTAGAGAATGCTGGCTGGTTATTTGCCCCTTGAGACAAGTTGGGGGTCTTAGTATTTGGTCTGGACAACATCGGCCTTTATGACGATGTCGGCAAAATTGACGAGTGCCGCTGTAGAACGTCCGGCTTGTGCTTACCCTCAGATACTATGTCTAGCGCGAGAGCCATTCTAGGACGCTGGCTCTGCTTCTCACGTTTCGTGGAGTTGTGGAGTGCTGCCCTAGAAGATTCCGAGGAATGCTCGTCATGTCTTCCTCCCTGAGACGAGTACAACAGCTGTTGGTTCTGGACTGCATTGATTTGGATTGAGCTACATTTAGAGGGGAAATATTGGACTAGGAGACTGCTCGCAGGTCCTCTGAATGGGTAAGATTGATTCTCAACTTGAGAGGTCGCTGGAACATAAATTTCAGCTCCATTCTACCCGAAATTGTATGGGTGGTATTATTGGCAGGTTTCGCGCAAGCGGAGCACGGGACGGCAAAAGTGCGGGCTGGGAGGCAGGGGATTGTTTTTAATTTGTTGGCGGAACCATGCAGCCCTTTTTTTTTTTGAAGGGCTCAGAGCAAGTTGAATCTTGACCTCTCTGCGACTTGTACAACGCACTCGGGGGAATATTGTTCGCAGCTTCCAGTGGAAGCCTCACGGCTGGCGGAAAAATTTTCGCTAGTGAGTCCCTCTCACTCACCTTAAACTACAGTACATGCATGATGCGCTCTGGGCTGGCGGAAACGTCAACATCAACAATGCTCGAAGCCGAATGTCACAAGTCTTCCAATTTCAGGCAATTTCGTTTCTGACCTTGAAATCTCGATCACTCTGGCGGCGTTATTTTTGCACAGGCCATCGCAACCTTCCTTTCCTTCGGACCTGGTGTAGCCATGCTGCATCCGGAGATTGTTTTGAATTTACCAAGGGAGTGCTTCAATGGGCAGTCTGATAAAAGCTTTCTTCGGGTTCTCCGTGCGCAAATGGACATCAAGATAGGCCATACAATGTTCCGAAGCCACCACATTATAAATCAATTAAGACTACAACATCGCCTCGTCTCTATCTGGACTCCTTTCATATGATCTGATCGAAAGGAAATGCCGAACCAAGAAATGTGGTAAGCTTTGTGCGCACGCAAAGACCAAGAGAAATATTGTTGTCAGCCAGCACTTGCCCACTTCCACCCAGGGAGACGTCTAGCCTCTTAAGTCCACCGCCAACAACCATGACGCTCCTGTCATATTCTAGTATTTCGAACTGTCCGAAAACCCAAGATCTTCCTACTCCGGCAATCTATGCTTATGCCAGGACAATCTTTATTTGCCCAGTGCATCTTGCCCTTGGAAGCCTACTAACACCAAAACGTCTTACGATGTCCCAATGCTCTTTTGGTGTTCATGCTTGCATTCACTATGTCAATATGTCATGTCCTTGTTGAAGCAATGTCATTCGATGAATATGCAGGTCTTCACCATGTTCCCATTCATGTTTTCGTCGGTTTGCTTGAGCCATCCCTTTTTTGCATGTTAACGAACAAGAAGGTCTTCCACCCTTTGCGCGGCCCATCTTCTAACGGTCGCATCGTTTGTCCTCTCGAGTGACATGCACCTATTACTCTATTGGCCCTTGTGCACCGCACCTCTGCAGAGGCGGCCGGCGTTCTGCTCGCTCATAAAGGGTACAGCGCAGTCTTCTTTCTCGGAGGTCCTTCTCACACGCATCTTGGAGTAAAGATGAGGCTTGGTTGACTTTCGGGCGCTTGTTTTTACTTGTTGTGCCAAATGCAGGAACAAGATCCTCCAATCTGTCTTGACAGATGGAAGGACATGACCTAGTGCGAAGCAGTGGATCCAACCACCTAGCCTATCGTAAGGCACATCCCAATGCAGTGGCAAAGAGGGTGGACAGTGACAAGCATAGTTGCATAGCATGAACTACATTCATCCAAGCGTGATCCCTAGCACAGTGATTCTATTTTCTCCAACAACTCGAAAGGCAAATTGCTAAAGGCTACTCGATGCCGCATTTGGGTCCAGCCAGTTGGTGTGGTCGGAGATTGAGCCGTACAATTGGTCTACACAAGGGAGTGTTAGTTGCCACGACCTTCCAGCCTCCATGGAACATGGAGAATCGAGTAGCAGCGCCAAGCACTTGCTCCGTCGGGGCTAACGTGGCATTGAATAGCGTGTAATAGGCCGTCTTGAAGTGGTTGCTTCGCACCTCTAGTCAAAAGCTCTAAATCCCAATCGGGTTGAAAGGTTAACACCCAAATTCCAAGAAGGGGATCCGCTGCGGATTTGGCGTTGGAGTTGTGCTGCAGAACGTGGGTACACTAATTTCTGGCGACGGCTGAGCTTTTGCTGCAAAATTGCTTTGAAGGAGGCTATTTATAGCCGTCTGCTATCTCCTAGACTGCTGGAAAAGGCACACGCAAAATTTGGGGTGGGGTCTTGTACGCGTACCTTGTCAACGCATTTCTCAGTCTGAGGCGTGGCCTGAGGAGCTCCCGACAGGGCATCCCAGGGACCTCCACCCGTCTGTTAAAAACGCAAGTCGGCGTTTTGAAACTTCTTTATTCAGCTGTCTAGATCAGATCGGACCCAAATATTCAGCTAACCGAGGCCCCAGGCTTCTCATCTTTCTGCCACTCTGCCTACCTGGAGCAAAAGCCACCTGCAAGAGCAATTCTCCCGCAGTATCTTCCGGGGGGCTTGCCTAAAACGAAAGCCTATCATCCCGGAATCGACACGATTGGCGTAACTAGTAGATGGGCGAGCCTCAGCCGCACGGACCTCAATGCTTAGCCATCTTTAGCGACGGCGAAAATACCCCCGCTTCCCCCCAACTCCCCACGGCGAGTCTGGGGCCCTTGAGCGGGGCCTGTTCGAGGCTTCCCCAGCTGTCAAAGCATTGTTCGAGAGGTGTAACCTGAATTTTCCATCCGCTTACTGGTGGTAGACTCGGGACTTCAGAGTCGACTCAATGGCAATTTTTTCCAACAGCCCAATGCTGGCCGTCGGCGGTCTTGAGAACAGACCTTGTGACGAAAGAGGTACCCACAAAAGCCATATGGCACGAACGGAGAGCCCGGGAAATTACTGAACGCCACACCCTTAAGCGTGGCCCCAAAAAGCCCATCATTGAATAGCAGCAAGCGTAAGTTGTTGCCACTGTGTTTAGTGAATCGCAAACCTTAGCCCTCAGCACACCAAGGACCAAGCATGGAGCCAGTGTTACGGCTGTCGGACGTACCTCTCATAATAGCAGACTCCTGCTATGTCGCCGCCGGATGTTCTTATGGCTCTCTTCCTTGAAAAGACATGTCCGCCTCCCTGGAAAGTGCTGAGACGTCAGATGCGGCCCCGTCCAGACGGACTGCCCCGCGGCCACCCTTGAGGCCATTAAAGACTTTAGCTCCCAAACCTCCCCAAGCACAGCGACCCGTATCCTCAAGAAGGATAACCGCTATATCTGTCTCATCCGTTGTGGGTCGAGGGAGTCCACCAACCTGTCCTGTCTGCCGGCGCAGAGCATGCCAGTTGAGCTCTCACAAGTCCTGGGCGAAAGATTCCAATCAACCAGGAGATGGGACTGTCCTGCCTCACAATCGCCATGATGTCATCAAGGATACACCATATGCCAACTCCTATGCTTATCGTTTCGCCGAA
>Ga0335075_10016522_pt1 | contig 11012 bp, 6 predicted proteins | sample Lox_Sample_24_FD_206723 | JGI IMG/M metagenome (GOLD analysis project Ga0335075, IMG submission 206723) | Soil microbial communities from Loxahatchee National Wildlife Refuge, Florida, United States - Lox_Sample_2.4 | ecosystem: Environmental > Terrestrial > Soil > Wetlands | place: USA: Florida... | reverse complement strand
ACGGCGCCGTCGTCGAGTGGCGCGCCGATCAGCGCCTGCGTGCCTGCCTTGGAGATCGAGACCGTCTCGCCGAAGTGGCCGCTGGCAGTCTCGCCGCCTGCGAGGATCTTTTCGCCTTCCTGACTCCATGATTCGCCCGCGCGCATGAACGCCCACACGGCGCCAACGCCGTCGTCGTCGAGCGGCGCGCCGATCAGCGCGGCGCTGCCGGCGTTGCCGTTGCCGGCGAGCGTGACCGCGTCGCCGAATTCACCGCTGCCGGACTCGCCCGTCGCGGTGAGCTTGGCGCCCTGCTGCCGCCACGTTTCCCCACCACCGCGGGTGAAGACCCATACGGCCCCGGTGCCATTGCCATCCCCCGGTCCACCGACCAGCGCAGTATCGCCGTTCTCGGACAGCGCGACGGCTGTGCCAAGTCGGACGCTGCCGCCAGCCTGTTCGGCGCCAGTGAGCTTCGCGCCCTGCTGAGCCCAGGTCGTGCCGGAGCGCGTGAACACCCATGCGGCGCCCGGCGTCTTGCCTTCCGTTTCACCGTCGCTCGGCCCGCCGATCAGCGCTGTGGTGCCTTCCGCGGAAAGCGCGACCGACCAGCCGAATTCGCTCACGCGCTCACCGCTCTCGTCGTCGGCGGTGAATTCGGTCGTGTACCGCCATTCGCTGCCGCTGCGCGTGTCCACCTGCACGGAGCCTTCGCCTTCTTCGACCCCTGGTCCGCCGATCAGCGCGATTTCACCGGAGGAGGACAGCGCCACGGAGTGGCCGAAGCGCAGTTCTCCGGATTCGGGTTCTTCGCCTTCGGCGCCCGTCCTGCACCATACGCATTCCGAGGCCGTGAGCTTGTCCCCCGCCTGACGCCAGGTCGTGCCCGAGCGGGTGAAGATCCAGGCGGCGCCTTCTTCTTCGAGATCGCCAGGGCCGCCGACGAGCGCGACTTCGCCGTTTGCGGACAGCGCCACCGCCGCCCCGAATTCCGAGGCGCCCTGCTCCTCGCTGCCCGTCAGCTTCGCCTGCTCGGTCCAGGTCGAGCCCGAACGAGTAAAGACGAACGCCGCGCCCGTGCCCCCTTCCCCAGGCGCGCCGACGATCGCTGTCTCGCCGTTGGCCGAAATCGCCACCGCCTGACCCGACCTGCGTCCTTCGGTGGCGAGCTTGCCACCCTGCTGCACGAACGGGTCGATGCGCACTGGAAAGCGGGCGCCGGCGACCTCGACGTGTATCAGCAGCGCACCGGGCCGAAGCGCCAATCGGCCGGTGAGCCTCCGGCCGCGCGCGTCGGTGATCGCTAGGCCGGTATACCGCATCACCGTGCGCCCCGCGCGTGTGAACACGATGCTACGCCCGCCATCGGCGGTGTGCGCCTCAGCGTTGCCTGAAAGTGCCAGCGAGAGGGTCAGCGTGCGCCCCGCCGGCGCCTTTGCCACCGTGAACCCCTGCTCGAGACCGAGTGGGCCGTTCGTATACCACTCCGTGACCTCGCCCCGCGAGTACACCACCCGGTTGGCGTGCGCCCGCGGCGGCGCGTCCGCGACCGCCGCCAGCGAAGACCCCGTCGTCACCGCGTGCAGGCCCATCGAGATCGTCGTCGCGCCAGAGCTCACAGAGACGCCGAAGGGCGAGAAGGAGGCGCGCAGATGCTGCGTCGGATTCCACGCGCTGAGCGCGCCGTCGTGCCGAGCGACGCGATAGGCGGGGTCCGACGACCCGAGCGTCGATGAGACCGGGCCCCAAGCGCTCAGCGGAACAGCCGCTTCGCGCACCGAGAGGACGTGCGCGGGGCGGGTCGAACTCAGAGCCGGACCGGAGGTGCCAGCGTGCCTCCCCAGCGTCACCCAGGCACCCACGAGCAGCACGACCGCCAACAGCATCGCCGCACGGAACAGCCACCCAGGCGCTGCGGCAGCGCGAAAGGCGGAGCCTTCTCGGTTCACCCTCACGGAGGCGCTGTACACAGGTTCCACGTCCACTCCCGCTAGTAGCTGGCTGCCGATCGCACGCCCGCTGCACACACGACCAGGCTGCCACTGTAACAACGGCACCAACCGCTGTCAACGATGGTGTTCGAGTGTGTGATCGCACTACGTAACCAGTTGGCGATGTGGTGCAGCGGTTCGAATCGTTCTCAGTACATGACGCTGCTCGACGCGGCGGATCCTCCACTTCCCCCGGAGCTGACAGCGACCGAACACTCCCTACCGTATGTTTGTGTTACAGGGAGCAGAAGCCGGTTACACCCTACGTAAACGACGTCGCTCACACGGCGGCGACCCCGAGCCCCAGTGCGGCGCTTGCCGCATACAGCTCCGCACGCGCATCGGGGTGCGCGGCGTGCTCGATCAGCAGCCGCGCCTGCGCCCGGTGGCTGCGCCCGAAGATGCGCGCGCAGCCCTGCTCGGTGACGACCGCCGAGTGCTGGAAGGAGGTGGCGGGCGCGGTGAGGCGCGGCACGATGGTGGAGCTGTCGCTCGCGTCGTGCCACGAGCGCAGCGCGATCACCGCCTGTCCGCCGGGGGAGTGCAGGGAGCCGCCGACGAAGTCCGGCTGGCCGCCGAAGCCCGAGTAGATGCGCCCGCGCACGTAGCTGGCTGCGGCTTGGTCGGCGAGGTCGACCTGCACGGCGGAGTTGACGGACACCATGCGCGGGTGGGCGGCGATGCGCGACGGGTCGTTGGTGAGCTCGGTGCGCGTCATGCGCACCCGCGGGTTGCGCTCGACCCAGTCATACAGCTCGCGCGAGCCGAACATGAACGAGCAGACGATCGGCTCGCCCACGTCGAGCGCGCCGGCGCGCTCCAGTCCGAGCACGCCGTCGCTGATCATCTCCGACCAGATGGCCAGGCCGCGGCGCGTGGCGAGCGCGCGCAGCGTGGCGTCGGGGATCTGGCCGATGCCCAGCTGCAGCCAGGCGCGATCTTCGATCAGCTCGGCGACCAGCTCGGCGATTCGCTCGGCGGGCTCCTCCCCCAGTCGCTGCGGGGGCTCGGCGAGCGCTTCGGGCGCTTCGATCGCCAGGTCGACGAGGTCTTCGGCCAGCTCGCCGTCGCCGAGCGTGTAGGGCATGTGCGGGTTCAGCTGCGCGACCACCAGCCCGCCGCGGGCGCGCACGCTTTCGACGGCGGCGACGAGGATGTTCACCTCGATGCCCAGCGACAGGCGCCCGTCGCGCGGCAGCGAGGTGTGCAGCAGCACGGCGTCCGGCGGGCGCTGGGTGGCGAACAGCCGCGGCACGAGCGACAGGCGCATCGGCAGGTAGTCGAGCCGCTCGCCGGCGTGGCGCATGGCGGGACCGACGAACGGCGTCTCGAAGATCACGCCCGCGCGCGCAGGCAGCTCGCCGTGGGCGGCGAGCATGAACAGGCGGTAGCGCTCGCGGGCGCGCTCGAGCGCGCCGAGCAGCACGCGCGGCGTGGCGAGGTTGCCGCTGGCCACGACCCGCGGCTCGGCCCCCGGCAGCCCCTCCAGCGCCCGCTCCAGCTCGCGCTCCTCGACAACCCGCATCGCTGCACAGTGACGCGCGCGGGGCGCGCGCGCATGGGTGGAAACTACCTACCGCATTCCGTGAGAGCCGCGGTGTGAAGAGCGCGCGGGAAGCCGTTGACTTGTATGGGTCGGACGATCCCCAGGGCCCCGCGATCACCGACCCGCGATGGCCCGCAACGTTGAGGAGCAGGCCATGAGCGTTCCACCCGCCGCACCCCCGACAGCGCAGCTCGATCCGGTGCGCACGTTCGCGCAGCTGCGACGCGACGACGTGGACTACGCGGGCGGCAAGGGCGCGAACCTCGGCGAGCTGACGGCAGCGGGCCTGCCTGTGCCGGAGGGCTTCGTGGTGGGCGCCCCGGCATACGCCGCCTACTGCGAGCAGACGGGCCTGCGTGCCCGCCTGGCGGAGCTGCTGGACACGCTGGACGTGGAGGACACGGCGGCGCTGGGAGCGGCGAGCAAAGCGGCACGCGAGCTGTTCGACGCCACCGCGATCCCGGAGGCGATCGCGCTTGAGATCCGCGCCGCCTACACGCGCCTGGCCGCGGAAGCGGGGGCGGAGGTGGATCTGCCGGTGGCGGTGCGCTCCTCGGCGACCGCTGAGGACACCGCGGCGGCGTCGTTTGCGGGCATGAACGAGACGTTCCTGAACGTGCGCGGCGCGGAGGATGTGCTGGACGCCGTGCGGCGCTGCTGGCGCTCGCTGTTTGGCGCACGCACCGTGTACTACCGCGCTGTGAACCACTTCTCGCAGGCGGACATGGACATCGCGGTGGTGGTGCAGCGCCAGATCCGCTCGACGCGCGCGGGCGTGATGTTCACTGTGAACCCGGCTACTGGCGCGCGCGACGAGCTGGTGATCGAGGGGTCGTTTGGCCTCGGCGAGGCGGTCGTCTCCGGCGCCGTGTCCCCGGACCGCTACCTGGTGGACAAGCGCACGCTTGCGATCCGCCGTCGCGAAGTGCACCGCAAGGAGCTGGCGATCGAGTATGACCCCGACGGCGGGACGCGCCAGCGCGCGCTGGATGAGCGCGAAGCGCTGCGCCCGGTGCTGAGCGACGATGAGGTGCTGGCGCTGGCGGAGCTCGGCCGGCGCATCGAGGAGCACTACGGCGCGCCGCAGGACACCGAGTGGGCGTTCGCGCCGGCGGGCACGCTGTGGATGCTGCAGAGCCGCCCGATCACGACGTTGCGCGAGGAGCAGGCGCCCGAACAGGCTTCCCCTGACGGCGAGCGCGGCAAGGTGCTGCTGCATGGGCTGGGCGGCGCGCCGGGCGGCGCGAGCGGACCGGCGCGCGTGCTCGGCTCGCTGGCGGACGCGGCGCGCATGCAGGAGGGCGACGTGCTGGTGACGCACATGACGGCGCCGGATTGGACGGCGTTGATGCGCAAGGCGGCGGCGATCGTGACGGATTCGGGCGGCATGACCTGCCACGCGGCGATCGTCTCGCGCGAGCTGGGCATCCCCTGCGTGGTCGGCACCGGCGAGGCCACACGGGTGCTGCGCGACGGCGAGCTGGTGACGGTCGACGCGACGCGCGGAATCGTGCTGGAGGGAGATCTTTATGAGCAGCCGCCTGCCGGCGGCTTGGGGTCGAGTGGTGTGGTGGTGCCCAGCGCGCACCCGAATGGCAGCCCGCTGTCTGGCCCGCTCACGGGTCCTGTCGCGGCGAGCGCGCTCGCCGGCGCGGTGGTGACGGGCACGCAGATCCTGGTGAACCTCTCGGAGCCTTCGCAGGTGGCGCGCGTGAAGGACATGCACGTGGATGGCGTGGGCCTGCTGCGCGCCGAGCTGATGGTGCTGGAGGCGCTCGGCGGCGAGCACCCGCGCACGCTGATCGAGGAAGGGCACACGGAGGAGTTCGTGGCGCGCATGGCGCAGGGGCTCAGCGAGTTCGCGGCGGGCTTTGCGCCCAGGCCGGTGACCTACCGCACGATCGACTTTCGCACGAACGAGTTCCGCGGGCTGCACGGCGGCGATCGCTTCGAGCCGCAGGAGAGCAACCCGATGATCGGCTACCGCGGCGCGCTGCGCTACACGCACGAGCCGGACGTGTTCCGCCTGGAGCTCGAGGCGCTGACGCGCGTGTGGGACGCGGGCATGCGCAACCTGCATGTGATGCTGCCGTTCGTGCGCACCACGCGCGAGCTGCGCATCTGCCGCGAGCTGATCGCGCAGGCGGGGCTGCTGGAGCGCCCGGACTTCGAGCTGTGGGTGATGGCGGAGGTGCCCTCGGTGCTGTTCAACCTCGCCGACTACGCGGCGTTGGGCGTGGCGGGCATCTCGATCGGCTCCAACGACCTGACTCAGCTGCTGCTGGGAGCGGACCGCGACAGCGAGCTGCTGGCGGAGACCTTCGACGAGCGCGACCCGGCGGTGACGGAGTATCTGCGCGAGCTGATCCCCCGCGCGCGCGGCCTGGGGCTGCGCACGTCGATCTGCGGCCAGGCGCCGTCGGTGCACCCGGAGTACGCGGATCTGCTCGTGCGGGCGGGGATCGACGCGATCTCGGTGAACATCGATGTGATCGAGCGCACGCGCGCGCTGGTGGCGGCGGCCGAGCGGCGCGTGCTGCTGGCCGGCGCCCGCGGGGGCGAGGGAGCGCGCGAGGGCTAAGTGGTGTTCGAGGTCCGCATCCACGGCCGCGGCGGGCAGGGCGTGGTGACGGCGGCCGAGCTGCTGTCGCTGGCGGCGTTCGAGGAGGGCCTGCGCGCGCAGGCGTTCCCGAGCTTTGGCTCGGAGCGGATGGGCGCGCCGGTGACGGCCTTCTGCCGCATCAGCGACCTGCCGATCCGCCTGCGCGAGCCGGTCGCCGAGCCGGACGCGGTGGTCGTGCAGGACCCCACGCTGCTGCACCACGTGGATGTCTTCGGCGGGCTGCGCGAACAGGGCTTCGTGCTGGTGAACTCCAAGCGCACGCTCGCGCAGCTGGGGCTGTCGGAGCTCTACGAGCGCCATCTGCCACCGCGACTGCGCAGCACGCCCGCCAGCGAAATCGCCCGCGAGCGGCTCGGGCGGCCGATCGCGAACGCCGCGCTGCTGGGCGGCCTGAGCGCGTTGACGGCGGTCGTGCGGCTCAGCTCGCTCGAGCGGGCGATCGAGCAGCGGCTGCCGGCGAGCGTGGTCGAGGGCAACGTGCTCGCCGCGCGTGAGACCTACGAGCGCGTGCGCAGCACGCTGGGCGAGGGCCACGGCGCGCTGGATGGGGAGGCCACTCATGCCTAGTCAGATCGAGGGCTCGCTGGCGGTCGCGCGCACGGTCGCCCGCTGCCGTCCGCAGGTCGTGTGCGCGTATCCGATCACGCCGCAGACGCACATCGTGGAGGCGCTCTCGCGGATGGTCGCCGCGGGGGAGCTCGCGCCGTGCGAGTTCGTGAACGTGGAGTCGGAGTTCGCGGCGATGTCGGTGGCGATCGGCGCGAGCGCGACCGGTGCGCGCGTGTACACGGCGACCGCGAGCCAGGGCCTGTTGTACATGGCGGAGGCGCTGTTCAACGCGTCGGGGCTGGGGCTGCCGATCGTGATGACGGTCGCCAACCGCGCGATCGGCGCGCCGATCAACATCTGGAACGACCACTCGGACGCGATGGCGCTGCGCGACTGCGGCTGGGTGCAGCTGTACGCGACCGACAACCAGGAGGCGGCCGACATGCACGTGCAGGCCTTTCGCCTGGCGCAGGAGTGCTCGCTGCCGGTGATGGTGTGCATGGACGGCTTCGTGCTCACGCACGCCGTCGAGCCGCTGGAGGTCGCCGAGCAACAGGATGTGGACGCCTACCTGCCGCCGTTCGTGGCGCGCCAGGCGCTCGACCCGAGCGCGCCGGCGACGATCGGCGCGATGGTCGGGCCGGAGGCGTTCACGGAGGTGCGCTACCTGGCGCACGCCAAGCAGATGGACGCGCTGGACGCGATCCCTGGGCTGGCGGCGGAGTTCGAGCGCCGCTTCGACCGCGCCTCCGGGGGGCTGCTCGGCGGCTACCGCTGCGAGGACGCGCGCACGGTGATCGTGGCGCTGGGCTCGGTGTTCGGCACGCTGCAGGACGTGGTCGACGAACGGCGCGCGGACGGGCGCACGGTGGGAGTGCTGGCGATCAAGTCCTTCCGGCCGTTCCCGCTGGCGGAGCTGCGCGCCGCGCTGGCGGACGCCGGGCAGGTGATCGTGCTCGAGCGCGCGTTTGCGGTCGGCGTCGGCGGGATCGTGAGCGCCGACGTGCACGCTGCGCTCGCCGGCCTGCGCGTCCCCATCCACACGGTCGTCGCGGGGCTGGGGGGACGGGCGGTGACGCGCCGCTCGCTGCACGCGATGCTCGACCAGGCGCACGCGGGCAGGCTGCCAGAGCTGCACTTCCTCGACCTGAACACGCAGCTCGTCGAGCGCGAGCTGGCGCGCATGCGCGAAGGCACCAGTCCGGGACCCCACGCGGAGAACATCCTGCGCGAGCTCGGCATCGTGGCGGCGGGGCCGGTATGACCCACTTCTACCAGACGGGCACGTTCGCGGTGGGCAACCGCCTGCTCGACGAGGACGCCGCCTCGGTGCAGGCCGATCCGGCCCGTGCGAACTCGATCACGAAGGGCCACCGCGCCTGCCAGGGCTGCGGCGAGGCGCTGGGCGCGCGCTACGCGCTCGACGCGGCGCTGCGCGCGAGCGGCGGCCAGCTGATCGCGGCCAACGCGACGGGCTGCCTGGAGGTCTTCTCCACCCCCTTCCCCGAGTCCTCGTGGCGGCTGCCGTGGATCCACTCGCTGTTCGCGAACGCGCCGGCGGTCGCCACGGGGATCGCCGCCGCGCTGCGTGCGCAGGGCCGCACGGACATTCGCGTGGTCGGCCAGGGCGGTGACGGTGGCACGGTGGACATCGGCTTGGCGTGCCTGTCGGGGATGTTCGAGCGCGGCGACGACGTGCTGTACATCTGCTACGACAACGAGGCGTACATGAACACGGGCGTGCAGCGCTCCGCTGCCACGCCGCCGGCCGCGCGCACCGCCACCACCGAGCCGCTGGGCACGCATCCGGGCAACGCGTTCGGCCAGGGCAAGAACCTGCCGCTGATCGCAATGGCGCACGAGCTCCCGTATGTGGCGACCGCCACCGTGGCGGAGCTGCGCGACCTCGAGCGCAAGGTGGAGCGCGCGATGCAGCTGCACGGCGCGCGCTACCTGCACGTGCTCGTCCCCTGCCCGCTCGGCTGGGGCTCGGCGACCGCCGACACGATCAACATCGCGCGCCTGGCCAAGGAGAGCGGCCTGTTCCCCGTGTTCGAGGCCGAGGACGGCCGCGTGGTGCGCGTCTCCCCCATCCGCCGCCAGGTGCCGGTGGAGGACTACCTGCGCCGCCAGCAGCGCTACGCGCACCTGTTCGCCGGCGCGGGCCGCCCGGACGTCATCGCCCAGCTGCAGGCGAGCGCCGATCGCAACATCGCCCGCTTCGGGCTGCTCGCGGATGGCGGCGAGGAGCCGGCCGAGCGCGACGGCGAGCTGCTGGACGTGCTCGCGACGAGCGCCCTCACGGGCACCCCCCCGTTGGGGGCGCAGGCAGGCGAGCGGGGACCGTCGTGAGCGCGCCGGATGTCCCCGGTCGGGCCCCGGGCGCCCCCGCACACGCGCCCGGTGCGCCCGGTCGGGCACGACCGCGACCGGGCGAGCACCCCGAGCGCCCGTTCGCGATCACGCTGGACGTCGGCTCGAGCCTCGCCAACCGCACCGGCGCGTGGCGCAGCGAACGCCCACAGTACGTGCGCCGGCTGCCGCCGTGCAACAACGCGTGCCCGGCCGGCGAGGACGTGCAGCGCTGGCTGTACGAGGGCGAGTCCGGCGGCGAGGGCTACGAGCGTGCGTGGCGGGTGCTCGTGCGCGAGAACCCGTTCCCGGCGGTCATGGGTCGCGTCTGCTACCACCCGTGCGAGACCGAGTGCAACCGCTGCCAGCTGGACGAGGCGGTGGGCATCAACTCGGTCGAGCGCTTCCTCGGCGACGAGGCGATCGCGCGCGGCTGGCGGCTGCCGGCGCCGGGGCCGGCGTCCGGGCGGCGCGTGCTGGTCGTCGGCGCGGGCCCCTCCGGCCTGTCCGCCGCCTACCACCTGGCGCTGCGTGGCCACAGCGTGACGGTCAAGGACACAGCCGCGGAGCCGGGCGGGATGATGCGCTACGGCATCCCCGCCTACCGGCTGGCGCGCGCGGTGCTCGACGCGGAGATCGCGCGCATCCTCGCGCTCGGCATCGAGCTGCGCTGCGGCGAGCGGGTCGGGGACCTGCAAAGCGAGCTGCGCGACGGCCACTACGACGCCGCCTTCATGGCGGTGGGCGCGCACGTGGCGCGCAACGTGGAGATCCCGGGCGGCACCGCCGCACACATCGTCGACGCGATCGGCCTGCTGCACGGTCTCGCCGAAGGCGAGCGCCCGCAGCTGGGGCGGCGGGTGGTCGTGTACGGCGGCGGCGACACCGCCTTGGACGCCGCGCGCAGCGCGCGGCGGCTGACGGGCGCCGAGCCGGTGATCGTGTACCGCCGCACGCGCGAGCGCATGCCCGCCCATCCGGAGGAGCTGCAGCAGGCGCAGGAGGAGGGCATCGCCTTCCGCTGGCTGTCCACGATCGTCGCCGCCGGCGACGGCACACCCGGCGACGGCACGCCCGGCGACGCCGTGGGCGCGGAGCTCGAGGCGCGCGCCGACGGCGGCGCGGGTGCGTCGGGCGCCGCCGCCGCCGAGCCGGCTGTGACGCTGCGCATCGAGCGCATGCGCTTGGACGAGCAGGGCATGCCCCAGCCGACCGGCGAGTACGAGCAGCTGGACGCGGACAGCGTGATCCTGGCGCTCGGGCAGAGCTCCGACCTGTCGCTGCTCGGCGGGCTGCCCGGGGTGCGGGTGCGCGACGGCGTGGTGGAGGTCGACGAGCGCATGATGACCGGCTACCCCGGCGTGTTCGCGGGTGGCGACATGACGCCCGGCGAACGCATGGCGGCGGTGGCGATCGGGCACGGACGGCGCGCCGCGCGCTGCGTCGACGGTTGGCTGCGCGACGTCGCGGTGGAGCCGCCGCCGCGCGGCGAGCTCGCGGGCTTCGACGCGCTGAACACCTGGTACTACGCGGACGCGCCGCGCACGGTGCGCCCGCTGCTGGAGGACGTGCGCCGCCAGAGCACGTTCGAGGAGGTCGTCAAGGGCCTGGACGAGGACTCGGCGCTGTATGAGGCGCGCCGCTGCCTGTCGTGCGGCAACTGCTTCTCGTGCGACAACTGCTACGGCGTGTGCCCGGACAACGCGGTGCTCAAGCCCGGCCCTCCGGGCGAGCCGTACGCGATCGACCTGGACTTCTGCAAGGGCTGCGGCATGTGCGCGGCGGAGTGCCCGTGCGGCGCGATCGAGATGATCCCGGAGGAGATCTGAGCGGACGCCTGTGCTCTGCGACCATCGCGGATCAACGTCAGACGGGGAGACAGGGGCTGGAGGGCGCAAACACGGGGCGTAGCGCCGCTTGTGGGCGGTATCGTGGGCGGGCTAGGCGAGAGACGTCGCTCGATCGACCTCGT
>Ga0335075_10016521_pt1 | contig 11012 bp, 8 predicted proteins | sample Lox_Sample_24_FD_206723 | JGI IMG/M metagenome (GOLD analysis project Ga0335075, IMG submission 206723) | Soil microbial communities from Loxahatchee National Wildlife Refuge, Florida, United States - Lox_Sample_2.4 | ecosystem: Environmental > Terrestrial > Soil > Wetlands | place: USA: Florida... | reverse complement strand
GACCACGACCTGATTATCGAGGGGCTGACATCGCGCGGCATGCAGGTGGATTTCTGGAAGATCGCGATGCGGCCAGGCAAGCCGCTGGTGTTCGGCCGCCTGGGGCCGGTGCCGGTCGTCGGGCTGCCGGGCAACCCTGTCTCTGCCCTGGTCTGCGCGACCCTGTTCGTGCTGCCGGCGCTGGCCCGCATGTCCGGCCTGCCAGACGGGCGCCCCCCGGTCAGTGCGGCGGTGCTCGGCACCTCTCTGAAGGCGAATGACGAGCGGGCCGATCACTTGCGAGCCACCCTCGCGCGCGGCCCCGCGGGCGAATTGGTGGCGACCCCCTTCCCGGTGCAGGATTCGGCGATGCTGCGCCGTCTGGCGCTGGCCGACGCACTGATCCTGCGTGCACCGCACGCGCCGCCGCTGCAGGAGGGGGCGCCCGTCGAGGTGATTCGTCTCGATTCGCTCGGGCTGTGAAGCCGATTTCTCAATCTTCTTGTGGATAAGCTTGACGGCGCGGCGCGAACCAATATAGAACGGCGCAGTCGTTGCCCATTTGTTCCAAGGGCTTGCCTCCGACGCAGCCGCTGGGGCCCTTTGGTTCGTCCGCGCGTTCCGAGCGAGGGGATCACCGCCCGTCATGCTGACCCGAAAACAACACGAACTGCTCGTCTTCATCGACCGGCACCTGAAGCAGACGGGCTTCTCGCCCAGCTTCGAGGAGATGAAGGAGGCGCTGGCCCTGAAATCGAAGTCGGGCATTCACCGCCTGATCTCGGCGCTGGAGGAACGTGGCTTCCTGCAGCGGCGTCACCACCGGGCACGAGCGCTGGAGGTGATCCGGCTGCCGGATGACGTGCAGGCGCGCCCGGCGCAGGCCGAGAACGGCGGGGAGCGAGCGGCCGCCGGCTTCTCGCCCAAGTTGATCCGCGGTGATTTCTCGGCGCGGCTGCCGGGTGTGCGCACCGCCAACGAGGCTGCCGCGGTGCAGATGCCGATGTACGGCAGGATCGCCGCCGGCCTGCCGATCGAGGCCCTGCGCGACAGCGGCACGCTGATCGACGTGCCACTCTCGCTGCTCAACAGTGGCGAACATTACGCATTGGAAGTGGCCGGCGATTCGATGGTGGATGCCGGAATCTACGACGGCGATACGGTGATCATCCGCAAGGAGGAGACGGCGGAGAACGGCCAGATCGTCGTGGCGCTGGTCGATGAATCCGAAGTGACGTTGAAGCGCCTGCGCCGGCGTGGCAATTCAATCGCGCTGGAGCCGGCGAACCAACGTCACGAGACACGGATCTTTCCGGCTGACCGGGTGCGTGTGCAGGGCAGGTTGGTAGCCCTGCTGCGGCGATATTGACGACGGGAATTGGGGGGCGCACCGCACTGCGAAGTTGCCGGCCCCCGGTGGCGGGCGCTATATGCGGCCGCCCGTTGTGGGTTGGGCCGACGTAGCTCAGTGGTAGAGCAACTGATTCGTAATCAGTAGGTCCTCGGTTCAAATCCGAGCGTCGGCACCAGACAAAGCAATTCGGGGTCGTCTCAAGCGTGTTGTGAAAGGGGCAGCCGATGGCTGATCTCCACGAAGACGACGTGGTGGCCTGGTCCGGGCAACAAAGCGCGCTGCTGCGCCGCCGCGCCGCCGGCGAGCTGGTCAACGACGCGGAACTCGATTGGCCCAATATCGCCGAGGAGATCGAGGACGTGGGCAACGAGCAGCGCAACGCCGTGGAAGCGTTGCTCACCAACATCATGCAACACCGATTGCACATCGACGCGTGGCCGCAGGCGCAGGCGGTGCCACATTGGCAGCACGAGATTGACGGCTGGCGCGTGCAGGTGCGCCGGCGGCTGCGTCGCAGTCCGAAGCTCGCATCGGACATGGCGAAGGAGCTGGCGGAACTGTACCGCGACGCGGTGGCATCAACCTACCGCGTGGTCGAGGGTCAGGCACGCCCGCCGATGCCGGCGGAATGCCCGTGGACGCTCGATGAGTTGCTGGCCGAGGAACCGTGAGCGACCAGTAGCAGCGTGCGCAGTGGGATTGGCCGTATCTGTGGCGCGACACGACCGGGCGTCAAAGTACGTGAGCAAAGCCGCATCGTTTCGCTCACCGTTACTGTCGCGGTCGCAGGTTTTATACTTGCGGCCCTTGGCGCTCGCCCGGCCTCATCCGTGCAGTGGAGCAGGATCAGACGCCGCTTCATCCAATCGACCCATGGTTGTGAGCAACGATCTTGCCGCGGCACCACCTGTGGCCAATCGGAGGACGCGACATACTCTCCATCGGGTTGCGACGTGCCAAGGTCGGCGAAGATGGCGTCCAGAGCCTCGACCACCTTTCGCGCCGCCTCAGCTTCCGAACGATCCCGGAGGAACACTCCCACGCATCGTTCGGGGTTCTCGGCCGACGTCGTGTCATCATAGAAAAAGTGGACCATGTCGGTGAAGGTGCCACGAGACGGTGGCATTTCGTGATCGACCCAGACGCGTTTCTGATAGTCCACGTCCGCCAAGCTCTCCGAGAATGCTCGGAGGTTTTCACGCATTTCCGGAAAGCGGATTGTCGTCATGGGTGAATCCATGTCTTCCAGCCGCGGTACTCTTCAAGCGGGACGTGGGCTTGATCCGGATGATCCTTGACGCGACCCGGCGCCGGTAGCGGCTCGTCGACGCGCGCCTTCAGCGCCTGGATCGAAAAGGCCCGGCATTTCACTGAACACCCTCCAGCCTGAACCGGCGGATTGTCTGCAACTCGTCACGCGGCCGCCTCGCCTCGGCCCCCGCGTCCGGCTCATGCACGAAACGATTTCAAGATCGGTGTTGACCGGGCGATCGTCGCCTCTGCGATTGGACGGCAATTGGCTATCGCTTCGCCCACTTGGTCGCTTACAGCCGCCGCAAGCGAGCCGGGCAACGGCGGCACCGCTTTCGGCAGGCGCCACCTCCCCCTGGCTGCAATGGCGGCGGCTGACCAAGGCTCCGACCGCTCCGCATGCCATTGCGCTATCCACAACCGGCAAGAAGCCACAGTTTCGACAGCAATAACGGTCCGCCGACGACTGCCGAGCGTACGCCCGCTCCCTCCGACCTGCGCGAACTCACTGCGACATCAATAGCTTGGCAGTGCTGCCCAGAGTTTGGGCAAAGCCTCGAATTGCTATGTTTCAGAACGGTTTCATGATTCCGTGAACAACTTTACTCACCAAGTTATCCCCACGATCGGGGATATTCGCCAGCCATGACCATTGCGTTTCAGTCATAGTGCCGGCGCGCCCCAGGTCCCACCCGTCACGCCACAAACCCATCGGCGCTTGCGTTTCGGCCGCCGCTCCGCCATATCCCCGCCCGCCGGCCACGGAAGCGGCCGGTAATTCACACGCGGGGCGCCTTTCCCGGCCGATGCCGGGTCCGGTGCCGCCAATGCGGCAAGCCTCGCGGAGGAACAACCGGACGAACGGAAAGGAGCATCTCGCCGATGGCGATGCCTGAATTCACCCTGCGCCAGTTGCTCGAAGCCGGCGTGCATTTCGGCCACCACACGCGGCGCTGGAACCCGCGGATGGCGCCCTATTTGTACGGCGTGCGCAACCAGGTGCATATCATCGACCTGCAGCAGAGCGTGCCGATGCTGGACCGTGCGCTGCGCGCCGTGCGTGACGTCACCGCCGCCGGTGGGCGCGTGCTGCTGGTCGGCACCAAGCGCGCCGCGGCGGAATACGTGGCCGACGCCGCCAAGCGCTGCGGCCAGTACTACATCAACCACCGTTGGCTCGGCGGCACGCTGACCAACTGGAAGACGATCACCGGCAGCATTCGCCGTTTGCGCCAGATCGAAGATTTGCTCGCCGGCGACGTTCAGGGCCTGACCAAGAAAGAAGTGCTGAACATCACCCGCGAACGCGAGAAGCTCGAACGTGCGCTCGGCGGCATCAAGGAGATGGGCGGGCTGCCGGACATCCTGTTCATCATCGACACGAACAAAGAGAAGCTCGCAGTCCAGGAAGCGAACAAGCTCAAGATCCCGGTGGTCGCGGTGCTCGACAGCAATTCCGATCCGACCGGCGTCACTTACCCGATCCCTGGGAACGACGACGCGATTCGGGCGATCACGCTTTACTGTGACCTGATCGCCGGTGCCGTGCTGGATGGTATCAGCGCCGAGCTCGCGGCGTCCGGCGGCGATATCGGCGCCGCCGAGGAGTTGCCGCCCGAAGCGATGCCGCGGGTCGAGGTTCCCGCCGAGCAGGCGCATGCCTGACGCGATTGAAAGCGAGAGACGGACAATGGCCGAGATCACCGCGGCGTTGGTGAAAGCACTGCGCGAGAAGACCGGTGCGGGCATGATGGACTGCAAGCGGGCGCTGTTGGAGACCAGCGGCGACATGGAGCAGGCCGTCGATTGGCTGCGCAAGAAGGGGCTGGCGGCGGCCGCCAAGAAATCTGGCCGTGTGGCGGCCGAGGGCCTGGTCGGCGTCGCTTCGGCGCCGCTGAAAGCGGCCATGGTGGAAGTCAATACCGAGACCGATTTCGTCGCCCGTAACGAAAGTTTTCAGGACTTCGTCGCGGCGGTGGCGCAGATCGCGCTGAACGTCGGTGAGGACGTCGACACGATCCGCGCGGCTCCGTTCCCCGGCACGGACCGGTCGGTCGCCGATCAGCTTACGCACCTGGTGGCGACAATCGGCGAGAACATGACCCTTCGCCGCGCCCGCGTCATCGGTTTGCCGCGCGGCGTGGTCAGCACCTATGTGCACCAGCCGCTACGTCCCGGGCTGGGGCGCATCGGCGTGATCGTCGCGGTCGACGCGCCCGATGAGCTGGAAGGGCTGGAACTGCTCGGGCGCCAGATGGGCATGCAGGTGGCGGCGAGCCGGCCTGAGTCGATCGACATCGCCGGGGTCGATCCCGCGGCGCTGGAGCGCGAGAAGGCGATCTTCCGCGAGCAGGCGCGCGGTTCGGGCAAGCCGGACGCCATCATCGAGAAGATGGTCGAAGGTCGGATCCGCAAGTTCTACGAGGAGGTCGTGCTGCTGGAACAGGTCTGGGTGCACGACGGCGAGAGCCGGGTGAAGGCCGTGCTGGCCAAGGCCGGGGCCAAGGTCGCCGACTTCGCCCGCTTCCACCTTGGTGAAGGCATCGAGAAGCCACAGGGACCGGATTCGAATTAAGGGGCCAGCGGATGGCTGATCTCTATGAAGACGACGTGCTGCTGTGGTCGGAGCGCCAGGGCGAGCTGCTGCGCCGGCGTGCCGCCGGCGAGCTGGTGAATGAGGCCGAGCTGGACTGGCCCAACATCGCCGAGGAGATCGAGAGCGTGGGCCGCAGTCAGTTAAGCGCGGTGCGTTCGCACATCGTCCAGGCGTTCCTGCACGATCTCAAAGCGGAAGCATGGCCGCAAGCGCGCGACGCGCCGCACTGGCGATCGGAAGCGCGCCGTGCTCGAGTTGGTGCGGCCGAAGCCTATGTCCCCTCCATGCGGCAGCGGATTGATATCGCGGACCTCTACGCCAAGGCGCTGCGGATCATGACGGAACAGAACGACGGCCAACCGCCGCTGCCGGTGACGCAAGTCTGCCCGGTGACATTGGATGAGCTGTTGGCTGCGGGGCCCGAAGTGGCGAGCGCGCGACTGTAGATATTCGCCGTGGCATCAGGCCATCATCTGTCTTCGTTCCCTTCCTGCGTCAATTATATCGGTGCGATACGGGATCGTACCTGCCAGATGAATCTCGAGCAGCGTCGCTTCGGGCGAGAGCGTCAGTGCACCGCCGCCATCCGTCCAGCGACGCATCAGCGGGCCGGCTCGCTCGACCGCCCACCAGCCGTCGCCAAGCGAGGGGTGATCAATCGGGACATCGGCCGGACCCTCATGGTCATGCGTGACGATACGCCCCACGTAGACGCCCAGGCGCCGCCAATCGCCGATCCAGGGCCTCCGGTCGCTGGGCCGGCCGGCACGCGACAACAGGCGCGCCTCACCGCGGTGACGGGGCAGGCAGAACATGTATCGCTCGTCCCGCACGTGCACAGGCTGGATCACCCGTCCGCCGATCTGCAGGCGAAGCGCCGGATCATCGGTGAACTCGGGTTCGGGGACAGACAGGCCAAGTGCGCGTGAACGCGCCGCCAGACGCTCCCAAACCGGCTTGACGCGTGCCTCGTCGGTTGCCAGCGGAGCAGCGGCGTCATGCGGCCAGGACTTCGGAGGGACGAACTCCGGATACAGGCTTATCGCGCCGCCCCCGTTGGCAAATTGATGGCGGTTCCCGGTGTCGAGATAGGATTCCGCCGGCAGGCCCTCGGCCAGCAACACGTCATGGCAAGCAAGTTCGATATGATAGTAAGTGACTTCGTCCAGCGGTATCTGCGCGACAGTCGCATGGTTGATCAGGTGCTTCACCGGGATCAGCACGTCGTCTGCCAGGATGGCGTGATCCGGCGACAGGAACAGGTCTCGGCGCGGCACGCCATCGCTGACGGCGCCGGCGAGGATTCGCACGGGCCAGACCAGGCGCGGCTCCTTGTGGCGGCGGCAATCGACACGGCGGCGGCCGATCCATACGATGGAATGGAACGAGCCGTCCCTGGTTCGGACGCGATCGCCCACCGCAAGTGTCTCGACCGGAACCTCGCCATGCCCGGCGGCAATCCGCGTGCCTTCGCGATAGCAGGGCGCATCGGACGTGATGAAGGTATTGTCGTCGCTGATGGTGTACTGGAACTGTGACGCGGTGCGCCCCGGAACGTTCAGATGGATTGATTTGCCCGGCAAATCCACGGTCAGCACGCCGCCGGCGTAGGTGTGGGCAGTCTCGGCGAAGTTCTTGATCTCGATAGTATCGCCTCGGACGAAATCGTCGATCGGGTTGCTCGGGGCGGTTGCGGCGGTGAATTGCAGCGTGGCGGTGTGACCGGGCTGGAAGATGATCGGGCCGCCACCGGCGGCTTGCGCCGAGGCAAGGTCGAGTGTGCCGGATTGCAGTGTCATCCCGCCCACGAACGTATTGTCGCCGGAGAGCTTCACCGTGCCGGGGCCGTCGATCAATAGCGCGCCCGTACCGGCGAGCGTGCCCGTGCCGCCCGATCCCGTCTGGTCGGCGATGTCTCCGGCGATCCCCAAGGTCTGACCGGCCGGCGCGGCCAGGGTGATGGTTTCGTTGCCCTTCAGGAAGATGCCGGAGCCGAACGCGCTGCCGTCCTGCGACGCGGAGGCGCCACCGGCCACGGTACCGCTGGTGAGCAAGCCGCCATCGACAGTGAGGGTCCCGCCGGCCGCGACGAAGATGTCGCCGCCGGCGCCAAGCCCGCCGCCGCCGGCAGCGCCGAGACTGCCGTTGGCCCCGCGACCGGCGCCGAAACCGCCCGCCGCGCCGGCGCCGCTGGCCCCGTGCTCGGGAACCCCACCGCCTGGGCGGTCGCCGCTGCCGGTGCCGACGGCGCCGCCAAGGCCACCGCCGCCACCACCGCCGCCGAACCCCCCGCTGCCGCCGGGTCCCCCGGCGCCTCCGGAACCACCCGCACCTTGCGAGAAGCCGGCGCTGCTTGTGCCGCCTGTGCCGCCCTTCCCGCCATTGCCGCCACCGCCGCCACCACCGCCGGTCCCACCGTGACCGCCTGTACCGCCCACGCCGCCGGTGCCGCCGGTGCCGCCTCTGCCGAAAAGTGAGGTCTTTCCGCCCTTTCCTCCGGCTCCGCCGGAACCGCCGGAACCGCCCCCACCGCCAAGGCCGCCGTCAGCACCGGTCCCACCGTGGCCGCCATGCCCGCCTCGCGCGCCGGTGGTGAGATGGGCGGTCGATGTGCCCGCGGCACCGCCCTTGCCGCCCTTGCCCCCAGCTCCGCCGTCGCCGCCGGTGCCGCCGCGGCCACCCGATGCCCCGGCCCCTCCGCCACCTCCTGTGCCGCCGAACGCGCCGGAATGCCCGAGACCGCCGCTGCCGCCGGCGCCACCGCGTCCGCCAGGCTGGCCAAGACCACCGCTCCCGCCAACGGCCCCGGAGCCTCCGACCGCGCCAGAGGAGCCCGCCAACCTGCCATTCGTTCCGGCCGCGCCGTTGGTGCCATTGTGCCCGACCGCCCCGAGCGGCGGGACGATCAGGCTTGAGTGGCCGCCCGTGCCGCCGCCGCCACCCGGCCCGCCTGCCCCGCCTTTCGCGCTGTCGTTGCTGAACGACACGTCGTCCAGGGCGACGCTCGCGGCGGACCCGACGAACAGGCCGCCGCCCAGCCCCGCGCCGCCGCCACCGCTGCCTGCGCCGCTTCCCCCCTGGGCAACGGTGTCTTCGATCGTCAGGTTTTCAATGGTGACCTTTCCGCCGATGACCGCGAGCCCGCCATCCTCGCCGACTCCGTTGAGAGCGAAACCATCACCGTTGATCGTCAACGTGACGTTATTCGGCAGGTCGATCGCATAGATTCCTGCCGGCTGGCCCGCTTCGCCCTCGACGATGTCACCGGTGAAATTGATCGTGTATGCGCCCGCGGCCGCGGTCTGGAGTTGCTCGATGTCGGTGTTGAGCTCACTCTGTGACGAGACCGTAAATGTAGGCATGGCGCAGTCCCCTTTGCGCTGATCGGCCGCATTGCCCCCACCGGCCGTCGGAACCTTTCTATAATATGACTATTTGGCCAATTGTGCCAGCACCATTTTGGTCCCGCCGAGCGGGAATTCACACCCACGCAACCTTCCGGAGACGCAAGGAATGCGGCAAGCCCGCGCCGTGCCACGGTGGGGCGACCCCTGCGCGCTACTGCCGGTGTCAAAATGGGCGAGAGATGGCCGGCACAAGGCCGGCCATGACGGCGTGCCGCCGCGGGGCGCGCCTTTCCTTCGAGTCCTAGGTGGAATAGTCGCTAAACGCTGCTCCGGCGTAGCGTGCGCGATAGTCGGTCTTGACGTTGACCAGTGCCACCATCCCCTCATCGACCTTGCGCTGGGCGCGTTCGAGCGCCGGGCGGACGTCCTCGGGTCGCTCGACATATTCGCCGTAGCAGCCGAGCCCTTCGGCCATTCTGTCGAAGCGCGTATAGCCGAGATCCCGACCGGGCTTGTCGCGCTTGGGGTCGGCCGTCCAGCCGCCGTTCAGGCTGATCACCACGAGGATGGGGAGCTTGTGTCGCACTGCGGTATCGAGCTCCATCGCGTTCAGGCCGAACGAGCCGTCGCCGTGCACCACGATCACCTGCTTGTCGGGCTTGGCGACCTTGGCGCCGACGCCGAACGGCAGGCCGACGCCCATGGTGCCGAACGGGCCGGAGTTCAGCCGATGGCCCGGCGCGAAGGTCGGCATGGTCTGGCGGCCGTAGTTCAGTGTCTCCTGTCCATCGACGCACAGGATCGCGTCGCGTTTGGCGAAGTTCTTGATCTCCTCGAGCAGGCGCACGGGGTGGATGTCGCCGTCCTCGGCGTATTTGTTGGCACCTGCCCCGCTGCGCTTGGCCGCCTCGCCCTCGGCCAGCTTCTGCCGCCACCCTTTATAGGTATCGGTGTTGACCTTGGTGCCGATGCTGTCCAGCAACTGTTGCAGCACCATCTTGCAGTCGCCGACGATCGGGATATCGACGAAGCGCGGGGCGGCGGCGATCTCCTCGGGGTCGATGTCGATGCGGGCGATGGTTGCGTTCGCGCCGAAGCGTGGCGGCGCAGCGTGACCGATGATGTAGTTCATCCGCGTGCCCAGCACGACGATCAGGTCGGCATCGCGAAACGCCGAACTGCGCATCGCGAGATATGAGCAGGGATGGTCGTCCGGAACCACGCCGCGTCCTTGCGGGGTGGTGTAGAAGGGGATGCCGATCTTATCGACCAGCGCGTGCATTTCCTCCCATGCCTGCGACCAGATCACGCCGCTGCCGGAGACCAGGACGGGCTGCTTCGCTTTCGCCAGCGCGTCCACCAGCCTGGCGACCTGTTGCGGGTTGCCGAGCGGGCGCGGGTGCAGCAGCGGGCGGCCGGCAAAGCTCCAGTCCACCAGGCTCTCGTCGATTTTCTGGTAGAGGATGTCGCCGGGGAAATCGAGATAGACTGGTCCCGGCTTGCCCGACATTGCCTTCTGGAAGCCGAAATTAACCTGTTGGGGGATGCGCTTCAGGTTGTGGATGCGGTCCGCATATTTCACGCAACCGCGCATGATGGCGACCTGGTCGATCTCCTGGAATACTTGCCGGCCGAACTGGCCAATGGGCGAGGAGCCGCCGATCGCCACCACGGGACAACAGTCGATCAGCGCGTTGGCTACACCGGTTACCAGATTGGTGACGCCCGGACCGCTCGCCGCCATGCAGGCTGACGGCTTCTGCAACAGGCGGCTATAGGCCTGGGCCATGAAGGCGGCCGCCTGCTCGTGGCGGACGTCGATCATTCGGATGCCTTCGTTGATGCAGGTGGCCTCGGCCAGCAGCATCGGGCCGCCCATGATGAAGAAGAGGTGTTCTACTCCCTCTTTCTTCAGGCATTTCGCCAGGATCTCGGAGCCGGTCAGTTCCGCCATCGTCGTCTCCCGTTCTTTGTCGTTCAGCCGATCACGCCGCTTTCACGCAGCGCGCCCACATCGTCTGAGCCGAGGCCGAGCCAGTCGCCGAGCACCTCGTTCGTGTGCTGGCCGAGCAGCGGCGCGGGGTGCAGCGGCGCGGGCCGGCCCGAGAAGCGCACCGGGAAGGTGGCCATCTTGTATGGCCCGAGCTTCGGGTGCTGGATCGTCTGGGTGATGCCGCGCTGCTCGAAGGTGGGGTCGTGCAGCAGCTCGTTGGTGTCCAATACAGCGCCGGCCGGGATGCCGGCGGCGCCGATGATGCGCATCGCATCATGCTTGCTGTGCCGGCGCGTCCAGTCCGCGACCATGGCATCGACCTCGGCTTCATTCTCGCGCCGGGCGTCGGCGGTTTCGAAACGCGGATCGCCGATCAGCTCCTCGCGGCCGATGACGCCGAGCAGGCGGCGCCAATGTTCCGGATTGGCGCGGCTGGTATAGACATAGACGTAGTCGTTCGGGCCGCCGCCCAGGCACGGATAGATCCCCATC
>Ga0335075_10016520_pt1 | contig 11013 bp, 11 predicted proteins | sample Lox_Sample_24_FD_206723 | JGI IMG/M metagenome (GOLD analysis project Ga0335075, IMG submission 206723) | Soil microbial communities from Loxahatchee National Wildlife Refuge, Florida, United States - Lox_Sample_2.4 | ecosystem: Environmental > Terrestrial > Soil > Wetlands | place: USA... | reverse complement strand
CGAACGGGATTCCGGCGAACTCAGCTTCGAACCCTTCGATTTCGTCATCCGGACAGAGGCCGACGAAGACGCTGCCGTGCTCGAAGACCAGCGGCCCACTCGCGTGCGGGTAGCGCCACTCGCGCTCCCACAGCCAATCGTACGGAATATTGTCGACGCGCCCGGCATAGCCGGGGCGAGAGAGCTTGAGTCCAAAAAAGGAGATAAGGGGGAGCAGCTGACGCGCAACCGCGGGTTGTGTGAGCCGTAGGCTGCAAAGGGCACGCACGACGTCATCTTTGTCGCCGTTGTCGTTGTTGAGATAGAGCACGGGGCTGGCGCCCAGAGCGCGCATGCTCTCTTTCGTGAATACCAGCCCGTATGGAAGAAGATTGATGTCGCGCCCGACAATGTCGCAGAGGCGTTTCCGTCATGGACACGGCCCCAAATAAGGCGCGCTGATCGTCGGCGCCCAAGCCGTTGAAGTCCTGGGCACTCAACCCGTACTTGGCATCGCCGAGAGTAGCACCCGCCACTAGTCGGCGTTCGCGAAGAATCGAACGCAGGCAGTCGCTGGCAGGTGTGGCATTGTTCTTGGTCAGGTGCACCAGGAAGGGCGAAATGTCGTCCCGGAAATTGAGAATGTCCTCGATGTTGCGCACGAACTGTCCTCGGTGGGTGCGTAAGAAAGGGACGGCGACAGGCTCTTGTTCTCTTGACGATGCCGCGGAGCACCCGAATCCGCGGCCTAGCCACATGGCTAACGGCGGTGGTCAGTTAGCGTCGGCGGCCGGAACCCCTGCAGGTCGGGAAAATTGCTTGGTGAAGCCCGGGGCGCCTGCGAGCGACCCCCGGTTCCCCGGCGGCTAAGACGTCGGCTTACCGGGACCGTCGCCGCCCCATCTCCGGCAGTTCGCCCCGTCGCGCTGCCTCGGCGATGAGCGCCGACTGGTTCTTGACACCATAGACTTTGAAGACGGCCTTGAGATGATTGCGGACGGTGTGAGGGCTGATCTTCAGCGAGGTGGCCATTTCCGCGGTGGTCATCTTGGCGCAGAGCATCTCGAAGACTCGTCGCTGCATGGGCGGAAGCCGCGGGGGCGCACTTCCTGCCGGAGCGATCGCGTGCTGAAAATCCGCTTCGAGCCACGTATCGGAGTACGATTCGAACTTGTCCTCTGCAAGATGTTTCCAACGTTCCCTTCGGGTGCAGACGTAGAGGTTCTGCGCCGCGAGGCCGGCGCGCCAATCATATCCGCTTCGATCGAAGACTACCCAGGCTCGCCGTAGCAGCGTTTCGGCTTCTTCCTTCTCGCCGGCAGCGAAGCGCACAACGCCTTCTGCGTATGCAGCGAGGGCTTCGGCGCGGGGACTGTCTGCCACGCGGTGCAGCGGTGAGGTCGATCGGTCCAGCGCTTTGTATCGCGCCAGATAGTAGCGCGCCTTTTCTTGGTCGCGATCGGCGAACGCCTGAGCGAGCAGAAGAAGGCCGAAGCGTTCTTCGCCCTTCATGGCGTTCCAATCGACGCGGTTGGCGATCTGCTCGGCCGCGGATATCTCGTCGTCGGCCCACGTCTTTTCTTCGATGATGCCGGCGAAGTGTGCTCGGTCGATGCTCAGGATTGCGCGGAACGCGTCGTTGGGCGCCGTTGGTTCGGCAAGCCGAAGATAGCGGAAGCAGCCCAGCATGTCGCCGCGGAGCGCACGCGTCCAAGCGACGGCCTTCAGGGCCTGGAAGCGCTGATAGAGGAAGTCGTCGGTCCAGCGGACCTGGCGATCAACCTCGGCCTGTGCGACGTCGGCCACTTGGCGCGATGGGAGTTCCCGCGCAAGCACCGCGAGGTTCTGCACGGCATGAAACCACTCTTCAAGGTGGTTCTCGCGGTCTCTCGAGAGAAGTTCGAGCAGCAAGATCAGAGAACGTGCTTCGTCGGCGTACCGCTCCTCGCGATTGAGTATGAACGTGTTCAAGAGGTCGGACAAGATGCGCGCGTCGATCGATGAACCGGGCTTCATACGCTCGTGACATCGCTTCGCGTCGTCTATGCGGTTCTCGTAGAGAAAGCGCCGCGCGCGATAATACTGCAGGAGCGGAATGTCGCGTTTCGGCAGGGAGCGCTCGGCCTCGGAGAAGTGATGATCGGCTCGTTGAAACTCTCCCATTCGGGAATAGCCGACGCCCAAGTACATGGCCCAGAGGCCGCGTTCGCCGCCGTGGGTGTCCGTGGGAGCCTGCTGGACGAGAAACTCGACCGCCTTGTTATGATCCCTCTTCAGGAGAATTCTCGCCATCAATATCCGCGCGGCAGTCGGCGCTTGAGCGCGCCGCGTCGCCTGTTCGTAGGTGCCTTTGGCGAGCGTGAACTCGGCGCGGGCAAACTGCTCTCGCATCTCGTCGAACCAGTTGTCCGACGAGACGACGGATGGTCGATTAGCCATGACCAAATGGATTAGGGTGGCGGCGGTGATTACCCCGCCGCCACCCCGAGCTTCATCCAGGTTCGGTGCCCAGCCCGTCGCACGGTTGGACGATGGGCACGGAGTGGTGCGGTTGCGGATGACCCGCTCCGGCTAGGGAAAATGCGAGAAACGCAAGCGCGTGAAAGAGCGCGAACATACGCTAGTCCTTTACAAGGGACAATAGCGAAATGGCTATTGCCATGACTAGCTATTCAGCTAGACACGCAGAGGATTTACACGAGCTTGGGGTATGTTCTTACGTGAGCTAGAGCTAAAGGCCGACCGCGGTGCCGGCTAGATGGCTAGGTCGGCCCGCTGGGCGCGCCGAATCGGCGCTCGGGCGTCATGCCATATCGTCGACCTCGGACGTTTGTCAAGCGCACTACCGCGGTTCCGCCCGCCATCGCGAGGGTGAGCACCTACTGCGGGCCCCGCAGTCGGATCGACAGCGTAGATGCGAAAGGCGCGAGGTTTTCGCCGACCGGACGAAGAGGCGTCGGTCCGGGGCGAGGGGCCAAAGGGCTGCTGGCGCCCATTTCGAACATACGTTCGAAATGAGCAAAGATATTCCGAGCAACGTTGACATGCTGCGAGAATAGTCGTACCCTGAGCCAGTACCGTGCGATCGTGCGATCGCACGACTATGATGAGGAGCCCGCAAGGTTGAGTAGGCCAAGCATTGCCGATCTGATGACGATCCTCGATTCGGAAGAGGATGTCGAAATCGAGATCCTTCCGAACGGGGAGGTTCGAGCCAAGGGCCAGAGTTCGTCTCACGAACTTGGCGGTCGTAAGCCGTTGACGATGCGCGAGGACCTCGGCGGAGAGTATTCCACGGGGCGAGCACCGGCATGGACATCCAACGGATAAGACGGGAGGTCAGCCACGCTGCCTCCCAGTTTGCTTTCGTCGAGTCGCATCCGTCGTCGAACGGAGGCGTTTACGTTCAAGCCGCTCTGCAAACCTCGGCGGCAAAGACCTACATCGTGCAGATCGAGTTCGACGACTATCCCACGCGGATGCCCAAGGTCTTCGTCGTGCGTCCGACGCTGCAGTCGAGTCCTCATCGGTACAAGGGCGGCTACATCTGTTATCTGCACCCGAACATGTGGAATCCCGGCCGACACGATCTGACGTTCGTTCTGTGGCGCACGGCAAAGTGGCTTAACAAGTATGACGTCTATCGCGCGTACAACCGTTGGCCTGGTGCGGAGCTAGCGCACTGAGATGCCTTTGGATTTCGCAGTCCTGTCAATGACAGAGCTGCGCACGAGACCAGGCGAGATCCTTGACCGAGTAGCAGACGGCGAGGCGTTCGTGATTGAGCGTAGCGGCCAACGCAAGGCGTGCCTTGTGCCGTTGTCGGTGTTCTTTCCGGACATCTCGCCCAGCCGAATCTCGGCTGAGATCGCCGAACTCAACGAGCACGGAGAACGCCCGCGCATCACGGTCACGGAGCAGCTCGAGCTTGCCGTCCGGCTGCGCGCTCGACGTGATGATCTCAGTTCCACTGAAATCACCATCGTATTGCCGCATCGATACCCGAGCACGTGCCCGCGCGTGTACGCCGACATCGAGGCGGGCGAAGTTCCGCACCGATGGGCCGACGGCGCTCTTTGCCTGTACGGAGTGATGACCGGCTGGAACCCCGGCAAGCACACGGTTCTATCGACCCTCGCGCTCGCGCGTCGATGGCTCGAGGGCTACGATCAATGGCGCAATGCCGGCCAATGGCCGAGCCCATCGGAGAACCAGAATGGATGATGCACTTTTTGCCCGGTTGTCGCCGCTTTTCGACGTCGGAAAGTTGGGTGAGGCCCGCGTCCTCGTAGCCGGTTGTGGCTCGGGCGGAGGCCAGGTGGCTTTGCAACTGGCCATGTCCGGGATCAAGAATTTTGAGTTGTTCGACCGTGACGTCCTTGAGGTGGAGAACGTCATACGGCACGTCTGCGGTCGGCGCTATCTCGGGCAGGCGAAAGTCGAGGCGTTGGCCGACGTGCTTCGCGATCGAAATCCCGCCATCGAAGTTGCGTGCCACAATGCGGACATCCTCGAATCCCACGATCTTGCCGATCGCGTCCGCGACAGCAGCGTGGTGATCATCGCGACGGACAACGAGCCGACGCGCTATCGGCTCAATCAAGTCTGCGTCGAAACGGGGACCCCGTTCGTAGTCGGCCGCGTCTTCACGAGAGGGATAGGCGGCGAGGTCTTTCGCTATCGTCCGAGCGTGACGGGGTGCTTGGCGTGCCTCGAACGCGTGCTTGAGCGCTCGCAGTATCGCGAGGGCGTGCGCGAGATCGATCTGGTCAGCGAAGAGGAACGCGAAAAAATGTACGGGCTGGAAATTCCCGAGATCAAGGATTCGCCGGGACTAAACGTAGACATTTCGTTCATCACGGCGTTCCACACGCGGTTCGCTCTCGACGCCGTGGCCCGCTCGCTTGCAGAGCCGCCGGCTGCGATGATACCGATCGAGTGCGACTACATCGTATGGGGAAACCGCCCGGTCAGCCCGTTCACGAAGCACTTCGAGCTGCAACGCATCACGCTTCGGCCTCAGGACGAGTGCCTGGTCTGCGGTGCCGAGGCCGTCGCGTGACCTTCCATCGGACCGACCGCGTGAAGGTGGCGATACCGCAGGCCGCGCTGACGGCGATCTTCGACGACTGCGACCGATTCGAACGCGACGAGACCGGCGGTCGGCTCGTCGGAACGTACGAGCAGCATGCTCATGGGATCGTGATCGACGTGCGCGCCGTGATCGAATCCGGGCCTTCGGCGCGGCGATCCAACGTGAGTTTCTTTCAGGACGGCGAGTACCAGGAGCGGCGCTTCCGCGAACTCGAAGACATCTGCCCCGCAATTGAACATCTGGGAAACTGGCATACGCATCACGTGAACGGCCACCCCACGCTGAGCGGCGGCGACGTGCAGACGTACCAGCGCATCGTCAATCACGAGAAGCACAACACGGATTTCTTCTACGCCGTGCTCGTCACGGCCAAGAACCGTCGGCCGAAGCGAGACGAGCAGCGCTACCACATCAAGCACTACTTCCTGCGGCGCGGTGACGAACGCGTTTACGAGATACCGGCCGAGATGGTCGATGTCACCAACGCGCCGTTGCTGACGACGGCTGCGCAACCGACGATGCATGCCGAGCCGAATGCAGGCGTTGGTCGCGTCGGTTCGTCTGATCGTGCAAGGGACGGCCAGCTCGTCGCCTCGGACTATCCGCGCCTACGCACGTTCGCCGCGAAGAACGGCGCCGTGTACTGGCGTGGCGAGATCGAGCTTGCCGACGGGTCGGCACCAGAAGTCGTCGTCATGGAGGACGCCAGCGCTTCGCCCGTTTCGTACGCTGTCGGTTTTCGCAGTCCGGCCGAGCCGCTGCGCGCGTTTGTCAAGGACATATCGGAGCGCCGGTTTGCGTCGGCGCATGCCGCACTGCTGTCGGCGGAGCGGGGATGCAATCGCGCGCTCTTCGATCGCTTCACTGCCGAGTCTCGGAGGAAATAACGATGGACATCCTCACGCTTTATGCCGCACAGGGCGATCTCGCTGCGGTCCGCTCGGGAGGCGAGGCGATCATCGTCGATGCGCACATGCCGGAATGCGACGACGTGACACCCCAGCAGATAGAGCAGGCGCTGGCCGTGTACTTACAGGGGATGAGGGTGCGCGGGATGATTCTGACCGGGCTGGATCGAGACCATGCCTGCCCAGCCGGAGTTGCGTCGGTACTCGCAAGCTATACTCCGGATTGGGTCATGTATCCGAAGTATTACAAGGATACGGACGCCGCATCGGAGGTATTTGACACGATCGCTCGCCACGTAAGCCGGCGCGCGAACTCGAATCGGCCGCTCGCGCGTGTCTCGGTTTCGGTCGACCGGATGCACAAGGCGTCCTTGGTCGGCCTGGCTCCGACTTTCGATTTTCAGCTGTTTTCGCCGCACACCGAGGATATGGACTGTTCGAACAACAGCGGGATCGTCGTAAAGATTACCGGCCTCGATGCCACGGGCTTCAGTTACCTCGTGACCGGCGACACCGAAGTGCCGAGATGGGAACGGATCAATTCGATCTTTGGAGATTCGCTCAGGTCGCATGTTCTCTCGGCGCCGCATCACGGCTCGAAGACGGGAGTCCATATCCCGTCACTCCTCAAAATAAGCCCTAACACCGTGCTGATCAGCGCCGGCGTCGACAACTCGTACGGGCATCCCGACGGCCAGGCGGTTGCGGTATATCAAAGAACGGCGAAACACGTGTTCTCGACGAATGCCGACGGCGGCGTCTGCCTTTTGACGCGTCCGAAGGGTTCGGATTTCACGACGACCCTCGTCAAGCACGTACCGCTGCGCGCGGCGTAGGCGGTCGCCGTGGCGGACTCAAAACCCTTCGATCCATACGAATACATCGGCGTGATCGTTCCGGGAGCGGTGGTCGCGGTCGGGTTGTTCATTCAATGGCCGCACGCAAAGGAGGCTGTTCTCAGCAAGGATTTTTCCTTGGGTTCCTTCGGCGTGTTTCTGATCTGCGCGTTCGTGCTCGGGCATCTCGTTCAAGCCGTCGGCAATCTCGTCGAGGCCGTCGTGTTTCTACCGCTAGGCGGATTACCGACCGACGCCGTTCGCAGCGAACGGCAACATCTGATTTCGGCCGATCAGCGCTCGAGATTGTCGGAGATAGTCAGTAAAGTCCGGGGTACGGAGACCAGTCTCGCCGATATCGACAAGAAGGCCTGGTATTCCATTACGCGGGAAATCTATGCGACCGTCGCTGCCGCTGGCATGTCCGGTCGCATTGACGCTTTCAATCGGACGTACGGCTTGCTGCGTGGGATCGCCGCGGCACTGATCGTGGTTTTCATCTGGTTTGCGGCGACCCATCAGGCACCGCAGTATCTCTACGCAACCGGAGCGCTGATTGCGATGGCGCTATATCGAATGATTCGATTCGCCAGAACGTACGCGCGCGAGCTGTTTGTGCAATATTTGGCCATCCCCAGGGCACAGACGGGCGGGGTAGCCGGCGCCTCCTAGCCGTCCCAAATGCCGGCTCGACGCCGCGTCCTCAGGCCGAAGCCGGTTTTTGCTGGCGCTAGCCATGTGGCTAGGATTCGTTGATCGCTCGCTCGAATTGCTTCTGCCTGGGATCGGTGACGTCGAGTGCCGTCCAGCGGAGGTTTTCATTATGGCCCAGACCTACAAGCCTGGCGATACCGTGCCGCGGGTCGGCACCGTAGAATGCACGCAGTACCCCGGCACTCGAGGCAACGTGAAGCAGGGGACGAAGTTTGCCCCGTGCCATCACTGGGGCGATCGTCACGCCAAGGAATGTACCTGGCAGTACCTCTGAACGCCGAGATGTCTTGCTAAACAGTCCGCTAGCGGAATATCCGTCGCATGGGTGTGGATACCGTACTAATCCTCGCGGGTGCAGCGCTGACGCTCGTAGTCGGTTTGGCAGCGACGGTCAGCGATACGCACGTCACCGAACAAGGCGGCTCGACAAAGGGCGTGAAACGTCGGCTGACGTCCTACGGTTGGGTTTCGGTGGCGGCGCTTCTCGTCGCGGCCGGCGTCACGTGCGTCGCCGGCGTTCGTCAACAAAATGAAAGCGACGCTGCAACGCGCAAGGCCGACAGCACGCTTGCCGAAGCGCAAAGCATCGGAGTCCAAGTCTGGCGGGAGCAGCACACGTTCGGGAAGATGACCGGCGCATTTGAAATCACGATGCAGGTTCCAGATGGCGCCAGCATCTCCGGTTTTTCGCCTTGGCTAGAGCGAGTAAAAAAGAGGTACGATCAAATCAAGGCCTCCGGCCGATCGCTGCAACGAGACGACCAGGGGGAATTCCTCACCGTGACGGCACGCGACCTCGTTCCCGCCGGAGAAGCGGAGGCAACGGCAGACAGATTATTGTTCCATTCGCGGTATGCGATCATGGTGTCGCGCAACGATCAGGTCACGCATCTGATGGTGCCGAGCATCGTGTTCGATGCGGTGGCAACGGGCGCCGTTGTGCGGTTCGATCCCAAGACGCGGTCCGCGACGATCACCTCCTTCGAAGAGGCGAACGGAACGTACAATCCGATTGCGGGCCAGGTCACGAATTGGCTCGATCTCTACGGAGCCATGATCATCGGCCGGTCGATCACGTATCCGACTCCGGATCCGCAAGCGCAGGCGCTCGCGCGGTACACGACGTTTTCGTTCAGCACCTCGAACAGCGGCTGGACGGCGACGGCTTCCTTGACCCCGATCGATGTGACCAATGCCCGGTACGATCGTCCCGGTTCCCTGACCGTGGATGCCGCGGACTTCCGCGTTCTTGGGCCGGTTCCGGCCGACTTTCCCGGAACGAGACCGCCGATTTACGGAACTCCGGAGCCGCAGCAATAGGCGATGTCAACAGCTGGTGCGGAAGCCTACGCGCGTTCCTTGGTCATCGACGTCGATGCATATCCGGATCGTGTCAAGGTCCTCGATTTGCTCGCCCAGGCGTATGAAGTGCCCTCTTGGGCTCCGAATCCAATGGATGGCGATCTTATTCAAACTCAATGGCAGTCCGATTCCGGTCGCTCCGTCTTGCCCTGGTGGAACAGAATAAACTATTGCTTGACGATCTGGAGGTTGCAGGCTCTGCAATCGATGGGTGCATTTTCGAACATTCGCCTCGAAGGTAAGATGCAAGTACGCCTACCGACGGGAGTTCGTCGGCAGCTGCTCCGCTACTATGCCGCGGTGCAGCGCTTTCGGTCGGGGCCAGGACCGTCGCCGTGGTTGCTGCAGGCGCTTTTCTGGGTCGTGCATTCGCATACGGTCATCGATGCGACGCGAGCCGCCAAGAAGTTGCAGAGTTCGTTGCGCGACGGTGAACGGCAGTTCGCGCTCGGCTGGGGTCGGATCATGGTTCGGGTCCTCGCCGAAGCCAATTTCTCCACGGCGCAGGCCGCCGTCGGCCCGATCAACCAACAGTGCCTTCCTCAGCGGGTGTGCAACGCATCGGATATCGATCCGGCTAGCCCGAGCGATCTCCCGCCCGCGCAACGCGAGACCGTACTTGCCATCGCGCGACTGTACCGTGCCCGCGACTGGAGCTTCCTCTATCTGCCGCTTCTCGAAATCGGTGCGGTTATTTTAAACTGCATCATGAGGGTCGAGCAGCAGTTCGAGTCGGGGTGCTCTTCGATCAAGAATGGGGGTGTTCCGTGAGCGTGCGTTCCGGCGACGGCCGCCGCGGCGGAGCGGCGAAATGAGGGTTGAAGCCTTTGTGCGCGCCTTGGAGCCGCGCCTCTATCATGCGTGTCAATTGCGGGATCTCGAGTTGTACGCCCGACTTGGACATGTTGCATCGCGTCGGGAGATGTTCGATCTCGAAGACACGGAGCAATACACTCCATTCGAATCGGACGAGTTTGACGTTGAAAACGATCACGATCGGAGCGTCTTCGGGAACCTTTCCGACGGCGGGAATGCCTACAACAATGGGCGAGGCATGCCGAACGCGTACGGACCGATAACGCTTGAGTTCAGGGCGGGTGCGGTGGCGCGTTCCGGGGCGACCGAAATCCACGTACGCGAATACGGCGTCTTCACTCGCAACGTCGACGGCGCTCAAGCCATAACGACCCCGGCTGCACTGCATGGGCTCTACGTAGCGAGCGACGGATTCGGAAAAGGCGAGTTTGAGATAACGGACGGGACCTTGCGCATGGAGGACGCACTTCGCGTGACGGTTGCTCCGCTCGTAGCCGGCGGACGCCGATTGATCGATGTCGTGGGCGACGTGCTTCGGGACGTCGTCGACTGTGAGATAGTCGAGCGCGCCGGTCGGTTCTATCGATCGGATCACTACGCGCGTTTGATCGATTGGGCCGCGCAAGTTCGACTACACGGCGGCGACGCAGCAAGGCTGCCGGATGGATTTGCCGACTGGTATGGCGCGATCAATGTAGCCGAGCCCACACGCGGAAACAACCTTCGGCGGTTCGCGAACTATATGGAGCACGGCACTCTTTCGCGCCTGCGAAACGAGGCCGGGCACCTAACCGCGGCGCCGGAAGAGGTCGATCACGATCCGGACGTCGAGTCTGAAAATGAATGTTACGACCGGTACGACGTCACGTCATACGCTGAATTGTCCGTCTCTGAACTTAAGGAGCGCGACGAGTACGTCGCGCAGATCAGGCAGGCTCGAGCGATGGCGATCAGTTCCGGACACCGATACGGTGCCCTGCTCGAAGATGGCGCACCGGCCGACGCGCTGGAGGATGCTCGAAATCAGGCGCAGTTGGACTACGACACGCTTGTGGACACGGTGAACGAGGCGAACGATTGGATCGACGGAATTCGGGAACGAATTGATTGGTCCATCGACGAAGTGAGCCACATGTCGGCTTCCGCCCACGATTCGATCGTGGTCGACGAACTGCAGGGTTGGAAGGATTCGCTTGAGTCGATCGCATTTGCGCCGCACGTGCGATTCGATGAGGAGTTCGATCGTCGACGCTATGATCTTGAGATCGATGTCTCACCCTTGCGCGAGATGCAGACGGAGATC
>Ga0335075_10016519_pt1 | contig 11013 bp, 9 predicted proteins | sample Lox_Sample_24_FD_206723 | JGI IMG/M metagenome (GOLD analysis project Ga0335075, IMG submission 206723) | Soil microbial communities from Loxahatchee National Wildlife Refuge, Florida, United States - Lox_Sample_2.4 | ecosystem: Environmental > Terrestrial > Soil > Wetlands | place: USA: Florida... | reverse complement strand
TACCGTGTCGGGATCGGCGCCCAGGGCGATGACGCCCTCGCGCTGGGCGTCGGCGAGCATGCCGGCGACCTGGTCGCGCGTGCTGCGCATCAGCTGGACGTACTCGGCGGCGATGTCCTCGTTGCGCCGGGACAGAGTGAAAACCTCGAACATGAGCGTGACGAAGTCGGGCTCCTCGCGTACGGTCCGCTCGAGCTGCTGGGCCAACAGGCCGGTGAAGTCCTCGGCCGTGCGGGCGTCGGCGAGCTGCGCTTGGAGCAGCTGCATGCGCAGCTCGCAGTCGTGGCGGACCGCCTCGATCAGCAGCTGCTCCTTGGTGCCGAAGTAGTAGTGCAGCAGCCCGCGCGAGACGCCGGCCTCGCGGGCGACGTGATCGAAGGTCGAGCCGGCCATGCCCCGCTGGGCGACCGAGCGGCGCATCGCCTCGACGATGCGCTGGGACTTGCCGGTCTCGATTGTGGCGGCGGCCGCCGGCATGCCGCCCCTAGGCTGCGGGCGCGGAGGAGACCGGTGGAGCCGGCTCGGCGGGGGTGGTGGAGGAGGTGTACTCGAACTCGTCCTCGGCCCCGAACAGCAGGTCGAGGACCTTGCCGCGCAGCTGTTCGCTGAGCGCCAGCGCCAGGACGCCCGCCACGAGCAGCAGCATCAGCTTGCGCCCGGCCCCACCGCGCCGGCGGCGCTTGGCCTTCGGGGGCTCGCGCAGCGCCTCGGCCGCGTCGTGCAGGGAGCGGGCGGCGTCGCGCAGCTCGCGCTGGAGCTTGCGGTCCTCGAAGATCGCGCGACTCGCGGGCTTGCCGTTGCTCATGCGCCCGTACGCGCTGCGCGCGGCGCCGTATGCCGCCAGCAGGTTGGCGCGCAACTGCTCGTCCTCGATCAAACGTTCGATGTACCGGTTGGAGCGCGCCGCGCGCGCCGCCTCGCCGGCCCTGCCTATTTTTTCTTTCGCCGCCATGAGACCACCGCCTGTAGTTCGAAGAGGGTGCCGATCGGATCGTCTGTCCAACGCCCAATATACCCTCAACCAGCCACAAAGAGCGGGAGCGAAGGCTCAGGAGGTGTAGAGCGCGGCCTGTTCCTGGGCGGAGGGGAAGGCCCAGGCGGCGCGAGAACGGCGCTCGTTGCGAAAGACGAAGCGCAGCTGCTGCGGCGGCGCGAGGTTGGCCTCGGCCGGGCGGAACGTGGCGCAGGGCTCGCCGAGGTCCAGGGCACAGAGGAGGTTGCGGTGAAAGAAGCAATCCTCACAGCTGACGCGCGGCGCGCGTGGGCCCTGCTTTCTCGGCATGTGATTCCTGTCGGTCAGAACGGATGAACGATGGAACGGCGATGGAACGGACGACGGTGGGATCGTCGCACGACCCGGCCCGCCCGCGCAGAAGCCACTCCGCAAATCGCAGAGAAAATCTGAGAACGTCATCATCGGGTGCATGCGCATCCTCGTCACCGGCGCGAGCGGGTTCGTGGGCTCGCAGCTGATCCCGCGACTGCGCTCCGGCGGACACAACGTGCGGGCGATGGCCCGCGATCCCGGCAGAGTCGATCCGGCCATCCTCCAGATGGCGGCGGGCGGCGGGACCGCGCCGGTGGAGGTGTGCAGGGCCGACGTGCTGAGCGGCGAGGGACTGGGGCGGGCGCTGCGGGATGTGGAGGTCGCGTACTACCTGGTCCACTCGATGGAGCGAGTGCCGTCGCGGGCCGACGTGGCGACCGACGTGGCGAAGTTCCCCGAGCGCGAGCGAGGCGGCGCGGAGAGGTTCGCGCGGGCGGCGGCACGGGCGGGGGTGAGACGGATCGTGTACCTGGGCGGCCCCACCAAGAGCTGGGTCCGCGACGGGCAATCAGGTCGGTTCTCGGCTCACCTGCGAAGCCGCGAAGCGGTCGCAGAGGTGCTGAGGGAGGCGGTGGCGGACACGGTCGTGCTGAGGGCGTCGATCGTGGTGGGCGCGAGGTCGCGGTCGTTTCGCTTCATGGTGCGGTTGGTCGAGCGGATGCCGGTGCTGGCGTTGCCGGCGTGGCGCAAGTACCGGACACGACCGATCGACGAGCGCGATGCGATCGAGATGCTGATCGCGGCCGGATGCAAGGCGGAAGTGGCGGGAGCGTCGCTGGATGTCGGCGGACCGGAGGTGCTGAGCTACGGGGAGATGATCGAACGGATCGCAGAGCTGATGCTGGTGAGGCGGCCCGTGGTGGGGATGGATCTGAGCGTCACGCCGATCGCCGCGCCGGTGGCGGCCGCGATCGCCGGCGAGGACCCCGAGCTGGTGGGCGCTCTGATGGACAGCCTGCAGAGCGATCTCCTGCCGGGGGAGGCGGAGGGAGAGGGAGAGGGAGAGGGAGAGGGAGAGGGAGATTCGTCCAAGCGCGCGGCGGAGTTACTGGGGGTGGAGTTGCATGGGTATGACGCGGCGGTCGAGCACGCGCTGCGCGAGTGGGAAGCGATGGAACCGCTGGCAGCGCGGTGAGGATGGAATGAGCCCGAGACTATGAGTCTGGTGACCGCATCCGTGCACATCGACGCACCGCCGCAAGCGGTGTGGGAGATGGTGATGGACCCGACGCGGTTGGGCGACTGGGTGACGATCCATCGCAAGTTGAACCGTGCAGACGGGGGCGGACCGAAGGTGGGGTACCGGATGGACCAGCACATCCACATGCGCGGGGTGAGCATGGATGTGCATTGGAAGCTGGTGGAGTGCGACCCGTGCGCGAGGGCCGTGTGGGAGGGACGCGGACCCGCGCGCTCGCGCGCGCACACCGAATATGAGTTGCGGGCCGAGAACGGAGGCACGCGATTCGATTATCACAACGAGTTCCATCCGCCGTTCGGGCCACTGGGCGCGCTCGTGAGCAGAGCGCTCGTTGGAGGCATGCCCGAGCGAGAGGCGCAGCGGACACTGCAGCGGCTGCGCGAGCAGATGGAGAACGGGCGCTGAATCCATCATCACCGCGAGGGCCCCCCGCCCCCGAACGTCCTCACACCCCACAATCCACTCCCGCCAATCGAACCCTAAGACAAAAATAAACCGGTTGAAAAAGAGGGGTATAGCGGGAATCGTGTAAGGTGAGAAGAAAGGGGTGTGAGCAGTCATGCCCGCACGAGTGAAGAAAAGGACTGGATCGTGACCGACTTTCTTGATGAGAAGCGCCGCGAGATCGCGGTGCGACTGAACGAGTTGGGGCCGCTGGTGGAGGAGTACAACCGCCTGGCAGCCGCCGCCTCGGCACTGGACGGGATCGGCGGACCGAGCGCGACCGTGGCTGCAAGCACGGCAGCCCCCGTGGCGTCGGCGCCCGTGCGCCGCGGCCCGGGCCGGCCTCCCGGATCTGCAAGCAAAGCCGCGCCGGCCGTGGCAACCGTGAGTGTGCCCGCGAAAAAACGGGGTCGCCCCCCCGGACGCAAAAAAGTCGGCCGTCCCCCGAGCAAAAAAGTTGGGCGTCCCGCGGGCAAAAAAGTCGGCCGTCCCCCGGGCAAAAAAGTTGGGCGTCCCGCGGGGAGCACGAGCAAAGCCGCGACCGCGACCGCCGCCCCCACCCGACGCAGGCGCACGGGACGACGCAAAGGCAGCGGCACACGCTCGGCTCAGGCGCTTCAGTTCGTGCAGGGTCAGCCCGGCATCACGATCCCCGAGCTGGCCGCGAAGATGGACATCAAGCAGAACTACCTGTATCGCGTTCTGCCGGCGCTTGAGCAGGAAGGCAAGATTAGAAAGCAAGGACGAGGCTGGCACCCCAAATCCTAGTCTCGTCGCCCCTGGCTGCGTCCTCAGTCGCTCGTGTGCAGAGCACACCACGCTCCCTGCGTCCTTGCCAGGAACGACGATCCGTCGGATTGAAGTCCTAGTACGTACCGAACTCGGTTCCAAAAAGGGCGCGGCCTCGGCCGCGCCCTTTGTTTTGCCGATCTACTGAAAGACGATCAAATCAGGCCGAGCTCGGCGACCGTGTCGCGCTCGGAGACGAGCTCTGCGACCGAGGCGTCGATGCGCGCGCGGGAGAAGTCGTCGAGCTCCAGGTCGGGCACGATCCGGTACTCGCCGCCCGCGCACGTGCACGGGAATCCGCAGATGAGACCCTCGGGGATCGAGTAGGAGCCGTCGGAGGGGACGCCCATCGAGACCCAGCGTCCGTCGGTGCCGGTCACCCAGTCGAAGACGTGGTCGATCGCGGCGTTGGCGGCCGAGGCGGCCGAGGACGCGCCGCGCGCCTCGATGATCGCCGCGCCGCGTTTGCCCACCCCGGGGAGGAAGTCGTCTTCGATCCAGGCCTGATCGTCCACAGCAGCCGCGGCCTGCTGTCCATGCACCTGCGCGTGAAAGAGGTCGGGGTACATGGTGGGAGAGTGGTTGCCCCACACGCCCATCTGCGAGATGTCGGTGACGGGGACCTCGAGCTTGGCCGCGAGCTGTGCGGTGGCGCGGTTGTGGTCGAGACGGAGCATCGCGGTGAAGCGCTCGCGCGGGATGTCGGGGGCGCAGGACATCGCGATCAGGCAGTTCGTGTTGGCGGGGTTGCCGACGACGAGGATCTTGACCCCGGGCGCCGCGTGCTCGTTCAGCGACCGGCCCTGGACGGTGAAGATCTTGCCGTTCTCGGAGAGCAGCTCGGCGCGCTCCATGCCCTTGGTGCGCGGGCGCGAGCCGACGAGCAGCGCGATGTCCACGCCGTCGAACGCATCGTCGGGGTTGTCGTGCAGGTCGAGACCGCAGAGCAGCGGGAAGGCGCAGTCGACGACCTCCATCGCCACGCCCTCCAGCGCGCCCATCGCCTGGGGAATCTCGAGCAGGCGCAGGTCGACAGGGGTGTCCGGGCCGAGCAGCTGGCCGGAGGCGATGCGAAACACGAGGCTGTAACCGATCTGGCCGGCGGCGCCGGTGACCGTGACTTTGACTGGTTGACTCACTGTCAGCTCCTTGGGGGTTGGTGGGACCCGCGTTGGGTCGGGGTTACATGGGCGTGTGGCCGCATTACATAGGTGTCGGACCGAGTTGGATCAGACATGCCCGGAACAACCGCTAGGCCATCGCCCGTTGCAGGGCGTCGTCGATCGAGGTCAAGAACTCCTGGGTGGTCTCCCAGGCCTGGTCGGGTCCGACGAGCACAGCGAGGTCCTTGGTCATGTGCCCCGATTCCACGGTCCCAACACACACCCTCTCCAGCTCATGCGCGAAGTGGCTGACCTCGGGTGTGCCGTCCATGCGCCCGCGAGCAGACAGCCCACGCGTCCAGGCGAAGATCGAGGCGATCGGGTTGGTCGACGTGGGCTGTCCCTGCTGGTGCAGGCGGTAGTGGCGGGTGACGGTGCCGTGGGCGGCCTCGGCCTCGACCGTCTTGCCGTCGGCGGTCATCAGCACGCTGGTCATCAGCCCGAGCGAGCCAAAGCCCTGGGCGACCGTGTCGGACTGCACGTCGCCGTCGTAGTTCTTGCACGCCCATACATAGCCGCCTTCCCACTTCAGCGCGCTCGCGACCATGTCGTCGATCAGGCGGTGTTCGTAGGTGAGGCCGGCGGCCTGGAAGTCGGACTTGAACTCGGAGTCATAGACCTCGGCGAAGATGTCTTTGAAGCGGCCGTCATAGCGTTTGAGGATCGTGTTCTTGGTCGACATATAGACGGGATAGCCGCGCTCCAGCCCGTAGCGCAGCGACGCGCGCGCGAAGTCGCGGATCGAGTCGTCGAGGTTGTACATAGCCATCGCGATGCCGGGGCCGGGGAAGTCGTAGACGTCGAGCTCGATCGGGTCCGAGCCGTCTGAGGGGGTGAACGTCAGCATCAGCTTGCCCTCGCCGGGAATGAGCGTGTCGGTCGCACGGTACTGATCGCCGAAGGCGTGGCGGCCGATCACGATCGGCTTGGTCCAGCCGGGGACCAGGCGGGGGATGTTGGAGATCACGATCGGCTCGCGGAAGATGACCCCGCCGAGGATGTTGCGGATCGTGCCGTTGGGCGAGCGGTACATATCGTGCAGGCCGAACTCCTCTACTCGCGCCTCGTCGGGCGTGATCGTCGCGCACTTAACGCCGACCCCGTGCTGCTTGATCGCGTTGGCGGCGTCGACGGTGATCTGATCGCGGGTGGCGTCGCGGGACTCGATCCCGAGATCGAAGTACAGCAGCCGCACATCCAGATACGGCAGGATCAGCTGGTCGCGGATGAACGACCAGATGACGCGGGTCATCTCGTCGCCGTCGAGCTCGACTATCGGATTTGAGACCTTGATCTTCTCAGCCATGGTTCGGTCCTTGGGGGAGTGGAGAGGGAGGGATCGCCGGGGTGGGCGATGTTACTGAGCGGCGGTGGGAATCTGCTTGACTTCGGTTATGGCCACGATGCCAAAGCCGGTCACGGGCGAGAGCGGCGCCCCGTGGAAGACGCACGAGGTCTTCAACCAGGCGCAGCCGATCGAGGGCCGCAACGTGTTCGCCGACGACACGGCGCTCGTGGAGGCGATCGAGCGCGAGGGCGCCGGCTGGGCCAAGGAGCGCGCGAGCGAGCTGGGCGAGCTGATCGGGGGCGAGCCTCAGCAGGTGTGGGGCTGGCAGGCAAACGAGAACCGGCCGGTGCTGAAGACGCACGACCGGTATGGGAACAGGATCGACGAGGTCGAGTTCCACCCGGCGTGGCACCAGCTGATGCGGATGGGGGTCGAGCACGAGCTGCACGCGCTGCCGTGGCGCGAGACCGAGAAGCCGGCGGCCCACGTCGCCCGCGCCGCGATGTACATGACCGCGATGCAGGCCGAGGCCGGGTACGCGTGTCCGATCACGATGACGTTCGCGGTCGTGCCCGCGCTGCGCGCCCAGCCCGAGTTGGCGGCCGAGTGGGAGCCGCTCGTGACGGCCACGACGTATGACCCGCGCTCGGTGCCGGCGGCAGAGAAGGGGAGCGCGATCGCGGGGATGGCGATGACCGAGAAGCAGGGGGGCTCGGACGTGCGCGCGAACACCACCATCGCCCGGCCTCTGAACGGCGGGGGAGCGGGCGCCGAGTACGAGCTGATCGGCCACAAGTGGTTCTGCTCGGCGCCGATGTCCGACCTGTTCCTGGTGCTGGCCCAGGCCCAGTCTCCGAGCGGCGAGCCCGAGGGGCTGTCGTGCTACCTGATGCCGCGGATCCTGCCCGATGGCACGCGCAACGCGATGCACATCCAGCGGCTCAAGGACAAGCTCGGCAACCACTCCAACGCGTCGAGCGAGATCGAGCTGCACGGCGCGTGGGCGCGGATGGTCGGCGAGCCGGGCAGGGGCGTGCCGACGATCATCGAGATGGTCGGACACACGCGCCTTGACTGCGTGATCGGCGGGGCGGCGGGGATGCGCGCGGCCGTCGTCAACGCCACGCATCACACGGCGGGCAGGGCGGCGTTCGGCAAGCTGCTGATCGACCAGCCGCTGATGCGCAACGTGCTGGCCGACCTGTGCCTGGAGTCCGAGGCGGCGACCGCGCTGGCGATGCGCCTCGCCCGGGCCTACGACGAGGCGGCGGCCGATGCCGAGAGCGGCGAGGACAAAAGCGACGCCCAGTTGTTCAAGCGGCTGGCGACGGCGGTCGGCAAGTACTGGGTGTGCAAGCGCGGGCCCAACCACGCGTTCGAGGCGATGGAGTGTCTCGGCGGCGCCGGGTATGTCGAGGAGTCGGGCATGCCCAGGCTGTACCGCGAGGCGCCGCTGGTGTCTATCTGGGAGGGCTCGGGCAACGTGATCAGCCTCGACGTGCTGCGCGCGCTGGTGCGCGAGCCGCGCTCCCTGGAGGTGTTCCTGCACGAGCTCAAGCTCGCCCACGGCGCCGACGCGCGCCTGGACGCGAAGGTGGCGGAGCTCGAGTCCCAGTTCGCCTCAGACCCGGCGAGCCTCGAGACCCGCGCGAGAAAGGTGGTCGAGTCGATGGCGCTGTGCCTGCAGGGCTCGCTGCTGGTGCGCCACGCCCCAGCCGCGGTGGCCGACGCGTTCTGCGCCGCCAGGCTGGCGGGCGAGGGGGGCCTCGAGTACGGCACGCTGCCGGCGGGCGCCGACTTGCAGACGATCATCGCCCGCGGGCGCCCCCGGGACGACAGCTGAATCCTCGCCGCTCGCCCTCCGGCGACCCCGGGCGACATCCGAGCCCTCGCCGGCCACCCTCCCGCGCCCCTGCCGCGCCCGCCTAGAATCAACACATGGCGCCGCGCACGAACATCCAGCTGGCCCGCGTGTTCGGGATCAGGATCGGCGCGGGGATCAGCTGGTTCGTAGCGCTGGGGTTGTTCGTGATCCTGTTCACGAAGCCGATCCACGAATCCCTCGGCGGATCGCAGACGACGGCGTACCTGGTGGCGGTGGCGATCGTGGTGTCGTTCTTCGTGTCGGTGATCCTGCACGAGCTCGGACACGCGCTGGCGGCCAGGCGCAATGGGTTGGCCGTGCTCGGCATCGACCTGTGGGCGCTCGGCGGGCTGACGCGCAGCGAGCCTGCCAACACGCCCAGGGCGCAGCTGCAGGTGGCGGCGGCCGGCCCGCTGGTGACGCTGGCGGTGATCGTCGTGTTCTGGGTGGCGGCCGCGGTGGCCGCGCCGCAAGGGCACTTCGCCGAAGTCATCGCGGGCACCGCCGAAATCCGGGCGACGCCGCTCTTGGTGTGGCTTACGTGGGTCGCGGCGGTGAACGTGTTCGTGCTCGTGTTCAACCTGATCCCGGCGTTTCCGCTGGATGGCGGGCAGATCGCGCAGGCGTTGATCTGGTGGCGCACCGGCGATCGCAACCGCGCCACGCGCTGGACGGGCCGCGCCGGCCAGGGGTTCGCGCTGCTGCTGGGGGCGCTCGGACTGGCGTGGTTCGGGTACGGCGACAGCGAGGGGCTGCTGTTCATGCTGCTGGCGTTCATGCTCTACCAGGCGGCGAGCGGCGCCGTGGCCCAGGGCTCGTTCGGGCAGCGGATCGCGGGCGTGACGGTGGCCGACATCATGGACCGTGAGCCGGTGACGATGCCGGCGGGGACTTCGCTGCTCGACGCGCAGGAGCAGTTCTTCCTGCGCTACCGCTGGCCGTGGTTTGCGGTCGTCGACCCGGCCGGCCATTTTCTGGGGGTGGTGCGCGAACAGCGCGTGGACGCGGAGATCGCCGCGGGACGCCCGGCGCTGCCGGTCGCGGACGTGCTCGAGGACGATCTGCCGGTGCGGATCGCCGAAAAAGCCCCGGTCGAATCGCTGCTGCGCAGCGAGGGGCTGGGGCGGCTCGGCGCGATGGTGGCGGTGGACGAGCAGGGGGTGCTGCAGGGGGTCGTGACCGTGGCCCAACTGCGCAAAGCCATGGTGGCGGGGGGACGGACCGCCGCCTCTGGCGTATAGAGTTCCGCCCCGCATGCCGGCACACGACGTACTGATCATCGGAGCGGGCCTGGCCGGGCAGCGCGCCGCGCTGGCCGGCGCCCAGGAGGGCGCGAGCGTGGGCATCGTCAGCAAGGTCCACCCCGTGCGCTCGCACTCGGTGGCCGCGGCCGGCGGGATCAACGCCGCGATCAACGTCGCCGACGACTGGCGCTCGCACGCGTACGACACCGTCAAGGGCTCTGACTTCCTCGGCGACCAGGACGCGATCGAGATCATGTGCTCAGAGGCCCCGCACGAGGTCATGCACCTCGAGCACATCGGCGTGACGTTCCATCGCAACGAGCAGGGCCAGCTCGACCTGCGGGCATTCGGCGGCGCCTCGATGAAGCGCACGGCCTACGTCGCGGACATCACCGGACAGGCGATATTGCACGTGCTGTACGAGCAGCTGATGAAGCACCACGAACAGGTCGAGCGCTACGAGGAGTGGTTTGTGACCTCGCTCGTCCAGGACGACGAGGGTCGCTGCGCCGGGGTGGTCGCGCGCGACGTGCGCAGCGGGCGGATGGAGACGTTCCGCGCCAAGAACGTGATCCTCGCGTGCGGCGGCGCGGGACAGGCGTACAGCCCCACGACCAACGCGCTGATCGTGACCGGCGATGGGATCGCCCAGGCCTACCGGGTGGGGGCGCCGTTGATGGACATGGAGATGGTCCAGTACCACCCGACGACGCTCGTGGAGAACGGCCTGTTGATCACCGAGGGCGCGCGCGGCGAGGGCGCGGTGCTGCTCAACTCGGAGGGCGAGCGGTTCATGGAGCGCTACGCCCCCAACAAGATGGAGCTGGCCTCGCGCGACGTCGTGTCCCGCGCCGAGCAGACCGAGATCCTCGAGGGCCGCGGCGTGGGGGCGAACAAAGACGGCATCTACCTGGATATCACCAAGGTGCCGCGCAAGCGCACGCTGGAGGCGCTGCGCGAGATCGTGAACATCGGCAAAGACTTCGCGGGCGTGGACATCACGCGCGAACCGATCATGATCCGCCCCGGCCAGCACTACATCATGGGCGGCGTGAAGACCGACGTGAACGGCGCGACGAGCATCGAGGGGCTGTACGCGGCGGGCGAGGTGGCGTGCGTGTCGGTGCACGGCGGCAACCGCCTGGGCGCCAACTCGCTGCTGGACACGCTGATCTTCGGGCGGCGCGCGGGCGAGCACGCGGCCAAGCGCGCGTCGAGCATGGCGATGCCGGAGGCGGGCGAGATAAAGCGCCACGAGGACGAGGCCGAGATCGAGAAGATCCTCGCCCGCGGTCGAGATGGATCGCCCACCCCCCGTCGCGTGTCGGAGATCAAGGCAGAGCTGGGCGCCACGATGAACCAGTACGTGGCGGTCTACCGCGACGAGGAGGGCCTGCAACACGCGCGCGAGGTCGTGAGCCGCCTCAAAGAGGAGTCGGGCAGCGCATACGTGGACGACCACGGGGCCGTGTTCAACCAGGATGTGCTGGGCGCGATCGAGCTCGGGTACATGCTCGACTGCGCCGAGGCGATCGTGGTCGCGGCGATCGAGCGCAAGGAGTCCAGGGGCGCCCAGTTCAGGACCGACTATCCCGAGCGCAAGGACGATGAGTGGCTCAAGCACATCGACATCACCCGCGGGGCCGATGGTCCAAAGGTGAGCTACTCGCCGGTGACGATCACGCAGTGGCAG